>Ga0137363_10001991_pt1 | contig 11982 bp, 2 predicted proteins | sample MadtaG_FD_104800 | JGI IMG/M metagenome (GOLD analysis project Ga0137363, IMG submission 104800) | Vadose zone soil microbial communities from Angelo Coast Range Reserve, California, USA - Mad1_115_16 metaG | ecosystem: Environmental > Terrestrial > Soil > Vadose zone | place: USA: California...
CAGGCGCGGTAGGGGCGGGAAAGACTGGGCTCGATTCTTCGCAACCGAATAAGCGCGATAGCGTTAAGCGCGAAGAAAATCCACACGGCAAAGACGAACAGGGAATAGAGCTCTTCGTACGTTCCGCTGAGAGCGAGCAGCGCGGCGATGGAGCCCAGGAAAACTAGCGAGCCGCTGGGTGTGCGAAACGAAGGGTGGATGCGGTTGGCGAATTGGAAGAAGACGCCGTCGCGCGCCATGGCGTAGGGGATGCGGGCACCGGTCAGCACCACTACGTGAAGGGCACCGAGCGCGGAGATAGCCATGGCCACGGTTAACCAAGCGGCGCCGCGCGTGCCAGCGAACGACTGCACGACATCCGACGCGACGTGCTGCGATTGCGCCAGCGCGGCGAATGACAGGATGCGGAAATAAACAATGTTCGCGAGCAGATAGAGACCGCCGACCGTGAGCAGTCCGAGAATGATCGCGCGTGGAATGTTCTTTTCGGGATGCTGAATTTCTTCGCCTACGTCGCCGAGGTCGTTGAAGCCGTTGTAGGCCCACATCGCGGGAACCAGGGCGGTAAGGACGGCGCCGATCGTGCCCCAACCAAGCGGGCCTAAACCAAGCGGACCAGAGCCGGGAGTCGTTGCGGCGTATGCGGTGGCGATGGCCTGTTGTTTTCCGAATAGAACGCCCGCGACAACAATCACCAGGATCGTACCGATCTTCAGGGACGTCAGCAGCACTTGAATGGCGCCACCGAAGCGCACGCTGAAATAATTCACCGCCGTTACAGCCATGACTACGAGGGCCGCGAGCGGCTGGGCTGCTGTGACGGTGAACTCGTAGCGGCCAACGTAATGCGTGAACAGCGGTGTGGTTACGATCGGGAAAAGGAAGCCGAGGAAGCGCAGAAATCCGGCGGCCAGTGTGGCCATCGCGACAGGGCGCTCGAGAAACGAGCTCATCCAGCCGAACAGAAATCCCCAGAGAGGGCCGAGTCCGCGGTTCAGATAGACATACGGGCCGCCTGCTTTGGGAAACGCGGCACCCAGCTCGGCATAACAGAAGGCGCCGAAGAGCACGATGAGTCCGCCGATGAGCCACGCTGCAAAAACCAGAGTGGCAGAGCCGACGGCGCGAGCCATGTCGCTGGTAACCAGGAAAATGCCTGTACCGATGGTGTCGCCGATGACGATTGCGGTGGCCGACCAGAGACCGAGGCCACGAATCAAGTCGGATGATGGACGAGGGGCTGGCTGGTCGGGACCATTCGTGTGCATGGAGTTCGGAGAGCCTACTATCGTGGATAGGAGCGGTCAACCGGCGCTCTCACTTGGTGCTTGATGCTCTTCTCGGAGCAAGTCCGAGAAGCGAGACGTTCGCCGCTCCCCTTGCTAGTTTGCAACAAAGAGCCGGACCGGCCACTACAACGGCGTGCGGAATCGGCAACGTACGCGCTATCATTTAGGACGCCATGGCTACGCAGAAATCCATGCTGAGTGAATGCTCTTGGGATCCGCGCTATACGGTGCTCAGCGTTGATGATGTGATGACTCCAACGCTCGTCGTGTATCCGGAAATCGTTGCTTCAAATATAGAGCGGACTTTGGCGCTGCTGGATGGTGATGCGAATCGCTGGCGCGTGCACATCAAGACGTCGAAGCTGGGCTGTACGCTGGGGATGTTGGTCGAGCGCGGCATCCGCAATTTCAAATGCGCGACTACGCTTGAACTCTTGGTGGCCTGCCAGCGTGGCGCGGCGGACGTTCTCTTGGCTTATCCATCCGTCGGTGCAAACGCGCGACGAGTGCGGGAGATCGCGGAGGAGTTTCCGCAGGTGCGCGCTTCTGTTTTGGCGGAAAACGCGGAACAGCTACAGCAGTGGCGCGGCAGTCGAGTAGGAATTTTTCTCGACATAAATCCTGGGATGAACCGCACGGGCATCGAGCAGAGCGACAGCGACGAAGTTGTCAAGCAGGTCCGGGCAATTGGCGCCGGCGGATTGGAGTTCCGCGGTCTTCACTACTACGACGGCCAATACGGGGCAGTGGAAGTGCGCGAACGGACTGTGGCGGCTCATAGGGGGTACGGTCGCTTGCTGGAAATCGTGCGAGAGATCGAGCGCATTGGAGTTCGCGTGCCGGAAGTGGTCACGGCGGGAACGCCGACATTGCCCTGCTCGCTTTCTTACGAAGGCTTTCGGACAGCAGGATTCATCCATCGGATTTCGCCTGGAACCGTAGTCTATTCCGATGCCACGAGTCTGGCGCAGCTTCCGAAAGAGTACGGCTACCGGCCGGCGGTGCTGGTGTTGACCCGCGTGGTCAGCCATCCCCGCGATGGGATTGTCACTTGCGACGCCGGGCACAAAGCCGTCTCGGCTGATGCTGGCGTCCCTACATGCGTTGTCGTGGGTCATCCCGAGCTCACGCCGCTTTCACCTAGCGAAGAGCATCTGCCCTTGGAGGTGAAGGGAGCTGCGGCCGGCCCACGGGTTGGCGAAGCGCTTTATCTCCTGCCGCGGCACGTTTGCCCGACGGTCAACAATTTCGATGATGCGTTGCTGGTCCGGAATGGCACGATCGAGTCGGTCGAAAAAGTGTCTGCGCGAGGGCGTGAGACACCTTTGCTTCAGGCAAGCGTCAGGGCTGTTTCGGCAGTCGATTGGAACGGAAAAAAATAAGTCTTTCCCTATCCCACCCCCTCCCCTGTTTTTCGTAAGCTGATTCTAAAAGACTTAACTTCTTGTAAGATGTCAGAATCAGACATTTGTGGGCGCTTTCGCAACTGTTGATTCTAAAGGGCCTACAGGTAAACATAACTCGAGCTCAGAATCTGCCCTTCGAGGCAGAAGCGGCGCGATCAAATCCGTTGGGAGGCCTTGTTCTGGCGCCCAAGAAAAGCCCGCAGGGCTTCGCCCCGCGCTACATTTGCTGGACTCCGAATATTTGGTGTATTCCGAAGCATCTGAATCATACCATTTTGAGGCCGATGCAAACGGCGAAGTGTGCGACTTCCTCGGTGGTCTGGGTTAGGCGCGTCTAGAAGATTTCAGTCAAGACGGCGCATTAGCGAATCTTTTCTTGACTTTACTGGGGGGTGCAGGACAAAATCTCGGCACGTTCGGTCAGTACGTGGTCGGTTCCCCGCCGCGTCTCTCTCAATTCTGGCCAGCAAGGTCGATTTAGGGGACATCCCTGCAAAGGTGTCTATCCATTTTGGACCCCAACTGTTACTTCGAGATGATTCTGCCTCCAGGAGCCTTACGATGAGATTGTCTGTTCGTGTGTTATGCGCCGTCTTCGGATTGGCGTGTGTTGCAGCGTTTCTGGCGGCGCCTGCGGCGGTGGGGCAGGTGGCTGGGCAGAACGTCAACATGGTCTCGGGGACCAAATGGCCTACGGGCGATCCCTTCTTGCAGAGGCAAAACGAGCCGTCCATGGCGGTCTCGACGCGCAATCCGCTGCACATTTTGGCGGGCGCCAACGACTATCGGTCGGTGGACCTGGAGACGGTGCTGAGCGGTGGCGCTGAGACGGGCGACGCTTGGCTGGGATTGTTCAAGTCCTTCGATGGCGGATATACGTGGCAGAGCAATTTGTTGCCGGGGTGTCCTTATGCTATCGGGCAGTGCACGGATAGCGGAGCTCTGAGCGGGAGATATCAAGCGGCGGCGGATCCAGTCGTGCGTGCCGGAACGAACGGGATGTTTTATTTCGCGGGGTTGGCGTTCGACCGGGCCACTAGTGCGAGTTCGGCAAGTTCAGTGAGCACGATCTTCGTGGCGCGTTACAACGACTTGAACAACAACGAGCAGATCGATCCCATCACTTATATTGACACGCACATCGTTGCGACGGGCAATAGCACGCAGTTTTTGGATAAGCCATCCATGGCGGTGGACATTCCGCGGGCTGGCGCAGCGACTTGCTCGTTCACGGCAAATGAACCTGGGGTTGGTCCCAATGGTGGAACGCTTGCTGTTCGCCAATCGTTTGCGGCGGGCAATATATATCTGGCGTATACGGATTTCTTGACGGGGACAAAAGCGAATAGCACGCCGACGCATTTGATGTTTACGCACTCGACGGATTGCGGAGTGACGTGGAGCACGCCGATCCAAATCAATACGGGAACAACGACGAGCCAGGGAAGCGCGATTGCCGTGAATCCAATCACGGGAGCGGTGTACGTGGCGTGGCGGCAATTCGCGTCCTCGGGAGTATCGGACGCGATCATGGTGGCGCAATCAACGAACGCCGGAAAAACCTTTAGCACGCCGGCGCAGATTTCCAAATTTCAGCCGTTCGATCAGGGGACAACGGGGACGTCTTTCCGCACCAATGCCTATCCCGCGCTTACCACGGACATGTTTGGTTTTGTTTATGTGGCGTTTTCTGCACGCGGAGTAAGCTCGAGCGGCGATGCGCGCATCGTTGCGGCGGGTTCCATCGATGGCACGCATTGGACGCCGGCTATCATGGTGGACAACCCCTCCCAGAATGCGCAGACCAATCCCTCGGGACGCGGCCATCAAATTATGCCGGCGATGACCTTCGCGAACGGGAGATTGACGCTTCTTTACTACGATCTTCGCCTCGACCATTACGCTGGTTTCTACACGCCGAATCCGGCGAGCCTCGGCAGTTACACAGAGATGCTTGCGCCGCAGGGTGAACTGGCGCCACCGAGTGCGGCTCCGAACGTTGTGTTCACACCGTATATCGACGACGCGGGCTTGACGCTGCGGCGCCATACGCTAGATTTGCGCGTTCTCGAACTAGGCATATTCCCGACTGTGACGCTGGGGCCATCGGTGCTCGTCTCGCAGTACGAATTTGGATGCTGCGTCAACCCGGAAGCGCCGGACATCGAGCAATTCAAGTTCAACGTGCCGAACCTCCCGCTCTTTGATCAGGGCCAGGAAGCCTTTTTGGGGGATTACATTGACGTCGTGCCATCGCCGATGTTTGTTCCTAGCGGCAATTCCTGGACATATAACTTTATGCCCAGCGTCAATCCACTCTTCCATGCGACGTGGACGGACAACCGCGACGTTGTGCCGCCGCCACCCGGCGGCAGTTGGGAAAACTACACGGCGCCGGTTGTTGCGGGAGCGCTGAGCGTTGAAAACGGTAACCCGCTTCCGGCTTGCTTGCCTGGCCAGGAAGGCATGCGCAACCAAAACATCTATACTTCGCAGATTACCGGCGGGCTGGTTGTAGGAGCACCCGGTAATGCGAAGCCGTTCGGGACGACGACATTCAACGGCAACACCGTGCCGTTCCAGCGCGCGTTTCCGGTGCAAGCGCAGAATTCGACGGCTCAGCCACTCAATGTGCGTTTTACGATCGCGAACCAGCCCACGGGTGGCACGGCATCCTTTTTACAGTTTTCTAAGTTGACGACGCTGGACGTCACGATTCCGCCGTACTCCTCCGTCTCGCGAAGCGTTTTTGCCACTTCCACGAATGCGGCCGCCACTATCACTGTGAATGTCGTGCAAATCTCGGCTATCGGCGGATCCGTCGTGACGAACGGGCTTTCGTCGTCGGCGGTTCTCAATCCGGACATCACGAATCCGAACATCACAAATCCAAATATCACCAACCCGAACATCACGAATCCCAATATTACGAACGCGGAAGTCACGAATCCGAATATCACCAATCCGAACATCACCAATCCCAACATCACCAATCCGAACATCACGAATCCCAATATTACGAATTCTTCTTACCTAAACCCCAACATCACGAACCCGAACATCACCAATCTGGACGTCACGAATGTCAGCGCGACGAATCCCAACATTACGAATCCGAATATCACCAATCCGAACATCACGAATCCCAACATTACGAATCCGAATATCACCAATCCGAACATCACGAACCCGGACATTACGAATGGCTCGATTCAGGACGTCACCTATCCCATAACGAACAACGGAAACACCACGGCGTCTTACACAGTGAAGACCGCGACCAACACCACAGTGCCGGGCGGCATCGTGTTGCAGTTGTTGATCAATAAGCTTTATCAGACGCCTGTCGCGGTGAACTGCCAGCTTGGCGTGCAGACGCATTGGATTACTGTCGCCAACATTACGAGCCCGAAGCTTTTTACAGTGGCGGATCCGAATATCACTAATCCGGATATCACGAACTCCACGCCGAATGAGGCATCGGTCACGTTGGCGCCAGGCGAGACGGCGTATATCACGTTGCGTGTTGTGAACCCCACACCGGCGCTGACGCCGTTCAATCCGCTGACGGCGATTACTCCGGTGACTGTGCCGCAGGCCGTGAACACCACAACAGTTTTGGCGAACCCTGGAAACCCGAACCTCACGCCGCCAGCTGTGTATCCGCCGCTTGCGGTGCTGACGACTGCGCTTCCGGCCACAGATCGCTTTGATGCGGGCTATTCCGTGCAGCTGCAATCCAGCGGAGGCAAACCGGGTGCAACGACTTGGTCGGTGAGCGCAGGCGCGCTGCCTCCGGGAATCGGCCTGAGCACTTCCGGTCTCGTCTCGGGGCAAGCGAGTACGCCGGGAAGTTACCCGGTTACGATTCAGGTGGCAGATAGCGCGTCGCCACAAAATGTTGCGAGTCAGAACTACACCTTCAAGGTGAGTGTTACGCCGCTTACGCTCCAGTTTGTGCTGACGCCACCGGATGGAGTTGTGGGCCAGGCCTACGTGGCAAACCCGCTGGCGGTGAACGGCGGAACTACTCCGTACAACTGGACGGCGGTGGGTCTCCCGGCCGGCTTGTCTATCAATCCGAGCACCGGGCAGATCAGCGGCACGCCAACGAGCGCAATTCCGGGAGGGTCCAGCGTAACGATCACAGCGACTGACTCGGCCACGCCGCCGGAGTCCATTCCCTATTCCCCGACGATTCGCGTCGGCGCGGTGATTGCTATTAGCCCGGCGACTCTACCAGCCGGCACCATGGGCGTTCCATACTCGGCACAACTCACGGCAAGCGGCGGCATCGGCGGGTTCGGGTTTGGTCCGCCATCCCCGGCAACGGGCGTGTTGCTCAGCAGCAGTGGTTTGTTAACCATACAGAATCCGCAAACGTCGTCCTTGACGTTCAGCGTAACCGTGCATGACGCGGCGAACCCATTTCAAATCCAGAACGCGAACTACACGATCCTGTTTGCGCCAGGCGCAAGCGGGAATATCACGTTCACTTCGCAGCCGCCGAATTACGTCGGAGGCCAGCCGAATCCGAATAGCCCGGTCATCGTTCACGTCGCGGACAACACGAACGCGCCCGTGTCAGCGGCGACCGTGACCATGTCTCTGAATGGACCGCCACCCTGCGCGACGGCTGTTTTGAGCGGACCGCTGACGGCACAAACGAATGCGACTGGAGATGCGTTCTTTACGTTCTTGAGCATTGACCGGGGGCAGATCGGCTACCGGATGCGGGCAACGGTTCAAGGACGGTTCGCCATTTCGAATCCTTTCACGGTGAATGGCTTCTGTCCCTCGTCGAATCTTTCCACGACGCGCGAACTGGATGCCCAGGTGTTGCTAGCTAGCGGCCAGGTACTGATTGCCGGCGGGATTAGTAACAACAACGCGCTACTCCACACGGCCGAAATTTATGATCCGGCGACCGGCACTCTTTCTCCTACCGGAAATCTGACCGATCCCAATGGCCGCGGGCTCATGGCGAGCGTTCTCCTTTCCGACGGCAGAGTGCTCCTTGTGGGCGGCGAGAATAGCAACGGAAACGTTGCAACAGCTGAGATTTACGATCCAGGCAGCGGAACATTTTCCGCCACTGGGAGCATGGCGCAAGTGAGACAAAATCCCACGGCAGTTCTCTTAGCTGACGGAAGGGTGCTGGTCAGCGGAGGGTTTAAAGCCGGCGTGGCTTTGAATACCGCGGAAATCTACAATCCGGGGACGGGTTTGTTCACTGCCAGCGGGAATCTCAACCAGGGTCGCGGCCGCAATACGATGACTCTCCTGCCGAACGGGAAGGTGCTTGTGGCGGGCGGGCGTAACGCCAACGGCACCATTTTTGTGGCGCTCGCGAGTGCCGAACTTTTTGATCCTCTGGCGAACAATGGTGTGGGCGCATTCACGCCCACTGGAAATATGAACAGTGCTCGCGATGTGGCGACTGCCACTTTGCTATCCAACGGCACCGTTCTTCTTGCTGGCGGCTTCACTGGTGACAGCACAGGGCCTGCGGTTTCGAGTGCGGATATCTTCGACCCTGCGGCTGGCTTGTTTACTGCGACTGCTAGCATGAGTGCCGCGCGTGGGCGTCATACGGCAGCGCTTCTGCCGGACGGGACTGTGCTGGTGGCTGGCGGCATCAGCACCTTCAGCGGTACAACGGCGGCGTCGACTGGGGAGATTTACGATCCGGCAGCGGGCACGTTTAGCGCGACGGGATCGATGAGTGCCGCTCGCGAACTGCACCGAGCAACTATTTTGGCCAACGGCAATGCGCTGGTTACGGGCGGCGATGACGGCGTCAACGTGCTTGCAACTACCGAGGTCTATTACAGCACTGCGCCGCTGGCGCCGCTCATCCTCACAACGCCGAACCCCACCGCTTTGGCGGCCACACCCTATACGCAATTCCTGTTGGAGCAGGGCGGCGTGGGTCCGCTCACCTGGTCGCTGCAATCAGGGACCCTCCCAGCCGGAATAAACTTCAATAGCAGCAATGGTCTATTCTCCGGAGCCACGGATATTGTCGGGACGACCCCCCTCATCATCACGATCACGGATAGCAGCACGCCCGCGAAGAGCGTGGCGACAAACGTAACACTAACGGTTCTCGCGCCCCTGGCTATCACAACAACCAGTTTCCCCAATGGCGTGGTTGGCGCGCCGTACAACAGTCCGATCGTGACGACCGGTGGAACGCTGCCAGTCTCTTTCTCCGTGGCGACTGCATCGTTCCCTCCAGGTCTCACCATCACGCAACCTGCACCGGGTACGCAAACGGGCGCGCTGGCGGGCACGCCAACTACGGCGGGGACGTACAATTTTTCCGAGACGGTGGTCGATCAGTCTAACCCTCAGCAGACGGCTACACAGAATTACACCGTTACGATTGTTCCGTTGTTTGCGGGAACGACGCCGAACACACTGCCTGCTGGAACAGCGAACGTCGCGTATTCACAAACACTCACTTCGACCGGTGGGGTCGCCCCGTTCAGCTACCAGTTTGTAGCGGGTACGCCATTTCCTCCGGGGCTGAGCATCTCGCCGGGCAGTTCAACCACCGCGGTGCTCAGTGGCACACCGACCAGCGCCGGAGCATTTACGTTTGAGATTCAGGCGTCGGACAGTTCGGCTCCGCCACAGGGTTACAGCGAATTCTTGACGCTGAATATCGGTCCACAGCCGCCCACGATCAACGGGAAGGGCTTGAATGCGGCGAACCAACCGCAAATCTTCTGGGTGCCCAGCGCTTCCGGCGGTGTAGTTGGCTACAACATATACAGGTCAACGACCTCGGGTGGCGGATACACGAACGTGGGTTCGGTGGGGGCGGGCGTGGCTACATTCACAGACGCGAACGCCGCGAGCGGCACGACGTTCTTCTACGTTTTAACTGCGGTCGCTTCGGGCAACCTCGAGAGTGCCTTTTCAAATGAGGTCTCTATCAGCGTTCCGTAATCACCAAGTTATTGAGGTGATTTTGCGGTTCTGGGAACTTCTTCTAGCGGCGTGCAAGACGGCGCTGGGCGTCCGCGACGAGCGGATCCCCGGCGCCTTTTTCTTTGATGGAGAGGAATGTTTTGTAGGATTCCGCGGCCCCGGGGCTGTTCAGACCTTCGCGCGCGCGGCCTTGATAATAATAAACGGCGGGCAACAGGTGATAGCTGGGGACGTCGTCGAGAAACACGGAAGTAGCTTCACCGCGCCGCTTCAAGCAAATGTCGAACTCCGAGGAAGCCTCCGTGAACGCTCCCGCGTCGAGATAGGCGCGCCCCATGTCAAAATGGCCGAGCCAGGTGTCTGCGAGCTTTTGCGCTTCCTGGAAAGAGTTAAGCGCGTCGCGCGCGTTGCCTCTTTTAAGCTGCGCTTCGCCGGCGACTAATTTTGCGTAGATTTGCGGCTCGGTCTGGAGGCGTTGGGAGAGTGGCGCAACCAGTTGCAGTGCCTTTGCGTCCTGGCCCGCCGCAATATAAACCTGCGCAGCGCGATAAAGTACTCCGGGATCCTTGCCGGCCGAAGATGCTCTGTCGGCGAGGGAAGTGGCTTCTTTCGTTTTTCCCAGCGTCAATTGTATGAGAGCGAGCGTCGCCGTGCGGTCCGTAGCGGACTCTGCATCTTTTGTCGCAAGGTCGGCCGCGACGGCCTTCTCGAGGATGCCTGCCGCGTCCGAAAGCTTTCCTTCGTATTGGGCCAAGTCCGCGAGCCCCGTGGCAGCGATGGAAGCGCCATACGGGCTGACTGCCTGGAGTTTTGCATAGTTTGCCTGCGCTTCCGTAGTATGGCTGAGTCCCAACTCGGCCAATGCAGCGGTGCGTAGCGCCTGATCGAACTTCGGATTTTCTTGCAGTATCGACTTCGCTTCCTTCGCAGCGGTTTCAAAATCTCCAGCGTACAGCGCGTACATCGAGTAGTTGACGCGTTGCAAAACACTGTGTGGAGTGATCTCAAGCGCACGCTTCTGCTCACTTAGGGCCTTATTCATGTCTCTGTTGTAGAAGTACGCGAGCGCGAGATTCGCATGGCCTGCAGTATCGGCGGGGTACTGGCTGACCAGTGCGGTCAATTCCTCCATCGCCTTGGGCTGGTTGCGCATGAAAAGGTAATAGCCGCTGCGCGTGCGGTATTTTTCACGGTCGGTCATGCGGTCGATATGCGACATCGCCAAACCGTAGTTTTTTTCGGCGTCCTGCCGTTTACCGAGATTCGCATCAATGGCCGCCATGCCGGCGTAGGCGCGTCCCAGATTTGGATCCAATTCCGCTGCCTGACCGTAAGCCTTCAGTGCATCGTCCCACTGGGCTGCTTGTTGAGAATCCTGGCCGACCGCATACGCATGTGCGGCCTCGAGCGAGCCCGCGCTGAAGGTTTCTGCCGCGGATTGTTGTGCGGATTCCGGCGTGGTGTCGCCCAGTCCTTTTCGGATGCTTTCTGCGAGCTCTCCGGCCGCGGCAAGCACATCCTGTTTATTCGAAGCGTTCCTTTGTTCCGTGAGGATCGACTTGCCCGTAGCAGGGTCTAGAGTGGCCACGTAAACTTTGTAGCCGCTGCCTTCTTGCGTGATCGAGCCCGTCACCACAACGTTGACGCCTTCGCGCACGGCCACGAGTTGAGACAAAGCGGCGTCCATGTGCGTCGCCCCGGGCTGGAGTCGTGCGGCGTCTTTCTTCGCCTGGCCGCGATTGAAAGATGAAATGAATGGCGCACCCTCAAGCGCGATACCCAACATCGGCTCGAGCGTCCCATCAAACACCGAATCCCCGGTCTGGTTGTCGAAATCGGCGATAAGCAACGTGACCGGCGCGTGAGGACCAGGCGGAAGCGCACTTATCTTTGAACGGAAGTATAAGCCGCCCGCAATTACCACGACTACGAGTCCAGCGGCCGCCCATTTTACGTAGGACGGCAATGCCGCAGCTGGAAGCGTAACGACCCGCGTCCCGGCACCAGGCCCTTGCCATATTTCAAGGTGCTGGAGCAATTCCGCCGCGCTGGCAAACCGCTTCTGCGGATCGATCTCCAGACACTTCCGCACAATATCGCTGAGCGGTTTCGGAATCGATTTGTCGAGTTCATTAAGGGGCCTGGCGGGTTCGTTGGTACGTTTCCAGAGCTTGCCCATCGTGGTGTCCGCGTCGAAGGGCACTTGGCCGCTCAGCATTTCGTAGAAAATAATTCCTATCGCAAACAGATCCGAACGTGCGTCGACTGTCTGCCCTTTCGCTTGCTCCGGCGACATGTAATCCGGCGTGCCAATCAGCGCGCCCGTCTGCGTCATGCTGGAAGTAAGC
>Ga0137363_10001999_pt1 | contig 11958 bp, 15 predicted proteins | sample MadtaG_FD_104800 | JGI IMG/M metagenome (GOLD analysis project Ga0137363, IMG submission 104800) | Vadose zone soil microbial communities from Angelo Coast Range Reserve, California, USA - Mad1_115_16 metaG | ecosystem: Environmental > Terrestrial > Soil > Vadose zone | place: USA: California...
CGCTCCGGCAAGAGCACCGAAGATTATTTTGTGTCGGGTCGCAACGTTTCCTGGTGGCTTGCAGGAACTTCAATGGTGGCGACGACTTTCGCCGCGGACACCCCACTTGCCGTGACTGGTCTCGTTTACGCCAACGGAGTCGCAGGGAACTGGCTGTGGTGGAGCTTTCTGCCGTCGGGAATGATGACGGTGTTTTTGTTCGCCCGCTTGTGGCGCCGATCGGGACTGATCACCGACGTGCAATTCGCGGAGATGCGCTACGCCGGAAAACCTGCCGCGTTCTTGCGCGGTTTCCGCGCCGTCTACCTCGGGTTGCTGATGAACTGTCTGATTCTCGGCTGGGTGACGAAGGCCATGGTGAACATCATCAGCACGTCGCTGGGAGTGAGTGACGCCAAGGCGCTGGGGATTTGCGTTTTCTTCCTGATGCCGTTCACGGGGATCTACGTCTCCCTTGGCGGATTGTGGGGCGTGCTCTGGACCGATCTGTTTCAATTCGTTCTGAAAATGGCCATCGTGATTGGCGTGGCCTGGTACGGCGTTCACGCTGCGGGGGGCATGCAACAGATGCTCGCCACGCTCGCCGCGAAGCGCGCTGCCGCTGGACCTGGAGCGAGCGATATCACAGCGCTTCTTCCTGATTTTTCACGCGGCTTCGCGAGCGAAGCTCTATGGACTCTGCCGGTGATTACTTTCGTCGTGCATCTTGCGGTGCAGTGGTGGGCCTTCTGGTATCCCGGCGCGGAACCGGGCGGCGGCGGATACATCGCGCAACGCATCTTTAGCGCAAAAGATGAGAGAAACGGATTGTTGTCCGTCCTATGGTTCAATCTCGCGCATTACGCGTTACGCCCCTGGCCGTGGATTTTGACGGCGCTTGCGGCAGTCGTTCTCTATCCAGGGCTCGCTCAGCCTGAGCGCGGCTACATGCTGGTAGCGACGCGCCAGACGCCGCACGCGGTCCTGGGAATCCTGCTTGCCGGATTCATGGCGGCCTTTATGTCCACGGTGGCCACGCAACTGAATTGGGGCAGTTCTTACTTGATTGAAGACTTCTACCGGCGCTTCCTGAAGAAGGAAGGAACCGAAGCGCATTTCGTAAATGCTTCGCGGCTGGCGACGGCGTTTCTGGTGTTGGCGGCAGCCGCGGTCGCATGGCAGTTGACCTCCGTCTCCGCCGGCTGGAAGATTGTGCTCGAGCTGGGAGCAGGAACCGGCGGCGTCTATTTGCTGCGCTGGTACTGGTGGCGCGTGAATGCGTGGAGCGAAATTTCCGCCATGGTCGCCGCGCTGGTGACCACGCTCGCTTTGCACTCCGAAACATTGTGGAACGCAATTGCCGGACGGCCTCAACCGTTCAGCGGCTCCGATCCTGTCATCTTCGCAAAAACCACGCTTTGCACTACCGGCATTACGACGCTGGTATGGATCGCCGTCACTCTGCTCACTGCCGCAGAGCCCAACGACACGCTCATCAAGTTTTACGCCAAGGTTCGTCCGCAAATCACTGGTTGGCAACCAGTCGCCAAACTGGCCGGCGATGTGCCCGTTACTCGCGATCTCGGCAGGAACCTTGTGAATTGGCTGCTGGGCTGCGTGCTTATTTATTCCGCGCTCTTCTCCATTGGTGAGTTGTGCTTTGGCCGCTACCAGGCAGGTTTCCTCCTCGCGGGCGTGGCCATCGTCTGTGGGCTGGCCATCTCGCGGCTAATGCCCAAGCCGGCGGAGTGGCAAGCAAACTGAAATGGCGGATTCCGCGCAGCCGGCTCGCTCAGGCATGCACCACGCCGTACTTGCCGGATTCCTCGGCTGGACGCTCGATGCGTTCGATTTCTTCATCGTCGTTTTTCTCTTCGATACGCTAGCGCATCAATTTGGCGTCACTAAAAAAGAAATCGTTCTAACCACCACCGCGACGCTCGCCATGCGGCCTATCGGCGCGCTGATTTTCGGACTGCTTGCAGACCGCTACGGCCGGCGTATCCCGCTCATGGCCAATGTCCTCTATTTTTCGGTCATCGAGCTCTTGTGCGGCTTTTCACCCAACTTCACCGTCTTCATCATTTTGAGAGCTCTCTTTGGCATCGGCATGGGCGGCGAATGGGGCGTCGGCGCTTCGCTCGCAATGGAAGCGGCTCCGGTGCGCTGGCGGGGGGTGCTCAGCGGAATCCTTCAGAGCGGCTATTCCATTGGATACTTACTGGCCGCAATCGCCGCCAGATTCCTTCTGCCGGTGTGGGGATGGCGCCCCATGTTCTGGATCGGCGCGTTTCCGGCGCTGCTGGCGCTATATATCCGCACAAAAGTTCCGGAATCAGAGGCCTGGAAGCAGCATCGCGCCGCGAGCACGGGTCAGGTTCTTCGCATCGTCGCCGGCGAATGGAAGCGCTTTGCATATCTCGTGGTTCTCATGACCTTCATGATGTTTCTCTCGCACGGAACGCAGGATCTCTATCCCGACTTCCTGAAAGAAGTACACAAGATTTCTGCCGTGATGGTCGCCAACATCGCGATGATTTATAACGTGGGAGCTGTCGTAGGGGCGATTATTTTTGGCCACATCTCGCAGGTAGCCGGGCGCCGCAAAGGCATGGTCGCTGCTCTAGGATTGTCGCTCCTGATGATCCCTCTATGGGCGTTCGGTGGGGGAATCGTGGCCGTCATGGCTGCCTCGTTTCTGATGCAGGCGGGCGTGCAAGGAGCCTGGGGCGTCATCCCGGTGCACTTGAACGAGCTTTCCGCGGACTCCGCACGCGGCTTGATGCCCGGGCTAGCTTATCAGTTGGGAATCTTGCTGGCCTCGCCTACAAATTCCATTCAGTTCGCTCTTCATATTCGTTTTGGCTATCAGTGGGCCCTTGCCGGTTTCGAATTGGCTAGCATCTTGACGCTGGCGGTCCTGCTCTGGCGTGGCTCGGAAGCGCATAGCCGAAGTTTCGTCCACGGCGCAGGGGAGCATTCCGGAGATCATTCGCATTGATTCAATCCGTTGTTTGTTTCCAATAATTCAATCAAGCACGACCTGCCGCAACGCGTGGCAAAAAAGTGATTTTCCGTCGTTGCTGGATGCCCAGCTCAAGCCTGTGATAATATTTATCTACCGCGCGCCCGTAGCTCAGTTGGATAGAGCGTCTGGCTACGAACCAGAAGGTCGGGAGTTCGAGTCCCCCCGGGCGCGCCACTTTTTTCCTCTTTACGTTCAACGACTTCCAGAGATAGCCTTGTCGTGGTTAGAACTTTCCCGCTGATGAATTAAACAATTGCTGCGCCGGAATTCTGAACAACCGGTGAGGTGTAAGTGAAGCGCACTTTCAGTCTCGTGGCTGGTCTCACGGGAATGGTAATTCTTTCGGTAGCATTTCCGATCGTCTACACGACGGCTCGGGGATACACTGCCTGGTATATTCAAGTAGCAGATGCAACATTCGCCGCAAACGGAAAGACGACAAGGGGTCAGCTACACAGGAATCTGACTGGGAAAACAATCCTTTACACCACCGAGGTCAGCGAGACTGGTAAATTTCGAACCTATCTATTAGGTTTATCCGGCAACAAGCTTTTTATCAAGAGCTGTGGAGACTGGGCTGCGGAGCGATCAGCCCTGATTATAAATAGAACCATTCCTCCCCCATGCTCCTTTCCAGGGGGATCCGCCAATAGCCCGCAAATTAGCAAGAATTACGCCTCGTTTGTCGACGACTTTGGACAAAAAATGGAGGCCCGTTGGTGAAAGGCGCAGCGACTTTCCTGCGCAAAGATTGATGAAGAGCGTGGCTTGGGAGAAGGAACTGTCAGACGGTCGGCTCAGGCGTCCGCTGGAAACCCCTCTAAAACTGCTCTCGTAAACCTCTAAGAATCAGCGGTCCTCACCTGCGATTCGCATGCCGCCAGAAACAGATGATACTGAGCAGAACCGGCGATGGTTGCCTTCTGCCGAGCCATGGTAGAAAACTAGGCTGTTGTCTGGATAAGCTGGCACTCGCCCTCACCATGCTTACTGCGAATCTGTTGGCCGAGGGCCGCCCTCCGTCAAGCTGCCGTCCGGCCTAGTTCAGAGGACGTGGGTCCTAGATTCACGGCAATATTTCTGCCGAAAATGTGGAAGGCATTGTTCAATTTCGGGCGGTCACACTGCTGTTACGTCCTTTGTTATCAGTGTAATGGGACTGGCAAAGAAATTGCTTATTCCTCGTTGGCGAAAATCAGCTCACGCTAGATGACGCTAGAGCAGCTACCGCTGTGGGTGCGTTTCGTCTCACAAAGGGACTCGACTTATGGGCATTAGATTTGGGGCGACAGTAATTGGAATGGGCGTTTTGCTGGCGCTTGGGGTGGGGCCTGCGAAGGCAGACAGTTTCATGGCCACAGGCCAGACGAACTTTGCTGACTGTGCCTCCGTCGGTCAGGCATGCTCTAACATTTCATACAACCTGAACATAGCCACGGGCCCCCTTACGCCGGACAACTCACACCCTGGCCTTGATAACATGTTTCTTTTCATTACGGCAATCTCAGGCGAAATCAACGGCGTGTCGGTATCCGCAGGCCCTGGCGGAGACTTGCTCGCCTCCAGAATAAACTACGCCGGTCCTCCAATTATCGATGGCAGTATTCTCCTCTTTGGCGATGGAGGTATTCTCGCTGGGTTCAATGGCGGGCCAGATTCTGGCGGAGGATCACTATTTGGCTTTGATACCATATTCATCGGTACCAACGTCAGCGACCCACAAGCGCCCAATTCGTTCACGTGGGCCACTTGGAACATCGTCAGCACGCCGGAGCCATCTACGTTGCAGTTCCTTAGCATCGGTCTGCTGGGTCTAATGGGATTGACGCTGCTCAAGAATAGATTCAGGTAAACTCGCCTTCGAGCAACTCGCCGATTCTTGTTTCATAGTTCTCCGAGAGTCACTGTTGACCGGCATCTCGGAGAATACCGAGGCACCGGAATCATCCGAGACGCGAATATGGCTCAGGTGAAGTGAGAATTGCTGGCAAGGAGGTAAATGCCTAAGTTTCCAGATATTACGTGCAGCAACGGTCCCAGCGGGGATATGTTCCGGATCGATTTTAGGACGACGAGAATTTTGAGGATGTGATTCAGAAGATCATTTCACTCGAAGAGTCAGCACGCTTTGAACTGGATGGCGCAGCGCTTCCGTCTTCTTGAGCCACCAGAACAGGGGCAGCAAGATCAGTATGCCTATCGTGAAAAAGACGAATCCACCTTGGTGATGCAAAACGTTCGCACCCATGCTCTGATGACGTTTTCATTTCGCGCTCTCGGTTACTGCCTACGAACGCCTATCGCTGAAGAAAATCAGTGGACCGACTAGTTGAGCGATTATTTATGGACCTAGGAAAAGCGATCTCAGTTCATCCACCAGCAAACGCCTTAAGCGCAGCGAGAATCCTGTCGCCAGAAAGCCCACAGAGAAACCCAATCAACAGGGCTCCTCTCCAACCCACGCTCATCTTGAACTTGTCACCGAGCGCAGTAAACTCATAAATATTGAAGAAAACAAGCGCAGTTATTGCCGCGGTCAATGCTGGCCACCCGATCAAAGCTGGGCGTATCTGACCAAATGTGACCATACCAGCACTCATACTTCCGCCATATGTCGCCAACCTGAGAGTTGCCCCCAGCAGACTTGAGATGACCGCTATCATTGTGAGGATTTCTGGCCTTGCACTGATTATTAAAGTAGTTGTTGTACCACCAATATGCCTCTCATTTTTCCCTGTTTCGCCGTAGGCGGTCTCGATTGAAATGTTGTACTTTTTGGGATCTGCCACGCTGCGTGGGAATTTCAAAATATATGTCATAGCAAAGAACGAGTCGGGTTCAACGACTGCGAGAGGTTCGGACACGCCATCTGCGCCCAAGGTGCCCTCTAGTCTGACCAGTTGTTCGACCTTAGCAACAAAAACCGTCTTCCTTATGTCGCCATCTGGCAAATGTTGAAGAAATTGATTGAATCCGGTTTCTGCATCACGCCTACTATCCACTTTCAGGAAAAGTACTTCGGAGAGAAGGCGTTTTTGCTTAATATTTTTCGCTAATGTTCCGGTAAACATTTGTCCATAGAGGCCAAGGAGTCCCCCTAATGATCCCAATGTCTGCTTAAGAATGTCGACTTCGACCTGAACCTGCTTCTGTACAGCCTCAACGGAGTTGGCCTTGACATGATCTTTCAGCAGCTCTGTTAACTGTTCACAAAGCTCTCGGTGTTTTTCCTTTGCCGCAGAAAGAGAAGGGCTCTTGACTTCAATAAGCTCTACCTTGTCAGGAATTCTGGGTATGATGGAAAGTAAATTGATTGGCCCCGCGCCTTGGTTTTCAATCTTGAACTCGTACGCTATTTCGTTCGATCGCAAATCCGAGAATTGCTGCTGCAGGCTGAAGAGTACTTTGGGCATCGGCGTCTCAGCCAACCTTTCTGAGCTTCAATATGCTGATCAATGCGACGGACCGTATCGGACTCTTCCCCAGTGTCAATCTGCGGAGTTAATCACAGTTAGTATTAGCTGTCCAGAGCACTTTCTGTAAGCGCCTTCTGAACATCCGAACCAGCGACCACGATGAAGCCTAGCCGATAACCCCAAGTCCTGATAAGTTACATCAAGTGGAAGTTGCAAGTGGAAGTTGCACTCGGAAGCACAATTTCATTGTTTCTTGTTCCACAAATCCATAAACAGTTTCGCTGTTGCGGGACCGTGCCCGGCATAGTGATTGTTGCTAAAGGCGAAGATTTTCAAGACTTTCGTGTTGCTCACCAGCGATTTGAAAACCTCGACCCAATTCTTCAAATCGCTACTACGGTCGATGACGACCTTGTCCCACGTCGTGGTCTGCTTCTCTATCCCCTTGCGGTCTCCAAGCCAGCGAACATAAGCGAAGTCCGCTGTAACCATGTCGAACTCTTGTCTTAACTCCCAAGGTCTCGGCATGAACGATGTGTCGGTCAATGCCAAAGCAACTTTGTGCTGTCGGAGCACGTCCGCGAGTTTGGCATCGAGCCAGGTCTTGTTTCGAATCTCGATTACAAATTTGTGGTCGGCGGGAAGCTTCTTCAAGAAGGGCGCGAGCGCGGCGAGAAAACTTTCTTGCTTCGAGAATTTCCAACGGTCGAACAAGGGAAACTGAAACACCATCGGGCCAAGTTTTGGACCGAGAATGTCCATCGTTTTCACGAACTCTTCGAATTCAGGATCGCAGTCTACCAGCGCTTTTTCATGTGTGATGACCTGCGGAACTTTGACGGAGAAGATGAAATCCTCGGGAGTGCGAGTGGCCCAATTGCTGACCGTCCTCGCAGAAGGGCAACCGTAGAACGTTGAGTCCACTTCAACAGTCCCAAACTGCTTGGCGTAGTAGGAAAGATAATCGCGTGAGTTCATGCCCGGAGGATAGAAACTGCCTTGCCAGCCGTTTGCGGTGAAAGCTGAAGTGCCGAGAAGAATTCCGGGCAGAGAGCACGGGCGGTCACCTGGGACGGTGTTCGCAGGTTTGCCTGCCTCCTCCAACTTCTCCATCGGGAAGAGGGTCGGGGTGTGAATCGGATCGACTTTTCGACGGTTAGGGTTCACGGCCCGGAGATTCTAACTCAAGTTGTTTCGTGAGAATCACCGTGCTCTGCCGTACCGAGTCACCTTTCCATCCACCACGTTCGCCACGTAGTGTTCTTCGCTCAGGAATTGCATAACCTCTTTGCCAGATCATGCCAATTGCGCCCAACGAGATTTGGTCTCAGGATTCTGCTCAAGTCCTCGAATTTCGTGGCTGTCGAACGTGAAATCCACCTGTCGCAATCCCCGCTTGGGTGTGCAGCGAACGGGGTAACTCTCTCCGCCCACATTGACGACCTTGGCGTTTTCCACGAGGGCTTGCCGCCAGACTTCAATCAGGGTTTCGTCCAATGAGAGCTTCGTCATGGCCTAGTTGCGATTCCGAGAAGGAAGATCGCCGCTGTGTGCGGAGTATAATAGCGGACGCCAGCAGAGGTGAACTATGAATGCGGTGCCGCCAAGAATCATTCAAATACAGCGCGACGAGGAATATGCTCCGCAGTTCATCGAAGATGCGCGACAGGCTGAGCGGTGTGATTGGTGCGGGCGAGATGCCAGAAGAAACCGCAAGCGATTCTGCCGTCACTGCAACGAAATCCGAAGGAGGATTGAAGAACTTGAAAAGTTGGCGCAAACCAGCGGTAAGCAGAACTTCATGCTGGATTGGGAGCTAAGAGTCGCCCGAGCGGAGAAGGAGGACTGCATCGCTTGGGGAGGTATGGTACGGCGTATTTTCGGCCAAGTTGCCCCACTTGACCTAGAACATTGGTTTTGCATGCTGGCAAAGCGGATAGCGCGGGACCGCAATATGCACTACGGCACGGCCACCATGCTCGGCTGGACATTCACTCCTGCGCAGCGCCAGGTTCTTGCATATATGTTTTGGGAGATTTTCGGCGCGGAGGCGAGTCACAATCGAAAAGCCCGTGTTGTATACAGCGTTGCGAGAGACACAGCGGATTAACACCGCACAGGATTCGAATAGGCGTACAATCGGGCTAGAGGTAAAAATAAATGGGATCGGCGACGAAGCAATTTACAATTACTGTAAAAGAGCGGGAGGACGAGCACGATGCATCCAACCGCAAAGAAGCCGATGGCGAATCAAAGTTGCAGGATGAAACACCCAGGCCCGCCCCGCTTCCAAAATAGGGATAGGTCGGCGGCGGAAAATCCGCGAGCGCGGCGCTGGTGAGCAACAGGCAGTTGGAGTTGCATAGGCGCTGCAGAATGTGCCCGAACATCCCTAAGCGGGCCGACGAATGGAAGGCTAGCTCTCCGTTGTTTTCGCTTCTCTGGATTACGGACAATCTACGGACAACTGAGGAAGGTTCAAAAGGTGTTCTCGGTTCGTAAGCGACACCAAAGAAACGATTTGGGATTTTGGACCCCAAAACTACGAACCAGAAGGTCGGGAGTTCGAGTCCCCCCGGGCGCGCCACTTTTTCAAATTACTTACAGCCGATCAATCGATTCCCGTGTTCAGACTGTAGCGGGAACTGTAGCGGGTGGATTTCCTGGATGGCCTAGATTTTTCGTGGAATACAGCCTGCGCTCAACGAGTGTCAACTACTCTTCAGTGTCGATTCGCATTTGTTTCGGACGCGACGATCCCCGACAGGCCTGCATAAGCAGTAATTTCCCTTGTCACAAGTCAGTCTGAGGCGTCCCGAACTTGCTCCAGTTGCGGCCCCAGATCACGATTGTGAAGATTTGATTTGGGTCCGGCTTGTCGAGGTTCAGAAATGTCGGTTGTCCGCAAGTAGAATCAGCATATCGCGTGGTGACGTCGTTATCGTGGGCAACAACGGCAAGCCCCTTACCGCGACCGTTGGCAGTGTGCGGTTTCAAAACCCCGCCTAATTTAGAAAATAAAAATGGCAACCGCGCCTATGACTAAGGAAAACAAAAATGATGCGAGCAGTCTACAAAGACGGACGAGGGGCAACATACAGTTGCTCCGTCGAAATCCACGACAATAAATGGATGATGCTCACTTCGGAAGGATTCCAACCAATCACCAACGAATTTCAAGATGATATTGCGGGCACGCTGAGTTTCGTTGAGCACAGGGAAGAAAAGGATTCGCGGATTCATGTTGAGCAGGGTGCTAATTCTTTTCGCGTGCCGCAAGAAGCAGGCGCAAGAGCCACAGCGGAATATGAAACGCAGAGGGCAAAGCAGCGGCGTGAAATGTTGAATGAACTAAATCAGCCAGACCCGCAACGAATGCGGCAGGCCCGTGAGTACGCCGCCGAAGTTCTACGCGCCCGCAAGCCACGCGGGAAGGGCGTTTTCATCGTCGGCTGAGGACTACACGTTTGTGAAGCGGCCCTTAAACCATGCGCCAGAGTCACGTCTAAACCAGAAAAATAGCGCTGCACTCTGGAGTAGACCCGGCACAATCTGCAAAAACCCTATGGGATTGCGCTTGAATGCTTCGACGAGCAACCCTGGATACAGCACTGGATACAGCCCAAGGAACCCGATGCAGACCAAGAACATTAGTAGAAGAACAATCCGCGCCCAATTGCGACCACTTGAAACCTTCCGTATCAGAAAGAGGAGTAGACCATACGTGAAGACAAAGGTAGTCAGATTATCCAAGGAAAAGAAATGACGGAAGTCTACAACGTCGGCGACGATTCCGAATAAGAGAGAGGCGTACGCGAGCTTAACACCTCTATCGATATCCTGAGGTCTGGAAGGTATTACATTTTCTTCAGAAGTACGTTCCATTGGAGTACGCCACTAGGGTATTCAACTGAGAATCATCTGTCCATATAAGGACTCAGCACCAGCCAGATTGACCCAAGCCACGCAAACTGGAAACTGACACCACATGTCCGGTTAGGGCTTACCGGGACCTAGCCATCGGTGGCGGGGGGCAGCGGGTGCTAAGGGGATTCCTCGACGGTCGTCGAGAGGTGACCGCTCATGTTAATCTTGCGAACCGAGATGCTTTTCTTCCGCGCCTTTGTAATCTTTACCCTTACAACGTTGACGCTCAGTCACGGTACATCACAGTACGACTCAGAATTGAACACACTTGCCGACCGCCTGGCGCACGAAGTTCAGTTGGCTCGCAAACATAATTTTTTCCCTAAGGTCTTGGTGACCGATTTTCTAAATCAAGAAGACCGAGTGAATGCCCTTGGTGAACATCTGGCCGACCTGCTCTCCGACGCCTTGTTGGAGAGGCTTGGACCGGCAGATGTTGTTACTCGCAAACAGCTTCGAGACCATTTGCTCTCCACCGGAATCTCTCCGTTCGACCTACAAGACACTGACGTTGCCCTGTGGACGGCAGGAAAAGCTGGCGCAAATCTTATCGTTCTCGGCCACCTACGGTCATCAGAGCAGAAGACGACCATGACGGTCGCGTTAACTAAAGTTTCAGACGCAAAGGAAATTTCAACTGCGAGTACAGACCTGTCTCTTCCCGAGGCGACGAGAGGCCTTTTCGATAAACCGTTGGATTGGCCTGCCAGTCCAAACGTGGTGGTGCCTTGTCTCGGCACCCAACGCAGCATAGTTGTCGCCGCATTCAGAGCCGCAGGCGTAAGGGAACCTAAGTGCAAACACTGCCCATCCGCGTCCTACTCGGATGAAGCCCGTAAGGCCAAATATCAAGGAACCGTGAAGCTCAATATTGTTATCGATGAAATCGGCCACGTGAGGTCCGGAATAATTATCAAAGGCGATTCGTACGGGCTTGACGCACAAGCAGTAAGCGCCACCAAGAAATGGCTGTTTGAGCCTGCAACCAAAGATGGAATCCCCGTTGTCGTCTGTGCCCCAGTCGAGATGACCTTCAGTCTTTTTTAGAGTGTCCTTCAATTGGATTGACTTCTCCGGTTACGCGACTCTAATCAGGACTTAAGCTCGGTCTCGGCGTGTTTGCGTTTTGATTCGTAGAACTTCCACATATAAAAACCCCAATAGCAACCGCCGGGTAGCGAAAGCGCCAAACTAAACACCAACAAACCGGACGCGTGAATTCGTGGGTCGGCGTAGAATCTCCAGTTTAAGCGGCGCTCCAGCAGACTAGTGACGATAAACAACACGATTCCCCAGAAGACCGTCATAAGAACAAAGAACGGAATTCCCCAGGCGAGGGTCCCGTACCAGAGCCACCATTTTCTCGTGCGCGGTTTCTGCAAGTTAATAGTCTACGGGGTCATGTCTGTAATGGCCCTCAGACCAGTAATACACGTCGACCTCGTATTCTTTCTCGGCTGAATCAAAAAGCAGAATGACATCTGAAGTATGCGCGTTGAATCTCTTCTTCGACGCTCGGTCGAAGAACTCGCCTATTGACATCCCTCGAACAAAATAGTTAGCTCCCCCGGCCTCGTCCAACTTGTCAAGAAGTTTGGCTTCGTAGTC
>Ga0137363_10002000_pt1 | contig 11955 bp, 10 predicted proteins | sample MadtaG_FD_104800 | JGI IMG/M metagenome (GOLD analysis project Ga0137363, IMG submission 104800) | Vadose zone soil microbial communities from Angelo Coast Range Reserve, California, USA - Mad1_115_16 metaG | ecosystem: Environmental > Terrestrial > Soil > Vadose zone | place: USA: California...
CGCGGTCAGAACCTCAGGAGTCGAGGAGGACATCTTCCTCTTCTTCCTCGGCGCCCCCGTCATCGCGCTTGGATTCATCGAGCATCCTCAGGCCTTCCATCAAAAGGCCCTGAGTGTTCAGCGTGGTGGTTTGTTTGTTGGTCTTGCCTTCGAAGTTGATCTGGAAGTTGCCGCCGGTCCAGCCCAGAACTTTGAAGACGGCGGGATCGCCGGTAAGTGCGCCGTAGACGGCGTGGGTTACCTGGCCTTCTTTGAAGTACATTTCGCATTTGTCGCGGTCGAGGGTGAGAGTCAGGGCGCAACTCTTGCGTCCCATTTCGAGGGATTGCACCAGGTCGATCACGTTCATCTGCGCCAGGCTGCCTCGCACCACACCGTCCGAGGGCGCGGTCTTGGCCATTTTTTCCAGGGCAATCTTGTCAATCAAACGCTTGATGCGCTGGGTGGCTTCTTTCAGGAAGAAAGGTTTTTCAACGAAATCATCGACCGGCTCATGGTTGGAAAACTTTTCCATAATGTCGGCCTTGCTGGCGAGCAGAATCACGGAAATACCGGCGGTCTTGGGACGGCTCTTCAGCTTTTCCACTAATTGCTGCCCGTCCATGCCGGGCATGCGGTAATCACTGACCAGCAGATCGGGCGGATCGTCCACCGCTTTCAGCAAGGCGTCGGCGGAATCGTTCGACGTGCTCACCTTGGCCAGCGGGGTGAGCGCCCCCTGCAGCATTCCCAGGACCATGGGATTGTCGTCTACCAGCAGGACTTTGACGTGATTCGCCATGACAGGCTAGATTTTCTTGCGGACACGGGTGTAGTCGCCGCTCTTGCCTCCGGATTTGTGCTCGAGCACGATTTCCCGGATCTCGATTCCCTTGTCCAGCGCTTTACACATATCGTACACGGTTAGCGCGGCTACGCTGGCCGCTACCAGGGCCTCCATTTCCTCACCGGTGACCGCCGTGGTTATAACTTTTGAGCTAATCGCGACGCCATTCTCGCACAGCCGCATGGTCACATCAACGTGGGAAAGCGGAAGGGGATGGCACATCGGGATCAGATCGGATGTGCGCTTGGCCGCCATGATGCCGGCAAGACGGGCCACTTCCAGCGCATCGCCCTTGGGATTCTTGGGCAAGGCGTTGAGCACGGCAGGCTTCAAGGCGACAAAGGCGCTGGCAGCGGCCTCGCGGTTGGTGGCCGACTTGGCGGAGACGTCCACCATTTTGGCACGGCCCGCTCTATCGTAGTGTGAGAGCTTCCTCGGCATTCAAAAATTCTAAAAATACTTCAAAATTTGTGGAAGGTGATCGCCACATTGGCAATATAAAACACGTCTCCGGGTTGACGAGTCACCCAATCCACCAACGTTCCTTTGAGGCGGACGTGCTTGGTCCCCTGGTCAAGCACGACCAATGAAGAACCCTCGTGAATGATTACTGCGTGATCTCTGCAAACAAAGTCATAGTTGAGTACGAGATTCTTGCATTCTTGCCTTCTTGCCTTCCTTCGAACCAATCGTGAGGTGAGCATGTTTTGGGATGAAGACTTTACGACCCATGCCGTCAGGGGACTCAACATCCAAAGATCCCATGGCGAGCTGAGCTGCGAGATTATCTCCAGCTTCCCGGTCTCTGGAACTTAATTCGGTATATTTCCATAATAAATCCCTCTCCCATTTGTCACCTTCCTCTCGCATTTTGAATCGAGTTGTTACCCAAGCCGTGATCACACTGGCGATACCCACGGCAGCGCTAACGAAAATCGTTTCAACGTCCATATATCTGCTACCGCATCAGCACCGGGACCCACTCACCCGCCGCAATTCGATCGCGATCGAGGGAAATCACGATGTAGCAATTTGCTCTGGTCATGGCTGCCACATCGCCCGATCCTTGCCATCGCGCCAGTTCTATTTCCGCATGCTCGAACTCTCCGGAAAGGACTGCAGGCAGAAATCTCTTCAAGCCTGTCTTTGTTTTAATTTCGGATTTCAGTCGGGCGTTCAGGAATACCAATTTGCGGGGCGTCAGGCCGGCCAGCGCCTCCAGCATGGGGCGGGCGAACAGTTCAAACGTGACCATCGTAGAGACCGGATTTCCTGGGAGGCCGAAGAAATATGTATAGCTTGCAGAGGAGGCTGGCTGCCCGCGGGCGGGGGTGCCACATGGGACACGGCCAAAGACTACCGGCTTTCCGGGCTGGATCTGTACACCGGTGAAGAAAAACTCTGCCTGGAATTCTGCCAGGACCTGCTCAACCAGGTCGTACTTGCCCATCGAGACTCCGCCCGCGAGCAGCAGCAGGTCGGCTTCGAGCCCGTCGGCGATGAGTTCGCGCAGGCGTGAGGGCTCGTCGGGAGCGATGGGTAATAGGATTGGCTCTCCGCCCGCGGCCTGCACCTGCGCGGCCAGCGAATAGCTATTGGAATTCCGGATCTGGTTGGTCCCCGGAGGAACGTCGATGTCGACGATCTCGTCGCCGGTAGCGAGCACGCCGATTTGAGGCTTCCGATAAACCAGCAGACGGCTTCTTCCCGTCGCAGCAGCCACGGCAATCGCGGGGTAGTCGAGCCGCAATCCTGGAGACAACAGCCGCTCTCCCCGCTTGGCCTCGGAGCCGACGGGAGCGATGTTGTCGCCTGCGGCCACGCCTTTCGTGATCTGCACGCGCTTTCCCTGGTGCGTTGTATGTTCCACCATTACGACTGCATCGGCCCCCGGGGGTGCGGTTGCGCCCGTCATTATGGTGGCGGCCTGGCCCGGTTGTAGAACCGGAATATCTTTATTGCTTGCGCCTGCTTTAATCTCTGCGATCACATCGAGCGTGGCGGGGAGTTGAGAAAGATCCGCAGCGCGGACCGCATACCCGTCGCGCATGGCCCGTGGGAACGGCGGGAAGTGGCGGTCGGCGAGAACGGGCTCGGCCAAAACCTGCCCGGCGCTAGTGCCTTCCAGCAGATCCACCAGTTCCTTGCCGCGTGGATGCAGAGCGGCAGCGTGATGTTCCACCAGGTGACGCGCTTCTTCGAAGCTTAGGATCAGAGACGGCTCGGGTATGGCAGCCATGCAGGAGATGATACGACAGGCATCCCCGTATTACCTCTGCTGGTAACCCTGCCTCGGTTGGCGTTGAGCATCTCTCGTGTATCGGGGACAATCGCTCGTGCCCGACCACACAGACAAACCTGGGGCGAGGCCGTCGCGCCGCTTTCCCCGTTACCCGCTCGACATCAGGCTCTCAGTTCACGTTTTTCGCGCAGGAGAGAGTATTCCCCTTTGGGGGCGTTCGAACGAACTGGGGGAGGACGGTATCGGCGCCACTTTGACTGGCATGCTGGAATACGGGGAAGTCGTGGCTATGGAACTGACGCTGCCGATGGCGGCGTATCCCATCAAGTTTCGGGCTCTAGTCCGATATCGCGACGGCCTGCGCCATGGGTTTGAGTTTCTCGCCTTGACTGCCCTGCAGCGCCACGAGATCCGGCGCGTCTGTGAGATGCTCGCGGCCTCCACGTAGCAGCCCCCTGGGGAACCGGGTGGCCTTTGGTTTGTTCCGCTTGGCCGCCGGATGCAACTTTCCATCGCCAACAGCGTCTTATTTGGCAGAGAATAGAAATCCAGAAGCTATCGAATCCAGCGCGGCGAGACGCTGCGTACTTTTGTTGAAGGACTTCCGCCATGCTGATCAAGAAAGCGGTCGACATTCCATCATCCGAGATTACTCCGAAAAGCCTCTACCTGAACCGGCGGAAATTTCTGGCCGGCACCGCCATCACGGGCGCGGCGGCACTGGCTGGTGTGGGTTTGCGCGAAATCAGTTCGCCGTCCGCCGTGGCCCGCGCCAATGAAAAAATTGACGGCCTGCAGAAGAGCCCATTCTCCACCAGCGAACAGATCACGCCTTATAAAGATGTGACCAACTACAACAATTACTACGAATTTTCCACCGACAAGTACGAGCCCGCAGGTTTGGCCAAGAACTTCAAAACGCGGCCGTGGACGGTCGCCATTGACGGCCAGGTCAAGAAGAAACAGGTGCTCGACCTAGACGCGATGCTGAAGATGGCGGCGCCAGAGGAACGCATCTATCGCCATCGTTGCGTGGAAGGCTGGTCGATCGTTGTGCCCTGGGTGGGTTACTCGCTGAGCGAATTGATCAAGCGCGCCGATCCTTTGCCCAAGGCGAAATTTGTCGAGTTCACTACACTGATGGATCTCCGGCAGATGCCAGGGCAGCGCAGTAGCGTGCTGGAATGGCCGTACGTCGAAGGCTTGCGGATGGACGAGGCCATGCACCCGCTGGCGCTGCTCTGCTTTGGCATGTATGGAGAAGTGCTACCCAATCAGGACGGCGCGCCGCTGCGCCTAGTGATACCGTGGAAGTACGGATTCAAAAGCATCAAGGCGATCGTTCGCGTTCATTTTACCGATAGCCAACCGATCAACAGCTGGAACAGATCCGCTCCTCGCGAGTACGGCTTTTACTCCAATGTGAACCCAAATGTGGACCATCCGCGCTGGAGCCAGGCCAGGGAACGCCGTTTAGGCGAATTCCTGAAGCGGCCCACGTTGATGTTCAACGGGTATGACCAGGTGGCGTCACTGTATTCGGGAATGGATTTAAAGAAGAATTTCTAGCTTTGCCTAGCGCCGGCATCTTGCTCTCGCTCTGCGGGCGGGACGCGCGCGCAGGATAGCCGCAGGAACGGTGGGGTTACGAAAGGCCTGCTACAAACGACTCATGGTCCGATGGTTTAAACCGGTTGTCTTTCTCGCATGCCTGGGGCCGCTGGCGCGGCTGGGCTGGAAGGCTTACATGGGTCTTCTCGGCGCTAATCCCATCGAGGTGATCACGCACTCGACTGGGGACTGGATCCTGATCTTCCTGCTGGTGACACTGTCCATCACTCCGTTGCGCAAGCTGACCGGGCAGCTCTGGCTGATCCGCTATCGCCGCATGTTCGGGCTGTTCGCATTCTTCTACGCAGTGCTGCACTTCCTGACCTATATCTGGCTGGACAAGTTTTTTGACCTGCATGAGATGTGGGCGGACGTGAGTAAGCGCCGCTTCATCACCGTCGGCTTCACCGGATTCGTGCTGCTGATTCCACTCGCGCTCACCTCAACCCAAGCCTGGATTCGCCGTCTTGGCGGCAAGCGTTGGCAGGCCCTGCACCGCCTGATCTACCTCAGTGCGATCGCCGGCGTAATCCATTACTGGTGGTTGGTGAAGGCGGACATCACCAAACCGGCGCAGTATGCTTTTGTCCTCTCCCTGCTACTGGGGTATCGCCTGGTGGTAGGGGTGCTGCGGAGAACAGGCGGCAAGGCGGCTTCAGTTCCGGCGAGAAGTGCTGAGATTGCCGAAGGATAGCCGTTCCTGCCAAGCTCGTGGCTCGTGATTTGTCCTCTTCGCGTACACAGAACTAGACCGAGCTGCGGACAACTTTCTCCGCACAATTGTGTTCAAAGTGACAGTAGCCCTCAATCTGACCGCCTCCAAGGAGTAAAGGCAGTTCGCGTGGCCCGCTGGTATGAGAAAACTATATCTGTCATTAGGACTGGTTTCGTTTCTGTTCTGCGTCGCATGTGGATCGAACAATGGGACCGTGACTGGCTTCATCCCCAAGGGGAATTTCTCCAATGCCAGCCTCAACGGGCAGTACGTTTATCAGATCGAGGGGTTTGACTTCAGCAATAGCGTCAACGGAGTGCCTTATCGCGAAGCCGGCGTGTTTACCGCCAACGGCAGCGGTGGCATTACCTCCGCTACGGATGATTTCTCCGAGGGCAGCACTGTTTTTCCCACCACCAGCACTGGCTCCTATGCCATCAGCAAAGACGGAACCGGCAGTTTGAGCTTCAACAATGCTTTGGGGACGATCAACCTGGCGGTAACGATGGTCAGTGCTTCCAAAGTCTACCTGGTGGAAGGCGATACGGTTCTCAACGCGGGCGGACTGGCGGAAAAGCAGGACGCCACAGTAATTGCCGCCGCTCCCAGCGGAACCTTTGTTTTTCGGGAGCATGATCTGAACGCGCTGCAATCCGTGGGCAGTGTGGGTGCCTTCACGGTATCGGGCGGCGTTGTCAGCGCCGGCAGCGAGGATGTGAATCGCGGCGGAGTCCTGACTTCCCTAACATTCACTGCAGGTTCCTTTAACGCTCCGAACCCGGTGACTGGACGCGGCAGTGGAACTCTCACCGACAGCTCGCCCGCCTCTTCCAGCTTCTTCTACTACATCGTGGATGCGAATAACGTGCGTTTCCTGTCGGGCACTTCGGGGATTACCGGATCGGGTCGCGCTGAGAAACAGAGTGGCATGCCCACGCTTTCCGGCAGCTACGCCTTTGGCAGCGAAGGTGACACCCTCAAGTTTCTGAGCGGAGTAAATGGTGCCGGCCGCTTCACCGCGAGTAGCGGCACTATCACCGGCGGCGCGCGTGACACGGTGCAGGATGGAAACACCAGCGCCAACGTGGCGTTCACGGGAACTTACACCCAGGCAGCCAACGGTCGTGTCGCAGTCGCCCTTAGCACCACCGCAAACAGTAATTTGGTGGTCTGGATGATCAGCCCTTCACGCGGTTTCTTTGTGGTCAATGATCCCAATACTATCCAGGAAGGCACGGTTGACCTGCAGCAGACGGCGACGTTTTCAAATGCAACGATGAACGGCCAATACGGGCTGGTCATGGACGGATTCGATGCCGGAGGAGCGAAAGACCGCGTCGGTACGCTGCAGTGGGACGGTTCCGGAAAGCTGATACTGAATGAATTTAGCAACGCCAATGGAGTGATCACCGTCCCGATTGTGCTCTCGGGACGCTACTCAGTTTCGAGCAACGGGCGGACCACTGGCTCGATCAACACGCTCTCCAACAACCTGGTGTTTTATCTGGTTTCGGGCAGCGACGCCTACGTGGTGCAGAACGATTCCGGAGTGCAGATTGATGGAACAGTGAGCAAGCAGCAATAGTCCTAATTGTGGGTAATGTGTCCCGTTCAGCGGAGCTCATAAACACTGCGTGCGTTTGACCCGCCAGTGGTGGCGGAACTGGGTCTTTATTGGCTGGGTTTTCGTAGCGCAACAGTCGGGGCTTTCACACAAAAATATAAGAAAGGAGCATAAAGCTACGCGACAATGTCACTCCTTGGTGGTGCACCAGCACTAGCCTCGTTCAAACGCGTGCTTCTGCTCCAACTCGGCCACGGCCGCGCGCATGTCGGCTTCAAACTTTTCAGACTGAGCCATGAGGGACGCATTCGCCGAAGCCCACTCTCCCTCGAGCGTCATCAACTCCTGGCTTCTCAGTTTCTGCGCTATCTCCAGTATGTGTTCCACTGAGTTCTCCACAAAAAGCGCCTCGGTCGGATCCCCTGCCCAAACCGGGCCTCCGGCTACCTTGGTCTGCCAATAGACTTTCCGCGCGATCAGCAGGGCAATCGCTTCGTCCGTCGCTTTCCCAAACACCCACTTACTGCGTTTGAAATCGTAATAGCGGCTGGAAAATTGCACCGGCACTCTTTTTCCCGATTTCAGGAATTCTATTTGCTTGCGATCGACTTCCTTGCGCAACGCATTGATCACCGGCGCCTTAATGTCTTTCGGCTCGAGCGACGGCATCACCTCGTACACGGTCGCGGACAGATTCACCGACACCGGGGCGTGTAGTCCCTGCGAATTCTCCAAGGCAATGTCGGCATGCAGCACCCAGAAGTCTGCTCCTGAGGTGGACTTGTGAAACGGCCACTCCAGATGAAACGAGAGTGGCAGCCCGCTCTGACATACGTAGATCTTCTTTTCCCGCGCTTTGTCGCCTTTTAGGGGAGTGTTCATCGCTGGTCGATCCAGAATTGCGTCATGTCCGGTATTTTAACGGTGCAATTCCACTTTTGGTCCTTAAACCGTCGGGATTTAGCTCAGGCGTGCTGTTTCTGCGCCCCCGCGTGCTTATGTTTCCCACGGTAACCTAGTTGATTCTTGCCGCTTTTGAGGCCGCGACTGCCGAGCCTCGCGCGGCCGGGACGGATCGGAGACCCGTCCCTCCATGGTCAATGCAGAGAACTGGGTGGGGTTCCACTTCGAAGGAAGAAATCACCAATCCGTAGAGTTTATGCCCCTCAGCCTGTCCCCTCGTCCCACCTGTTTACTGTTCGAATTCGTGCCAACAAATATACTCAGCGCGAACCCGAGAGACAAAAAGGCGGCCTGTGCGGGGCCGCCTTAAGTGGAAGATTTGACATTAGAGTGCTGAACAGCTATTTGCCGGCTGCCTTCCCTGCCGCCTGTTGCGGGTACATGGAAGCGATCTTTTCCAGGAGCGCATTCATGCTGCGTCCGGTTTCCAGGGTTGCGTCTACCGCGTGATGGCCCTCGCCGTCGGTGTGCGTCACCAGCACCTGGGTCTCTTGATGCGCCTTCTTGACCATGTACGGCAGATGGTGGCGGTCGTTCTTGGGCAACGTGGGTCCCAGGATCACCAGGTCGAAGGCTTCCCGCCGCAACGCATCCTGCACCTGCTGGCGGCCCTCCGCCTGGGTGACATGATATCCAGCCTGTTGAATCGTAACCGCCTGTGCAGCAAGGACTTCAGAGTCGCCCTCACCATAGAGAATCTTCACTTTCGATGCGGATTTCGAGGTATTTGCCATACGGAGTCGGGCCGGCCTTTCTCTCTCCCGGCTGGCCTGAACACTAGCAATCCCCAACCCCGTTGAGAACGTCACCGAAGACCAATAAGAACTCCTCGGAAGACCAAGCCCAACCGGGGACAACACCGTCCGCAAGGCTGAGAAATCTCTATCGTGACCCAAGCCTTCCAACAAAACCCTTCCTAGCTGTTATAATCCGCCCGTCCCGCCGGCCCTCATTCGGGTAACCAATCCCAAATCGAAAAAACCTGGAGGAAACTGTGAAAAGCATTTGTAGGCTGCTGCTCGCTTTACTCTTGTTCGGTTCCATTGCCGCGGCTCAGAGCACGCCCCCGGCCCGCACCGACGTCTATCACGTCCACTTCGCAAAGGCCGCACTCGGCAAGGGCGCCGAGCTAGGCGAATATCTGAAGACAGCCGATCCCAACGTGCCCATGTCCGCACATCACATCGTCCTGCGCCACCAGGATGGGGAGGATTGGGATTACGTGGTCATCCAACATCTCGGAACCAAGACCACCGTGGAAGCCGCCGGTACCGCGGTTCCTGCTGCAATGCGTGATTTGAGCGCATGGCACAACGACACCTTTGTCAACGGCCCGTCCTGGTCCGAGTTTAGTAAAGCGCTGGGCATTGACGAGGGCTCGCCTACAAAGACTGCAGGCTCGGTCTATGTAGTCTCCGTCTATCGCGCCGCTCCAGGGCATCGCGAACAGCTGGAAAAGTCGCTCAACCAGAGCGCTCCCGGGGATACAGCGTCCGGGAACGTGCTGATGCAACATCTGGAAGGGGGGCCCTGGCAGTTCCTCACCGTCGTCCGCTACAACTCCTAGCAGGACGTTGCAAGCAGCGAAAAGAATAACGTTGCCGACACACTCAAACCAGGCGGCGGATGGCTCGCGGTGCGTGAGCACTCGTCGTATCACAACGACACGCTCACTGATCGCATTGCCCCGTAACGGGATGTGGAGTAATTTGGGGCCGAGTTACGGATCAGAGCTCTGGAGTTGTCGCAAGATAGCCCGGTGCTGCCGGGCTTTTCTTCTACTGGCATTATTGCGGGCGGGAGTTTCGGGCGGAATCGACGCCCTCAGTTGAGCCCTTCCACCAGGTACAGGTCTGCGAGAGTTCGGTGGAAGCCGTACACGAACGTCTTTCCATCGGGGGTGACCAGGATCGGACCGATGGTTGCAACGCCGGCCGGATCTCCGGGCACAAGCTGCTTCCAAAGAGTTCTTTTTCCCGCCGCCAAATCCACACGGTAGACTTTGGCGGGAACTTCTCCCGTCTGGTAAACAAAAAGAGCATGGCCGTCTTGACTCCAGCTGGTGGGCAGATCGCCCGGCTCGAGTCCCGGAATCAGTCGAGGGTCCCCACGTCCTGAAGTGGGGTAGAGATATCCTTTCAGATCGGACCCGATGGCTGCCACCATCTGGCCATCGAGCGAAACTGCGAACGCGGTTCCGTTGATTCCTTCGGGCGCAATCGGCAGCGGCAGACCTCCGGCGACATCCTGCACATACAGCCGCACGCCGCGACCCGGTTCATTTCCGGAGAACACAACTTTCTTACCATCCGGCAACCAGCGGGCGCCGTTGTGGTTGATGGAATCACTCGTTAAAGGCCGGGCTTCCCCTGCTTTGGTAGGCAACAATCGGAATTGTGCCGGCGAACCTGGAGTCTGCGAGATTACCCATTTCTGGTCCGGCGACAGGGCCTCCGCTGTTCCCTCACCCAGCCGCACCGCGGCAGAACCATCCGTGTTTCTAATGTAGACGGCATAGGTCAGCTCTTGTGTCTTGCCATACCGCGCTCCGCCACCCACGCCTTCCTCGTCAAATAGAACTGTTTTGCCATCCGCGGAGAGATCTGCCGGGTAGGAGTAATCGAGCCAGGAGAGGTCGCGGTCCTTGCCACCGTCAACCGATGTCCCCATCAGTTCCCGCCGCCAGCTGGCCCGCCCCATCAGAATGCGGCCATCGTGGAAGATGTCGAAAAGCATCAGCGTGCCCGGCATCCGTGCCACCAGACGTTTCTGTCCGGACAGATTCACCGCTGACAAATCGCGATCCAAGCCGGTTTCAGTAGCGGTGAACCACACTTCGCGCCCGTCCGCGGACCAGGCCAAGCCTTGAATGCTGTACCAATCTGCGGAAAGCTTCTTCTTGTTGGCCGAGAGGTCAACGATAGCAACCGATCCGGTGTCGTCTCCCTGGAGCGGGTGGTCGAGAAAAGCTACCAAGTCGCCTTTGGGAGAAATCCGCGGATGGCTGATCCAACCCCCGGTTTCGTAGAGTACCTTACCCACGGGATATTCCAGCCGGTTCCGGCCACCCACGTCGCGCACCACGGCCAGGTTGCTTCCGTCCGGCGACCAATCCGCCCACTGCACGTTCTCCAGCACTTCTCGGGGCGCACCACCTGCCAGTGGGGCGCTGGCCAGCGTGCCCACATTGATCCAGGTGCCAGTTCGATGGCTGTTCAGGGCGACCGCCATTTCACCCGAGGGTGAGACTGCCAGCAACTGCGCATGCTCCAGACCAAGCGAGCGCGATTCCGCCGCCCCAGGACGCGCGCTGAAGATCTCCACTGGGTTTCCTTGCCAGGCTGCGCTGTACAACACCGTCTGGCCGTCCGAAGCAAATCGTGCCGAGCGGATTTCACCACGCCGAAAGGTGATCTCGTGGTATCGCGGGTTCGGCGATTCAACGCGCCACAATCGTTTCCCGGCGATCAACCCGGCGCCCGCTCCCACGAGGAGACCGAGGCCAACCAGGGCCGCCGTGGCTCTGCTCGCCCGACGCGCCGGCGACGCTGCATCGTGACTTGCCGCCGCGATGGGTGGTTGGGAGACGGCGCCGATCCCGACGCGGGCCGAATCCGTGTCGCGTTTCAGCCGCTTGAGATCCGCCCGAAGCTCGGCCGCGGTCTGGCATCGCAACTCGCGGTCCTTCTCCAAAGTCTTGTTGACAATGAACTCCAGTTGCATCGGCAATCCTGGGTTCATCTGGACCGGCGAGGCTGGAACCTTATTCAAGATCGCTTCAAAAATTACCGCCGACGTGGTCCCCGAAAAAGGCTGCCGGCCAGTTGCCATCTCATACAACACCACTCCGAACGAGAACAGGTCGGTGCGGTGATCCAACGTCTCGCCTCGCGCCTGTTCCGGCGACATGTAGGCCACGGTTCCCATGGCGCTGCCGGGGTTTGTGAGTTGATAGTCCGAAGGCATTGCTGTGGCCGCGGTTGCCTCATCGGGATGGCGAGTTAGCGGCGTGAGTTTTGCCAGCCCGAAATCCA
>Ga0137363_10002004_pt1 | contig 11946 bp, 9 predicted proteins | sample MadtaG_FD_104800 | JGI IMG/M metagenome (GOLD analysis project Ga0137363, IMG submission 104800) | Vadose zone soil microbial communities from Angelo Coast Range Reserve, California, USA - Mad1_115_16 metaG | ecosystem: Environmental > Terrestrial > Soil > Vadose zone | place: USA: California...
ATGGGCTCGAGCGCGGCGGCGCCGCGGTGCTCAATCGCGACAATTCGCAGTTCACCCGGCTCGAGCGTAGCGCCCGGAACGCTGGTGTGGATCGCATCGTTTCGTTCGGCGACCACGCGCGCGCCGACGCTCGCCTCATGAAGTGCTCGCTTCAGACGGACACGTCCACGGTGCAGGCGCGAATTTTCGGAACGGAGGTCACCTACAAGCTCGGTGCGCCGGGCCGGCATCTGGTCATCAATTCGCTCGCGGTGCTGGCGGTCGCGGCTCTGGCCGGCGCCGATCTTGCGCTTGCGGCGCTCTCGCTTGCAGACTTGCAGCCGGCGAGCGGGCGCGGCTCCCGCGTGACGCTCTACATGCCGGGCGGCACGGCGCTTCTGATCGACGAAAGTTACAATGCCAACCCCGCCTCGATGCGCGCAGCGCTCGCGTTGCTCGGTCAGGCCAATGTCGGCCCGCTCGGCCGCCGCATCGCGGTTCTCGGCGACATGCTGGAACTCGGCCCGCGCGGCGCCGAATTGCATCGCGAATTGGCGGTGGCGACGCTGGCGCACGGGATCGATCTGGTGTTGTGCTGCGGTCCGTTGATGCGCGCGATGTGGGAGGCGCTTCCCTCCTCGCGCAAGGGCGGCTATGCCGAAACCTCGGCCGCACTGGAATCGGATGTGCTTGCCGCGGTTCAGCCCGGCGATGCGGTCATGGTCAAGGGCTCGCTCGGCTCCCGCATGACACCCATAGTTAAGGCACTGCAGAGCCGTTATCGCCGCGAGACCCCGATTCTCGCGCCCGCGCAAGCTTCGACCGTGGACGGCTGACCCATGCTGTACTGGCTCTCCGCATTCTCGGATACGATCGGGCCGCTCAACGTTCTGCGGTACATCACGTTCCGTACCGGCGGAGCGATGTTCACCGCGCTGGTGTTCGTCTTTCTGTTCGGTCACTCGATCATCGACCTGCTGCGACTCAAGCAAGGCAAGGGGCAGCCGATCCGCAGCGACGGACCGCAGTCGCATCTCGTGACCAAGAAGGGCACGCCGACGATGGGCGGACTGATGATCCTGTTCGGCGCCGTCGTCTCGACGCTGCTGTGGGCTAATCCCACCAACCGTTACGTTTGGATCGTGCTCGGCGTCACCCTCACCTTCGGTGCGATCGGCTTCTACGACGACTATCTCAAGGTGACCAAGCAGACTCATGCCGGCTTTTCCGGGAAGCTGCGCATGGTCCTCGAGGCGCTGATCGCGGCCGCGGCCTGCTATGCCATCGCTTCCATCGGACGCCAGACCTTTGCGTCGTCGCTCACCTTTCCATTCTTCAAGGAGCTCGTGCTTCCGCTCGGCTGGTTGTTCATCGTGTTCGGCGCGTTCATCATCGTCGGCGCGGGCAACGCGGTAAATCTCACCGATGGCCTCGACGGACTGGCTATCGTTCCCGTCATCATCGTCGCGCTCAGCTTCGGGTTCATCGCTTATCTTGCCGGCAATTCGTTCTTCGCCGATTACCTCAACATCCACTACGTCGCGGGGACTGGCGAACTCGCGGTGCTGTGCGGCGCGGTGATAGGGGCGGGATTGGGCTTTCTGTGGTTCAACGCGCCGCCGGCCTCCATATTCATGGGCGATACCGGCTCGCTCGCGCTTGGCGGGATGATCGGCACGATTGCGGTCGCCACCAAGCACGAGATCGTGCTCGCGGTGGTCGGCGGCCTGTTCGTGCTCGAGGCGGTCTCCGTCATCGTGCAGGTGGTGTCGTTCAAGCTTACAGGCAAGCGCGTGTTTCGAATGGCGCCGATCCACCACCATTTCGAGCAGCTCGGCTGGACTGAGCCGCAGATCGTGATCCGTTTCTGGATTGTTTCGGTCGTGCTCGCCTTGGTGGGGCTGTCCACGCTCAAGCTGCGGTGATGGTCCCTATCACCGCCTTTGCCGGAAAGAAGGTCGCCATCTTCGGCCTCGGCGGGTCGGGACTGGCAAGCGCGAGCGCCCTGCTCGCGGGCGGCGCGGACGTCATCGGTTGGGACGACAGCGCCGAAGCCGTCGCTAAGGCGACGAGCGCGGGCATTCCCAGCAGTGACCTGCGGCAAGTCGACTGGGAGAGAATTTCCGCGCTTGTGCTCGCGCCCGGCGTGTCGTTCACGCATCCGGCGCCTCACTGGACGGTGAGGCTCGCGCGCGATGCCGGCGTCGAGGTGATCGGGGATATCGAGCTGTTTTGCCGCGAGCGCAGGGCCCGTGCGGCGACAGCACCCTTGGTCGCAATTACTGGGACCAACGGCAAGTCGACGACCACCGCGCTCGTTGCGCATCTGTTGCGCTCGGCCGGCCGCGAGGCTGAGATTGGCGGCAACATCGGCACCGCGATCCTCTCGCTCGCCCCGCCAGATGAGACTCGCGCGCACGTAATCGAGTGCTCCTCCTACCAAATCGACCTCGCGCCGACGCTCGATCCCTCGGTCGGTATTCTTCTCAACGTGACGGAGGACCATCTCGACCGTCACGGAACGCTCGCGCATTACGCAGCGGTCAAGGAGCGGCTCGTCACCGGCGTGCAGGAAGACGGCGTGGCGATCGTCGGCGTCGATGATCGTTGGTGCGCGGCCGTGGCCGATCGCATCGAGCGGGCCGGTAAAAAGCTCGCGCGTGTCTCCGTGCGCCGGCCGCTGCCGGCGGGGCTCTACGTCGAGGACGAAAACATCATGCTGGCGGACGACGGTGCGGCGTGTGCCATCGCCAAGATCGGCGGCATCGGTTCGCTGCGTGGCGTGCACAATGCGCAGAACGCCGCTTGCGCCGCCGGCGCGGCGCTCGCGCTCGGTCTCTCCGCCGACGCCATCCAGCAGGGACTCGCTTCCTTTCCAGGCCTCGCCCATCGAATGGAAGAGGTCGGACGCAAGGCCCGCGTACTGTTCGTTAACGATTCCAAGGCGACCAACGCAGATTCCGCTGCGCAGGCGCTGGCCTGCTTCTCTGACATTTTCTGGATTGCCGGTGGCAGGGCTAAGACCGGGGGCATTGCCTCGCTCGCTTCTTTTTTTCCGCGGATCCGCAAGGCCTATCTCATCGGTGAGGCCGCAAGTGATTTCGTCGCCGAGCTTGAAGGACACGCGCCCCACATCGTTGTCGGGACGCTCGAGCACGCGGTGGAGCGGGCCGCCGCCGACGCCGAAGCTTCCGACGTGTCCGAGCCGGTGGTCCTGTTGTCGCCGGCCTGCGCCTCCTTCGATCAGTATCGCAACTTCGAGGTGCGCGGCGACAAATTCCGTGAACTGGTACGCGCATTACCGGGCGTCACGCCGGCGCGGTCCATATAGCCTCGTTGGCTCCTGGCTCTCCGGCTGGCCGTTAAGGCTCCGTCAACCAACGCCAGGCACCACTGGTCCCGCGTCCTCTCGAGGAGTCTCGATGGTCTCGCGTCTTGAACGCACGCGGTTTGCCGCCTGGTGGTGGACGATCGACCGCTCGCTGCTGACCGCGCTGCTCACCCTGATGCTCGCAGGGATCATTCTTTCGCTGGCCGCGTCACCACCGGTTGCGTCCCGGCTTGGCCTTGATCCCTTCTATTTCGTCGGACGGCACGTGCTCTACCTCATCCCAGCACTCGCCGTGATGCTGACGATCTCGTTTCTGCCGCCGCGTCACATCCGGCGCCTTGCGATGATCGTTTTCGTGGTCAGCCTTGCGTTGATTGCGGCCACGTTGCAGTTCGGTGCCGAGGTCAAGGGTGCGCGCCGATGGATCGTCTTACTCGGGATCAACATCCAACCCTCGGAATTTCTCAAGCCCGCCTTCGTCATCCTGGTCGCCTGGTTGTTCGGAGAATCCGCGCGGCGGCCGGAAATGCCCGCGAACACCTTGGCGCTCGCGCTGCTGTTCCTCGCTATCGCCGGGCTGGTGCTGCAGCCCGATTTCGGGCAGACGATGCTGATCGCTTTGGTATGGAGCGCCCTGTTTTTCCTCGCCGGTATGCGGCTCGTGTGGGTGGCGGGGCTTGGGGGCGCCGCTGCGATCGGGCTCGCAAGCGCCTATATGCTCATCCCGCATGTGGCGCGTCGCATCGAACGCTTCCGTGACCCGTCCTCTGGCGATAGCTTCAACATCGACCAGGCGCTCGAATCTTTCCAGCGCGGCGGCTGGTTCGGACGCGGCCCGGGCGAGGGCACTGTCAAGCGCATCCTGCCGGAGAGTCATACCGATTTCGTGTTTGCGGTCGCCGCCGAAGAATTCGGCATCGTACTGTGTCTGCTGCTCGTCGCTCTGTTTACCTTCATCGTCTTGCGGGGCCTGCATCACGCCAGGCGCGCCGAGGATCCGTTCGCGCGCTTTGCCGCAGCCGGCCTTGCCGTCCTGCTTGGCCTGCAATCGGCCATCAATATGGCGGTGAACCTCCATCTCATGCCCGCCAAGGGCATGACGCTTCCGTTCATTTCCTACGGGGGCTCATCGATGATCTCGCTCGCCTACGGCATGGGAATGCTGCTCGCCTTGACGCGCGAGCGTCCGCGCGCTGAGTTGCTTGTCAGGGAGGCGGCATTCGCGCCCGCCGAAAAGCCGGCCTGATTGAATCCCTGGAAGGAATCCCGTGCCGTTTGTTCTTCTGGCCGCCGGCGGAACCGGCGGACATTTGTTTCCCGCCGAAGCCCTCGCGGAGGCGTTGGATCGCCGCGGCGTAGGCGCGGCTCTCGCCACCGATGACCGCGCGGAGCGCTACGGTAAGACATTTCCGGCGCGCGGCATTTACATCATCACCAGCGCGACCGTGCGTGGGCGTAATCCGCTGTCACTGGTGCGCACAGCGGTGATGCTCGGCATTGGCACGCTACAGTGCTTACGCCTGCTCGCGCGCACGCGGCCCTCGGCGGTCGTCGGCTTCGGCGGTTATCCGACCATCCCGCCGGTACTGGCGGCGACGCTGCGCAATGTTCCCAGCCTGATCCACGAGCAGAACGCAGTAATGGGGCGTGCCAACAGATTTCTCGCGCCTCGGGTTGACGCTATCGCCACTAGCTTTGCGGACGTGATCGAGCCCGCGTCCAAGCTTGGCGCCAAGGCAATCCGCACCGGCAATCCGGTTCGCCCGGCGGTCGTCGCAGCCGCGGCGAGCCCCTACGCCGCTCCGCAGGCGGCTGGCGCGATTCGGCTGCTGGTATTCGGCGGCAGTCAGGGCGCGCGCGTCATGGCCGACATCGTGCCTGCGGCGGTCGAAAGGCTTGCCCGTGACCTGCAAGCGCGCCTTGCCGTCGTACAGCAAGCGCGCGAGGAGGATCTCGCACGCGTGGCGCAGGCGTACGCGCGGGCCAGCGTCGCGGCCGAGGTCGCGCCGTTTTTCCGCGATCTGCCGGCGCGGATCGCGGCGAGCCATCTGGTGATCGCGCGCTCCGGCGCCTCGACGGTTGCGGAACTCGCCGCCATCGGCCGGCCGGCCGTTCTGGTGCCGTTGCCGCATGCGCTCGATCAGGACCAATCCGCCAATGCCGGCGTGCTGCAGAGGGCGGGAGGCGCGCTGCGCCTCCCCCAGGACGAGTTCACGCCCGATCGGCTGGCGCGGGAGATCACCGCGCTTGCCATCGCGCCGCAAAAACTCGTAGCAATGGCCGCGGCCGCACGCTCGCAGGGCGCGGTTGACGGCGCCGAGCGGCTGGCCGATTTGGTCCTGCGCGTCATGGCGTGAACTCGCGTCAGCGTGTTGGCGGCCGCGCGGCGGGCAAACAGAGGACAAAGAAACAATGAAACTGCCGCGCGACATCGGGCCGATCCACTTCGTCGGTATCGGCGGCATCGGGATGAGCGGCATCGCCGAGGTGCTCATCAACCTCGGCTATACGGTGCAAGGGTCGGATGCCGCCGATACCGCAAATGTCAGGCGGCTGCGCGATAAAGGCGCTAAAATTTCGATCGGCCATTCTGCCGCCGCGCTCGGCGATGCCGAAGTGGTGGTGGTGTCGACTGCCATCAAGCGCGACAATCCAGAGCTCATCACGGCGCGGGCGAAGCGCCTGCCGGTGGTGCGCCGCGCTGAGATGCTGGCCGAGTTGATGCGGCTCAAGCGCTGCGTCGCGATCGCCGGCACGCACGGCAAGACGACGACCACCTCGCTGGTTGCGGCGCTCGTCGATGCGGGCGGCTTTGACCCTACCGTGATCAACGGCGGCATCATCAACGCCTACGGTACGAACGCACGGCTCGGCGCCGGCGACTGGATGGTGGTCGAAGCCGATGAATCGGACGGCACGTTCCTGAAGCTGCCGGCCGACGTCGCGGTCGTGACCAACGTCGATCCCGAGCATCTCGATCACTTCAAGACCTTCGATGCCGTGCAGGAGGCATTTCGCGCATTCGTCGAAAACGTGCCGTTCTATGGATTTGCCGTGATGTGCACGGACCATCCCGTAGTCCAGCTCTTGGTCGGACAAATCACCGATCGTCGCGTGATCACTTACGGCGAGAATCTGCAGGCGGACGTGCGTCTCGCCGAGCTCGATCATGCCGATGGCCGCTCCCGCTTCTCGATCGTCTTCCGCGATCGAGCCGGCGAGACGATGCACGAGATCAATGATCTGACGCTGCCGATGCCAGGCCGTCACAACGCGCTCAATGCTACCGCGGCGATCGCGGTCGCACGCGAGCTCGGGATAGCGGACGAGCTCATTCGCAAGGCGTTGGCCGGCTTCGGCGGCGTGCGGCGGCGCTTCACCCGCACCGGCGAATGGAATGGCGTGCCGATCATTGACGACTATGGCCACCACCCCGTCGAGATCGCCGCAGCCCTGCGCGCGGCGCGCGAATCGAGTAACGGCCAGGTCATCGCCGTCGTTCAGCCGCACCGCTACACCCGCCTGGCGTCCCTGTTCGAGCAGTTCTCGACCTGCTTCAACGACGCCGACACCGTAATCGTCGCGCACGTTTACCCAGCGGGCGAGGCGCCGATTGCCGGCGCCGATCGCGATTCGCTGGTGCAGGGTCTGCGCGCGCACGGGCATCGGCAGGTTATTCCGCTCGACGGCGCGCAAGATCTTGCGCGCATCATCAAACGGCTGGCGCAGCCTGGCGATATCGTGGTGTGTCTCGGAGCCGGCAACATCACCCAATGGGCCTATGCGCTGCCGGGCGAGCTCGCCGCACTCGGAGCGGTGGCCTGATGGTCATCGCGATCGGCACAGTCCCCGCTGCAGCCGCCGCATCGCCATGACATTCCCGGACCTAGTCGCGGATCTGAAGGTGCGCATGCCGAACTTGCGCGGGCGGTTGCTGCCGAACCAGTCGCTCGCGGAGCTGACCTGGTTTCGCGTCGGCGGGCCGGCGCAGCTGCTTTTCATGCCGGAGGACGAGCTCGACCTCGTTGACTTCCTCGCCCATCTGCCAGGCGAGATTCCAGTTTGCGTCATCGGGCTCGGCTCAAACCTGATTGTGCGCGACGGTGGCGTTCCTGGCGTCGTCATTCGTCTCGGTCGGGGCTTCGGTGAGGTCAAAGTCGAGGGTGGCTGGCGCATCCGTGCCGGCACGGCCGCGCCCGACGTCAAAATCAGCCGAGCGGCGCAAGAGGCCGCGATCGCGGGACTCGCGTTTTTTCGTGGCATTCCCGGTGCCGTGGGCGGTGCGCTGCGCATGAATGGCGGCGCCTACGGCCGAGAAACCAAGGACGCGCTGATCGAGGCCCGCGGCGTAGACCGGCAGGGCAGGGTGCACGTGTTGAGCAACGGCGATATGCATTACAGCTATCGCCATTGCGGCGCGCCCGACGACATTGTCTTCACGGAAGCGCTCTTCCAAGGCGCATCCGGCAATCCGGCCGACATTGCCGCCGAGATGGAGAAGATCACGGAATCGCGCGAGGCAACCCAGCCAATCAAGAGCCGCACCGGGGGCTCGACTTTTAAGAACCCGCCCGGTCAGAAGGCGTGGCAACTCATCGATGCCGCCGGGTGCCGTGGCCTCAAGATCGGGGATGCGCAGGTGTCGCAGATGCACTGCAATTTTCTGATCAACCTCGGCAGCGCCACCGCCGCCGACATCGAGACCCTGGGGGAGACGGTACGCCGGCGGGTGAAAGAACACTGCGGCGTCGAGCTCGAATGGGAGATCAAGCGCATCGGAGTGGCATAGCACCCGTTTCTTGTACTTCCACAAAAGTGAGGGTGCCACCGAGACGCTCGACGCCAATCAGCCTCGGTTCTGTTGAGTGGTATAACCAATTGAGCCTGCGGCCGAGACTGAGGAAAGATGAGCAAGCACGTCGCCGTCCTGATGGGAGGCTGGTCCGCCGAGCGCGAAATATCGTTGCGCTCCGGCAAGGCCTGCGCCGAGGCGCTGACGCGGCTCGGCCATCGGGTGACCCGCATCGATGTCGGTCGTGACATCGCGGCGGTACTGACCACGGTCAAACCCGACGTCGCTCTCAACATGTTGCATGGACGTCCAGGCGAGGATGGCACGCTTCAGGGCGTACTGGAAATTCTCGCCATTCCCTACACCCATTCTGGCGTGATGGCTTCGGCCACCGCGATGCAGAAGGACATTGCCAAGTCGCTGTTCCGCGCCGCCGAGGTGCCCGTCCCGGAAGGTTTGGTGGTGTCGCGCTTGGAGGCGGCGAAGGCTCACCTGCTGCCGCGGCCCTATGTCATCAAGCCGCTCGCCGAAGGCTCAAGCGTCGGGGTTTTCATCGTGCGCGAGGATCACGCGCATCCGCCGCAGGAGCTCACTCGCGAGGATTGGGCTTATGGCGAGCGGGTGCTCGTGGAAAAATACATTGCCGGCAAGGAGTTGACGTGCGCGGTCATGGGCGATGCGGCACTCGGCGTCATCGAAATCGTGCCGACGGTAAGGTTTTACGATTATGAGGCCAAATACGTCCCGGGTGGCTCGAAACATCTGCTGCCCGCCCCGGTTTCATCGTTTGTTTACCAACAAGTCCGAAGACTAGCGTTGGCGGCGCATCAGGCGCTGGGCTGCCGGGGTGTGAGCCGTGCGGATTTTCGCTACGACGATCGCATCGAGGGGACAGGGGGACTCGTGTGTCTCGAGGTCAACACGCAGCCCGGCATGACGGAAACGTCGCTCGTGCCCGAGCTTGCGGCGCACGCGGGCATCACGTTCGACGAGTTGGTGCAATGGATGATCGCGGATGCCTCGCTCAACCGCTGAAGTGGATTGCGCGATTGTGCTCGTGCCTGCCCGCTCGTGTGGCTGGGCGGCGCGCTGCGGATACTAAATCGGTGCGATCGAGGTCGCGGGTCGCACGCAATATGGACCGCTGGTCCTCTTTTCTCGAGGGCAAGTGGCCGCGCGGTTCGGGAATTGCCGCCTGCGGCCTCATCATTCTCGCGAGCATTGCCTACGGCGCCGTCAAAGGGGATCACGTTCCGCACATCCTCACAGGCTTGCGGGACGCGCGTGATGGGATCGCCAATGCGGCCGGCTTTCGTGTTGTATCTGTTGCGCTCAGTGGCAATCATCACGTCAGCCGGGAGGAAGTGCTCGCTACCGCGGGGATCGCCGGCACCACCTCGCTACCGTTTCTCGACGTCGAGCAAGTTCGCGAGCACCTCAAGACCAATCCGTGGATCGCGGATGCCACGGTGCTCAAGCTCTATCCCGGTGAGTTGCAGATCGGCATCAAGGAACGAGAGGCGTTTGCGCTGTGGCAAAAGGACGGGCGCGTATCGGTCATCGCCGATGATGGCACCGTTCTCGGGCCCTATGTCGCGCCCCGTATGGTCCGGATGCCACTCGTCGTAGGTCACGGGGCGCAGAAAAAAGCAAAGGAGCTCCTGTCCCTACTCGATCGCTATCCCACGATGCGTGACTTCGTACACGCATCCGTGCTGGTAGGCGAAAGGCGCTGGAATCTGCGTCTGAAGAACGGCATGGACGTGCGGCTTCCCGAATCCGACATGGCGGGGGCGCTCGAGCGGCTGGTTGCGCTCGACCATGAGAAGAACCTGATCACGCGGGATATCGCCACAATCGATCTAAGGCTTGCTGATCGCGTAACGGTGCGTCTCTCGGATGCGGCCGCGCAGGCTCGCATCGAAGCGCTCAAGGCGAAAAAGAAGGGCGGCAGCGCATGAGCGCCCTCCAGTTCGGCCTCACTCCGAAGATGAAGCCGTTGCCGACGAACCGCTCGGTGCTGGTCGCGGCGCTGGACGTCGGGACCAGCAAGATCGCCTGCCTGATCGGGCGGCTGCGCCCGCGCCCGACGCAAGAGACACTGCCCCTGCGCAGCCACTCCGTCGAGGTCGTGGGATTTGGCCATACGCTCGCCCGCGGCATGAAGGCCGGCACGGTGATCGATCTCGGCGAGGCGGAAGCAGCGATCCGGCAGTGTGCCGATCTCGCCGAGCGCTCGGCAAAGATGCAGCTCGATTCGGTTGTCGTCTCGGTTTCCGCCGGCCGTCCGGCAAGCGAGCTGATCTCGGCGTCGATCGAGGTGGCCGGAGCGGCCATCGGCGACCGCGACATTGCGCGGGTGCTCGCTGCAGGCAGCCGGCATTCTGCGCGCGTCGGACGTGCCGTGTTGCATTCCCTGCCGATTGGCTATGCCCTCGATCAGGGCCGCGGCATTCAGGATCCGCGCGGCATGCTGGCACGCGAGTTCGGCATCGACATGCACGTCGTTACCGCGGACGCTTCTGCGGCGCGCAATCTCATGTTGGCGATCGAGCGCAGCCACCTCGCCGTGGAGGCCATGGTAACAAGCCCGTATGCCGCCGGACTCTCCGCAATCGCCGATGACGAAGCCGAACTCGGCGCCGCCCTGGTCGATATGGGCGCCGGCACCACGACACTCGCCGTCTTTTCCGGCACCCGGTTCGTGCATGCCGACGGCTTCGCACTCGGCGGGCGACACGTGACAATGGATCTCGCCCGCGGCCTCAATGCTCGCATTGCCGATGCCGAGCGCATCAAAACGCTATACGGCAGCGTGCTCACCGGCGCCTCGGATGAACGCGACATGATCGCCGTGCCTGCGGTGGACACGGACGAGCGAGAGGCGCCACATTTCGTTTCGCGTGCAAGCCTCGGCCGGATCATCAAGCCGCGCGTCGAGGAGATACTCGAAATGGTACGCGATCGCCTGGCGGCCTCGCCATTCGCGGCGGAGCCTCGCGGGCGCGTGGTACTGACCGGTGGAGCGAGCCAGCTCACCGGTGTTCCAGAGCTTGCCGCGCAAATCTTGCGCCGTCCGGTGCGAGTAGGACGGCCGCTCGACATTGCCGGACTACCAGACGAAGCCAAGGGTGCGGCATTCGCCGTCGCGACGGGACTGCTGATCTATCCGCAGGCGGCGCATCTCGAGCATTTCGAACCGCGGCAAACGCGGCACTCGGCAACAGGGGGCGGCTATATCGCACGGGTCGGACGATGGCTTCGCGAGAGCTTCTGATGACTCGATCGTCATTCGCAACGGCCGGCGGCGGACCGGTCCGACCCGGCGGCGGTGACGCCGCTTACGAGAGGCAAACATGAGCATCAATCTGAAGATACCCGACGTCCGTGAGCTTAAGCCGCGGATCACAGTTTTCGGGACCGGCGGTGCCGGCGGCAACGCCGTCAACAACATGATCACGAGCGGGCTGCAGGGCGTGGACTTCGTCGTCGCCAATACGGACGCTCAGGCGCTCACGATGTCCAAGGCGGAGCGCATCATCCAGATGGGCGTGGCGGTCACCGAAGGGCTCGGTGCGGGCTCTCAGCCGGAAGTCGGGCGGGCCGCGGCGGAGGAGGCGATCGATGAGATCCGCGACCACCTGCAAGGCGCACACATGGTTTTCGTGACCGCCGGCATGGGTGGCGGCACCGGCACGGGCGCGGCGCCCGTGGTGGCGCGCTGTGCGAAGGACGCCGGCATTCTTACGGTCGGCGTCATCACCAAGCCGTTCCACTTCGAGGGTGTTCGCAGAATGCGCGTGGCCGAACACGGCATCGTCGAACTGCAGAAGGTCGTCGACAC
>Ga0137363_10002007_pt1 | contig 11943 bp, 6 predicted proteins | sample MadtaG_FD_104800 | JGI IMG/M metagenome (GOLD analysis project Ga0137363, IMG submission 104800) | Vadose zone soil microbial communities from Angelo Coast Range Reserve, California, USA - Mad1_115_16 metaG | ecosystem: Environmental > Terrestrial > Soil > Vadose zone | place: USA: California...
ATGGCAGTGGATTTGGACGTAAAGCCGACTTTGACTACCCCGCAATCGGCATCTCGGAACAGGCACTCCCTCGGGGCCCTGGTTATGGACGCAGATTATCGCGGCCTCGAGGTGGTGCGCAGCCTCGGGCGCCGCGGAATCCCCGTATGGGTTCTCGAGCACGGGGACCAATTACTGGCTACTTTAACCCGCTATAACCGCCGAACGCTACGTTGGCCCAGTCAAAATGAAGAAGAAAAGGTGAAGTTGCTAGTCAACTTGGCTAATCGCGAGGGTATCCGTGATTGGGTGCTGTTTCCCACGGGCGATGAAAGCGCCGCGCTGATTGCGCGTCACCATGAGACGCTTGGCAAACACTTTCAACTTACAACCCCGCCATGGGAATTGCTGCAATGGTTGTATGACAAGCGACTTACCTACCGGCTTGCCGACAGCGTGGGTGTATCCCACCCATGGACGACTTACCCCGCGGACCGCGAGGAACTGGAAGGCAGGCAATATGTGTACCCAGTGATTCTTAAACCCGCTTTTCGCCGCTGCTTCAATCGATTCACAGCATCGAAAGCGTGGCGCATTGACAGCCGAGAGCAACTGCTCGCACGGTACGATGAGGCAAGAACGCTCGTCGACCCGGGCGTTCTGATGGTTCAGGAGCTCATTCCGGGCGGAGGGGAGTCGCAGTTTTCCTACACAGCACTGTGCCGGGACGGCCAGCCGCTCGCCTCACTTACTGCTAGGCGAGTCCGGCAGACTCCGATGGATTTTGGGCGTGCCAGCACTTTCGTTGAGACGGTCGACGACCCGGCAACCTCGGCGATCGCGGCTCGTCTCCTCGGGGCGCTGCGATACACAGGCATCGCGGAAGTTGAATTTAAACGGGATCCTCGTGATGGCAAGCTCAAGCTGCTTGACATCAACCCGCGTGTCTGGGGTTGGCAGAGTCTATGTGGAGCCGCGGGCGTGGACTATCCGTACCTCCTGTGGCTCCTAACGATCGGAGAACCGATACCGGCGACGAAGGCAGCGGTTGGTGTGCGCTGGGTGCGGATGAGCACTGATGCACCCACGGCGATCCGCGAAGTCCTTCGCGGTCGCCTGTCATTACGCGAATACCTACGTTCCATCCGGCCGCCGCTGGCCCCGGCAATTTACGCGTCTGATGATCCCTTGCCGGGAGTTCTTGAAACTCCACTTCTCGCCTACTTGGTTGGCAAGAGGCTCTTCAGCGGTGGCAGGATCTCATGAACGAATCCGCAAGCGAATTTCGAGGGAATTCGATGATCTGGAGGTTCAGAGTTGAGAGCGACATGTGATGTAGTAGTTGTCGGGGCTGGTCCTTACGGGCTGTCCGTGGCCGCGCATTTGAACGCGCACGGAGTAAACGTCCGCGTCTTTGGTGAGCCCATGTCATTTTGGGAGCGCAACATGCCCGAAGGAATGTGCCTGCGATCTCCCTGGGAAGCTTCGCAATTGTCTGATCCCGCCAAGGCACTGACAATCGACGCGTTTCAAACTGCGACTCGCATGCGTGTGAATCGGCCCATCCCCCTCGCACGCTTTGTTGCTTACGGTCGCTGGTTTCAGTCGCATGCGGTTCCCAACCTGGAACAGCGAAAGGTCGTCGAAATTGCAAAGGACACAGCAGGTTTCCGAGTCGTCCTGGCAGACGGAGAAGACATGCGATGCGGGCGCGTCGTCATAGCGGGAGGGATCGGATCGTTCGCTGTCCGGCCGCCGCAGTTTGCGGGCCTCCCCCCGGAGCTCGCGTCCCATTCGTCGGAACACCGGGACTTGACTCGCTTTCGCGGGCAGAGGGTTGTGGTCATCGGTGGCGGGCAGAGTGCGCTCGAGTCGGCGGCTCTCCTCCATGAATGCCAATCAAACGTTGAACTAGTAATTCGTGAGAGCGCCGTTCAATGGACTTGGCAACGTCCGTGGCTGCACACGTTCCGGCCTATCGGTGCGGTCCTTTACGCTTGGCCGGACGTCGGACCGGCGTTTATCAGTCATGCCGTCGCACGGCCGAGTCTCTACCGACTACTTCCGCGATGGCTTCAGGACTCCTGGCGAATCAAATCGACCCGTCCAAATGGCGTGGGGTGGCTCAAACCGCGCCTGCGCGATGTGACCACCTCCACCGGCCTCGCTGTACTTTCCGCGACCGCCCACGGAAACCAGGTGGAACTCAAACTGAGTGATGGTTCGCATGAGCTGGTGGATCATGTGATGATGGCCACGGGCTATCGCGTCGATTTGAGAAAGTATGAATTTCTTTCCGAAAGTTTGATATCCGAGCTTCGCATTATTTGTGGGTATCCGATACTCGAGCGAGGCTTTGAGTCCTCGGTTCCCGGCCTGCATTTCCTGGGTGCGCCAGCTGCATGGAGTTACGGCCCGCTTATGCGCTTTGTTGCGGGAGCTGATTTCGCCGCACGTGCGGTGGCCCAGTCCGTCGCACATGCCCGCCACGCCGCCGTTGGTTGGCGAATTGCGAGTGCGCTCCGGTCGCAAAGGGCCGCGGCGGCCCGCGGTCCAGAGGGAACACAAAGGCGAGCCCTGAGACGAATACTCTAAAGAGTGAACTTCTTCGCCCAAGGACATAAGGCGCCAAAATGGCACCGGCATTTCCTTCTCGGGCGGGGCAGCACATAGCCGATTCGTTCAGCCCTAATCATCGGGTTTTCCAATTCTCAAGCTCCACCCAATGAATCGAACGTTCGTTGATTGCTATCGCTGTCCTGAAGAGTTCGCCCGTTGTTTTATAGATGGCGAACCGTCGCGGCATTTGGGCCATTTCCTTTTTGGACCCGAAGCTATCTGTTATGGTTCTATCAGCAAAGGGGCGGTACAACGCAGTCCGAACGGGGAGCTCCACGACGCTTTGAACGATGCCGTGGTGGAAAGCGGTGCGCTACATCTCTCTTTTGATCCCGACCAGGTCGTCGACAATCTCCGTTTTGAGCGTTATTGCAGCAACTTGCAAAGGCAGTCGTTCCTCTCTGGAGGGCTCGCTAACAAGTTGTACTACTTTGCGCGGCCGATTTTGGGTGTAAGCGTCCGCCGGCACTTCCAGAAACTCAGACTTAACGGTTGGCAGTCAATTCCGTTTCCGCACTGGCCCGTCGATCGAACCGTCGAGCAGGTGCATGAGACAATGCTTCGGTTTTGCGTTCAGGCCCACGGTGGTAAAGTGCCTTTTATCTGGTTTTGGCCCGAGGGTTTTCCAAGCTGCGGGCTTATTACTCACGACGTGGAAACTGTCAAAGGACGTGATTTCTGTCCGGCACTGATGGACATCGATGAAAGCTTTGGCGTAAGAAGCTCTTTTCAATTGATCCCCGAGAAACGGTACGCACTCACTCCGACGTTTGTTCAGAGCATCCGTTCGAGGAGTTTTGAAGTCAATGTTCACGATCTGAACCACGACGGACGACTGTTTGCCAGCGAAGCCAAGTTCTTGGATCGGGCAAACCGTATTAACCAATACGGCCGCGCGCTTGGTGCGCAAGGGTTTCGTTCAGGTGCGCTTTATCGCAACCCCGCTTGGTACGGAGCGCTTGAATTTTCCTACGATATGTCCGTACCAAATGTCGCACATCTGGATCCACAAGGCGGTGGCTGCTGTACGGTGATGCCGTATTTCATCGGCAAAATCCTGGAGTTGCCGGTCACTACAACTCAAGATTATTCCCTCTTTTATTTCCTTAATGAATATTCGACCGATCATTGGAAGCGGCAAATTGACCAGATCACGGAAAAACACGGCATGGCCAGCTTCATCATTCACCCGGACTATATTCTGGAACCGCGGGCACGAGACACATACAAATTGCTGCTGACCCATATCGCTGATTTGCGGTCGGATGGCAAAATCTGGGTTGCTCTTCCTCGAGAGGTCAATCAATGGTGGCGAGCGCGGAGCCAGATGAAGCTGGTGCGTCAGGGGAATAACTGGGTGATCGACGGACCCGAAAAGGATAAGGCCCGGGTTGCATATGCCGTTCTTGACGGCGACCACTTAGTGTACGAGCTAATGTGAAGGACACAGAGTCGCCAGGACTGCCGGAATCGGGGTTTTCCCTGATATGTCTTTGATGATTTGCACCGCACTGAATACCTGCTTTTACTTGATACCGTTTCTCAAAACATGGTGCTAAATGACTTTCCAGGAACCCAGCGCATGTGACCCAGGGGGCCGAGCTATGAATAGCCACATGGCCTGGAGATGCCACATCGCGTCTTCCAACATTGAGGCATGAAGACTGCCATGTGGCGTCAAGGCGAAGAACAATGAGCAAGAATTTTGAATTGATGGACCAAGGCACGCACGATTCCGTAGCGGTCCAGCCTCCGACTCGAAGTGCACAAAGGTCCAAACCAAGTCTGCCAAACCACTACCCCCAGTGGGCGGGATACGCGCCGGAGGAAAGGTTCGCGGCAAGTCTGTGGCGAATCATCCGGAGCCGCCAGTGGACGGTCGCCGCGTTTACGCTTGTTGTTGTCGCGATTGTCGCAGCCGCATCGTTCCTGATGAAGCCCCAATATGAGGCCGTCGGACGGGTAGTGTTTCACCGCGAGAACGACAGCGGCGTACTGGGGTTCAAGGGTGTCGATGCCTCACTGGTGGAGGACCCGGAAGACCGAGCCGCGATTGACACGCAGATCGGCATCCTGGAGACCGACGCGTTGGCCACGCAGGTCATCAAAGATCTCCACCTCGATAAGAATCCGAAGTTCGCCGGTCGAGTGGACCAGCCCGGCAACGAAGATCGACTTGTTAAATCATTCCATAACAACGTCACGATCTCGAAGGTGAAAGGCACACGGCTCATCGAGATTCAATTCCGAAGCACAGATCCAAAGCTGGCCGCCGATGCTGTCAACGGATTAGCTAATGCTTATTTAGACCAATTCTATAAGAGCCAGTTCCAGGCTAGCACGCAGATTTCTGAGTTCCTCGCAAATCAACTGAAGGAACTGCAGTCTAAGGTTGAAGAATCGCAGCAGAAGCTGGTCAACTACCAGAAAGAAAATGGAATCTTTGGCTTGGACGATAAGCAGAACATTGTGACGGCAAAGCTGGACGACCTGAATAGGGAACTCACTGCAGCGGAAGCCGACCGGGTCCAGAAAGAGGTCAGCTACCGATTGGCGCGTTTAGGGCGGCCGGAGATGGTTGCCAGAGTGGGGCCCGACAACCTCATCACAAAACTACGCGCACAACAAGCTGACCTTGAAAACCAGATGGCACAAGCGTCAGTTCAGCTAGGTCCCGCGCACCCGAAAATCGTGGAATTGTCAAAGCAACTCGCCCAGCTGGGGCAGTCCGTCAATGCTGAAGTCAGGAGAATCGGTGAGCAGATAACCTATGACTACAAAAGTTCGGTGGAACGCGAGCGCATGCTGCGGTATGCGCTGGAAGCACAGAAACAGACGGCGGACAAGCTGAGCGCAAATGCGATCCAGGGTAACATCCTAAAGCACGAGTTCGAAACAAATCGGAAGCTCTACGAGGATCTGTTGCAGAAGCAGAAAGAAGTGAGCATTTCATCCAGCTTGAAACCGAGCAACATCTGGATGGTCGATCCGGCCAGGCCACCGAGACTGCCCGCCGAGCCGAATATTCCGCGGAACTTTGCGCTCTCTCTGCTGTTCGGGACTTTCGGTGGCGTGTTACTGGCATTCGGCCTGGAGAAGATGAACGGGAAGATTAGCACTCTGGAGCAGGCAGTTATTGCGTCGGCACTGCCTTCACTTGGCGTTGTGCCGCTGCTGGGAGCAAGGAATGGCGCGTCCCGCCAGCTCAATGACGTCAGCGACAGCGTGAAACCGGAGTTAGTAAGTTCCCTTCGGCCCATGTCGCTGGCCGCGGAATCCTACAAGGCCATGGTGACGTCTATCTTGCTTTCGCACCGGAGTCACCCGGCGGTGATCCTGGTGACGAGCGCGCTTCCAGGGGAGGGCAAGACCACAGTCAGCACGAACTTGGCGATTGTGCTTGCGCGGATGCGTAGGCGCGTGCTGCTCGTCGATACCGACCTACGGCGTCCCAGCGTCCACCGCGCTATGCGATTGAGCACTAACGCCGGCTTGGGCGCGCTACTCAGGAAGTCCGCCACATTCGATGAGCTCGTAGTCGGCTGCGCCGACGTACCCAATCTGTTTATCCTACCGGCGGGGCCGATTAACCTGCCGGAGGATACCGAATTGCTGGTGTCGGGCTTCAAGGACTTAGTTGAACGGTGGCGAGAGCAATTCGACCACATCATCATCGACACCCCACCCGTACTGCCGATGACCGATGCGGTTCGCATGTCGGTCGAGGCGGATTCGGTGATCCTGGTCATCCGTTCCGGTCAGATCGCAAAAGACGACTTCTTGCGCGCTCAGGATTTACTCTTGAAGGTAAATGCACGACTTACGGGCTTCGTCCTGAATGGTGCACAGCTGGACTCGTCAGATTTCAGGTATTTTTACGGCTACTACGATCAGAAGCAATCGAAACACCTCGGCCAAGGCGCGTAAGGAACGAACCAAAATCCTGAGGTGGTGCGGCTTCCGCTGGTGAGTCAGGTTTATGGAGGTGCTATGAATTTCAAATCTGTTTCTCTCGCCCCGCTTGTGTTCTTAGCTCTGCCGTCGGCCTATAGCTGCGCCCAGGAACGTGTCGGTTCACCAGAAGTGCGCCCAGAAGTGCCGTCGTCTGCAACTCAGACCACCCCTGTTGTGGCGCGCAGCTCCGGCAACACACCAGACCTGCTGATAGGTGCCGGTGATCTGCTGGAGGTTAGCCTATACGGCATGCCTGACTTCAAAACCGATATCCGAGTCAATTCCGGCGGCGAGATTTCCTTGCCTATGCTGGGCACAGTAGCAGTGGGCGGACTCTCAATCGAACAGGCTCAGGCACTGATTGAAAGAAAGCTTAGTCAAAAGGGCCTTTTCAATGATCCGCACGTTACGGTTTTCGAGAAGGAGTATGCCACCCAAGGGATCTCGGTGCTCGGCGAGCTACAGAAACCTGGTATTTATCCTTTGCTGGGTTCGAGGAAGCTGTACGACGTCATATCCGCTGCCGGCGGCACTACCCCAAAGGCGGGCCGGTATGTGCTGATTACGCGTCGCAACGATCCAGAACATTCGATTCGTGTACCATTGCTGACTGGTGCGCCGGATTCGATGGAAAATAATGTCGCCGTCGAGCCCGGCGACACAGTTGTCGTGAGCAAGGCGGGTGTCGTTTACGTCGTCGGCGAAGTCCACCAGCCCGGCGGTTTTATCATGGAAAATGGCAACGATATTACCGTGCTGAAGGCTATTGCTCTCGCTCAGGGCACTAACCCGAACGCGGCTCTTGATGCGGCCAAGCTCATCCGCAAAACTCCAGAAGGCCCGAAAGATGTCCTCCTCCCGCTCAAGAAAATGCTGGCCGCTAAGGCTCCTGATCTGCAACTCCAACCAGACGATGTCATCTTCGTTCCCGGCAGCGCGGGGAAGGGCGCTGCTAAGCGCGGAGCTGAGGCGATCCTGCAAATGGCTACCGGCATTGCCATCTGGCGTATACCGTGAGTTGGGCGGTTCACCAATAGGAAATCCTGAACCTCACGCTGCGAATTTGCATATCCCGTACGCAAACCCGAGGAACACATGCTAACGCTCTTGACGGATAGAAAATCAGGGGAGGTGTCCACGTACGACGTTCCTGCGCCAGAGATGCGACCTGGTGGGCTCCTGGTGCGCACCCAATATTCGGCAATCAGCGCCGGTACTGAGCGCGCCACTCTCGAGTTGAGTTCGAAGTCACTCCTGGCCAAGATGAAAGCACGTCCCGATCTTGTCAAACAGGTTATCGAGTACGCGCTGCAGAACGGAGTGAAAGCCGCGTACGATAAGGTGCACGCTAAGTTGGATACACTGACGACTCTCGGATATAGCTGCGCGGGCGAAGTAATTTCGGTTGGGGAAGGTGCGCACGAATTCCGCGCTGGCGATCGCGTCGCTTGCGGCGGCGGCACCTACGCCAACCATGCGGAGATCAACTTTGTTCCGCGCAATCTCGCGGTACACATTCCCTCGCAGGTGTCCACGATGGCAGCCTCGTTAACGACGATTGGTGCCATCGCACTGCAGGGCTTTCGGCAGGCCAACCTCTGTATCGGCGAATCTGTCGCCGTGATCGGTGCCGGGCTCGTTGGAGTGTTGACAATCCAAATCGCCCGCGCTGCCGGATGCCGCGTTGTGGCGATCGATCTTTCGCCCCAGCGCGTCGAGCGAGCAGCGGGGTTCGGCGCACATCTCGCGATTGCTGCCGATGACCCGGCGCTGGTTTCAAGCATCAAGGAGTTCTCTAGGTACGGGGTCGATGCTGCCATCTTGACCGCAGCGACCGACTCCGCCGAGCCGGCTGAGATGGCGGCCAAAATCCTACGCGACCGCGGTCGCATTATCGTCGTGGGCGCCGTGGGCATGGGAGTGTCACGCAGCAACATGTACATGAAAGAGCTCTCGCTAGCCCTCTCGCGCTCTTATGGGCCTGGAAGGTACGACCCGCAGTATGAGGAAGGCGGGATCGATTACCCGATCGGGTATGTCCGCTGGACCGAGCGGCGCAACATGGAAGCCTTCCTTGACCTGCTGGCTACAGGACAGATAGACGTCAAACCGCTCCTGGAGCATCGGTACCCTATTGACGAGGGAACGAAAGCCTACGCCGACCTGAAGAATGGCCTGTACACAGCGATTCTGGAGTACAAGGGCGGGTCCGAAGTGTCGCAAAGGACCGCGTCGGCCGTGGTAGCAACGCGGCCTCGCCTCGGCGATGAAGTGAGAGTCGGTTGCATCGGTGCCGGCAGTTTCGCGTCGAGCGTAATCTTTCCAAGCCTGCGGTCCGTCAAGGGCGTGTGCCTGCAATCCGTGGGCACCATTTCGGGCGCGGGCGCTGTTTCGGCGCAACGCGCCTTCAAGTTTCAGACCGCGGAACAACCGTCAGAACTCCTGAATAACCCTAATGTTGATAGCGTCGTTATTTTGACGCGCCATGATACACACGTGACCTATACAGCCCAGGCATTGCAGGCCGGCAAGCCCGTGTTCGTCGAAAAGCCGCTGGCGATCGATCGCGAGCAATTGGCTCAGCTACAAGAGGTGTATGCTGCGCGGCTGCAGGCTGGCCACGCGCCGTTTGTGATGGCGGGATTCAACCGCCGCTTTGCACCGTTCACCGAGAAAATCCGCCAGTTCTTCGCTGGCCGTCGTGAGCCCATGATGGTCCACGCGCGCGTTAATGCCGGCTACATCCCGCATGACCACTGGGTTCATACCCAGGGCGGCCGGATTGTGGGCGAGTTCTGCCATTTCGTAGATTGGGCGCGCTCCGTGATCGGTTCTCCTATTCACAGCGTGGCTGCGACAGGCCTGCCGGACGGCACGCAGTACGCGTCGGATAACATCGCAGTCACGCTCAGGTTCGCCGACGGATCGGTGGCCAATTTGCTTTACCTGGCGAACGGCGACCGCAGCATCGCAAAGGAGTTCTTCGAAGTCTTCTGCCAAGGCGCGGTCGCGCGGCTGCATGATTTCCGCGAACTCGAACTGGCGCGCAACGGGAAGGTCCAGAAGTTCAAGAGCGTGCAAGACAAAGGCCATCATCGGGAGCTCCAGTTGACAATCGAAGCGATCCGGTCCGGTAATCCGTCGCCCATCTCATTTGAAGAACTGGTGGAGGTTACCGAGGCGACATTTCTGGTTCAGCACGCGATCGCCACCGGAGGGGTCATCCGGTTGGCGCAGGCCGCTCTCCCCGCGACGTGCGACGCTTTGCTTCCTGAAATGCCCGACGGGGTGCAGCGACACTCTGCCGCCGCCGGCGACTGCGTATGTGCCTGATGAGAGTCCTGCAAGTATCTGTTCCTTTCTATTCGGTCCGTTCGAGTCTCGTTTAGATTGACGGCATGAATTTCGTTCCCATGCTCAGTGGCATATCTACACTGGCGGAGCAGCGGGCTCGCTTGTTGGAAGCCGTCCTTGTAATTGGGGGCGCGATTGCCGTTGCCTACTGCGTTTTGGTACCTAAGGTCGGTTTGGTCGTGGTGATCGCGTGCACCGCCGGGTGGTTCCTCGGACTGGTCGGCGACGCGCTTCGCGGCAGACTCGACGGAATACTGCTGTGGTGGGCCGGGGCCTTTCCTCTTGGCTACTACTTCCTATCGTTTCCCCGAGAGCACTCCATCGTGACGCTGGACCGAGTGGTTGTCCTCGTCGCGTTCATGGGACTATTTCTCGTCAAACCCAGTGCGCTCACCGCAGTACCCACGGCGCTGCGCCAGGCGGGACTCGCTGGGTTGGCCTTTGCGGCAGTTGCGGGCGTCAGCCTCCGAGAATCGACAAATGTTCTGAACTGTGTACAGAACCTGTTGGAAGGTTTCGTGCTACCACCCTTGCTCGGCTGGTGCGTCATTGCGCGGTTTGATGTTCGTCGCCGGCTTCCGACGATGCACACGGCCGTATGTATTTCCTCAATTATCTGCGCAGCGGTAGCAGCCGCCGAAATCGTTACGGGAGAGGATTTGCTCCCAACTGGAGGTTCCGGACTGTCCTATGCGGGAGGAGGTATCCCTCGACCGAACGGGCCATTTGCCTCCAATGAAACCCTCGCGCTGATTGGTGCTGTCAGCTTTTTCTTCCTGCTCTTCCTTCGTGCGGTCCTTGGCCCCAAGTTGAGCGCTGGTCGCAGAATGCTTCACTCAATTGGGCTGGCAGCGGCGATCGGCATGGCGTTGATGCCGATGTTCCGCTCCGTCGCGCTCACGCTGCTGATTGTGCTGATCATCGACACCTTCTGGGAAAAAAGAACGACCGGCCGTGCCTGGCGCGTTGCGCTCATGCTTGCTTCTGTGGGGCTGATTTTTATCGCTCCCTTACTTGCACCTGAAGCAGTAGTCGAAGACCGCAGCAGTGTAGGGAACCTGTACGGCCGTGTCGCTCAATTCGAGCAAAGCCTTCGAGTTCTTATGGAACACCCTCTGCTAGGCGTCGGATTTTATAACTTCGGCAAAGTCGTAGCGGGAGAGCCCCGCTACGTTGCGACTTACCAGGGCGTGTATTCGGTGGACTCGCCACACAATAACCTGACTCAGGTGCTCGCGGAGACTGGCATCCTCGGCTTCGTGCCGTACCTGATGGCACACATTCTGCTGCTCAGGGCAATGTGGCAATTGCGCCGGTTGTCCTCTTCGGGAAAGCTGGCGTGGAAATATTCCGTTTACCTTTTCCTTACTTATTGGATCACTGGGCTTACTGAGTCCTCGGGCTATAGCCCCCTGAACTTGGTGTATATATTTGCGATTGCTGTTTCTTATAGGTACGTGATGACGGACCCTGAAGTAATGGCGCCTGTGGGGGTGCAGGTTCCTGACGAAGTTTTCGGCGCGCCCGTCCGAACCTTCTAGCGTGTGTTTCTCCGATGAGCCGACAATCTAAGGTTTTCGTGATCGTTCTGGCGGGCCAGCAACGAGATGCACTCGCCGTCGCCCAGCGGCGCTATCCGGCGTGCGAGATTGTAATTCTGTCGAAGACCAAGCTGCGCGAGAGCGGCTGGAAAGGCCAGCTGCGTATATTGCGACAGCTTAGGGGCGAAGCGCTCCTGATATATACCGATTTGCTCGAATCGTTGCAGGAACCGATGCTTCTCAAATGGACGGTGCTCGTGCATCGATGCCGGGAAACAGTCCTCGCGGACGCCTCCGGATCTTTCGAGGTGAGCAGCAGAACAGCATTCTTAGGCTTACTACCGAGAAGTCTCATCGCCGCTCTGGCCGATGTGATCGTTTTTGCTTGCGCCTGGATCGGCCTGCAGCTATTTCAGGGATGGCTCAAGCTTGGGCGTGAGCCTGAAGCGCGCGTCAGCCCGTTTGACCTCGCGTTCCTGTTTCCATCTCAAGCGGG
>Ga0137363_10002018_pt1 | contig 11925 bp, 9 predicted proteins | sample MadtaG_FD_104800 | JGI IMG/M metagenome (GOLD analysis project Ga0137363, IMG submission 104800) | Vadose zone soil microbial communities from Angelo Coast Range Reserve, California, USA - Mad1_115_16 metaG | ecosystem: Environmental > Terrestrial > Soil > Vadose zone | place: USA: California...
AAGAATTTTCGGGCGGACTTTCGGCAGGAGACGGCGATCGCGTCCGTTGGGCAGCACGATGAGGCGTTTGGGACCGTCGTGTTCATGAAGCCGGGGCGGATGCGGTGGGAGTTTCAGGCGCCGCAGCGGCAGTCGATCGTGGCGGACGGGACGACGCTTTGGATCCATCAGCCCGATGAAAAGCAGGTGTTGAAGGCGGCGTTCGGCGCCGCGTTCGTGTCCACGACTCCTGTGTCGTTTCTCGCCGGCGTCGGCCGTATCCGGGACGATTTCGACGTCGAGCAGGACACGCGCGGCTGCAACGCGCAGCGGATCTACCTGAGGCTGGTGCCGAAGCACGCGCAAGACGTCGGCAGCTTGACGCTCGCGGTCACGCGGCCGACGTTCGACATCGTCGAGGCGGCGATCACCGACCCGATCGGCAACGTGACGACGCTCAGCTTCTCGAACCTGCAGCGCAACGTCGACGTCCCCCAGGATGAGTTTCGTTTCGTCGTTCCCGAGGGCACCGACGTCGTGACAGCGCCGAACGGCGCGCCGCAGTAGAGCGGAGCTATCGTCCGCGCGGCGCCGTGTCGCCGCGGATCGCGCCGATGGCGGACGAAGGCGACGTCGCGTTCCACGACGCGTGCTTCAACGAGCTGTCGATCGGCATCGAGCACGTCGCGCGACGGCCACAGCGAGTGGCCTCCTGCGTCGGTGCCTGCTAGGTAACGCGATATGCCGTCGTTCGACGTCGTGTCGCGCGTAGATCTGCAAGAGATCGACAACGCGCTCAATCAGACGCGCAAAGAAGTCGCCCAGCGGTACGATCTCAAGGACTCGAAAACCGAGATCACGTGGGACGAGAAGCAGGTCGTGATCACCTCGGCCGACGACTTCAAGGTGAAGGCGGTCGTCGACGTGCTGCAGTCGAAGCTCGTACGCCGCAACGTGCCGATCAAGAACCTCGACTACGGCAAGATTGAATCCGCGTTGGGCGGGCGGGCGCGCCAGGCGATCACCGTCCAGCAGGGAATCGACTCCGAGAAGGCGCGGGAGATCGCGAAGAAGGTCAAGTCGTCGGGCATCAAGGTGCAGGCGCAGATCGTTGAAGACGAGGTGCGGGTGAGCGGCAAGAAGCGCGACGACCTGCAGGCGATGATGCAGGCGCTTCGCGCCGAGGATTTCGGACTCGCGTTGCAGTTCGTGAACTTCCGCGAGTGACGCGCGCCGGTCTCGCTGCGCGTGCGGCGCGCTGGAAAGACGGGCGTCCCGAGAACACGCACCCGTTGAATCGCGGCGCGCCGCAGCAGCGCGTGCCGCTCTTCGAATCGTACCTGCGGTTCGCTGAGGCGCTGGCGCGCTGCTCGCCGGAGCCGACGAACCGTGCAGGCTGCGTCCTCGTGAGCTTCAATCTCGAGCGCGTCCTCGGCGCCGGCTTCTCCGGCGGCGCGGCGACGGCCATCGGCGCCAAGGGCGCGCGGCCGCGCGGCGGCAGCCATCTGCACGCCGAGGAGCACGCCCTGCTCATCGCCGGCGCCGTCGAGAAGGACAAGCTCATGTTCGCGACCCGCGCGCCCTGCTACCTGTGCGCCGTGCGGGCGATCAACAGCGGCGTGAGCCACGTCTACTATCGCCATCGCGGCCCGCACCCTCCGGACGGGCTCGAGCTCTTGCGACGCGCCGGGAAGACGGTCGTGCGCTATCCCGCGTGGCGGCCGAGCGCCGCCGCGAGCGGGTCGAGCCGCGTCGCGACCGCCGCGTTTGCGCCGCCGCGCCTGCCGCCGCGACTCACGTTGCCGGAGGCGTATCAACGCTTCGCCGAGGCGCTGGCGCTGCGCTCGACCGACGGCTCGCAGAAGGTCGGCTGCGTCGTCGTCTCGGCGGATTTCGAGCGCGTCCTCGGCGTCGGCTACAACGGCGGCGCCGCCGGCATCAGCGATCGCGCATTCATTCCCAGCGACCGCAGCGGCTACGTCCACGCCGAGGAGAACGCGCTCCTCAAGGCGGGCGCAATCGAAAAGGACAAGACGATGTTCATCACCCACACCCCGTGCGTGATGTGCGCCAAGCGCGCGATCAACAGCGGCGTCGCGAAGGTGTACTGCCGGCAATCGAACGTGCGCGGCGACGCGATGGGGGTCGAGGTGCTGCGCGCGGCGGGGAAAGAGGTCATCTGGTGGCACGAGGCGCGGTGAGCCCGGCGCTCAATGCGCCGGCGGGCGCGCGCCAGGCAGCGGGAGCGCCTCGCTGGCTCAGCAGGTCTTCGACCTATTCGCCTGCGAGGCGCTCCCGCTGCCCGGCGTGCACCCGCCGGCGAGTCGGAGCGTGGTCCACCGTGCGCTCGTGGCCTGAGCCATGAGCGGCGCCGTGCTCTTCGACATCGGCGATACGCTCGTGCGGCGGCCTGAGGTCGGGCCGGGGCGGCGCATCGCCGACGCGCTCGGGCTCGGGCGCGATGAGGCCCGTGTCATCGGTGGCTGGCTCTTCCGCGAGGCGTTCGCGTCGCCGCGTGCGCTCGCAGAGCGGTTGCGGGACGCGTTCGGACTGCCCGAGCATATCGACGAGCCGATCGCGGCGATCTGGGAGGCGCAGGAGACGGAGCCGATCGAGGTCGACGGGGCGACGGCCTGCGTCGCCGCGGTCCGCGAGCGCGGTGCGCGCGTCGGCGTGGTCTCGAACATCTGGGCGCCGTACGAGACGGGGTTCCGCCGTGCGTGTCCCGGCATCGTGCCGCTCGTCGAGACGTGGCAGCTCAGCTATCGCGCCGGCGTCGCGAAGCCGGACCCGGCGCTCTTTCGCGCGGCGCTCGCGGCCCTCGACGTCGCGCCCGAGGATGCCATCATGATCGGCGATAGTCTCGACAAGGACGTGCGCCCAGCGCTCGCGCTCGGCATGCACGCGATTTGGGTCGCGCCGCACACGGCCGCGGCTAATGTCGTCCACGGCGAGGACGCAACGCGTGTCCGTCGCGTCGACGATCTCCACGCGGCGCGCACCGCGCTCCTTCGATTCCTCGCCGACCGGCGATTGGTGTAGACATCCGCCATGCACATCACGCGCATCGAGTCCTTCGGCATCGACGAGCTCTTCACGGCGCTCCGCCGTGTCACGTTGCACGAGCGGCCGTGGAGCCTGCCGTACGCGCGCGCCGACCTGACACTCCTCGAGTCGTTCTCGCCCGACGCGCTCGCGCCGGCGCAGCGCTACGTAAAGCGCGCCGAGCTGGTGAAGATCGGCCGCTTGGCGGCGGCGCTCGCCGAGCATCGCGTCGACCTCTACGGTCTGCGCGGCTTCGTCCGCTTCTGGACGGCGGACGGCCCGCCCGAGGGCATGGACATCCTGCCGCCCGTCGTCGAGTGCTCGCGCGAGCCCGCCGGGCCGTGCGGGAAGCTCATCAACGACGGCATGCACCGCGTCTACTCGGCGCGCGCCGCGCGCCGGCCGATCACGGTCGTCTACGTCGCCGGCGTCCCCGACGAGACGCCGTACTACGCGTTCCCGAATCCCGCCGGCTGGGACGGCGTCGAGGAGATCGAGGAGATCTCCGAGGAATACGCGAAGAAGCACTATCGCCTCGAACCGCACCGCTCGTTGTATCGCGACTTCAACACCGCCTTCCGCAACGCGACCGGCTTCCGCTCCCGCACCGTGGAGGCGTGACGTGGACTCGGAAGCTTGTAGCGCTTAGACGCTTCCGAGTAGACTTCCGAGCACGTTGGACCTTGTCGAAAGCCTGAAGCACCCCGAGGGCAAGACTCTCGAGTTCAAGCGCGACCTGTCGAATCCCGACGGCGCCCTGAAGACGATCGTCGCCTTCGCCAACACCGCGGGCGGAACGCTGCTCGTCGGCGTTGAGGACAGAAGCGGCCGCGTGTGCGGCGTGCGTGATCCGCTGGATCTAGAGGAGCGCCTCGCAAACCTCATCAGCGATCTGATCACACCTCGGCTCGTCCCCGAGCTGGAGCTCTTGCGCTGGCGTCGCACACAAGTCCTCGCGGTGCAGGTGCATCCGAGCGCGAGTCGCCCTCACTACCTGAAGCGTGAGGGACTCACGGGCGGCGTCTACGTGCGTGTTGGCTCGACGAATCGCCGTGCCGATCGCGAGCTCATCGAAGAGCTACGCCGCTTCGTCCGCGGCGAGACGTTCGACGAGCAGGCGATGCTGGGTGTCGACTCGGAAGCGCTCGACTTCCGAGCTGCTTCCGAGTCGTTCGCACCTGTCCGCAAGCTCGTCCGCAGTGATCTCGAGACCCTCCGCCTCGTCACGGTTAACCAGGGACGCAAGGTGCCAACGGTGGGTGGGATGCTCCTCTTTGGTCAGCATAGGGAACAACACTTTCCCGATGCATGGATCCAGGCCGGCCGTTTCCGTGGCACCGACAAAAGCCGCGTCATCGATACCGTCGAGATCCGCTCCCTCCCTGTGCGGGCTATTGAGGAGGGGATCGCGTTCGTACAGAAACACGCAGTTCACGGGGCCGCGATCGGCGCCGTGCGCCGAAAGGAACGTTGGAATCTCCCGCCTGTAGCTGTGCGTGAGGCGGTGATCAATGCGGTGGCACATATGGATTACGCCCAGCGGGGCGGCCCCATCCGCATCTCGGTGTTCGACAACCGACTCGAGGTGGAGAATCCAGGCCTTCTGCCGTTCGGCCTCACGATCGAGGATCTGCCGCGCGGCATCTCCAAATTGCGCAATCGTGTGATCGGGCGTGTGTTGCACGCCCTTGGCCTGATCGAGCAGTGGGGCAGCGGCATCCAGCGCATGACTGCCGCGTGCCGTGAAGCCGGTCTAGCACCGCCGGTCTTCGAGGAGATCGCGACGCGCTTCCGGGTCACGGTGTCCACTGAGCGTGTCAGCCGTCCGGCGCTCGACAGAACCGACGAGGCAATTCTCAATGCATTGGCCGGAGGAAAAGGGCTGCTCACGAGCGAGATCGCGAACTCGGTCGAGCTGACATCGCGCGCTACACGTACGCGGCTCGCAAAGCTGGTCGGCCGTGGGCTCGTCCGCGAGATCGGGACGGGTCCGCAGGACCCGAAGCGGCGCTACTTTAAGGCAGAATGAGAGGAACGCGTCACAATGGCGAAGCCGAAAAAGACCTCGGACGCCCCACAGAACGAGGGCGCCACCATTGGGTACGAAGCCCAGCTCTGGCAGATGGCCGACGCGCTGCGGGGGAGTATGGATGCCGCGGAGTACAAGCACGTCGTTCTCGGCCTGATCTTCCTCAAGTACATCTCCGATGCATTCGAGGAGCAGCACGCGAAACTCGTCGCTGAGAAGTCCAAGGGCGCGGACCCCGAGGACCCAGACGAGTACCGCGCGTTGAGCATCTTTTGGGTGCCGCCCGAGGCGCGGTGGGCGCACCTCAAAGCGCAGGCACGCCAGGCGACCGTCGGCCAGCTCGTGGACGACGCGATGGGCGGCATCGAGCGCGACAACCCGGCGCTCAAGGGCGTGCTGCCGAAGGACTATGCACGTCCCGCGCTCGACAAGACCCGCCTCGGTCAGCTCATCGACCTCATCAGCAACATCAAAGTCGGTGACGAGGCGAGCCGTGCGAAGGACGTTCTTGGTCGCGTCTACGAATACTTCCTGTCGCAGTTCGCAAGTGCCGAAGGGAAGAAGGGCGGCGAATTCTACACGCCCCGGTGCGTGGTCAAGCTGCTCGTCGAGATGCTCGAGCCGTACCGCGGCCGCGTCTATGACCCGTGCTGCGGCTCCTCAGGGATGTTCGTGCAGTCGGTGGAGTTCATCCGCGCGCATGCGAACGGAAACGGCAACGGCGGGAAGGCCAGGGCGGACATCTCGATCTACGGCCAGGAGTCGAACTACACGACGTGGCGGCTCGCGAAGATGAATCTCGCCATCCGGGGCATCGACGGTCAGATCGCCCACGGCGACACCTTCCACAACGACCGCCACCCCGACCTCAAGGCCGACTTCATCCTCGCCAATCCGCCCTTCAACGTCTCCGACTGGGGCGGCGAGCGTCTGCGCGACGACAAACGCTGGAAGTACGGCGCGCCGCCGACGGGCAACGCCAACTTTGCCTGGGTGCAACACATCGTCCATCACCTCGCGCCTTCGGGTGTGGCCGGCTTCGTCCTCGCGAACGGCTCGATGTCGTCGAATCAGTCCGGCGAGGGCGAGATCAGGAAGAACCTCATCGAAGCAGACCTCGTGGATTGCATGGTCGCGCTGCCGAGCCAGCTCTTCTATTCGACGCAGATTCCCGCGTGCCTTTGGTTCCTCGCGCGCGACCGCAAGGACGGCAAGTTCCGCGACCGTCGCGGCCACCTGCTCTTCATCGATGCCCGCAAGCTCGGCCGCATGGTGGACCGCACCCATCGCGAGCTGACCGACGATGACGTTGAGGAGATCGCCCGCACGTACCACGCGTGGCGTGGCGGGAACGGCGCGGCCGCATACGCGGACCTGCTCGGGTTCTGCAAGAGCACGACGTTCGACGAAGTCCGGAAGCACGAGTACGTGCTCACGCCGGGCCGTTACGTCGGCGCCGAGACAGAGAAGGACGACGGCGAGCAGTTCGACGACAAGATGAAGCGGCTCGTCGCGGCGTTACGCGACCAGCAGGCCGAGGCTGCGGAACTCGATGCCGTCATAGCCGCCAACCTGACGGAGCTGGCATATGGCGACTAAGGACTGGACCCAGATGCCGCTCGGTGAATTCGTGACATTACAACGGGGGCATGATCTGCCCGGAGAGCGGCGACGATCGGGGTCTGTGCCGATCCTCGGTTCGTTTGGGATCACCGGCTGGCATGACGAACCACGCGCCCCTGGGCCGGGTGTCACGGTCGGACGAAGCGGCGCGTCGTTCGGGGTGGTCGCATACTCGCCGGTTCCCTATTGGCCGCTGAACACGGCCCTCTATGTGATCGACTTCCACGGCAATGATCCACGGTTCGCGTACTACTTTCTTCAGGCGTTCGATTTTCAACGCTATAATTCCGGGAGCGCGCAACCCTCCCTGAATCGCAACTTCGTTCACCCGGCGTTGGTCGTGGTTCCGCCGCTAGCCGAGCAACGCGCGATCGCCCACATCCTCGGCACGCTGGACGACAAGATCGAGCTGAACCGCCGGATGAGCGAGACGCTGGAGGCCATAGCGCGGGCGCTTTTCAAGTCGTGGTTCGTGGACTTTGTCCCCGTCCGCGACAAGGCCAACGGTCGCGACCGCGCCCTCTGCCGGCCGTTCGCCGATCTCTTCCCCGCCCGCCTCCTCGACTCCGAGGTAGGGGAGATTCCGGAGGGGTGGGAAGTTGGCACGTTCGGCGATGTCGTCGAACCGCTTTGGGACCAAGAAAACCCGCTCGATTCGCCCCATTCATCCTTCCGCCACTTCAGTATACCCGCTTTCGACGAGGGCCGGTGCCCAAAGGAGGAGTTGGGAGAGGCCATTAGAAGTATTAAATTACGTGTCCCGCCGGGCGTAGTGCTGCTCTCGAAGCTAAACCCCGAGATCGAGCGAGTGTGGCTGGTGGATGTTGAGCCGAACGATCGAGCGGTGTGCTCCACGGAATTTCTCGTGCTGCGCCCGCGACCACCCGCTGGGCGAGGGTTCGCTTATTGCCTCGCACGGTCCCGCCTATTCCGTCGCGAGCTTGCAGGGCTCGTTACCGGGACATCCAAGAGTCACCAGCGGGCGCACGCAGTTCCGATCCTTGGCTTGTCTGTGGTTCGGCCGTCAGAAGGTCCGATTGAGGCGTTCGAACGGGAGGCTGGGCCGTTGCTGGCGCGGACACTAAAGTGTCGCCGCGAATCCGGGATCCTCGCCGCCTTGCGGAACGCACTGATGCCCAAACTCACCTCTGGCGAGCTGCGAGTGAAGGACGCGGACAAATTCATCGCGAGGGCGGTCTGATGGCCGAGACCCTCACGGAAACGCTCGTGATGCACGGTGCCCGTGATGCGATGGCGACCGGTCTGGCGCATGTCGAGGAGCAGGTGAAGGGCATCGAGCAGGCCGTTGTGGACAACCCTGCGCTCGCGTTCGATCTGGCCAAGACGCTGGTCGAGAGTACATGCCGCACGATCCTGGGCGAGCGCCAGGTCGCGTTCAGTGAAAACGACGAGTTGCCGCGCCTGTTCAAGACGACGTGCAGTCACCTCTCGTTCCTGCCACCGATGGCCAGCGGCGAAGCCGAAACTCGCGAGAGTCTGGCACGAACGCTGAACGGGCTGAGCACAGCTGTCCAGGGGATCTGCGAACTCCGAAATCGTTGCGGCTTCACCTCGCATGGTTCGGGCAACCCGCGCGCGGCCATGGAGTCGGTTCAGGCGTTACTGGCGGCGGGGGCCGCGGACACGATCGTCGGTTTCCTCCACCGCGTCCACCGGCAGGATCGAACACTCCCGCTGTCGCCGCGGGCCCTGTACGACGACAACTCCGCGTTCAACGGATACATCGATGAGGCACATGGCGTCATCCGCATATTCGAGAGCGAGTTCCGGCCGAGTGAAGTGCTCTTCCAGATGGAGCCGGAAAGCTACCGCGTTTACTTGGCCGAGTTCGACACAGGCGCGGAGAATGGTGAAACAGAGCCCGGCGCCGCGCCGCAGGAAGCGCCATGACGGATCGCGGAGTCACGGAGTCAGTTGTCGAGCAGGCCGCGCTGGCCTGGCTGGAAGCGGTCGGATGGCGCGTCGTGTACGGTCCGGACATTGCGCCCGACACGCCCGCGGCCGAGCGCCGCGACTACGGCGAGGTGGTGCTCACCCAGCGACTCCGTGACGCGCTCGCGCGGCTCAATCCGACACTCCCCGCCGAGGCGATCGAAGATGCCTTCCGGAAGCTAACGCAGCTGCAGGGCGCGGAGCTGATGACCCGCAACCGCGCGCTGCACCGGCTGCTGGTGAACGGGGTGACGGTCGAGTACCGCGACACGGCCAGCGAGATCCGGGGCGCGCAGGCGCGGGTGATCGACTTCGACGATATGCGGGCCAACGACTGGCTGACGGTCAACCAGTACAGCGTTGTGGAGAACAAGCACAGCCGCCGGCCGGACGCGGTATTGTTCGTAAACGGCCTGCCGCTCGCGGTGCTGGAGCTCAAGAACGCGGCGAAGGATGACGCGACCGTCTGGACCGCGTTCCAGCAGATCCAGACATACAAGACCGAGATCCCCGCGCTCTTCACAGCCAATGCGGTGCTGGTCATCTCAGACGGCGTAGAGGCCCGAGCGGGCACGCTCAGCGCTGGGCGCGAGTGGTTCAAACCCTGGCGCACCATCTCCGGCGAGACGCTGGCCGGCGCGCACATGCCTGAGCTGCAGGTGGTGATCGAGGGTCTACTAGCTCCGCGCCGCTTTCTGGATCTGGTGCGCGACTTCATCGTTTTCGAGGACGACGGCGGCGAGCGGATCGCAAAGAAGATGGCGGGCTATCACCAATTCCACGCGGTTCAGGTCGCTGCAGGCGAAACGCTGCGCGCGGCGGAGCTGACGCGCGCCGACCGCGTCGCGGAATCGGCAGGAGGGTACGAGTCGGGCCGCAAACCCGGCGGCAAATCCGGCGACCGGCGCGTCGGCGTAGTGTGGCACACGCAGGGCTCGGGCAAGAGCCTGACGATGGCCTTCTACGCGGGACGCATCGTCCGCGAGCCGGCGATGGAGAATCCGACCCTGGTCGTACTCACGGACCGCAACGATCTCGACGACCAGCTCTTCGGCACGTTCTTGCGCTGCCAGGAGCTATTGCGCCAGCCGCCAGTACAGGCCGAGAGCCGTGCGCACCTTCGCCAATTGCTGTCGGTGCAGGCAGGCGGGGTGGTGTTCACCACTATCCATAAGTTCTTCCCCGAGGAGAGAGGTGATCAACACCGGACGCTCTCGGAACGGCGCAACATCGTGGTCATCGCCGACGAAGCGCACCGCAGCCAGTACGACTTCATCGACGGCTTCGCGCGCCACATGCGCGACGCGCTGCCGCACGCCTCGTTCATCGGCTTCACCGGCACGCCGATCGAGCTGCAGGACGCGAACACGCGCGCCGTCTTCGGCGACTACATCAGCGTCTACGACATCCAGCGCGCGGTGCAGGACGGCGCCACGGTGCCGATCTACTACGAGAGCCGGCTCGCCAAACTCTCCCTCGATGAAGCCGAGCGGCCGAAGATCGACCCCGATTTCGAAGAGGCTACCGAGGGTGAGGAGGTCGAGCGCAAGGAAAAGCTTAAGAGCAAGTGGGCGCAGCTCGAGGCCGTGGTCGGCTCGCAGAAGCGCCTGGCCATCGTCGCGCGCGACATCGTCGAGCACTTCGAAACGCGGCTCGAGGCGATGGACGGCAAGGCGATGATCGTCTGCATGAGTCGGCGGATCTGCGTGGAGCTGTACGGCGAGATCGTGAAACTGCGTCCAGAGTGGGAGAGGGAGGACGACGGCCAGGGCACCATCAAGGTGGTGATGACCGGTTCGGCGTCTGATCCGGCCGACTGGCAGCCGCACATCCGCAACAAACCGCGCCGGGAGGCGCTGGCTAACCGCTTTCGCGACCCCGGCGATCCGCTGCGGATCGTGCTCGTGCGCGATATGTGGCTCACCGGCTTCGACGCACCCAGCCTGCACACAATGTACCTCGACAAGCCGATGCGTGGGCACGGCCTGATGCAGGCCATCGCGCGCGTGAACCGGGTCTTCAAGGACAAGCCGGGCGGACTCGTCGTGGACTATCTGGGGATTGCCCACGAGCTGAAGGCAGCGCTTGCGACGTACACCGAGAGCGGTGGAACCGGACGCACGGCGCTCGATCAGGACGAAGCGGTCGCCGTGATGTTGGAGAAATACGAGGTCTGCACAGGGCTCTTCCACGGCTTCAACCGCTCGAGGTGGACGACCGGAACACCGCAGGAACGATTGAGCCTGTTGCCTGCAGCCCAGGAGCACGTACTCGTGCAAGAAAATGGCAAGGACCGTTGCGTGCGCGGCGTGCGCGGTTTGTCACAGGCGTTCGCGCTGGCGGTGCCGCACGCCGAAGCGCTCAGGATCAGGGACGACGTCGCCTTCTTCCAGGCAGTTCAAGCGGTTCTCGCCAAACGCGCGCCCGGCGACGCTCGACCAGAGGAGGATCTGGACCACGCGGTGCGGCAGATCATCTCGCGCGCTGTGGCACCGGAAGGCGTGGTGGACATCTTCGCCGCAGCGGGTCTCGCGAAGCCGGATATCTCGATCCTCTCTGATGAATTTCTCGCCGAGGTACGCGGCATGCCGCAGCGCAACCTCGCCGTGGAACTGTTGCAGAAACTTCTCAAGGGAGAGCTCGGCGCCCGGGGGCGGAAGAACGTCGTCCAGGCCCGCTCTTTCGCGGAGATACTCGAGCACACGATCCGCCGCTATCAAACCCGGGCGATCGAGGCGGCACAGGTGGTCGAGGAGCTGATCCAGCTCGCGAAGGATATGCGCGCCGCCAACGCCCGCGGCGAAGCGCTTGGGCTCACGGACGATGAGGTCGCCTTCTACGACGCCCTGGAGACTAACGACAGTGCCGTGAAGGTGCTGGGCGACGAAACGCTTCGCATCATCGCTCGCGAATTAGTCGAGACAGTTCGCAACAATGTGACGATCGACTGGACCTTACGCGAGAACGTCCGCGCGCAGCTCCGCGTCCTCGTGAAGCGCATCCTCCGCAAGCACGGCTATCCACCGGATAAGCAGGAGAAGGCGACGCAGACAGTTCTAGAGCAGGCCGAGGTGCTGTCGCCGCAATGGGCCGCAGCATGAGCGCGGCACGTGGGAAGCCGGCGAATCAGATCGTCGCCGACGTGACCATGGATAAACCACAAGCTTTCGACTTCGCCCGTGAGTGGCCGTTTTTCCCCGACGACGAGAAGCTGCGCATCTTCGAGCCGCGCGCGAACGTCGCGATCCTGATCGGCCACACCGCAACCGACGTCGGCGGCGCGACGAAAGTCGACG
>Ga0137363_10002020_pt1 | contig 11923 bp, 13 predicted proteins | sample MadtaG_FD_104800 | JGI IMG/M metagenome (GOLD analysis project Ga0137363, IMG submission 104800) | Vadose zone soil microbial communities from Angelo Coast Range Reserve, California, USA - Mad1_115_16 metaG | ecosystem: Environmental > Terrestrial > Soil > Vadose zone | place: USA: California...
CATCGGGCGAGCTCGGTTTGCGGCCTATTCACTTGCTGGTTTGCTGGCGGCCACCGGAGGGCTCCTGCTATCCCTCGTCTCCCTGTCAGGCGAGGCAAGCGCCGGCCAGGGCGGCTTTTACACACTGAACTCGATTGCAGCCGTCGCGATCGGAGGCACCTCTCTTTTCGGCGGATCAGGAGGAATCATCGGTTCGATTTGCGGCGCGCTGGTACTTCGCACGATCAGTGACCTACTTTTCGTGTTCAACGCTCCGGCGCTCTGGCAGCCCCTGTTTCAAGGATTTATCCTGCTCGGCGCAGTCTGTCTGGGCGGACTTCGAGTGCTTCGTCGGAAAAATCAGATGGACGTCTTCCAGTGAACCGCATTTTCACAAAAACGAATCAACCGATTCTCGCGGCGAGCGCTTGTATCCTGGTGATCCTGGCGATCGGGGCGATGATCAACCCCAATTTTGTTTCACCCAACTACCTGCTGCTGCAATTGGAGGTGGCCTCGTTCCTCGGGATCATTGCCGGAGGTTCGATGTTGGTTATCCTGCTCGGACACATCGATCTTTCCATCCCATGGACAATCACCATGGGAGCGATGATGGGGACGGCAGTGGCTCATGTTGAGGAGACGGCTGGGCTGTTGACATTCCCGGTCGGCCTCGGCTGTGGAGCCCTGGTCGGACTGATTAACGGCCTCGGCGTAGCGTGGTTGCGGGTACCTTCGATGATCTTCACGCTGGGGATGAACGCGGTCTTGCAAGGATTGGTTGTGCTTTATACCGGGGGAGCCGCGCCCGCGAGTCACGCGACACGGTTGATGTCGATTCTAGCGGTCGATCGAACGTTCGGCATTCCCAACGCCTTGTTCGTCTGGATTGCGGTATCGGGGGTGCTGGTATTTCTGCTGCGCGCCACTCAATTCGGACGTTACCTTTATGCGGTCGGTAACCGGGAGAGGGCGGCATACTTATCGGGAGTCCCAACCCGGTGGGTGATCGTCGGCGCTTTTGTCACGAGCGGGATTACCGCCGCGCTGGGAGGCATCATGCTGACCGGTTACTCCACGAAAGCGTATCAGGGCATGGGAGACGCCTATTTGTTACCGGCGATCGCGGCCATCGTGCTAGGAGGGACCAATGTGCTTGGGGGAAGCGGTCGGTATACCGGGACCGTGATTGGCGTTCTTTTGATTGTGCTTCTCCAGAGCATGCTCTCGGTGCTGCAGATGCCTGAAGCGGGGCGACAGATCATCTATGGAGGTGTGCTGCTGAGCATGCTGCTCATCTACGGACGGGCCGCCCGTCTGCGCGAATAGCCGAATACTTTACCGCGGACGATTTCAGATCAACATTGGACTCCTCATGTCGACCGCCCCTTATCTCCGCCTGAACCCGCAGGATCAAGTCGCCATTGCCTACCGCGATCTTGAATCTGGCACGCCACTAGAAAATAGCACTTGCCAGGACCTCATCCCGGCCGGGCATAAAGTCGCTCTCACTGCGATCGCCTCGGGTGAATCAGTTCGTCGTTATGGACAGGTAATCGGCATCGCCAGCCGAGCCATCGCACCAGGACAACATGTGCATGTGCATAATCTCGCTATGGGCGAGCACGACCGGGATTACCGCTTCGGAGACGATTATGTGCCGACTCAGCCGGATCCAGCGGCGGTGACGTTTTCCGGCATCGTTCGCCCCGACGGCAGGGTGGGCACCCGAAATTATCTCGGCGTTTTGAGCTCCGTGAACTGCTCCGCCACGGTCGTGCGCGCAATCGCTGATACGTTCACCTATCGGCCAGAGCTGTTGGCTGAATTTCCTAACATCGACGGCGTGGTCGGACTCACCCATGGGACCGGCTGCGCGATGTCGGCCGATGGCCTTGGACTCCGCCTCTTGCGTCACACCATCGCAGGGTATGCCCGCCACGCGAATTTTGCTGCAGTGCTGCTTATCGGGCTCGGCTGCGAATCGAATCAGATTCGGTCCCTGCTCGAAGCGGAAAACCTCGAGGAATCGGACCGCCTGCGCACATTTACCATTCAGGAATCTGGAGGAACCGCCAAGACGATCAAGAGGGGCATCGATCTCATCAAGGAAATGGCCGTTTCAGCGGACCGGATAACTCGGGAACCAGTTTCTGCAAAGCACTTGGTTCTTGCCTTGCAGTGCGGGGGTTCCGACGGCTACTCGGGTGTGACTGCTAACCCGGCATTGGGAATGGCAGTCGACCGCCTGGTTCGCGTCGGCGGCACCGCGATTTTATCGGAAACCCCCGAGATTTATGGCGCCGAGCACCTGTTGGTCCGCCGAGCTGCGACCAGAGAGGTTGGGGAAAAACTCATCGAACGGATCCGATGGTGGGAGGAGTACACGACGAGGAATGACGCGACCATGGACAATAACCCGTCTCCGGGCAACAAAGCGGGAGGCTTGACGACTATCCTGGAGAAATCGCTCGGCGCTGCTGCCAAAGGCGGCTCAACTGGATTAATGCAGGTCTATGAGTACGCCGATCAGGTCAAAACCTCCGGCCTGGTCTTTATGGACACCCCTGGGTATGATCCCGTTTCCGCGACCGGGCAGGTGGCGGGAGGCGCTAACCTGATTTGTTTTACGACTGGCCGCGGATCCGCTTTCGGCGCAAAACCGGCACCTTCAATCAAGCTCTCCTCCAACACCAAGACTTATCTTCGCCAGTTGGAGGACATTGATATCAATTGCGGCGAAATCCTCGACGGGACGGTCTCGTTGCCGGACACGGGCGAAAAGATCTTTCGCAAAATCGTGGCGATCGCTTCCGGCGAGAAAACCAAAAGCGAAGAACAGGGGTATGGTGAAAACGAGTTTGTGCCGTGGGTTATCGGCGCGACAATGTGAAAGCGCAGAATAAGTAACAGATGGCAAATAGCAGATGTAAAGGACGACGCAGACAGGCTCCGGATGGTGATTCTATTACCAAAGAATAAAGTTCAGATCTAAACCTTTAACGCTGTACGCGCCGCGTTCAATTCGCTGTGGATCTTTGCTATTTGCTACCTGCTATTTTCTATCTGCGTTCCTAAAGAAATTGGACGACAGCTGTTGACCGTCGCGCTACCATGTCGAAATGGCTGGTCAGATTCTCAATACCCAGGGCAGCCAGCGAGACTCGGTACAACCATCGTTCGTCGCGAGAATTAGCGCGGAAGATCTTTTCCGGGCCGAAGGCGGTTGCATCAGTGAGCAGGAGGTCGTCGATCTCTTGGAACTGGAGAATATTACCATCGTTGAAGATTGGCGCCGGTACCGGCAAATCGTAGCCATCAAAAGCGATACCGAGACCTGGATGTATCCGGTCTGGCAGTTCGCTCGGAAGCCGAAACGAATCATGTTGGGTATTCGCGACTGCCTGGCTGAACTTGATTCAGATGATGACTTAGAAAACACGGTCTTCTTCCTAAGCAGCATGACACGGTTAGCCGGCAAAAGACCCCTTGATTGCCTGCGCGCAGGTAAAATCGAAGCAGCAATTAAGGCAGCACGCACTAAAGCTTGCGCCAGGACCACCCTTAGCGGGTAACTGAAGCCGGAAGTCAGGAGCCAGGAGATAGCGGTCGGTAGGGCGTGTCCGGCGTCTGCCCATACGCGTCAACTTAAGGAGGCGACACGAAGAAAGGGCGAGTGGACGAAGGAATCTGTGATCCGCCCGTTGCGGTAGGGCGAAAACAGTTATCGAAGTTCTTGGTGACCGCCCGACCAGGCCTAGCAGGGCAATGGCTAATAAATGATTCAGCGGTCGCGGAGCGACACGCCCTACCTAGCCTATTGCTCGATGGTAAATGGCAGCTCCAGGGTCGTCGTCTTGTCCGTCCCCAGATCGTGAAGCTTGTAATCCACAAGGTAATCGCCAGGCGGGGCGTCGTTAAGGTGCAGAGTCAGATGGATCATAAACTCACGGTTTCGATGCCGGCTCTTCATGGCCATTTTTCCGAAATTGTCCTGCCGAGCAACCGTCTCTCCAGCCGCTTGCTCGCGTTTGTTAATTTCATCGAGCGATTGAGAGTGCGCGAACTGGCAGCCAGCAATTAACGCAATCACTGCCGGGCGAAACATGGGCTCCAATGCCGGTTTGGTCCATGCGAGACCAGCAAGAACGCGTCCGAACAGAAAAAGCGCGCAACCTCGGAACGCTGTTCTCCGATTCCGTTGACCAAAGCGTTGGTCCGGCTTTGCTCGCGAGTCCATCGTGAGTGGGATACTGGGGTCTTTATGCCCCGATGACCACAACCCAAATGTCGGTATTACCGGCCCAGTCGAACAATTGTTCCGCGAATGGGGCCGGGACATGGATGCAACCGTGCGACTTAACGTTGGGGTCGCCTTGGTGAATCGCTTCACCTCCATGGTAGAAGAGGGAGAAATCCATGTTGTCTTTGCCCGGGAATTCGCTGCTGCTGTGCCGCCGCAGCCTGCGGGATGTCATCTCGAAGACACCGGAAGTCGACCGGTAACCTGGACGGCCACCGCTAATCGGACTGATATGAAGTGCTGTATTGCCGTTGTCGTAAGCAGTGAGTTCCCGATTATAAAGATCGGCCAAGATACTCCTGCCCTGTGCCGGGTCGGGTTGCTGGTTATCTCCCGGTCCGTCTTGCGGCAGCTTCCCGTTAGTCTGAGGCCCGACCACGCCGTCAACCGCAAGATCGTTGAGAGATTGAAATTCCATCACGCGCGCAACGGTAAGCGCACCGAATTGGCCATCGATAGGGAGACGAGGTAATCGGGTTGGACCCGCGAAATTGAGTGCAGTCTGGATTTGTTCGACGATCGGACCGCTGTCGCCGTGCCGGAGGTTTTGCATAGGAGGGAGGTTAGTTCGCGCAGTGTACACAAATAGCGGATTAAATGATAGCATGTTCTGGAGGGGGCTGCCTCGGCGCAAAAGGCGAACGCGCGTCTCCTTAAGTTGACGCGCATGGGCGGCTGCCGGACGCGCCCTATCTTCTCGAGCACGGCGACGAAAGACAAAGATCTTAAAAACAAGAATCCCAACTATGGCAGCGCAAAGAGCTCTTCGTTATCTTCAATTCAAAATCCGTCTTAGCGTCTTTGGAGTGGGATATAGGATTCGGTCGATCGGGAGCTCAATCCTACCGGCCGGATGTGAGATTTCCTATTTCAAAATCGCTTCTGCTGAGGCTAGGACCAGCTGAGAAGACGGCGGTGACACCTCACGCGTAGAAACCGACTCCAGAATCCTTGCCGCCAAACGCAGGTTATCAAGCGTTCTGCTTAGATCGATGAGTCCGTCCGGTCGAACGACAATCCAAAAGTCCCGTTCGATTTGCGCGATCACCATGGTTTCGCCTTGGTGTAAACGGTTCTTTTCGATCTCCAACTTGTGCGCCCACCCCATTCGTCGGAGCTGAAGCGCCGCTTCTTGGCAGATCGTTATGCCGTTGTCACAGTGCTGCAGCCCACTGACTCGAAACTGCAACGGCCCTTGGCTAATCTGTAAATAAAGTTGGGCTCCCTGCGATCTATCCCAAGATCTCCGGTTCCACCACGCGCCAATAAATCCGCCATGTGCATTCGGCACGTATTTCCATTCGAGATCAACGAATTCGGTTTGCAAGCGTTGGAAGAAGCCGATCCACGGCGTATATTGGCGAGTCCAATTTACCACTGGCTGGTAACGCCAAGCTTGGACGTCCGTTTCTCGTTGTTCCAAAAACATGCAAAAATCGCTGAGAACGGCGTTTCGAGAAAGCAACCGCTCGTCTTCGTGGAGGAGCGCGATGAGTTGTGCTCGAAGCAATGGTGGACACTGGGCGTCGGTATAAGGTGCTTGGTCGCCCGTTGTTAGATAAACGGGGAGAACCTCGCGGTTCGGATATTTGATCCCAAGAGACTCCAGGTAGTTACCTTGATGGCTGCAAGTTACAGTTTTGTCCGCGATTGCGATGATGATGGCGTTATTGATTTCCGCGGCTATATCCGCTCGAGAGACCTGTCGCTCCACGCGGACTGTCAGCGACCCGTTCATAAGCAATTTCTTGTCGTGAAGCGCTAGCAGCGCCGAGACAAACCGGACTCCAAGGCGATGAAGGTCCGGATCAAGATTCTTCCAACGCGAATCAGCCCACGCAAGCAACCAGCCCAAGAACGCGTTCTGAGCGGGTTCGCTCGTGGCAAAATGAAAAAGATTCGGCGGGTTCACACGATCAACGATTGTAGTAGGTCGCTTATTCGGATGGAGTGGAAAACGCTTTAGGACGAAACGTAGTAGAGGAGGCTTATCAGTCCGGAAACTAGATAGGCTATAATTTCACCTGGGTTTTTATAATTTGTTTGTTTGATCTGCTGGTCGGTTAGCGGCCTTTGCCGGCGAAGCGCATGACCGGCGAAACGCATAACAAATGACAAATGTACTGCGGCAGCACTATCTGCTATCGGTTATCTCTGCGGCGGGAAATATCTATAATCGAGGCCGGTGGCAGCCGGCAATTCACGGGTCTTTTTGATTCGCTCGCTCAAAGGCGCTGTTTATGCCGTAAAAAATGTCGGACGCAACGGGCGGCCTGGGAGTTTGGAGTCGGGAGTCGAGGAGACCGGAGTCAGGCATTGCGTGTTCGCCGTTTTGGAAAGAGTAGCTGGTTATGCCGGAAAGAATTTCAGAAGCAGACTTCGCCAAGGCATTCCACCATCGCGCTTCGCCTGGCGTGAGATTCTACACCCGCTCGGGGCGAGTTTTTCTGATCCAGAATTTCTTGATGAGCCGGGCAGCTTCCAAACCGACAAGGAGGAAGAGCAACCATCGCGAGATATACCAATGCCCTTTGCCCGCGATCGATTGATGATAGATCAGGACAATCGCCGCAACGTAAGCCAGCCGGTGAAGCAGTTTCCATCGCTTCCCGCCCAGTTTCCGGACCGACCAATTGTTGCTGGTCGACGCGAGCACCACCAGGATGCTGAGCCCGGTCAAACCAAACCAGGTAAACGGTTTGGTAAAACTTTGCAGCAGATCCTCCCAATCGCCTTGGTAGAGCACATGACAGGAGAAATGGATCAGACCATAAATGCAGGCGGAAACACCGATATAACGGCGATGCCGATTGAGCGCGCTGACAATGGCCGAACGCGGGAAGAGTACCCGTAGCGGAGTTAAACTTAAGACCGCACCCAAAGTCCAGATGGCAGTCTCGCCGGACACGTGCAGCAGCCGTTCAACCGGATTTGCACCGAGTTGATTGGTGACGGCCGGAACGACAATAAGGCAGATGCCGAGCCCAATGAGAATGACAAGCGCGACAATTTTGTTGGCAAGAATCCGGGCGATGAGGTTGATTTCCGCGGTCAGAAATTTTTCCGAAGATCTAATCCGGTATAGAGTCCAGCAACCTCTTTTTCGTACCCGTTGAATTTCAGCGTCGGTTGTCTCCCGGCAAAAAAGCCACCGCCGATGACCCGTTCGGTTTTCTGGCTCCAGCGAGGATGATCAACTTCCGGGTTCACGTTGGCGTAGAATCCGTATTCGTCCGGCGCCATCCGGCTCCACAGCGTTTTCGGCTGATCAGCCACAAAGTCGATTCGCACTAACGACTTCGCTCCTTTGAATCCATACTTCCATGGAACAACCAGACGAATGGGCGCCCCGTTCTGGTTCAGCAATGGCTTGCCGTAGATGCCGGTCGCCAGGAAGGCCAACTCATTGTTCGCTTCGGGCAAGGTCAGCCCTTCAGAGTACGGCCAGGAAAAGTCTTGCGAGCGCTGACCTGGACAGTTTTTCGGGTCCAGGAAAGAGGTGAACTGCAGGTATTTCGCTTCGGGTTTAGGCTCAGCCATGGCCACCAGTTTGGCGAGGGCGAACCCGTCCCACGGTATGACCATCGACCAGGCTTCCACACACCGGTGCCGGTAATTGCGCTGTTCGATTCCGCCGGCAGCTTTGATCAGGTCGTTGACATCAAATTTGCCGGGTTTAGCGCATGAACCGCCAATCTCGATCGTCCAAGGTTCCGTCTTCCAACCTCGGTTGGCATTGACTTTGGGATCGCCTTTCTCCAGGCCCCATTCGTAAAAATTGTTGTAGCTGGTGATATCGTCGTAAGGCGTGAGTTTAGCTCCGGAAAGTTTGTAGCTCGCGTTCAGCACGTCGGGAAACCCAGAGGTTGCGGAACGAGCCACCGTCGGCAGGAAAGCGCCGGTTGCCAGTCCCAAACCAAAGGTTCGCAGAAATTGGCGTCGCCCAAGATACTGGGACTCCGGAGTGACAGCCGAGTCGAGCAACTGCCAGGAACTTTTCTTTTGGATATGCACGGCGAGGCGCATGACAGATGACAGATGACAAATGACAGATCAACTGGTTTCGCACGTTGAGGTCGCCGAGGATCAAAAATCTCACGCAAAACAGACTATGCCGGGCTACGTCAGCCAAGGACGAGAAGGGTGAAGGCGATTAGTGAAGCAGAGCGGCGTGCTGGGCGCGACGACGCATCCCGCCGAAGCTTTAGCGAAGGGCGAAGCCTCGACGAATTATTCGTCACCAACGCCGGCGGGGACTATTATCTGTCCGGTGACGAGCTCGATGACGGCCCGCTTACCTGCCGGCGGAATCCCATAATTCGCGAAGCTCACAAACGTATTAAACGAAGGAGCCAGCTCTACCGTGTTCCACGCATGAAAGGCGGTGGTGGCGCGGCAATCCTCGCATCTGTGTAGGGCCGTGGTCCGGACTACCGACTGCGGCAGTGGACCCGCCTGCGCACGAGGCGTTTGTATTGAGTCGCGGACAGGCGCCCGTTCCAAACCTGTTTTTTCGTCACTCATCTGAACATCCTCCGCTCTTCGATGTCTCAACCGTCGATACCGTAGCCACCCATCGGAATTCCGTCTGTACGTGTTATTACGTATATTAACGTGCCATGGCGAACATCCGATGAGGTCACGTCCAAACATTGACCCCGCAAATCCAGCTCGGTGCGTGACGGGCGAAGCGCGTTGCAAGAGACAGATGACAGATGAGAACGCACGGTTCTGGCTTGATCAAAAAGGCAAAATCAACACAATTCCCAAAGGATAATTCGAAGTCTCGCCTTCGAGGGCCAATTGAAGGGGGGCCAGGTAGCCCGTTGGGTCAACTATGCAAGCAATGACCGTTAGGATGGCAAATCCCAGCCGCGGTCTTGCGCTTCTCGTCGAAGAGCCGCGCGTTTCTTGGAGATAGCAAAACGTATCTGGTTGTCTGGCTTGGACGAACATTCGGCGTTAAACCAATCGTAAGCTCGCTCTGTGCCCAACAAGTGGACAATCTCGCGCAATTCATCATCCCAGGGATCACCGAACACCACGAGATTGTGGATAAGGACATCTGTCAACGGGTGATCACCTGGCTTACCGTTCATCGCATATTCTAAGTTTTCAGATGGGGATGCGGATGAGACTTAAAGAGAATTCTTTAACCGTCCGTCCTCGACTTTGCGTCTTTGCGTGAGATTTTTCCAGCGGGACAATCTGCGAAGCGCATGACAAATGACAAATCACAGCCCGCATCAAGGGCGAGGTGATCTACCTACTACGCTATTCTGATTCTCTCGTTGTAGCGCTCGATCGATTTGGAAAAGCAAAACGCCATCGGTCAATAGTGTGACTCACTACGAATCCTATTACCCAAAGATGGATGAACTAAAGTTAACCGGATAGCAGATCGGACGAGGACGAAGCTAATGGAGTTTCAGACGACTGATGAAGTCGGACCGGCCGGGACGGTCATTCTCATTCGAGGACGAAGACGAGTTTAATGGAGGGCGCTGAACTGTCGTTTGACCTTGTGCCCGGTCACGATGTCTGTCGGATCTGACTTGGTTCCCTGTACCGTGACCTCAATCCAGTCCGGAGCCGAGAGCGTGAAACCACGCTTGATGATCGGGCCGGTAAAATCGTCGACTTCTTTGAATGTGTTTGTCCGCCGATCGTAGAAATAGGTTTGCCAATGCCAGGGGGAATGACCACCCGAACTCGCTGTACTAAAGACGTAAAACTGCGAGTCCGATGTCCACTCGTTTTTCTGCACATTGCGTCCATGTTCACCGTCGGGGGACCGGAAATCTTTGAAAGCGAGAACGTGATCGTTCACGTCATGAATTTCGATCCGAGATTCATTGAATGGCGGACCATGTTTGCCGACCGAGGACACGCAAGCTCGCAATTTCTGATCCGGCGATGTGACGCCCGCGCATTTCCATTGCGGTTGATGGGCGCATCCCAGCAGGGAAGCCGCGATCAGGAGGGAAAAGAAGACGCGCATACAGAGCTTCGACCCGGATGATGGCAGAGCAGAGGCTGGCAAACAATAGCAAATAGCAGATGAAGGCCCTAACCGGCGTGCTGAAATAGCTGCGAGGACGCTCCTGGTTTTATTACCAGGCTCACAGATCCTGCATTCGCTGGATCTGTTTCGCCCTGCTACCATCACGCGCCCCATCTGCTATTTACTATTGTTTACCAGCCGCCGTTCTGCCATCATGCCGGTTGAGGTATCCGCGTGCAGATCAGTTATGCCGAATCCAGGCCAGCCCACCACTAGTCCCGGCGCCACCGGTGAAGTGGTTCGGCGTTTACAGCGAGCTCTGCGTCGCACTCCGGACCTCGGAGTCATCGTCAACGGGACATTCGATTCTCCAACCGAGACGGCGGTGAAAGAGTTTCAGGAGTCGGCTGGCCTGGTAGTCGACGGTGTTGTTGGCCCACTGACTTGGAACGCATTGCCGGACGGGGGTCCAATGCCGACCCTGCAAGAGGGTTCCTCCGGCGATGTAGTTCGCAGTCTGCAGACGGTGCTGACGAACGGTGCCTCTGGCCAGTGGAACACGACGCCGCAAGGGATCGATGGCAATTTTGGACCGCATACAAAGGTATCGGTAGAGGCATTTCAGTCGTGGGGCGGTGTCACCGGTGATGGAATTGTCGGGGATCAGACCTGGTCGGTCTCATTGCACGCGGCAAGTTCGACTCTGGAAAGCGCCGTTGGCCTGAACTTCATCATTGGCTGACGCGGACCAGCAAAAATCTCACGCCGAGACGCAAAGGACAGAGATGATTGGTGATCGGAAGGCAGCCGGCCTTCCGACTACGCCAAGTTTGTCTGAGAAATCCCCGGGGTTACGTCAATGAGCAACGTCGTGCCAATGATAAAAGTAATCAAAATAGCCGAAACGGCCATGGTACTCGTAAGGACGCGACACCATTATCAAGTAAGGCGAATAATAGGTCCTCGGTTCACGAGTATAGAGTGTGGGACCGATATACACTGGCGGGCAAAGAGCGACTGGCGAGAAAAACGCAAATCCAATATGCACTGGATCAGCCCGAACGGATTCAGCCACGCCCAAGCCCAAACCAAATACCCCAAGCGCGATTAAAAAAAGCTTTTTCATACCGAAGCTCCTTGGTCTCACATTCGAAGTCTGGCAACAAGCAATTCTGAGATCTCTCTCCGTTCACTCTTTGCGTGAAGGAAACAAAATCGGCCGAGCGAAAGCCCGAACGTGTCGCGTTCACCAAATCACCTTTTACTTTCAACCTTTGCGTCTAAGCGGCTTGCCGTGAGATTCCCCTCCCTCAGCTAATGACCTCTTCAGTTTCCGGATCGAAGAGAGCCACTTTATCCAGGTTGAGCTGGACCGTCACTTGTTCGTTCGTGTGGAAGAGATGTTCGCCATGGATTCGGGCGATCACGTAACCGGTGCCTGATTTCAGGTACACCAGCGATTCCGAACCCATAGGTTCAGCAATTTCAACTGTCATATTAACTGGTGTGCTGGAGCCCTCCTTGGGTTCATTCGTGATATTCTCCGGACGAATACCGAATACGATTTCTTTATCGATATATTTGCTCGCGATGGTCTGGAGAGGACCTTTGAGCGGAAATGTCAGGGTGTCTTTTTC
>Ga0137363_10002023_pt1 | contig 11914 bp, 11 predicted proteins | sample MadtaG_FD_104800 | JGI IMG/M metagenome (GOLD analysis project Ga0137363, IMG submission 104800) | Vadose zone soil microbial communities from Angelo Coast Range Reserve, California, USA - Mad1_115_16 metaG | ecosystem: Environmental > Terrestrial > Soil > Vadose zone | place: USA: California...
ACGGGCCCTATGTTTTCGCTTATTGTTCGCTCATCTGGTCCGTATCTCGATTTCGATATGTTTGTCGCTGTTCTGAGACTACGAGTCAAGCACTACCGATGTCACAAATGTCTTCCTCAATATGGTCGCGACGCGCACGACACGTTCGGCGTCCGATCGGACGGCGCTGGCTCCCGCCGCGGCCGCCGGAGACGCTCGTGCGGCGCAGCAGGATCGAGGTCGATTTGGAGCGGCACCTCGTCTCCGAGCGCATGCGTGTCGCGCGGCAGACCGACATCGAGCTGTGCGGAGTATCGCGGACCGAAGCCGCCGCACGCCGGGAGCTCGGATCCGTCGCCCACGTGCTGCTGCGCCGGCGCGGGTATCGGCGCCTCGGCTTCGTGCGCGTGCAGGACTACGCGCGCGAACGGCTCGGCGTCTCGGGCCGCACGCTCCAGGAAGCGGCGTGGTTGGCGACGCGCCTCGACCGGCTCCCGGCGGTCGGGACGGCGTTCGACCGCTCCGATATCTCCTGGACGCAAGCGCGCGCGATCTGCCGCGTCGCCTCCGCCACCGACGAGCGTCACTGGCTAGAGCTCGCGGCGCGCCACAGCGTCGCAGAGCTGAAGCGCCTCGCCGAGCGGGCCCGGGCCGCGAAGAGTGCGGCTCCCGACACCGATGCGGACGCCGACTCCGACTCGGATGACGAGAACGTCATCGACGGCGAGCCCGCGCTGCGGCTCCGTCTCGCCTGCCCTGCCCGCATCCGCGGCCTCTGGCGCTGGGCGGTCGAGCTCGCGTCACGAATGGCGGGCGAGCCGCTCTCCGACTGGCGCGCCGCCGAGATCATCGCCGCCGAAGGGCTCTCCGGACGTCCCGACGGTGCGGATATCGGCGAGCGTGCGCTCGTCGCATGCATGCGCCCTCCGCGCGCGGCGCGTGCATCGACAAACGACGGCGCCGCGGTCACGGAAGTCACGCAGTCATCCAACGTCTCAACGATGGCGCGCGCTGTCGGCGCCGCCGATCCCGAACCGCTCGCGCTCGTTTCGGATCCTCAACCGGCCGACACCAGCACTGCCGATCCCTTCGCGCTCGACGCGCGCCTCGCCGACGCGATGCGCGTCATCCGCACGGGCGAGCCGCGGATCGGGCACCTGCTGCGGATCGTCGTGAGCCATCGGTTTTATCGGATTCTCGGCTTTCACTCCGTCGAAGCATACGTCCGGGAGCGCCTCGGCATCTCCGTCCGCAAAGCGTGGGCGCTCCTCAAAATCGAGAAGGCGACGCGCGGGAAAGGCGCATTCGGACACTCGTACTTCGAGGGCGAGCTCTCTTGGGCGCGGGCGTTGGCCCTCTTGCCGGTCGTGGATCACGACAACGCCGACGCGTGGGTGACGCAGGCGCAGACTGTCACGGTGCGCCGCTTGTGCGACGAGGTGAACGCCGTCCTCCAAGCGCGCGACATCCTCGGCACCGACGTGACGCTCGATCTGCCACCGCTCGATGCGCCGCTCACGTCGCTCGAGGCGTTCGCAAAGTACGACCGCGCTGGCCGCGGAACGTCCCACGCTCCGGCTGTGCAAAACGGCGCGCACATGCCGATCCACGATCCCGCGGCAAACGATCGATCTGCTACGGCGTGTGGATCGTGCGACGACAACGACGTGACGCCCCGGGCAGAACCCGTCGCAGCCGCCGAACGTGTGGCGGCGGAGCTGGATCGTGATCGTCGCGCCGCTTCCGAGCTCTGCGACGTCGAGGTGCAGTTCACGGCGCCGGCATCGGTCGTCGCGCTCTTTCGCGACGTGCTAGACGCGTTCCAGCGGCCAGGCGCGCCGCGCTGGACGGCGCTCGAAGGTCTGCTGCTGCACGTGATCGCATGTTGGGAAGGCGCGCCCCACCACCGCGACCCGATCTTCGCGCGCGACGGCTGGCGCTGCGTCGTGCCGGCGTGCAGCTCGCGGCGCAACCTGCACGATCATCACCTCCAGTTCCGGTCGCGGGGCGGAACGAACGCACGCTGGAATCGCAGCAGCGTGTGCGTCGCGCACCACCTGCACGGGCTGCACACGGGCGCCATCCGCGCCTCGGGACGAGCGCCGGACGCCATCCAGTGGGAGCTCGGCGTCCGCGCCGGCGCGCCGCCGCTGCTCGCATACGTCGGGGATCGGGTGTGCACGCCGGAATCGGCGTCGGACGGACGAGCGACGGCGCTCGCGAGGTAATGCGCCTCGACACCGGCGCGCCGCTTCGCCTCAGTGCACGTCCCAGAACGGCCGCTGTGCCGCGCGCGTCGCATCGAGGACGCCGGAACGCGGCTGCGGCGTCGCGACCGTATCCGCAGCACGCGCGCCCTCGAGCTCGTCGAGCACCACCGGGATCGCGGTCTGCAACGCGCGTAGGTCGTAGCCACCCTCGAGAATCGCCGCGAAGCGACCATTGGCGTGTTGCTCGGCGACGCGCATCAAGAGACGCGCCATCGCCCGGAAACCCTCGTCGGTGACCGTCATCGCCGCGAGCGGGTCGCGGCGATGGGCGTCGAAGCCGGCGGACACCAGCACGAACTCCGGACGGAACTGCGCCGCGATCGGGACGATGACATCGCTGAACGCGGCGACGTACTCGTCGTCGCCGCAGCCGGCGGGGAGCGGCACGTTCAGCGTGCGTCCGGCGCCGGCGCCGGCGCCGACCTCGGTCGCGGCGCCTGTCCCCGGATAGAATGGATACTGGTGGGTCGACACGTAGAGCACGTCGGGATCGGCGAAGAAGCTGTGCTGCGTGCCGTTCCCGTGATGCACGTCCCAATCGACGATCAACACCCGACGAAGACCGAATCGTCGCTGCAGGTGCCGCGCGGCGATGGCGACGTTATTGAAGAGACAGAACCCCATCGCGCGATCCGACTCGGCGTGATGTCCCGGCGGGCGCACGAACGCGAAGCCGTTCTCCACCTCGCCCGCCATGATCGCCTCGACGAGCGCGAGGTAGCCGCCCGCCGCGAGACACGCCGTCTCGAACGAGCGTGCGGACACCGGCGTATCGGCGTCGAAGGCATAGCGCGGCTGGCCCGCCGTCGCCGCCACCTGCGCGATGTACGCGGGCGCATGGACGAGCGCGAGCTCGTCCATGGTCGCGGGACGCGGGTCGAGGGTGACGAGACCTGGCCGTTGGTATTGCGACAGGACGTCGAGGATCGCGCGCATCCGCGCTGGACTCTCCGGGTGCCCCGATCCCGGGTCATGGGCTTCGAACCGGCGGTCGGCGACGAGCGCGGTGCGCACGGCCGCTACTATAACGCCCCGTCGCGCGGAGAAAAACGCGCCGGTGCATTCGCGATGGTGAATTGACTCCCTACTCTCGATTACGTAGCGTCGCGTGAACTGCGGACGGCGGCGCGCCGTTCATGAGGTTCGAAATGTTCGGCATCGGCATGCCCGAGTTGATGGTGATCATGGTCGTGGCGCTCATCGTCCTCGGCCCGAAGCGGCTGCCGGAGATCGCGCGCGCGCTCGGCAAAGGCCTCGCGGAGTTCCGCCGCGCCACCGCCGACATCAGCGACGAGCTGCAAAAGGCGCAGCGCGCGATCGAGACCGAGGCCCGCCTCGCCGAGGCGGAGCGTCGCGAGGCGGCACGCAAGGCGGCGGCACAGCAATCCACATCGCCGGCGAGCGAGTCGGCAGCAGCGCCGCAGCCCGCGCCGGCAACGAGCCCGCCGGCACCATCGTCAGCGGCCGGCGCAGCCGTGCCGCCGGCAGCGGCGGGAGCCGTCGACCCGGCGGCCCCGGGCGCACCGCCGGCAGGCGCAGTTTCGGTGTCCGACACCTCACAGATACCGAAGCCCAGTGAACCGCGTTCGTGAATGAACGACGCGACGATGCCGCTCACGGCGCACCTCGAGGAGTTGCGCTGGCGGTTGATCAAGTCGCTCGCGGCGGTCGCGGTCGCATTCGCGGTTTGCTACGGCTTCTCTGAGCAGGTGTTCACGCTGCTGACGCGGCCGCTCGTCGGCGCCGCCGCCGGCGACGCGCATGTGCAGCTGATCGGCACCGGCGTCACCGAGGCGTTCTTCACGCGCCTCAAGGTCACGTTCATCGCCGCGATCTTCGCCGCGAGCCCCGTCCTCTTCTACCAAGCATGGCGCTTCATCGCCCCCGGGCTGTATTCGAACGAGCGCCGCACCGCGGTGCCGTTCGTGTTCGCCGGCACGTTCTTCTTCATCACCGGCGCCTGGTTCTGCTACGTTGTCGTCTTCCCCGTCGGCTACGCCTTTTTCCTCGAGGAGTACCGCACGATCGGCGTCGCCCCGCAGATCCGCATCAGCGAATATCTGTCGTTCGCCTCTCGGATGTTGCTGGCGTTCGGCGTGACGTTCGAGCTTCCGGTCGTGACGTTCTTCCTGGCGCGCTTCGGCGTCGTCACGCACCGCATGCTGATCTCGTGGTTCCGCTACGCGATCGTCGTCATCTTCATCGTCGCCGCCGTGCTCACGCCGGGGCCCGACGCGGCGTCGCAGTTCCTCATGGCGACGCCGCTCTGTATCCTCTACGGCATCAGCATCGGCGTCGCGTACTTCTTCGGCCGCCCCCGCGCGACGGACGCGGGTAGCGACGCTGCCTCACCGGGCGGCGGGTGACGGGACTTCCTCCCACGGCACCTCGGCACGTAGCGACTGCAGCATCGCGCGGGCGTCCTGCTCGAAGTCGGCGGCGACGATCATGACGATCAGCGCGGCGGCGCGGTCGATCGTGCGCATCACGCCGACGCCTTCATACGATTCGAGGATGAACTTGACGTAGGCGATGTCGGCGGGCCGCAACCGCAGATAGATCTCCACGACCTCGTCGCGGCCGCGGCTCATGGGCGTAGCAGGCGCTCGAAGCGCTCGACGGCGGGTGCGTCGAGCGGCTGCTCCTCTTCGCCACTGCGTTTCGCGCCGTCGCCGCGCGCGGGGAGTGCGTCCACGCCGCGCAGCTTCAGGCGCTTCAGGTCGGGCTCGGGGACGGGATCACTCAGCGGGCCGCGGATGCGGAACGGAAAAACCAGTTGGCCGTCGCTGCGGGCGAGATAGCGCAGCGCTGGAAGATCGGTCCGTAGCGCCGCCGACAGCTCGGGGGCGAGAACGAGATCGCCGCGGGCGCGCAGGTCGCGCGCGGCGTCGAGGCTCGCCTCACCCTCGATCGTGTACGTGCCGGCGTCGACGACCGCGCGCGGGCTCGCGAGGACGCCGTTGGCGATCGTGAACGGCAACGTCACCGTTCGAATGCCGGTGCCTGGCGCGTCGAAGATCTCGGGAAATCGCGCCCGGGTCGGCGCGGAGACGACGCGCGGCAACAGCCGAACGGCGGGAAAGCGCCGCAAGATACGGCTCGCGAGATTCACGACGTCGATGCGGCCGTCGACCAGGCGCCCCGTTCCCGTCGCCGAGAGCGCCGCCAGCGGCCGCGCGGCTCCCCACGGCATCGTCACGTCCCCTGAGACGTCGGCGCGGCCGACGACCACCGGCGTCTCCGACCAGCGCGCGCCGATCGCACCGACGTCGACGCCGGCAGCCTCGACGCGCGCCCCGACCGTGCGCGTGCTGTCAGCCGTGAAGGTGGCGTCGAGCACGCCGCCGAATCCGGTCGCCCGGACGTGACCGTCGGCGACGAACGGATCGAGGGTCGCAACGCGCGCCGTCCCCTCGAGCCGCACGTCGTCGACACGGGCGCGCAACGACTCGATGTGCAGGGCGTCGCTGCCGCCGAGCGTGACGGCGATGTCGGAGAGGCGCCATGGTGGCCGCGCATCACCGAGCTCGATCGAGCTCTGCGCCAGGCTCTGCGCCGTCAGCTCGATGTGCCATGGGCGCAGCTCCATCAGACCGGCAGCCGTCCATTCCAACGTCCCGAACGCGCCGCTCGCACGCTCGAGATGGATCGCGTCGCGCGTCGCTTGCGCACGCAAGCTCAGGCGTGACGGCAGCCGCGGTACCACGACGTGCGGACCGAGCCGCCACGCATCGTCCGCCGACGCGTCGACGTCGACGGCGAAGCGGTCCAGCACCCCGGTCGCATCGGCGACGAGATACGCGAGCCGACCCGACCACGCCTCGCGTCGTCCCACGATCGTGGCCAACGTGCCGAGCTCGGCGTCGCGGAGGTCGAGGTGCAGGCTGAAGGGCGTCGCGGCGCCGTCCTGCAAACCGATCCGGGTGATCTGCAGCTCCGCGTGCGCGTCGGGTCGTACGCTCCCGGGAAACAGCGCCGCGTCGACGCGAATGCGGGTGTCACCGCCGAGTCGCAGCTCCGATGCGCGCAGCCGTACGCTCGCGGCGCTCAGACGTCGCGGCGTCGGCGCGCTCCGGTCCTCGATCTCGACGTGTCCGTCGCGGATCTCGGTCGCGACGAGCCCCAGCCACAGCGGGGGGACGCGGATCCTGCGATGCCGCGGCCGGCGCACATGGCCGGGCGCCTGGCGCTCGCCCTCGCCGTCATTCTCGGTCGCGGGGGCGCCGAGACTCGCGACGTTCCACCGCCCGGCGCCGTCCCGGACGAGCGTAATGCGCGGGCGATCGAGGACGATCGCCGATACCTCGAGTCGACCGAAGAGGAGCGGACCGGGATGGACCGCGATGCGCACCGCCGCGGCCTCGACGCATGGCCCGGTGCCGAAGCGCGGATCCTCGCCGATCACGACGTCGGCGAAACGGATGCCGATCGGCCACCACGACGGCGTGACGCTGCCGATCTGCACCGCCCGTCCGAGCGTGCGCTCGCCGCGCGCGACGAGCTCGTCGCGGTGCGTCTCGACGAACACGTGCAGATTGAACGCGGCGAGCGCGAGCAGCGCGAGCACGACGGCCACGCCGGTCGCGAGCCCCGCAATCATGACCCGCATCGCGGATCAGTGCCGCCGGAACAGGCGATCGCAGCCGCAGCACGTGACGCGCATCAGCGGCCCGGTGCCGCGCGCCGCGCGGGCGCCGTACGCTGATCGGCGATCGGCAAATGCGTCGCGATCCATTCGACCGTGCGGTCGAGAAGCGCCTCGAGGTGTGCCGGATCGGAGTAGCGATGGTCGCCGCCCGGGGTGACGGCAAGCGCCTTCGGCTCGGGCACGGCCGCGTAGAGCGCGTGCGCGTCCGCGACCGGAACGACATCGTCGGCATCGCCGTGGGTGACGAGCGTCGCCGCGCGCACGGCGCGCGCGCCGCCGAGCACATCATGGCGCGCGAGATCGTCGAGAAAGTCGCGCTTCAGACGGCCGGTCGCCTCCTTCCGATAACCCGTTCGCCGCCACGCCTCGACCCGCGCCGGCCCGAGACGCTCGATGATGCCGAGCGGACGCGACAGCGCCGCGATCGTCACCAGCGCCCGGATGCGCGTGTCAGTCGCCGCATGAAGGACGGCGACGGTGCCGCCGAGGCTCGAGCCGACCAGCGCGACGTCGCCGGCGCCACGGCGGCGGAGCTCGTCGCACGCGCCGCCGAGGTCGTCGACCTCGCCGCTGATCGTGAGGTCCTCGAACGCGCCTTCGGACTCACCGACGTAGGAGAAGTCGAACCGCAAGCACGCGTAGCCGAGCGCGCCGAGCCGCGCCGCGAGCGCGCTGTGCTTCGTGCCTTCCTTCGTGGACTCCATCCCGTGACAGAGCACGACGGTCGCGCACGCGCCGAGGTCCGTAGTCTGTGGCGGCATCTGCAACAGTCCCGCGAGGCGGATGCCACGGCGGCTCTGAAGTGTGATGCGCTCGGTGGCGGCGGCGTCGTCGCGTTGCGGCGTCACGGTGACGATTGATACCATGCATGCGCAGAGGCGAACAGCCGCGAGGTGATGGTGGGGGAACGCGGGGGCGCGGAGGAGACGCGGACGCAACGATCGATCGACGCGTTCGCTGCGTATTTGCGCGACGAGGTGAACGCCTCGCCCGCCACGATCAAGGCGTACGAGACCGACGTGCGCCAGCTCGCCGCGTTTCTCGCGGGCGGCGGAGCGAGCTTGGCGCACGCCGACATCCACGGCGTGCGCGGGTACCTCGCATCGCTCGCGGGCACGCAACGCAAGAGCTCGATCGCGAGGAAGCTCGCCGCGTTGAAACACTTCTTTCGCTACTGCGCCCGTAACGGCGCGCGTACGGACGATCCGGCGGCGCAGCTCACGGGTCCCAAACGCGAGACGTTTCTGCCGCCCCATCTCTCCGTCGACGAGATGTTCCGTGTCCTCGACGGCGTCCAGGCCGCGACCGCGATCGCCCACCGCGATCGCGCGATCCTCGAGCTCCTCTATTCGAGCGGCGTGCGCGTGAGCGAGCTCACCGCGCTCGACTGGCGCGACCTCGACCGCAACGCCGAGGTGGTGCGCGTCCTCGGCAAGGGTCGCAAGGAGCGCATCGTCCCGGTCGGCGCGACCGCGCTGGCCGCCCTCGACGACTACCGTCGGCGTTGGCCGCCGGGCGGCCGTCGCGATCCTGACGCGGTCTTCTTGAACTCACGCGGCACGCGTCTGACGTCACGCAGCGTCGCGCGCATCGTGGCGCACTACACGAGCGCCGCCGGGACGCGCATGCACGCGAGCCCGCACGCCTTCCGTCATTCTTTCGCGACCCATCTCCTGAATGGCGGCGCCGACCTGCGGGCGATCCAGGAGCTCCTCGGCCACGCCTGCCTGTCCACCACGCAGCGCTACACGCACGTCGACTTCGCGCGGCTCGCGGAGGTCTACGACAAGGCATTCCCGCGCGCGTAACCGGCGCGGCGGGGTTACGTTTACACGCGCCCGAGGCGACGCTAGTGTCGTCGACGTGAGCGAGACGATGCACGGCACGACGATCGTCGCGGTCCGCCATCGCGGCAAGGTCGTACTTGCCGGCGACGGGCAGGTGACGATCGGACAAACGGTCCTGAAGCAGCACGCGCGCAAGCTGCGACGCCTCTATCAAGGAAAAGTGCTCGCCGGGTTCGCCGGCGCGACGGCCGACGCATTCACGCTGTTCGAGAAATTCGAGCAGAAGCTCGAAGCGATGAACGGCAGCTTGCGGCGGGCGGCGGTGGCGCTCGCAAAAGACTGGCGCACCGACCGCGTGCTGCGCCGGCTGGAAGCGCTGCTCGTCGTCGCCGACGCCGAGTCGACGCTCGTCATCTCCGGCGCAGGCGACGTCGTCGAGCCCGACGACGAGGTGATCGCGATCGGCTCGGGCGGCAACTTCGCGCTCGCCGCCGCGAAGGCGCTCGTCGCACACGCCGATCTCGACGCCCATGCGATCGCCGCCGAGGCGATGCGCATCGCGAGCGCGATCTGCGTCTACACCAACGATCACATCACGTTCGAGGAGCTGTAGCCGCGATGACCCCGCGCGAGATCGTCTCCGAGCTCGACCGTTACATCGTTGGCCAGCGCGCCGCGAAGCGCGCGGTCGCGATCGCACTCCGCAACCGCTGGCGCCGGCAGCAGGTGCCGGAGGATCTGCGCGACGAGATCGCACCGAAGAACATCATCATGATCGGCCCGACCGGGGTCGGAAAAACAGAGATCTCGCGCCGCCTCGCGAAGCTCGCCGGGGCGCCGTTCCTCAAGGTCGAAGCCTCGAAGTTCACCGAGGTCGGCTACGTCGGCCGCGACGTCGAGTCGATCATCCGCGACCTGGTCGAGCTCGGCATCGGCATCGTCAAGGCCGAGGAGAAGGACAAGGTCGAGCGCCGCGCGCGCGAGGTCGCCGAGGAGCGCCTCCTCGACCTGCTCCTGCCGCCGTCACCGACGAATCCCTCGACGCCTGCGGAAGTGGCCGGCGCGGAGAGCGCGAGCTCGGCGCGCGACAAGCTGCGCCGGATGCTGCGCGAAGGGCGGCTCGACGAGCGGCTCGTCGAGCTCGAGGTGACGAAGACGATCTCGCCGATGGTCGAGGTGCTGACACCGCAAGGCATGGAGGAGATGGAGTTCAACATGAAGGAGCTCTTCTCCAACCTGCTGCCGAAGAAGACCAAGAAGAAGCACGTGAAGGTGCCCGAGGCGCTCGAGTTCCTCACCGCCGAGGAGGCGAATCGCCTCGTCGACATGGAGGTCGTCGCAAAGGAGGCGGTGCGACGAGTCGAGCAGTCGGGGATCGTGTTTCTCGATGAGATCGACAAGATCGCCGGCCGTGAGAACTCGATCGGCCCCGACGTGTCGCGCCAAGGCGTGCAGCGCGATCTGCTGCCGATCGTCGAGGGCTCGACCGTCAGCACCAAGCACGGCATGGTGCGGACCGATCACATCCTCTTCATCGCATCGGGCGCGTTTCACGTCGCCAAGCCGTCGGATCTGATCCCGGAGTTCCAAGGACGCTTCCCGATCCGCGTCGAGCTCGACGCCTTGACCCGCGACGACTTCGTCCGCATTCTCACCGAGCCGCGCAATGCGCTCCTCAAGCAATACGTCGCGCTGATGGCCACCGAGAACGTCAGCTTGCGCTTCACCGACGAGGCCGTCGGCGAGATCGCGCGTATCGCCGCGACGGTGAACGAGCGCACCGAGAACATCGGCGCCCGCCGCCTGCATACGGTCCTCGAGAAGCTCCTCGAAGACCTCTCGTTCGACGCCCCCGAGCGCGGCGCGCATGATGTCGTGATCGACGGCGCGGACGTGCGCGCCAAGCTCGACGCGATCCTCACCGACGAAGATCTGTCGCGGTACATCCTCTGATGAAGGACCGCATCGCCAAGGCCGAGGTGCTGCTGGAGGCGCTGCCGTACATCCGGCGCTTCTACGGCAAGACCATCGTCATCAAATACGGCGGCCACGCGATGTCGAACGACGAGCTGAAGAGCTCGTTCGCGCAGGACGTCGTGCTGCTGAAGTACGTCGGCATGAACCCGATCATCGTGCACGGCGGCGGCCCGCAGATCGACGAGATGCTCGACCGGCTCGGTATCCGCTCACGGTTCGTCCGCGGCATGCGCGTGACGGACGAGGAGACGATGCGCATCGCCGAGATGGTGCTCGTCGGCAGCATCAACAAGGAGATCGTCGCGCTGATGAATCAGCACGGCGGCCACGCCGTCGGGCTCTCGGGAAAGGACGACGAGCTGATCGTCGCGCGCAAGATGTACTTGCACGGCGCGCCGAAGAACTCGCCCGAGCACGACATGGGACTCGTCGGCGAGGTCGTCGGCGTCAACCCAAAGGTGATCGAGTCGCTCGGCGCCGGCAACTTCATCCCGGTGATCGCGCCCGTCGGCGCCGGCCTCGACGGCGAGACCTACAACATCAACGCCGACCTCGTCGCCGGCAAGATCGCGCAAGCAGTCCAGGCGGAGAAGCTCGTCCTCCTCACCGACGTCGAGGGGATCAAGGACAAGGACGGCACCCTCGCCTCGACGCTCTCCGGCGACGAGGCGCAGGACATGATCACGAGCGGCGTCATCAGCGCCGGCATGATCCCGAAAGTCGAGTGCTGCCTCGACGCCCTCAAAGGCGGCGTCGCCAAGACGCACATCATCGACGGCCGCGTGCGCCACGCCGTGCTGCTCGAGATCTTCACGACCGAGGGCGTCGGCACCGAGGTCGTGCGCACCGCCGCCGCTAAGCGCCGCCCGACACGCCTCCGCCAGCGCGGCTGATCGCGTTCGCGCTCGCGGCGGCAACCCGGGTGCTGCCTGACAACTGGTTTGCTCCACGTGGTGCTTGACTGACTCGGCCAGTCAGGTATACGACCCTGACCATGGCGCGGACGATCCCCGACGACCGCTTCGACCAGCTCGTCGCCTGCGCGACGCAGGTCTTCATCGAGCAGGGATACCGGCGGACGCAGATGGCCGACATCGCGGCGGCGATGGGGATCGCCAAGGGGACGCTCTATCTCTACGTCGAGAGCAAGGAGGCGCTGTTCGATCTCGTCTGCCGCTTCGCGGACACGGCGCCGCCGATTCCCCGGCCGAAGACGCTGCCGGTGCCGACCCCGAAGCCGGGCGCGACGCTCA
>Ga0137363_10002029_pt1 | contig 11892 bp, 10 predicted proteins | sample MadtaG_FD_104800 | JGI IMG/M metagenome (GOLD analysis project Ga0137363, IMG submission 104800) | Vadose zone soil microbial communities from Angelo Coast Range Reserve, California, USA - Mad1_115_16 metaG | ecosystem: Environmental > Terrestrial > Soil > Vadose zone | place: USA: California...
AACTGGAAAAACGGCTCATCCGGCAGCGCGGCGTGGGAAGAGAATTCGAGAGCCTGCGCGAATATCAACCGGGCGATGAATTCCGCAACATCTGCTGGACGGCAACGGCGCGTCGCGGCAAGCACGTAACCAAGCTGTTTCAGGTGGAGCGCAGCCAGGCGGTCTGGATCGTAATGGATGCAGGACGGCTGTTGCGCGCGCGCGTTGGCGAACTCAGCAAGCTGGATCTGGCCGTAAATGCCGCGCTCTCATTGGCGCAAATTGCGCTCTACTCGGGTGATCGCGTGGGCCTGCTGGTGTATGGACGCAACATACAACAGCGTGTGGGCCTGGGCCGGGGATTGGGCCACATGCGCGCCATCATGGAGAGCCTGGCTTACGCCCATGAGGAAGTCGCCGAGGCCGACCATCTGCAGGCGGCTTCCGCGCTGCTGCAATTGCAAAAGCAGCGCTCCCTCATTATCTGGATCACGGACCTGGCAGACACTTCCATGACGCCTGAGGTGATAGAGAGCGCATCGCGGATTCTGGCCAAGCATGTGCTGCTGTTCACGGTGATCGCACAGACTGACCTGAATGAACTGGCGGCCAAGACCCCGCTGAACGCGGAAGAGCTTTACGCAGTGGCCGCCGCGCAGGAGATGGTACACCGGCGCGAATCATTGATCGGCAAAGTGCGCAATAAGGGCGCGCTGGCCCTGGAAATTTCTCCCAGCCGGCTCACCACCTCACTGGTAAACCAATACCTGGAAGTAAAACAAAGAAACCTGGTCTAGGCTCTTGCGGGCTTTTGTCCGAGCTGCGGTGCAAAGGCGATCGCAGATGCTTGCTGTGCCGACCGCGAAATAAACGTGTGCTGGCTGTGAGATTCCGGACTGCCGCAGCGCCTTTGCGCGCAACGCGGGGGAAGTGCCCGATAAAACATGCACGATACCGCCGGAAACGCTAAACTTGATGCAATGGAGACACATGATTCAATCAGCGCTATGGCGGGCGTGTACGCGGCAAAGGCCGTCGCCATTGCGCGGGATTTCAACGCCCGGCTGGACTACAGCGAGAACTCACTGATGGAAGTAGAAGGCATTCTGGCGCAGCTGGCGCTGGATATGCCGTCTGGCGCGCCTTCCAATGACGAGCTTACGGAAATGTGCAAGCTCTGGGGCAGCTATTTTGGAGAAGTGGTGCGGCGACGCTTTGGCGGCGACTGGAGCATCGAGACTTATCCCGGTAAGCAGTTTGCCACGCTCACTTTGAATGTGAGCGGCAATAAACTTTTTCCGTCCATGAAGGTCCATCGCCGGCTGACGGCCGGCGAAAGCGACAACTTGTGGTCGTTTTACAAAATGGTGAAACAAAAACTGGAAGCGGCGCCGGGCGGCAAGGTGCAGTGACAGAAATCATCCCACGCGCATTGTTGGTTAGGCCGCGAATCAACACGAATAAACTCAAATCACGACAGTCTGCGCGTCTTGCTTTCATTCACGGCTATACTAGCTCACATTCCACCAAACTTCGCTTTCCGTTTTTCTATGAAGGCGCGAATTCCCTCACGTCCGTCAGCGGTCGCTCCAGCCGCTGCTATGGCGCGGCTTTCCCATTCCATCTGTGTTTCCAGTGACTGGTTCCATCCGCCGTGCAACAGGCGCTTTGCTGACCCAAAAGCTCCGGTAGGTCCATGCGCGAGAGAGCGGGCCAGCTCTTCCGCGCGGGCGTCGAGGTGCTCAGAGGCCACTACTTCCGTGACCAGGCCCCAATCGCAGGCTTCACGAGCGGAAAGAGCACGATTGGTGACGGCCAACTCGATGGCCCTCTTCAGGCCGATCAGACGAGGCAGAAAGTAAGTTGAGCCGCCGTCGGGCGCCATGCCAATCTTTGTATATGCCATAAGGAAAGTGGCAGAGTCGGCGGCCAGCACCAAATCACAAGCAATGGCCAGACTGAATCCGCCGCCGGCGGCTGCGCCACGCACGGCGGCGATGACCGGCGCATCGAGCCGCGCAAAACGCGAAACGGCGAGGTGAAGATGGGAGGTAATTTCCCGCAGATAGCGCGGCAGCTCCGCCTGGGCGACAAAGACCTTAACGTCACCGCCAGCACAGAATGTATTGCCCGAGCCGCGCAGCAGCACGGCCCGGACATGGCGGTCACTCTCACAACGCAGCGAAACGGCATTCAGCTCTTCGGCCATTTCCAGGTCCAGGGCATTGCCTGCCTGTGGACGGTGCAGGGTGATGCAGGCAACATTATCGCGGAGTTCATAAAGAACTGAAGGATCAGGCATGTTGTGCTCCTTGCTGCTGGGCCGCGTAGATTCTATAACGTTCAGCAAGAGAGCTCTGCAAAATGTGCTCAGATAGAATCAGACAATCAATGGGCATACCGCGCTACCACCATGCATGGCAGAATCGAACCACGCTGTGTTTGTTGCTGCTGGCCGGTCTGGCGTTTACTTCATGTAACGGAAGCAGACAAGAGTCCCAGCCAGATCATCCTCGCCTTGCGCCAGACGTGAAAATGGTTGACGTTACTTTTCATTCCCCTGCGCTTCAACGTGACATGCAGTACAGGGCGGTGCTGCCGGCAAAAATATCCTTCGGCCAGAAGTTTCCGGTGCTGTATCTGCTGCACGGCGGCGGCGGTGGCTTTCGCGATTGGTCAAACTACTCTGACGCGGCAGGTAACGCGGCGCGTGGCCTGATTCTGGTGATGCCGGAAGGCAACTCTTCTTACTACATGAATTCTTCCGCACATCCGGAAGACCGTTTTGAAGATTACATTGTGCGTGATCTGATCGCTGATGTGGAGCAGCGGTTCCCCGCTCTAGATGGCCGCGCGAATCGCGCCATTGCCGGTGTCTCTATGGGAGGATTTGCGGCCGTCGTTCTCGCTCTCAAGCATCCTGATCTTTTTGTTTTTGCCGGCGGACTAAGCCCAGCCCTGGATGTTCCCAGTCGTCCCTTTTCCATCAAGAGGATAGGCCAGTGGCGGCAACATAGCTCGATCTTTGGATGGTGGGGGAGTCAGAGCCGCAAAGATAATGATCCGCTGGTTCTTGCGCGCTCTACCGATCCGGCACAGGCGCCTTATATCTTTCTTACATGCGGCGATCAGGAAGGCTTATTGGTGGTCAACCGTAGGTTTTCAGTGCTGCTGAAGCAAAGGAACTACCAATATGAGTTCCACACGGCTCGCGGAGGGCATGATTGGAACCAGTGGAACCGGCAGATACCTGATTTGCTGAAGAGCCTGATGCAGCACCTCTCCAAAAGTTAATGGCTGTTGGTTTATGAGAGCGGCGGTTTAGAGACAGGCGCGCTCCCTTTATTGGGCTCCGGATTGGTTGCCGGATTTTCCGTATTGGGCGAACGGTCACGACTGGTGGAATCCTTGTGCGGCGAACTGTCATTACGACCATTGATCTGCAAGTGGTTTACCACCTTCTTGTTCCCGGCGTATGACTGCACAATTCGCGTCGCCGTGACTTTCGCTTTGCCGGTACTCACCGAGCCTGCCAGATTAATAGCGTCAGGCGTGACGGTCACGTGCGGACTGTCTCCCGCAAGGGTTGGTTCTTTGCTGAGAGCATTTTGAATCTGGGTTTGCAGGTCAAAGTCAGGCATGGCCGCAATTCCATTATTGGACTGGATGTCAGCATTTTGCGTGGCGCTGGATGCGGCACTGCCCGCCACACCGCCACTGGTGCTCTGGGCTCCAGAAGGAACGCTGGCCGCTGGAGGCTCATTGGTGACAGGAGTCTGGCCGGTTTCGGTTGGATTCACCTGCCCCGCCCCTGCTCCACTGGCTGGAACTGGAGTTCCGGCCGTGGTCTGGGCGCCGCTGCCAATGCCGGTTGCGGACGTGGTTGAGTTTACCGGTGGAGTTTGCGTCTGGTTGCCGGTTTGCGCGCTGGCCGTCGCCAGCAGAATACCGAAACAAACCATAGCGTGAAAAAATGTTCTCATGACAGTTTCTCCACAAAGACAAAAATCGCGAGATCAAAAGGGGATGGATTGCGTTAAGCGACCTGCGCATAAATTAGATGCCGGTGCAAAGCGCGAGGTTGTTGCAGCCTGCCGGCCCAGGCCCACATCCATATCATTTTGTCGGACTGTAGCGGCTGGCGATAGAATTGAAATGACGGCGCTGGCAATGGTGCGGTCGCTGCACGGCCTGCTGAGACAAGTAGCAAGGTCTCTGTTCCATTTTAGGGCTCGAACCAGATGGACAATCAGCAGTAAACTCGGAATATGGGCCATAATCATCCACATGCTCCATTGAGCACCACCGCGCTGCGTTATTCACTGGTGGCGACGTTTGCGTATGTGCTGATTACCCTTCTGTCAGGTCTGCGCGCACACAGCCTGGCGCTGCTCTCTGAGTCCGGCCACAACGTTACTGACCTGCTTTCATTGTTGCTCTCATGGGTGGCGGTGTTCATTCAGACGCGTCCGCCGAGCGCGACGAAGACTTTTGGATATCATCGCGCGGGAGTGCTGGCGGCGTTTGTAAATGCGCTCACTTTGGTGGTGATTGCTTTTTACATTTTTTATGAAGCCGTGATGCGGCTCCGGAACCCTGTAGCCGTTCATCCTAAGACAATGATCGTGGTGGCGGTCATCGGCGTTTTGATGAATGGAACCATTTCCTGGGTCCTCTTCCGTGCCGCGCACGATGTAAATATTCGCAGCGCGTTCATTCATCAGCTGGGAGATACGCTCTCTACGGCCGCGGTGATCGTGGGCGGCTGGGTGATCGTCTTGACGGGGCGGACGTGGGTTGATCCGGCCCTTTCCATCGCCATTAGCTGTCTTATTCTGTGGTCCTCCTACGGCATTATCCGCGAGACCCTGAACATTCTGCTGGAAGGTGCGCCGCAGGGCCTTACCGCTGAGCATATTGCCACCAGCCTGAACGGGGTGGCGGGCGTGCGAGACGTGCATGATGTGCACGTCTGGAGCATTGGATCAGACACACATGCGCTCTCCTGCCACATCCTGATTGATGACATCACCATGTCGCAAAGCGAAATCATTCTTCGCCAGGTGAAGGAACTGCTGATCGCGGAGTACCACATCAATCACACCACGATCCAGTTTGAGAATGCGAATTGTGAGGTCGCCCATGGCTGCGTGATCCCCGTGGGGGCCGCCGGTCTGCACGAAGCGGCCAAAACCAGACACTAACCCGCGCGCTGGCCTGCATTCTGGCGCGCAAAAATCTCTTCCACCGTTTTCAGCGTGTCAATCTCCTCCACGGGCTTGTCTTTACGAAGACGCAGGATACGAGGAAAGCGCAAAGCGTAACCACTCTCATGGCGGCTGGAGCGCATCATGTTATTGAAAGCGACCTCCAGAACAATTCCGGGTTCTACCCTCCGGCGGAACCCCTGGTCTTCAATGGTGTGTTCCAGAAACCATTGCGTCATGTCCGCGATTTCGGCATCGGTCAATCCGGAATAGGCCTTGCCGACATTCAGAAGGTTTTCGCCATCGCGCACGGCAAAAGTGTAATCGCTGAGCACTTTGTTGCGTTTACCATGGCCCCATTCAACGGCTGTGACCACCACGTCCAGGGTGGCCAACTCCTTCTTGAGCTTGAGCCATGATTTGCCCCGGCGGCCCGGTGTGTAAGGCGAGTTCAGGTCTTTGATCATCAGCCCTTCGTTGCCACGCTGGCGGGCGGCGGCAAAAGTCTCCTCCACATGCCCGGCAGAATTTGCTTTGAGCACAGGAGACAAGATCACACGCGGCATTCCCTGGAGCTCGGCAATTGCGGGTTCAAACACGAATTGTCCTTGCGGGTTTTCCGCAGCCACGGCGTGTGCGACGATGAAACCATTTTCTGGCACGGAAGAGAAAATCTTTTCCAGGATTCTGCGCCTTTCTTCAAGCGGCTTCTCAATGAGAAGCTCACTGCCAGCGTAAAGAATATCGAACGCCATAAAAATAACCGGGACGGTACGGGCCATCTCATCTGAGACGGTCTTGCGGCCCAGCCGCTTTTGCAGTTCAGAAAATGGAAGCGCGTGGCTGCTCTCCCGGTCCCAGGCCAAAATCTCGCCATCCAGGATCACCGGTATAGGGAATGCCCGCAATGCCGGAGGCAACTCTGGAAATGAATGGCTGATCTCATCCAACGTGCGGGAGAAAAGGCGCACAACGGGATCATTGCTACCTTCGGCGTGGGCCTGAGCGCGTATGCCGTCATATTTGTCCTCAATGGCGGCGTGCGTGAAATATGCAAAGGCTTCTGCCACATCCGTTGCCGGGCTGGCCAGCATGAAGCCAATGGGATGAAACAATCGCATGCGGGCTTGCTGGAGTTGATGACTGGCGGCCAGACGAAGAGCTTCTGCAATGTCGCCCAGCAGCATGTTGGCGCGCTGGACGTCAGCCACCTTCTCATCGAAAGCCTTGGCAATGGCTTCTTCCACCAGGCTCTCCCGCAGGCCAATGCGCAGATCGCCACTGATGATTTTGATAACGTACTTTGCTTCCAACGAAGTTATCCGGCGCAGCAGATCTTCCAGAAGCTTGAGTTTTGCCGCCGGGCCTGAAGTTTGCGCAAGCTGATCGAAGAGACCGGCAAGATCACCCGGTGAAAGCGCACTGTGGGCTGGGGCCGAATTCTCAAGAACGTCCTGCGCCGCCGATCCCAGGTCGCCATGACGCCGATAGGCGGCGGTAATAGCAATTTCACCTTTCCCTGAGACCTCCGTGAGCGCTCGCCACAATAAGGTGCCACCGACCTGTAGGGTTCGCTGTTCCCAGGCGGGAAAGGCGCGTCCAGAAAGAAAAATTGCCGCCTGGGCTGCTTCATTTACCGGGCGCGACCGGAAGTAGTCGGCCACCAGTCGGGCTTTTTCCGTTTTTTTGGTGGTGGCGGCCACGGCTTCGGCAGTTGCGGCTAAAGCACGCATATTTAACAGGATACCAACAGTGCTTTGATTTGCCTGTGTCCTTTTCCTGCAAAATCCCGTAAAATCTTGACATAACAGCGGCTTACCTGGGAGATTAGTGTGCCCTGGAGCTTACGTCCGCTGCCTGGCATCTAAATGATTACGATGAAATATTGGCGCCAAATCCTGCGTTTTCTTGCTGCGCTTCAACTGCTGCCTGCCCTTGAGAGTGGCGAAGAAACCCTGGTGGGTGGTCAGGCTGTGATGGAGGGTGTGATGATGCGCTCCCCGCACGCCTGGGGAATTGCTATCCGCAAACCGAGCGGCGAGATCACAACGCACTGTGAGACTTTGCAACGGCCTTCAGAAAAGCACAAATGGATGGGATGGCCCTTTGTTCGTGGACTGGCCACACTGGGACAGGCCATGCGCCTGGGCTTTGTAGCTTCCAAGTTCTCGCTGAACGTTGGTATGGAAGAGATTGCCAAAGAAGAAGGCGAGAAAAAGCCGGAGATCAGCAACTGGGCCATGGTCGGCAGCATGGTCATGTCGATTGGTTTCTTCATCTTCATGTATAAGTTTGTTCCTCTGGCGGCAGCTACGGGCCTAAAAAAACACTGGCTGGCGCTGGGCAACAATGTCGCTTTCACGCTGGTAGATGGCCTGATTCGCATTCTGCTCTTTCTGCTGTTTATCTGGGGAATTTCTTTGTGGGACGACATCAAGCGCGTCTATCGCTATCACGGAGCGGAGCACAAGACGGTGTTTGCGTTTGAAGACCACGGCATGCCGTCCATTGCCGATGCGCAGAAGTATTCAACGTATCATCCGCGTTGCGGCACCAGCTTCCTGATGACGATTATGTTGATTTCGATCTTTGTCTATGCCGCGTTCCCCGTGCAGGGGTTCTGGGCCAAGTTCGCGTTGCGCGTGGTTTTTCTGCCCATTATTGCTTCCGTTTCCTATGAGATGATTCGCTTTTCCGCGAAGCATGGAAAATCATTCTTTGCCTTGCTGACCAAGCCCGGCCTGTGGCTGCAGCGGATTACCACCCAGCCGCCAACGGATGAACAGGTGGAGTGCGCCATTAAGGCCCTGGATCTCGCAATGGAATTAGAAAAGAAAAACGGCGGCGAGTTGGTGATCGCCTAGCGGCAGGTTTGTTATGTTGAGCGAGCGTATAGCGCGAATTGCAGCATCCCCGGTATCTTCCTCGATCGCGGCCCATGCGGGAAGTGCGCGTGGCTGTTCCTTCCATCATTAGGAAACGCTTTTCGCTCGCGAACGCGTTTCTCGCGCTGGATGCGCTCTTTTCTTTCCCACAATTTATTTACGGTAACCAGTTATACGCTAACCAGGCTGTTCCAGCAGCCAGAATTATTCAGGTATTTATATGTTTGAACGCTTGAACCAAATCGAGATCCGATACGACGAGCTTACCAGGACCTTGTCTTCGCCGGAGATCATCAATGATTCCGCAAAGTACCAGAAGACCGCCAAGGCCCACAGTGAGCTCTCAGAGATTGTGGAGAAGTATCGTGAGTACAAAGACCTGCAACATGGCATAAATGAAAGCAAGGCCATGGTGGCCGAGGAAACCGATGCCGACCTGCGGGCTTATGCCCAGGAAGAGCTTGCCCGCCTGGCGGAACGGCTTACTCAGGTCGAAAGCGACTTGAAAATTCTGCTGGTCCCAAAAGACCCTAACGACGAAAAGAACGTGGTGCTGGAAATCCGCGCGGGCACTGGTGGCGATGAGGCTACGCTGTTTGCCGCTGAAATGTTCCGCATGTATAACCGCTATGCTGAGGGGCAACGCTGGAAGGTGGAAGTGCTCTCAACTTCTGAATCGGGCGTGGGTGGTTTGAAGGAAGTGATTGCCATCATTGAAGGCAAGGGCGTTTTTTCGCGCATGAAGTATGAAAGCGGCGTGCATCGCGTGCAGCGGGTGCCGGCCACGGAGCAGCAGGGCCGCGTCCATACCTCGGCGGTGACGGTTGCCGTGCTGCCGGAAGCCGAAGATGTGGATATTAAGATTGAAGCCAAGGACCTGCGCATTGATACTTTCTGCTCCTCCGGGCCGGGAGGCCAGTCGGTGAACACCACCTATTCGGCTGTGCGCATCACGCACCTGCCTACCAATACGGTGGTGAGCTGCCAGGATGAGAAGTCACAGATCAAAAACCGCGAAAAAGGCATGCGCGTGCTGCGCGCCCGTCTGTATGAAATGGAAATGGAAAAACAGCAGCAGGCGCTGGCCAAAGAACGTAAGGCCCAGGTGGGCAGCGGTGACCGCAGTGAGAAGATCCGTACTTACAACTTTCCGCAAAACCGCGTCACCGATCATCGCATTGGCCTTACGCTCCATCAACTCTCTGAAGTGATGGACGGCAAGCTGCAGCCGATCCTGGATGGGCTGGTAACGCACTATCAGGCGGAAAAGCTGAAGCAGCAGGCAGAGGTGCCGGCCTAAAAGCCGGCGTGGCCGTACCTGTGGCTTGACGCCACTTAAAGGTAAATGCAGATTATCTTTTTAGAGTCGCAGCCAGTCGTGAATACGTTTTACAATCCTACCCTGCATTATGCAGCTCAAGCAGGCCATTGATTCCGCGCATCAGCTTTTCATGGAGAATGATGTTCCTTCTCCACGATTAAATGCTGAGCTGCTCCTGATGTTCGTTCTGGGCTGTGAACGCGCGTATGTTTATGCCCATCCGGAGCGGGAGCTAACGCGCGATGAGCAGTCTGGATACGATGAAGTGGTCCGCGAGCGGGCGCGCGGCTGTCCCACCCAATACATCACAGGACACCAGGAGTTCTGGGGCCTGGATCTGTTGGTGTCCCCGGCCGTATTGATACCTCGTCCAGAGACCGAACACGTGGTCGAAGCCGTGTTGGAACTGGTGAGGGAATACGGCTTTGCGGGGCCGGGCCGCCTGCGAATCATTGATGTTGGCACGGGCTCAGGATGCATTGCGTTAGCTGTGGCCAGTGAGATGCCCCATGCAGAGATACACGCCTGTGACATCTCCGAAGAGGCCCTTTAGATTGCCCGCATCAACGCTGCCCGCCTGGCCCTGGGGAGAACAGTCCTCTTCCGCAAGTCCGATCTGCTCTCCATTTATACCGGCGAGAAATTCGATTTTGTGCTCTCCAACCCGCCCTATGTCGGCGAGGCCGATGCGGACAAGGTGCAAAAGCAGGTTCGCGACTTTGAACCGAAAATAGCCGTCTTCTCTGGCCATGAGGGCATGGATATCTATCGCCGCCTGGTCCCGCAAGCCTATGAGCAGTTGCTTCCGGGCGGATGGTTCGTCACGGAGATTGGCTACTCAGAGGAAGAGAAAGTACGCGAACTGCTGACCGCCTGGACGGACATCAGGGTGACTGCGGACTTACAGGGAATTCCAAGGGTGATAGCGGCAAAGAAACCAAAATCACAAGCCACGGCAGTTCTGGTGTAATTCGCCATAAGAAATGCCACATTCGTGCTCCGCAGAAATTCCCGAGGAATCAAGGTGTTAGAAAACGGTCCATTTGCTACACTGTTGAGTCTTCAATTCACCCTTGGAGGTGAAGATTGGCTGAAAGCAGAAGCTCAGCTGTTCCCGGAGGCTTTGGCCGGACACTCCGCCGCGACGCATGGTGGCTGGAAAATCTTCCTGTAGTCATACTGCTGGGAGGGTTTGGCGTCTACGCCACGCTGCGCGCTTTTGAAGGAAAGTTCTACCAGGCGGCTCCTTATCTCTCACCCTTTTACTCGCCGTTGATTGATCCTGACCACCACTGGCTGCCTCTGTGGTTCTCTCCGGCGTTGCTTATCCTGGCTTTTCCGCTGGGCTTCCGGATGACTTGCTACTATTACCGCAAAGCCTATTACCGCGCTTTCTTTCTCGATCCGCCGGCTTGTGCCGTGGGCGAGAGCCCAAATCGCAGGTACCGCGGAGAGACCAGCTTCCCGTTTATTCTGCAAAATCTTCATCGCTACTTTCTTTACGGCGCGGTGGTTTTCCTGTGCTTCCTCTGGTATGACGCGCTGAGCGCGTTCTGGTTTCCGGGGTTTGACCAGAAGCTTCACTTCGGCATTGGTGTTGGCACGCTGGTGCTGCTTGTCAACATCGTGCTCTTAACGCTCTACCTCTTTTCCTGCCACTCACTTCGCCATTTGCTCGGCGGTAAAGTCGATTGTTTCTCCTGTACGTCTTTTGGCTTAAAGCGTCATGGCGCGTGGCAAAAGGCGAGCTTCCTCAATGAGCGTCACATGCTGTTTGCCTGGTTGAGTTTGATTTCAGTGGGATTTGCTGACTTCTATGTCCGCATGGTGGCCAGCGGCATGATCAAGGACCTGAGAATACTGTGACGAATGAGACGAAGTACGAAACCCATGAACATGATGTCTTAATCATCGGCGCGGGCGGGGCGGGATTGCGCGCCGCGATTGAGGCCCTTGCCGCCGGCGCGCGCGTGGCTGTCGTTTCCAAGTCACTGCTGGGCAAGGCACACACGGTGATGGCGGAGGGTGGCATTGCCGCCGCCATGGCCAATGTGGACCAAGCCGATAGCTGGCGCACCCATTTCCGTGACACCATGCGCGGAGGCAAGCTGCTCAATAACTGGCGCATGGCGCAGCTTCACGCCCAGGAAGCCCCCGATCGCGTGCGTGAACTGGAGCATTGGGGCGCGCTCTTTGACCGCACCTCTAACGGAGACATTTTGCAACGGGCCTTTGGCGGACATACCTTCAAACGCCTTTGCCACGTGGGTGATCGCACCGGGCTGGAGTTGATCCGCACGCTGCAGGATCGCGGTGTGCAGATGGGCTTTGATGTCTTTATGGAATGCACCATCATACGGCTCCTGAAAGACGGTAACCGCGTGGTAGGAGCATTTGGTTACTGGCGCGAGCAAGGCCGTTTCGTAGTGTTAAAAGCGAAAGCCGTTGTTATTGCCACCGGTGGAATCGGCAAGGCGTGGCGCGTTACTTCGAATTCGTG
>Ga0137363_10002033_pt1 | contig 11889 bp, 10 predicted proteins | sample MadtaG_FD_104800 | JGI IMG/M metagenome (GOLD analysis project Ga0137363, IMG submission 104800) | Vadose zone soil microbial communities from Angelo Coast Range Reserve, California, USA - Mad1_115_16 metaG | ecosystem: Environmental > Terrestrial > Soil > Vadose zone | place: USA: California...
GCCGTCCCGGTTCGCTTGTGGAGATTGACGCAAATCAAAGAAAGATCAGCACCGAGAAATGGAATACGGAGTTCGACCGTCCCATCTACTTCGTGGAACTGCGAAATGGTTATGTTTGCAGTTGGTGTCAGTTGGACCGGGGGCAGCTGATCGCAATTCCCCACCCTCATTCCCACCAGGACGTTCGCCGATTTGACCATCCCACTCAGGCAGAAATCGTAGGCAGGGTGACCGGTGTAGCAATGAGAATTGTCCGCGAAAAAGAGCCGGACGCAGGGGAGCACTCAACGGGTGCACCTCGTTGACACCACGCAAAGTCGGCAAACAAAAGTTGGCCGTGCCGGAAATCTAAATGGGCCACGTTGCTTAGCCTCGCGGCAATCAGCTTTTCGGGCGCCTGTCCCTTCTCTACCCAAGGTTAAGGAAAGTCGGAAAACTACTTCGGAGGCAAAAACATATTTGCAGCGAATCCGAGAGCAACAGCCAGGGCTACTGTTACGAGCGGGCCAATTTCGCATCGCAACCCGAGGTAAACAATATTCAGCGTCACAAGCAGAGTCAGTAAGAACCGACCGGACACCTCTAGAACCTGGGCCTTCTCAATTCTCATTGCAGTCTGTTTGAGTGCTTTGTCTGAACGGGATACGGATGATTGCTTCGCTCCGCGAATGCCTGCTTGAGGTTTGCTCCGCAGAGTCCGCACTTCGGAGACTTACTTCTATCAATGTGGAGGAGCAGAAACCGGCAAAGCGGACAAACGGAGATCATTGGCGATTGGCAGATCGGGCACCGTTCAGGAGTGTCTGTACGTGTTCCGGTTCTCATGTCCTGGGGCTCGCGGCTGAAGTCACAGGTTGAGGACGAACAAATCGCATGTGGAGGCATCGTGCCCCTGCTTGGCGCTAAATACTTTATAATATAATATCTTCTAACTAACAGTTGATATAATGGCGGTAACTTCTTGATTTTAAATTATTACGCAAGAAATGTATGCCTTGACTATATTACTTAACGATATAGATTTGTTGCAGCAACTCTCCCCTGGGACGAAGCCGCAAAATGCGCGACCTGTGAAATACTTACGCCTCATATGGACAACGCGTGTTTTCACGCCTCCTTCCTTTGGATCCTCAGACTTGGTCTAAACAGAAAAAGCTTCGCAGGCTTCGAGAACGACGCTGCTGAACTCCCCAGATTCTGTCTGGGGTTAGCCACGCCAATACTGCTTGGCACAGACGGCCTGACGGGATAACTTTGTTTCTCCTCGGAGGTTCACATATGATTGATGGACTGGCTGGGGTCAAGAACAGCGCGGGAACAATTGTTTTCGTGTGTTCCAAATGCCGGACCTATCCCGACCATGCCTATGGGGCCCCGAACAAAGACCAGCTGGTTTACATGCTGGTGTGCCAGAAGTGCGGTCGAACACTTGGAGAGTGGGTTTCCATAGAGGCGCGAGAGAAGGAATTGCGGGAGTTCGCGAAGAGAGTTGAGCCGCTCGCCTAAGCCCCTTTGCCAGTGGCGCATCCTTCACTCATGATAAGGCCGCGCAGGCGTCTCCTTATCCGAAGATCGCGCTGACCGTCCTTGATTAACCGTATTCAAGACTTCCTGCGTTTTGTGTCTCTAACGGAAACAAGGATTAACTGCTGAAGACGTTCGTGCTCAGGAATTCATTACGGAATTTGCCCTGCGAGTCGTACTTCTTGCTCAATTGAATAAAGTCGGGCAACTTCTGATAAATAGATTTCAGCTCCGCCGGCGACGTGGTAAACAGCTTTCCCCAGTGCGGCCGGGCCTTAAATGGAGCTAATTCTTTTTCAATCACCGGCAACAGCTTCCTGACCGCTGGCCAGTCCTGTTTCCAGGTAAAGTGAATGCTTACGCAAGGCTGTTCGTAACAGGGGCTCAGCCATAGATTGTCGGCGGCAATCGTACGAATTTCCGAAATCATTAAGTGCGGACTGACCTGGACGCGCAGTCGTTCAACCGCCAGAATTGCTTCGACCGCATGCTGACGGGGCACGAAGTACTCCGATTGCAACTCTTTACCAGCGCTAGGCGTGAAGCCCATGCGAAAGTGCGGCAGCCGTTCGTACCAAGGGCCAGGCACGCCCATTTGCTCCGTACAGTTCTCGGCGGAAAGTTCAGCAATGGGGTGCAGATTCTTGGTAGCACGCTTCGCCCCGAAGAATTCCGTGGTTGCATCAAACGCTTGCCCTTCTTCATCGCGGCTTTTGATCCAAACTTCGCTGACAAGTTGATTCCGCCAGTCAGTAAACAGGCTGACACTATAGGCGCTTGATTCGATAGCATCAAAGTGGTCTTTCACTTCACCGAGCGGCAGGTTTTCATACACGTACTGCCGGACCATGTAGGTTGGCTGAATATCGAGCGTGACCTTTGCGATGACCCCAAGCGCACCAAGCCCGACAGCGGCTCCCAGAAACGCTTCGCCGTCTCGATGGCGGGACAGTTTAACCACCTCGCCGGCCGCCGTGACGATTTCAAGCGCTGAGACCGCCGTTGCGAGGTTGCCATTCTTTTCGCCCGAACCATGTGTTGCGGTGCTGCACGCTCCAGCTATAGAAATATGGGGCAACGAGGCCAGATTGTGCAACGCAAAGCCCTTGCTATGGAGGAGCGGACACAGTTGACCGTAGGTCATGCCTGCATCGACTGTCACGGTGCGCGCCTCCGGCTCCAACGCAACCACCTTGTCCATCGACTTCAAGGATAGGAAATTATCCGTGCTATCTGCTATGTTGTTGAAGCAGTGGCGCGTTCCCAGAACCTTTAGTTTGTTCTGTTTCTTGACATAACTCCGCACCTCTTCAAGCGAGTTGGCGGAGTACAAGCGGTCAGTACTGTATTCGAGATTGCCCGCCCAGTTCTTCAGTTTGTCCTTTGTCGCCCAGGCCAACAGAGGCGAGATAGCCGGTCTTGCCATCACCGCAGAGAAGAGCTTGATAAAAGTTCTCTTATTCATAGCTTTAGCCCAAACAGAATCGACATTGACCGCCGGAATTTCCTCTTCCTTGGCTTCGAAAACGCGGCAATTGTACACCTGTTTCTTGTCCTTTCAGCGCGCGCTGATCCGGTTGTTCGAGCTTGAATGCGCTACGCGGACGACGCTGAAGAACTATTTCTGCCAGTCTCCTGCGCCGAATACTTCTCCTTGGGGCAAACAATAGGGACTACCAGTGCCGCTCTATTAGAAGGCTAAACTCAGGCGACTTCATCAGGCCAGCAAACAACCATTATTTCTCCTTCAAGAACGTTCCCATAACCCTGACGGCCATCCGAATTTGTACGAGCTCATCCATAGTTTGTCCTATGCGTCCGCCGGGCAAACTGCTCATGTGAATCGACAAGAAATGTGCCCTTCACGGAGCTTTCAGGACACCAAGGCAGGCGCAGGGTGCACCTGACGCTCTATCTCGGAGATCTTGCCAGAACGCCTTGTAAGTTCCAGATCAAAGAAAGTTTGGAGGTTCAGCCAGAACTCGCCGTTCGTGTTGAAGTATCGTGCCAGGCGCAGCGCAGTCTCCGCCGTGATTCGGCGCCGCTCGTGTACTATTTCACCGATGCGAGTAGCAGGCACGTGCAGTTCGAGTGCAAGCCTGTTGATTGTCAGGCCGAGCGGCTTCATAAAGTCCTCACGAAGGACTTCACCCGGATGCACAGGAGGCATTAACCCTTCCGACTTGCTCATATTTATCTTTTCTTCCCGCTAGTGATAGTCGACGATTTCCACATTGTAGCAATGGCCCTCACGCCAGACAAAACAGATTCGCCATTGATCATTGATCCGAATCGAGTGCTGCCTTTTCCGATTGCCTCGCAATGCTTCCAACTGATTTCCAGGCGGCGAAGCCAAAACACGTAGCTCCGTCGCAGCGTGAATTTGGAGCAATTTCCGCAAAGCGACCCGTTCGATGGAACGGAACCGCCTGCGGTGGTGATAGTGAAAGAGATCCTCAGTTTCCTTTGAGCCAAAGCTCTGAATCACACGCACAGAATACTACGCAACACGTTATACGTCAAGCAGCGGATGATGTCGCACCAGTGTCATGCGAATTGGGAAGTGACGAGGCCCGCCCTTCTACCTTTTAGCACTGCACTCGATACGGCGGCGCGCTACGGCGGTGACGAGTTTGCAGTTGTCTTACCGGAAACAGGCGCAGAGGCGGCCAACCAGGTGGCGCACCGTACCTGCGACAGCATTGCTCATGACGGGATGGGACCGCTGCTTTCTGTCAGTATAGGCGTTGCAGTTTATCCCCATGACGGTGAAAGTATCGAAGCCCTCTTGCGGAGGGCTGATGTGGCTATGTACTCGATGAAAGCCAGAAAACGCAAGCTTCCTTAATCTCGATTAGTGCGGTGGGAAGCGCGTTAAGCGTGAGCTCAAGGTGTTCTTCGAGGTTGGAACGATTCTTCTCGTTGAACCGCTTAATTTGGCTTCTCCAGTATTTCGCGCACCTTTTGTGCAAGCATGTTCATCAGAAATGGCTTCTCAAGGAGCGTCCCGGGGCGGTATTTAGCGGCGTGGTGCGCGACGGAGTATTCTGAGTACCCGGATAAATAAAGTACCTTCAGTCCCGGGCGAAGACTCACCAATCGCTCAGCCAATTCCCAGCCTCCCATCCTCGGCATGACCACGTCGGTTACAAGTAGTTGGATCTGCCCGTGGTGCTGTTCAGCAACTTCTAAGCCTTCGATGCCATCCCTCGCTTCAAGCACGGTGTAGCCATTCTCCCGCAAAAACCCTCCCACCAAACCCCGAAGATCTTCTTGATCTTCCACAAGCAGGAGCGTTTCGCTTCCAGCCAAGTTCGCAAGCCCATGATTCCCAGGCTCCGCCAATGCAATCGGCTCGTCCACGCGTGGGAGATAGATCTCGAATCTTGTCCCTTGGCCAGGTTCGCTGTAGACCCAGATGAACCCGCCACTTTGCTTGACGATGCCATAGACGGTTGCTAATCCAAGCCCCGTTCCTTTTCCCTGCTCCTTGGTTGTGAAAAAGGGCTCGAAAATGCGGCTCTGCGTCTCCGCATCCATTCCTTGGCCCGTGTCACTTACTGTAAGCATGGCGTATTGGCCGGGGATCGCAGGCGGATGTGTGCGCGCGTAATCGGCATCCATCACAAAGTTCTTGGTCTGAATCACGAGTTTCCCACCCTGAGGCATGGCATCCCGAGCATTCACGGCCAAGTTCATGATGACCTGCTCGATTTGCCCAGGGTCGGCTTTGACCCGTCCCAATTTCGGTTCTGGCGCAAAAATGAGTCCAATGTCCTCGCCAATAAGGCTGGGCAGCATTTTGCTCAACTCCGCCACCACAACATTCAGGTCGAGCACCTTCGGCTGCAGAATCTGCATCCGGCTGAAAGCCAAAAGCTGCCGCGTCAGAGAGGCGGCTCGACCCGCCGCTTTACCGATCTGCTCGACGCTTCGGCGGGGTCTTTCGTCCGGTTCAATGAGACTCGACAGAATCTCGGTATGGCCGCTGATGACGGTCAGTAGATTATTGAAGTCATGTGCAATTCCGCCGGCCAGCCGCCCAACTGCTTCCATCTTCTGCGCCTGTCGAAACTGTCTTTCCAACTCCCGCCACTCGGTAAGGTTCTCGACAATGCCTTCAGTTCCTAGCAATTCGCCCCTATCATCTCGCAGAGTTCGACCATTGATGCGGACGGTTATCGGTTTGCCGTCCTTGCGTCTCCACACGGCCTCAGCTTCCCTTAAGCGCCCGGATTGGCGACTAAGTTGGAATAATCGCGCGCAATCTTCCGGATTCCGATAGATGTCTTTGGCCAAGTTCAGAGTCAGGAGTTCTTCTTTTGAAGAGTATCCGAGCATGCTCGCCAGTGCGGGGTTGGCCTCGAGCAACTGGCCGTCTGGCGCACAGTGGTAAATGCCGTATGCCGTGTTGTCAAGCAACTCGCGATAGCGCGCTTCAGACCGCCGCAACGCCTCTTCCATGAGCTTTCGTTGCGTAATGTCGGTGGCAATACCGCCAGTGGCATAGACTGTCCCCTCCGCGTCCAGAAGTGGAAACTTGCACACAATACTCGTGTGCGGACCGTCCTCATGCTGGGCCACTTCTTCGAATTCCATGGAAGCACCCGCGCGGAGCACCTGCAGATCGTGGGCTCGAAAGGCAGCAGCTTGTCCCGGCGCGAATACCTCCGCGTCTGTTTTGCCTCGAATGTCTTCTTGGCGAACGCGGAGCGCTGTTTCGAATCGTCTGTTTACAATGACGTAGCGGCCTTCGGTATCTTTGATAAAAATCGGACTCGGACTGTTATTCAAGAACGCCTGGAATCGCTCGTCGATTTCGCGCAAGGCCTCTTCGGCCCGCTTGCGCTCGGTGATGTCCTGGACTTGGGAAAAGAAGAAGAGAGGATTGTTATCGGCATCGCACACCAGGGTGACACTCAATAACACCCAGAGCGCATGTCCCTTTTTGTGAAAATAACGTTTCTCCATCTGATAGGAACGAATTTCTCGCCTCAACATTTGGCGGACATAGTTGAGGTCAGCAGCTAGATCATCGGGATGCGTGATGCTCTGGAAATTGGTGGCTAGCAGATCCTTTTCGGAGTAGCCCACGATCTGTCGCAGTGCAGAATTGATGCGGAGCCAGTGACCGTCCAAACCAACAAAGGCCATGCCAATCGCGGCCTGGTCAAAGGAACTCTGCAAACCAGCCTGCCAGCCTTCAAGTGTGCGATGCGAAACTTGGTGGTCCTTTTCCGGAGGCTCAGGCGAAGCTCCACTCATGGCTCTCGGGCCTGGTCCTACTAAGATGTGTCGGTTTTTTTCGCTCCGATTTTTCACGAAACCTTTCTGGCAGACCTGACCCGTATATCGTACTAAACGGTCCGATGCCGCTACATCCGCGTTCGGACTTGATTGCCAAGAAGGTTAACGCACCGCTTCGGCCGTGGAAGGCCAATAGCACCCTTTCCTTCTAATCAACCTTATTGGGGGTGCCATGACGTGTGTCATCTGGGGCCGCGGCATAAAAGAAGGGCGCGAGCAAAGTCGGCCTCCGCGGCTTGCCAAGTACTGCATGAACTGCCGCACGGAGCATAGGTCGGACCAAGTGAGCGGCGCCCATTTGACGTGAATCCAACCTTCCATTCCCACAGTCTTGAGCTCCCCCGGCCAGGCTGAAGTTGTAGGTCGGAAGGAAATTGTCGCTGGTATCCGGACGCGAAAGCAGTCGGTAAACACTTGTGCGCTTGCAGGGATGCATAGTCGATCCTTGAGAAAAGCCCGAGGCATTCCGCTCAGCGTGCGGTCGGAGGAATCTTAGTCTCTTTCTGGATCAACTCACGGAGGATGGCGGGGATCTTTTCAAATTCGGCAGACTTATCAAGGAAGAAATTCGCCCCGGCAGTTAAGCATTCCTCGCGATACTGGGGATACGGGTAGTTCGTGCAAATCAGAACATAGAGGTGCGGGAAGTCTGTGCGAATAGCACGGAGAACATCGAGACCGCTACCCCCGGGCATTTGCAGATCGAGAATGAGGGCGTCTGGCCTCATTTTCTGTATGCACCGTACTGCTTCCGACACCTCGCCTGCATGTCCAACAAGCTGCACTCTGGGCACCTCCTCCCGCAGCAGGTCGGCCAGGCGTTCCACGACTACCCTAGAATCATCGGCGATAAAGACTCTCATCTTCCTCCTTCTCGAGACCCGTGCGCCCATGTCTAGAGAATGACAAATTCGCCCAGAAATACATCCGGTGGAAACTGGAATCTCTTGTAGGACAAAGTGAAGTAGCCGTGACCGTGGTTGTCTTACGTGGAGAGGTCCGAGGTTCAAAAAACAAAAATCACGGGCGCCCATGCCTCGATACCAAGTATCCGCTCCTCTTTAATCCACCAGGTGAGTCTGAAGAGCGTAGCGAATCAACTCTGCGTTGGTTTTCATCCCCGTCTTCTCCAGTACCCGCACCCGATAGGTGCTGACGGTCTTCACGCTGAGTGCGATGTCCCCGGCTATCTGTTTGACGGTCCTGCCCGAGGCGATCATTCGAAGCACCTGAAACTCACGATCTGACAAGAGTTCATGAACTGGGGAGTCGGCTTCTCGTCGCAAGTCGAAGGCTAACTTTTCGGCTAAAGTCGCGCTTACGTAGCGGCCCCCGGCCTGCACCCGCCGAACTGCCTCCTTGAGCTCCTCCGGCACGCTCTCTTTCGTCAGGTAACCTGCTGCGCCTAATTTGAGGGCACGTCGGGCATATTGCTGCTCTGGATGCATGCTTAGCAGAAGAACTGGTAGCTTTGGTCGCAGACGATGCAAGTCATCCAAGATGTCAAGCCCGCTTTTTCCGGGCATGCTGATGTCCAGAATGATGACATCCCACTCTTGGCGGCGTACATACTCGAGCGTTTCCTGTGCGGTTTTCGCTTCCCCGAAGGTCACCCGGGAAAATGCTTCACTAAGAGTCTCCCTGAGTCCCCTGCGAAAGACTGCGTGGTCGTCAGCAACAAGAATTCTCATCACGATTCTTTCCGCGGCAAGATCGAGCGTGGAAGCGGAATCCGCAACGTCATAGTTGTTCCGGAACCAAGTACTCCGTCAATCTTAAGGTCTCCATTGAGTAAGAGAGCGCGCTCTTGCATTCCAACAAGGCCGAGAGACCTGCCCCCCTTCGCTTGCTCGGCATCAAAACCCCTGCCGTTATCGTGAACCTGCAAAATGAGTTGATCTTCTTGCCTTTCTAGACGCGCCTCAACCCGCGTGGCTTGAGCATGGCGCGCCACATTGGTTAGCGATTCTTGAAAGATGCGAAAAATGGCCGTCGAACGTTCGGAATCAAGGGCAAGTTGTTCCTGCGGTAATGCGACAACGCAGCGAACCCCTGTGCGGCTCTCGAACTCCTGTGCCTGCCATTCCAGCGCGGCGGTCAGTCCCAGATCATCCAGGGTTCTCGGGCGGAGCTCTGAGGCGATTCTCCGCAACGTAAAGATCATTTCATCCACCAATTGCATGGCAGCGTCGACCTTGGCCCGGAGCTGAGTCTGTCTCTTGGTTGCTTTGCGGCCGATCAGCGCGAGGTCCATCTTGATCGCCGTGCAAGCTTGTCCGAGCTCGTCGTGGATTTCTCGTGCCACCAACGTGCGTTCCTCCTCGCGCACAGACTGGAGGCGCGCCGCTAGCGCGCGAAGTTGCTCGAGCGACCTCCTAAGTTCTCGTTCGATGCGTTCGCGCCCAGCGATTTCTTCTTGAAGTTCGAGGTTCACTTTCGCAAGAACGGCTGCCCGTTGTTCGAAGCGGAGTTCCAACAGATCTTTCGCCCTTGCAAGGGTCTCCTCTTTCCCATGCCGTTCGGTCATGTCCCGGGTGACTTTGGCGAATCCCTGCAAACTTCCATCCGCGTGTCGCAGCGCGGTAATGACGACGTTAGCCCAAAAACGGGAACCGTCTTTGCGCATTCGCCAGCCTTCGTCTTCACACTCCCCCTTTTGCACTGCCTGCCTCAGGTTACTTTCCGGCCGCCCGCTTTGTACATCCTCCGGCGCGTAGAACTGTGAGAAGTGCTTTCCGATAATCTCTTCCGTCCTATAACCTTTCAGACGCTCGGCGCCAGCGTTCCAGCTGACGATATAGCCGAGCGAATTCAATTCGAAGATCGCATATTCCTGCACGCCCTCGATTAACTGCCGAAACCGTTCCCCGCTTACGCGAAGCGCTTCTTCTGCGCGCTGACGATAGGCAACATTCTCAATTAGGACGCCAAGGTAATTTTCGCGGAGTGGAAAAAGCCGGACAGAATAAGTGCCTTGATGAACGTGCTCATCACCGTAAGTGATCTCTCCCAGATCTCTTGCTTCTTTCGAACGAAAGGCCATCAGCCACTGGTCAAGGAATGGCGTTTCCAGAAGCTTTGGGAAATCGGCGAGTGTCTTGCCTAAAAGACCTTCCACAGTAGACCCGGTGATTTCTGCAGCCGCCAGGTTGAGGTCAATGATTCGGCAGGTTTTAACGTCCTGAGGATTATCAAGATGCAAGAGGACCATTCCGAAAGGCAGGGTCTTCAAAAACTCGGGATAGAGATGAAGTACCGATGCGCCGGATTGGCTCTGTGCATCTTGTACAACTGGTGCCACCATCCCAGAGATTCGGCTCGTTGTCATTGCCTCCACTACTACCGCTTAGCAGATTCAATTCCGCAGGCAATCCGGCAAAGACTGGCTTTGCAGTTGCTCGAATCCCTTAATTCCGTTTCAGGTTTTTCCTCTAACCCGGACATCTCTCTTTGCGCTATGGGACAGGTAGGACCTGTACTTGTGTAGGACGAAAGGAGACGTCCGCGACGCCAAAGGTCTGACGCGGGAATCATCTCCCTGCCGATACTGCCAGAAACCCGACTAGCATACCGTCCCGACTGTAGGCGGAATTTTAAGAAGTGCAGCGAATCTCGGTCGGGGCATGCCGATCTGAAACTGTGCAAGAGTCTTCAGAACGCAGAGACCGCAGCAGATTTGTCGCCACAAAATCCAGGCCAAGCGATCGGCGCTGCCGAATAGCCAGGTAAACCTACCGGAGAGATATGGCATGATCATAGCAGAACGTCTTTTCTACCGGGTCAGGGGAGACGCCAGCGGAAGAATTTCCAAAACAAAGTTCCTGAGATATGTTGGGGCAGTACTGTTGGGCTTGGCCGTTGTCTTGGGCTGCGCCGCTAACGCCGCAGCCCAGCAAACCATCTGGCCGAGCACGATTGTGCCGGCGACGTTTGATAGTGGGTTCAGGGGGTCGGCCGAGCTTGGGGTTTCGTTTAAGGCGGACACCAGCGGCACCATCACTGCCATTCGTTTTTACAAGAGTGCGGCCAACACTGGCCTCCATTTAGGCCACCTGTGGAGCCAGACAGGTGCTCTCCTGGCCACAGTGACTTTTAGCGGGGAGACATCTTCAGGCTGGCAGCAGGCCAGCTTTTCGACCCCGGTGGCTATCACAGCGAACACTGTCTACGTGGCTTCCTACCAGACCACGACCGGGCATTGGAGTGTCAACTGGAACTATTTCGCGACCTCAGGAGTGAATAATCCACCTTTGCATGCTCTTCAAAATGGAAGTGGCACCCCAGACGGGGTGTACGCCAGCCCTGGTGTCTTTCCCAGGTCTACGTACCTATCAGCAAACTTCTGGGTAGACGTGGTCTTCAACAGTGCGCCTGCGGTGGCGCCTTCGATCACGACTCAGCCGGCGAGCCAGACCGTCACCGCCGCGCAGACGGCCACCTTCTCGGTCACTGCCTCCGGCACAGCCCCGCTTAACTATCAATGGCTCAAGAATGGGGCAGCTGTCAGCAGCGGGCCTTCAGCGAGCTACACGACCCCGGCTACGACGACCGCGGACACCGGCGCCCAGTTCACCGTGGCGGTTAGCAACTCAGCAGGCAAGGTGACCAGCAACGCTGCTACGCTCACGGTCAACGCCGCCCCGGCGGCGCCGTCGATCACGTCTCAGCCGGCGAGCCAGACCGTCACTGCCGGGCAGACGGCCACCTTCTCGGTCACTGCTTCCGGCACAGCCCCGCTTAACTATCAGTGGCTCAAGAATGGGGCAGCTGTCAGCAGCGGGCCTTCAGCGAGCTACACAACTCCGACCACAACGACCGCGGACACCGGCGCACAGTTCACTGTGGCGGTCAGCAACTCAGCGGGCAGCATCAACAGCAGCGCCGCCACGCTCACGGTCAACGCCGCCCCGGCGGCGCCTTCGATCACGTCTCAGCCGGCGAGCCAGACCGTCACTGCCGGGCAGACGGCCACCTTCTCGGTCACTGCTTCCGGCACAGCCCCGCTTAACTATCAGTGGCTCAAGAATGGGGCAGCTGTCAGTAGCGGGCCTTCAGCGA
>Ga0137363_10002034_pt1 | contig 11886 bp, 11 predicted proteins | sample MadtaG_FD_104800 | JGI IMG/M metagenome (GOLD analysis project Ga0137363, IMG submission 104800) | Vadose zone soil microbial communities from Angelo Coast Range Reserve, California, USA - Mad1_115_16 metaG | ecosystem: Environmental > Terrestrial > Soil > Vadose zone | place: USA: California...
CATGGAAAGAAAAGTCGGCGACACCGCATCGCCGCTGATATTCTCCGGCTGCGTCACGCCCGCGAGATTGAAACCGACCCCGCGAACGGCGGCCATCTCCAAAAATGTGCGGCTCTGGTTGCGCCAATCGAGGAAGTTTGGATACGACACGCTGACGGTGCCAACCATCGGTGTCGTCTCGTTCAGCACGATAAGACTCGAGGACTCTTTGTACGGCAATGGCCGCAGGAGAACAGCATAGACTACGGAGAAGACGGCGGCGTTCGCGCCGATGCCCAGCGCCAGGGTCAGCACGGCGACGGCGGTAAAACCGGGATTCTTACGCAGCATGCGAAGCCCAAAGCGAACATCCGCAAGAAGTTGGTCGAGCCAGACAACGCTCCACACCGCGCGCGTTTCTTCTTTGACGTGCGTGATGTTGCCGAACTTGCGCATGGCTGCATAGCGGGCATCTTCAGGTGACATGCCGCGTTCGATGTTGTCCCGGGTCTCCCGCTCAAGGTGGTGGCGAATGTCCTCCTCGAGCGCTTCCATCATGCGCTTGCGTTTCATGATCCGCTCTCCTGCTTCGTGGGTCTCAGAATTCGTGCGATCGCCCCTGCCAACTTGTCCCACTTGCGGGTCTCGAGAGTGAGTTGCCGCTTGCCCTTGGGGGTCAAGCCGTAAAATTTGGCACGGCGATTGTTCTCGGACGTTCCTTCTTCGACCGAAATCCAGCCCCGCTTGATCAGGCGATGCAGCGCCGGATACAAAGAGCCCTGCTCGACCTGCAGCACCTCGTCAGAGTTAGATTCGATGGTCTTGGCGATAGCATGGCCGTGCGCGTGACCCAGCCGCAGCGTGCGGAGAATCAGCAAGTCCAGGGTTCCTTGCAACAGCTCGATGCGCTCGCGTTGTTCTTTGGTAGACATTCTAGGTGAAGATACAGCGCTTCTAGTAGAATGTCAAGGTGAGCGTGGCCTGTTTTGGGGGACAGAAATTGCCGCGAACTACCGCTTGGTGGCTTGCTTCGCTTGCTGCGAGCGCGCTTCCACTTCCGCACGGCAGTGGCGCAGCACTTCGTCGGTGTTCCGCACCGATTTGCCGTCCAGATTATCCGCATCCCCGGGCAGCAGGTCGATGACGTGCCCAAGCTCATGGAGCAGCGTCACCATCTGCGCGGGCAGCGTGTTCCCTAGATAAGCTCCAACAATCAGCAGACGCGTGCCATCCCCGCGTACGGGACCGCCTTCCGGGACTATTTTCAGCACGTTTCCTTGCGACCGGTAGAACGCGCCGTGCGCATTGATTGTTATGGTCGTATACGGTCCACCATCCTGCGTAGCTTTGGCGACGTAGGGCTGCCGCCAAGCGACGACCGAGTCAGCCTGCCGCGACTCGAAAATTTCTTGCGGGCCATGCTGGTCGAGTAGAAAATTGAGTGACTGGAAAGTAGCCGCAGGGGTCGTGTCCTTCGTTGCGAACCATTCCGTGCATGCATTCTCGGTGCGCAAAATATCTAGGACCTCTTCGCGCGCCCGCGCGATCTTCACACCCGGTTTGCCAAACGCGGAGAGCTGCGCCAGAACCGTATCGTCGGAATCGTTACAGGCAAGATTGCGGGGGACTCCTGGGACGCGAGGAAGACCAGGGGCAACTGCAACATTCTCGGGACAAGGATTGTCCGCAGAAAAGCGTGGCGTGGCTGGAGGAGCCGACTCGACACATGGAGCCTCGGGTGTGCCCGGGTCGTTGAAATCGCCTGGGGTGGCGTTACCCGCTGCCGGCCATTCGCGCGCTTCGCTAAAACGCCCGCCGGCAAGTGTGTTCGCAGAAGACGCATTGCACTCAGCTGACCAGGCTCGGTAACTCGCTCGCCTGCCTAGTGACTTGGAAGCGTCTAAAACCGTAGAGCTTTGCGAATAGCTAGGTGCGCTGCCAATCAAACAAATGAACAAAACCAGTAAAGCAGCCAGGAGACTCTTGCATGCGGCCAACATCGCTCCCTCCCCTGCCCCAATTGCGCAACCACCACAGGCCGCTTGCAGGGGAGCTTTTTCGGGTGGCCACTAACCCAATCGAGCTGAGCAAACGGTTCAATCTTTTTACCGGGGCTAATGGGAAGACGAGAATTTCTTGGGGATGTCTCCTCAATTCTTTCTGGAATTTCGGCGAGTTAGAAATTAGAGAGAGTGGGATTGCAGGCTTTAGATAATCTTATGATGTACGGCGGTCCTATGGCTGGGTTTGCGTGAGGTCAAGTTGCTGCAATGATTCAAACTTTCTGGCTTTCTTTCGCCACTTGTTTGGCCACTACCGCCTGAGTAGGACGTGCGTTTTCTGCGATGTGATAGGGCGCCGAAACCGTAAAGATGCGCTCGTTGCCGCGAACCAGCAAAGTCCACTCGAGCAGGCGGCCGCGCTGGTTGTGCAGAAAATACTCGTACCAGCGGTCTTCGACCAGTTCGGGAATGACCACGACTATCCGGCGGTCGGGATGCTTTTCCGAAAGATCGAGAATGTACTGCACCAGAGGAACGATGATGAAGCGGTAAGGCGACGGAAGAACCTCGAACTTTGGCGGCTCCGCGCCGATTTCGCGGAACGGCCGCTCGACGTAGCGTTCCCAGTCCTCGTGCAACAGCTCGGAGTGCTCGCCCGGCTCGACGTGAAGGGCAATAATCTCCGGCGAAAGCCGCGTAGCGAATTCCAGCGCCTGTTTGCAGATGCGGCTCCAGCGGTCGATGGGCACAACCACGATGGGATGGCGCCCATGTTGCGCGGGAACGACTGCATCGGAGCTGGTGGTGGCGACCACGACGGCGTGATAATGACACCGCACTCTGTGGAAGAAAAATATCAGCAGCGGAATAAAGAGCAGCGTGATCCATGCGCCTTCCGCGAATTTCGCGACTAGCACCACGATCACGGTAGTCCCGGTAACGATGCCGCCGAGGCCGTTGACCATCGCGCTCTTGACCCAGTGCGGTCCGCGATTTTTCCGCCAGTGCACGACCATCCCAAACTGCGACAGGGTAAACGCGAGAAAGGCGCCCACGGCATACAAAGGAATTAGTTTGTCGGTCACGCCTCCAAAAGCAATCAGCAAAAGAGCCGTTAACACAGCCAAAACCACTATGCCGTAGGTGTAAACGAGACGGCGGCCGCGATACCCGAACGCATGCGGCAAATAGTTGTTCGAGGCGATGGCTTTGCAAAGCCTCGGAAAATCCGCGAAGGCGGTGTTCGCGGAGAGAGAAAGAACGAGCAGAATCGAAGCCATCGTCAGGTAGTAGAAAACTCCCTTGCCGAAGACGGCCGCAATCAGAATGGAAAGCAAGCTCTGGTAGCCGGGCTTGCCGGGGTCGGTGGCGGCGATGCCATAAATCTTTACGAGATAAGAGATTCCGGCGAGCAACAGCGCCAACAGAAAAATAATGATTGTGAGCGTGCGCTGCGCGTTCTTTACGGCGGGTTCGCGGAAGGCTTTCACGCCGTTGCTGACGGCCTCGACGCCGGTGAGCGCCGTGCAGCCGCTCGAAAACACTTTCAAGAGCAGCCAGAAGCTGACGGCCTGCGTCATGGACGGAGGCGGCGGCAACGGCGCGAGCGGCACTGGATGTCCGCCGGTGAGGAACGTGCGCACCAAACCGCCCGCGATCGTGATGAGCAGTGTGCCAACGAAAAGGTACGTGGGCACGATGAACGCACCGCCGGCTTCGCGGACTCCCCGGAGATTGATGATCGTGATGATGAAGAGAATGCCGACGCAGATCGCGACTGTGTGCGGCAGCAACGACGGCACTGCGGAAACCAACGCGCCAACGCCTGCGGAAATGCCCACCGCGGCGGTAAGAATGTAGTCGGTCAGCAGAGCTGCCGCAGCCAGCAGGCTCGGGAAGGCGCCAAGATTGTAGCGCGCGACTGTGTATGAGCCGCCGCCCGATGGATACGCCGCAATCGTCTGGCGGTAGGAAAAATAAACGATGATCAGCAGCGTGATGATCGCCGCACTGATGGGCACGATGTACTGCACACCCATAAGCCCAAGCGGAATGAGCAGGCTGAGGGCAGCTTCCGGGCCGTAGGCCGCCGAACTGAGCCCGTCCAGACCGAAAATGGGAATGCCTTGCAAGGGGCCGATCTGTTCGGCGCGTTCGTCGGAAGTCTTGATGGGCTTGCCAACGAGTAGGTCGAGGATGTTCATGGGCGGCTCGGTCGGGTGGTGTGCATTGTGGCGGGTCCATTTGTATCGAGATGGAGAGGAAAGTCAACCATGGGAAAACGGTGATTGTTGACGCGGCTCGTAAGAGGAGCCGGGAAGGTGACTTATGAGGAGATTCACAGTCGACAGTTCAAAAGCGAAAGGGAAAAGAAAGAGATCGGAGACGTCGAGGGCACAGAGGTCGCGCTGAGACGAAGGGATCGTCGGAGGCGCACAGCGCGTCGAATTCACAGGACATATTAGCAGGGTATTGGCTAAGTGGGAGCAGGGGCGGGCCAAGCCGAATCCGCAGGCGGCACTGGTGCTGCTGGTGCGGAAGTATCCGGATACGCTGGAGCGGCTTGAGAAGGTGGCGAAGCAAGTGAGTAAAGACGGAGATTGCAAAGACGAGAAAACGCGAGGTGCAGCAAAAAAACGAGAAGCAGATCCCTCGCTACGCTCGGGATGACAAACGAGACGTGGTGGATGAGCGTAGAATGAAGCGGTTCTTGGAAGTAAGAAGGAGATTTCAAATGAATTCCAATCTAGCGGAACGGCTTCAGTGGATCGCACTTACAGTTTTGGGAATCGTAGCAGGGCTGGCTTTGGCGCTGCCCTTGGGAGTACCGATTTTCGCGGTGCTGGGCGCGATGGCGGGAACGCCGATTGTTTTGGGCATTGTGGGATTGAGTCTGGGGACGGCGCAATGGCCGGTGATTCGGCGGCATATTTCGTCCTCCGCGTGGTGGGTGGTTGGCAGCGCGGTGGGAATGGCGGTGGGACTTACGCTCGGCGTGGTTCTTGTGGAGCAAATCGGGCGCGCCGTAGCCGGCGGGCCGATCAATTTTCGGATGCTCGGAGTTCTTGCGCGCGCTATGAGCTTTGGAACGATCGGTGTGATTGGCGGCGCGGGCGTGGGGCTGGCGCAGTGGCTTGTGCTGCGACGACAGGCGGCGAAATGCGGCCGGTGGGTGCATGTCAACGCACTGAGTCTTGGAGCGGGGCTTGCGTGCGGATCCTTGCTCGCCGATGCGCTAGTGCTGAGAACCGGATCTTTTGCAAGCAATGCGGCAAGCACTGCGGTGTTGCTTGTGGTTGGGAGCGGCGTTGCGGGCGTGTGCACGGCGAAGGCGCTCGCGACGGTCTTCAGGCCGCAGCCGGAGCAAGTTTCGGCAGTGCGGCGATAGTCGAGCATCGGCTCCATGATCGGTGCGGCCTTGTTTCCGAGGCGTGCGGGGAACGATCCTTCGAGGGCGCGAAATTGCCAAAGCACGGACTGCGATGGACGGATGCCTGGAACAAAACCAACCGACAATCCGCCTGACAAACCACCCGTGGCGGCACCGGACAGGCTCCCGCAGAGACTACCGGACGCGCTACCGGATGGGGGAGCCCAAAGCCGCAAGAGACCAGCCCTCCTGCGGAGGAGGTTCGCTTGTTTGGGGCCGGGAGTCATCACGGGGGCAGCGGACGATGATCCGTCAGGAATCTCGACGTATTCGGTGGCGGGCGCGGCGTACGGATACGCGACGCTATGGATCGCGCTGCTCACGTTTCCGCTCATGGCGGCGGTGCAACTCACGTGAGCGCGGCTGGTGCAGCGTTACCGGGCAAGGACTGGCCGCGGCGGCGCGAAGCGCAGAGTTATGGTTCTACTACGCGGTGATGGCGACGCTCGGCTCGGTGCTGGGAGGGTTCGTCACTTACAGGCTGGCGCGCAAGGGAGGGAAAGAATCGCTGGCGTGAAGAGGAGTACCTGCCAAGACGATGAAAAGAGTTTACGGAATTCTCGAAAGATGGGGATTTGCGGCCATCGCTATCCCGGCCGTGCTGCCGCCACCGATACCCCTAGTCCCATTTCTGCCGGCTGCGGGGGCGATAGAATATTCCGTGAAGAAATTTTTGTTGGCTATGACGCTGGGACGAATTGTAAGGTACTCGATTCTGGCGTATCTGGCGGCGCGCTATGGACGAAAGATGCTGCCGTTCCTTTTGCAGCATGGACGCCCGATGGTGGCGGCTGTGGTGGGATTGGGTGTTACGGCTGTTTTGGTTTACGTTGTGTTTCGGGTAATTAAAAGCAAAAAACGAGCAAAGAGTTAGGAATTCCCGCTAACGAGAGCAATGCGGTGAATGCGGTGGCGCCTGCTGTCGCCTGCTTGACAAGGGCGGGGAGTGGGCCTAGGCTGCACAACCTTCGAGGGGACGAAGAGCGGGACCGGGAGCAGCGGGTCCGGGAAAAGCGGTTTAGAGAAGGGCAGAACGATGCAAATGAATTTGTGGCATGGCTTCAGGACTGGGCGACCGAGGGTCGCAGCGTTGATTGTGTGCGCAGCGATGTGGGCTACGGTTTTGGCGTTTGCGGGGGCGGGAGCGGCGCGGGCGGCGGAGAATTATGAAGTGATTGTCGAGCGGAACGTGACTGCTAGGATGCGCGACGGCGTTACGTTGCGGGCGGACATTTACCGGCCGAAGGCGGAGGGGAAATTTCCGGTGCTGCTGGTGCGCACGCCTTATGACAAGACGGATGAGTCGTCGTTCGGGATGAAAGGGGCGGCGCGTGGCTACGTGGTGGTCGAGCAGGACGTGAGAGGGAGATTTGCGTCGGAGGGCGAGTGGTACACGTTCAAGAACGAGTCGCAGGACGGGTACGACACGGTGGAATGGGCGGCGGCGCTGCCGTATTCGAATGGAAAAGTGGGGATGTTTGGCGGGTCATACGTAGGGGCGACGCAGTATCTGGCGGCGATTGCCAAGCCGCCGCATCTGGCGGGGATTTGTCCGACGGTGACGGCGTCGAATTATCACGATGGATGGACGTATCAGGGCGGGGCGTTCGAACAGTGGTTCAACGAATCGTGGAGTACCGGGCTGGCGATGAACACGATGCGGCGGCGCGCGGAAGAAAACGGTGACGCGCTCGGCGGGACGAAGACTTTGCCGCTGACGAACTATGCCGTGCTCGAACCGCCTTCGGCGATTGGAATTGCGCCGTACTTCAAGGATTGGTTGGCGCATCCGAGTTTCGATGCGTATTGGAAGCAGTGGTCGATCGAGGATCACTACTCGCAGATTCAGGTGCCGGTGTTGAGTTTTGCGGCGTGGTATGACATTTTTCTGGGCGGATCGCTCAAGAATTATCAGCGATTGAAAACAGAAGCGGGAACGGACGCCTCGAAACACGGGCAGCGGCTGGTTGTGTATGTGGGCGGGCATGCGGGAGGCTCGGCTAGCAGATGGGTGGGCGGGATGGATTTTGGGGAGAAGCTGCCGATCGATCAGGACGAGATGACGTTGCGATGGTATGACTGGCTGCTGAAGGGGCAGGCGAACGGCCTGGAACGCGAGAAGCCAGTGAAGATTTTTGTGATGGGGAAAAATGAATGGCGCGATGAAGAGGACTGGCCTTTGGCGCGCGCGAAGAGCACGAAATATTACTTGCACTCGGCAGGCGGCGGCGCGAATGGTCTGGCGGGCAACGGAACGTTGAGTACGACGGCGCCGGGAGAAGAAAAACCGGACCAGTATGTCTACGACCCGAGCGACGCGACGCCGACGATTGGCGGGCCGCTCTGCTGTGGTGCGTTGCCGACGGGGATCGGACCGCAAGATCAGCGGCCTGCGGAAACGCGCGCGGATGTGCTGGTGTTTACGGCGCCGGCGTTTGCGCAGGACACCGAAGTGACGGGGCCAGTGACGCTGGATTTGTATGTGAGCAGCTCGGCGGTGGACACGGACTTTACCGGAATGTTGGTGGACGTTTGGCCGAACGCGTTTGCTCAGAACCTAACGAGCGGCATTTTGCGCATGCGCTACCGGAATTCGCAGGAAAAGGCGGAGCTTGCGAATCCGGGAGAGACGTATCACGTGACGGTGGATTTGTGGGCGACGAGCAATGTTTTTCTGGCGGGGCACAAATTGCGGCTGGAGGTTTCGAGCAGCAACTTTCCGCGGTTCGACCGAAACCTAAATACGGGCGAGATTCAAGCGCGCGGTACGCGCATGATCAAGGCGACGAACGTGATTTATCACGACAAGGCGCATCCTTCAGCGCTCATTCTGCCGGTCGTGCCATAGACTGCGACGGATCGAGCCATCTAGGCATCTAAGAAACGCTAAAGCTCCTCCAACTTGACACTCCGAAAGGTCGGGTCTACACTACGGAGTTTTTAGATGGCCCCGAAAGCAGACAGGGGGCGGGACTTCCATGGACAAGAAAAGGCTCGATTACTACAAGAAGAAATTGACGACCAGGCGCGAGGAGCTGATGAAGACGATCGCGCGGACGCAAGAAGAGGGACGAACCGCGGATGAAGATCCGACGGTGGACCTCGCAGACAAGGCAGCGAACTCCTATACAAAGGAGTTCCTCTTTGGCATGACCAATACGGACCGCACCATCCTGAACATGATCGATGCGGCCCTGAAGCGCATCAACACGGATGAGTACGGCGTTTGCGCGAACTGCCAAGAAGAGATGCAGCAGAAGAGGCTCGAAGCGGTACCGTGGGCCAAGCACTGCATCACCTGCCAGGAGAAGATGGAACAGGGACTGTTGTAACGCCTGCTGGGTTCGGGCAGGAAGGGCGGCCAGCCTCGAGAGGCTGGCCCTAAGCGTTTAAGGGTCGGTTTATCCAGAAATTACCTTAGCGTACATTCTCTCTTTCATTAAAATAATCAGGAGAGTAGAGTTCTCCTTGCGTTATGGGGGAAAGCTCGCCTTTGGCGACGGCTCCGGGATGGTGGAGGGGTGTGCGCGGATGGTTTGCGGAAGCTAGTGACGCGGTTGTCAGCGTGTTTTTCCTCGCGGGACGTAGAATTTGCGAAAAACTGCTGGTGCAGGCGCGCCGGCTTCCTCTTTGCGAGGAGTGCTTGGCCTCATTCGAGGCGCCACTGAAGCGAAAGTGCGAGGTATGCGGGAGGCATTTGCGTGGATGACGGTAAGGGAGGGAGAGCCGCTCGTATGCCGGGCCTGCCAGCAGAAGACGTAGGCTTTTGAACGGCCGCGAAGTTACGGGATCTATGACGGGCGCTGGTGCGGGCGCGGGCGATCCTCCTGCTGAAGTGGGAGCGGATCGAGCCGCTCGGAGCGTGGTTTGCTGAGAAATTGGCAGAGATGGTCCGGTGGGAGCGTGAGCTACTGGCTGCCGATATCGTTGTGCCGGTTCCTCTGCACCGGGATCGCGAGCGGCAACGCGGGTACAACCAAGCAGGGCTCATTTCCAAGCCGCTGGCGCGGAAGCTGGGATTGCGCCATAGAGCAGTGTTGCTGATGCGGACGAGGCCAGGGCCCGACAAGCAGGTGCTTAGCCTGGAGGAGCGCTGGGAGTCGGTTCGTGGCGCTTTTGCCACACGTGCGGGCAGCCAAGTTAACAATAAAAGCGTCTTACTGGTAGCTGATGTAATGACCACTGGGCGACGCTGGATGCGCGCGCGAAGGCGTTGCTGGAGTCGGGAGCCAAGTCCGTACTAGAACTGACAATAGCACGGGCTGCGAGAAATCCCCTGCAAGCCCCGGATAGTGGTAACCTGTAGCTTGGGATTGGTGAAGGTAGGGTAGCGCGATGAGCGCAAACCGGCCAAAATCGGGCGATTTCCGAGGGCGCGATGCCTCCGAAGCGGGCAGCGTCCCTGCGCCCGGGTCCGCGGATCCCGCGGACAGTAGATTCCACAACTCAACATTGCCGAGGCGTGCATCGCTGATGCAAGAGCCTGTGCTCGTGCTGAATGCGACGTATGAGCCGATCAATGTGACGGCGGTGCGGCGGGCCATGGTGTTGCTGTTGAAGGGCGTGGCGCAGGCCGAGGAGATGCACAGCGCGGAAGTCCATTCGGCGGCCCACGCACACAAAGTGCCGTCAGTGATTCGTTTGCTGGCCTACCGCCATATTCCGCAGCAGAGCCGGGCGCTTTCGCGGAAAAACATCCTGCTGCGAGACCGGAATACGTGCCAATTCTGTGGCGGGATTTTTCCCAGCTCGGAATTGACGTTGGACCACGTGGTTCCGAGGTCGCGGGGCGGGCGTTCCTCTTGGGAAAACCTTGTGGCGTGCTGCTACCGTTGCAATAACAGCAAGGGCGACCGGACGCCGGAAGAGGCCGGGTTCAAGCTGGCGCGGCGACCGAGGCCGTTCACGCTGCATACCTCGCGGCAGTTGATGCGGCTGATCGGGCACCGAGACGAGCGGTGGCGTAAGTATCTGTTTTATTAAGCGTTTTCGACAGAAAAGAGTGCGGCAAAATTTTTTTGAAATAATGGAAACCTTTTTTGACGGGGCGCATCTAAATTAATAACTAACCACTTCGAGGACACACCCCGGGAAGCAGCTAAGGTCTACACCTTAGCTGCTTCTCTCCTTTCAGTGACGTATTTCTCTTCTAGTATTTTTCTACTACGTATTTCCAGGCGATTTATCGGTGCGCGCTCCGGGGAAGCTCCGCAATGCGGCCTCCTCATCGGGAAATTCCGGGAACACTTGGTAGAGGTGGGTAACTTTCAAGATCTTCTCGACATTGCGCGACAATCCGACAACCTTCATTTCACCCCCGCCTTTTAGCACCATCACATAGATGCGCGCGAGCTCGCCGATTCCGGAGCTATCGAGATATTTCAATTCGCCCAGGTTGAGGACGAGGTGCTTGTGGCCTTCGCTGAGAAGGCGCGTGACGTTATCAAGGAGAACGCCGACTTCGAAAAACGTGAGCTGGCCGCGAAGATCGATGAGAGAAGCTTGCTGCGTATGCCGGATGGTGGCGGAAAAGTTCAAAATGAGCTCCTGTGGGCTAGTAGTGATAATTCTACTGTGATGAGGGTATTAGGAACAGGAGATTTCATCAGCGAGAAAAATGGTGAAAAGCGATGGAAAAGGCAGGCGCAGGGAACGAACCGTGAGGAGATCGAGAATGCCGTGCTCCCCGCCGGCTTGCGCGAAGACTTGCGAATACACAAAACGCGGGTCCAGGCCGGCATCGCCGCGGATGACATCCTCACGGACGAGAGCTTCGAGTTAACGCTCGGGTTGCGCGCGATAGAGAGCGTGGCGCGTTTCCGTGGCGAGCGGGTGACCACAATTTTCAAGCTGCTGAAGCAAATTCTTCAGTGCTAGAGAGGACGGCCGGCGTCGGCGTAGCCAAAGAGGTGCATTCCTTAAGGCAGGCTTGCAGTTCGGCGGAGAGGTCCACGCCAAAGAGTATAAAGGAAATAAGTAGCTTTTGAACTATTCTTTCTTAGAGGTAAATAGGATGCCGGAGATGCGCACTAGGGGCTGCTGAATGTTCCAGGAAGAAGGGATGTGCTCGAATGAGACTTCGAAGTCGCGGCGTTCGCCCGGAGCAAAGGGGGGCGATTGAGGCGCGAACACGGCGCGGGACTCGCGTAGAACGATTTGGCCGAGCTGGTCGGAGAATTCGACAGTAAGCTCGACGTTGGAGAGCGGAAGATTGCCGGCATTGGTCAGGCGGCCGGCAAGCGTGGTGACTTCTTGATTCAGAAAATTCTCGGCGCGGCTGAGAGCCAGGTTTTCGATTTGAAGGTTCGGCGCGTAGGTTTGTTCGGTGGGGCCGAAAGGAAGATGAGATTCGCGCGTTCTCGAAGCGGGACGGCGCTCTGCGCCGGGCCACATTACGACGGTAAGGGCAATGGCGATTGTGGCGGCGCCCATCCAAGCGATCCAGGAACGGCCGGTTTTTGGCTGCGGCCGATC
>Ga0137363_10002035_pt1 | contig 11885 bp, 9 predicted proteins | sample MadtaG_FD_104800 | JGI IMG/M metagenome (GOLD analysis project Ga0137363, IMG submission 104800) | Vadose zone soil microbial communities from Angelo Coast Range Reserve, California, USA - Mad1_115_16 metaG | ecosystem: Environmental > Terrestrial > Soil > Vadose zone | place: USA: California...
GTAACGGCGCAACACACAAACAACTTTCGGGCGTGGTTTTGCAAGACGAGCTCCTCCAAGACCGTTACCGGCGGCCTACCGAACCTGCTTTTCGCTGAATTGCAGTTTCTCGAACGGCACATTCAAAATCGGGTACGCGTGCCAATCCTTGTAATCGAAATGCCACCATTCGTGCTCGTACACCGTGAAACCTTCGGACTCCATGGCCCAGCGAAGCAGGTCGCGATGCCAGCGCTGCAGCGAAGTTCCGCCCGGATAACCGGGAAAGGAGCGCGGGGACATCTCGTCGTAGGTGCCGGGCATCTGTGCCGGCTTGCCGGTTTTCAGTTCGTACAGGGTGAGATCGACGGCGCAACCGCGATTGTGCCGGGAACCCTGCGCGGGATCGGCGACAAAGATTTTGCCCTCCTGGGGTGTCGCGTCCCAGAAAATTTTCGTTACGTACCAAGGGCGATACGCATCGTGAATGAGCAAGCCGTAGCCCAAAGGTTTGAGGCGGAGCAGTACGCGCAGCAGGGCGTCAGCCGCGGGACGTTGGAGAAAAGCGCGCGCTTGCGTATAGACCGGCTTGCCGAAAAAATCGTTGACCGTGGCGTAGCGAATATCGAGATGGACGCTGGAGTCGAGCGACGTCAGGTCGATGAAGTCGGGCTCCCGGAATTGGCCGTCCTCGTGAGGAGGCGAGGCGGCCAGCGCTTCCTCGCGAAGATCTTCTATCGAGCGCATGAGTTGTATACGGAAGGACTGGCCTTCGTCAGGGCCGAGCGTCCGGCGTGCAAACGTGAGGTCGCCGATCGTAATGCTGGTGGCATGGTCTTTTACTTCTCCGCCAAAGTAGACGGGCAATGGCGCGCCGCGCGGCTTGATGAGCGTGAAAGTCCCGCCCGGCGCGCGTTGCAAATTGATTTCCGTGCCATCGTTTTCGCGCAACGCCAACTTGCCGGATTTTTCCAGCACCATGAATGAGCCTTGTTCCGGGCCGTACTCGCCAATGAGGGGTTTCCAGGCCTTGGGAATCTCAGCGGGTTTGCGGCCAGGAAAGGCAAATGAGGTGACTTGGGCAAGGATGGAGTCAGCGAAAAAAGTAGTGGACAGCCCGAAAAGCAAAACGGAGAGAGCGGAGGGCCAAATCTTCGAGTGGGATTTGGCCTTGCGCAGAATTTGTTCCATAGAACGACGGACATAATAACCGACTGCGAGGCGTTCGGTTGATGAAATAGTGGGAGCTGTTTTCGTAAGCGAAGGGAACTAGCTGCTACACCAGCGGACACCCTTGCGCTGCTCTTCGGCGATTTCCTTGAGGAGTGCGAGGGTGTGCGGGCGGCGATACTGTGCGCACGCAGCGAGAACGGCGTTCAGCAAGGAAATGGGAGCGACGTAGGAAGCGCCGAAAGAGGTGGACTCCGTCGAGGCGACGAAAAGTTCGTCGCACTCGCGGGCGAGCGGGGAGAGGTAGGTATCCGCGATGCCGATGCAGTAAGCGCCGAGGGCGCGTGCTCGCTGTACTCCTTCGACGGTTTGGCGAAGACCGCGGCGGAATGTGATCGCCACAACCAGATCCTGTTTGGTGAGCGCGCGAACGAGGTGCGTGATCCGGCCGGCGGAGGTAGCCGAAAATATAGGCAGCCCGAGGAGGCTGATTTGATATTCCAGGTATTCCGCCAGGACGGCAGCCAAATCGCTGGCCAGAAGGAGAATGCGGCGCGCTTCGTAGAAACGTTTGGCCAAGGCGGCGAGGCGCTGCGCGTCCAGGCTGTTTTTCAAGCCCTGCAGATTCTTGAGGTCCTGGCCGAGTGAGTCGCGCACGTAGGCAGGCATGTTGGAATCGCGGCTGCCAGCCTGCATGGTATCAAGCGAGGTGGCGAACGCGAGCGAGAGTTCGTGCAAATGGTGCTGAAATTCGCGGTAGGTGGAAAAGCCCAGACCGCGAACGACGCGCACGACCGTGGCGGGGTCGGTGTGCAGACGCTTGGCCATCGCACGAACGCTCAGGAGCACGTATTCGCGAGGATGTTCGAGGATGGGGCGGATGACTTCCTGACGCTTGGCGCTGAGCTGCTCAATGCGCTCCGGAAGATTGATTGCCGATGTGGGAGTGGGCGCGGCGGCTTTTTTCATGCGCCGAGAGGATTGCGCAAAACAATTTGCAAGTCAACGCCGTGCACGGCGATTTAACAAGAATGTCACAAAAGCGTCTCGGCTATTTCTCTGACGCTGCTGCTTTGGTGGCCAGGCCGGGAGCGACGATCGGCTGGAGGAAGGGCATCATGGCGCGAAGCTTGGGGCCGAGCTGTTCGATGGGATGGGTTTGCTCGCGGTGCCGGGTTGCCAAAAAGTTGGGGCAGCCCTTTTCGTTTTCCTCGATCCATTTTTTGGCGAAGCTGCCGTCGCGGATTTCCGAAAGAATTGTGCGCATTTCCTCGCGGGTTTTCTGGGTAATGATCCTCGGGCCCGCGGAGTAGTCTCCCTGTTCGGCGGTGTCGCTGACCGAATAGCGCATGTAGCTGAGGCCGCCGCGATAAATCAGGTCGACGATCAATTTTAGTTCGTGCAGGCATTCAAAGTAGGCCACCTCGGGTTGGTATCCCGCATCCACCAGAGTTTCGAACCCGGCTTTGATTAATTCGCTGACGCCGCCGCAAAGGACCGCTTGCTCGCCGAAGAGGTCGGTCTCGGTTTCCTCGGTGAAGGTGGTTTCCAGGACGCCGGCGCGAGTGCAGCCGAGCCCTTTGGCATAGGAAAGAGCGAGCGCCTTGGCCTTTCCAGAGGCGTCCTGCTCGACAGCGAGCAGCGCGGGCGTGCCGCCGCCTTCAGTGAAGACTTCGCGAACGCGATGGCCTGGGGCCTTGGGTGCGATCATGGAAACGTCTACCGAGGCAGGCGGCTTGATCGAGCCGAAGCGAATATTGAAGCCGTGCGCGAACATCAGCGTCTTGCCGGCGGTGAGATGCGGCGCGATAGAGTCGCGATAGAGCTTGGGCTGCTTGGTGTCCGGCGCAAGAATCATGATTACGTCGGCCCACGCTGCGGCTTCGGCGGGAGGGTTGACGGTCAATCCTTCTTTTTGTGCTTTGGAGGCGGAGGCGCTGCCGGGTTGCAAGCCGACGCGCACGGAGACGCCACTGTCGCGAAGGTTCAGGGCATGCGCGTGACCCTGCGAACCGTAACCGATGATCGCGACCTTCTTGCCCTGAATCAGGCCGAGATCGGCGGAATTGTCGTAATAGAGATTTGCCATTCTTTTCCCTTTCAAAGTTGAGAGACCTTTAGCTTGCTTTCCGAACAGGTTCTGTTTCAGGGCCATTCGATGGCGCTGCGGGGGGCCGCAGCAAATCGCTGCCGCGAGTCATGGCGATGCGGCCGGTGCGCGCCATTTCCAGAACGCCGAATGGGCGCAGCACTTCGAGGAGGCCGTCGATCTTGTCCACCGTGCCGGAGACTTCCAGGATAAGCGATTCGGGCGCGACATCAATGACGCGAGCGCGGAAGACCTTTATGAGCTCCATCAAATGCGGACGGGATTGCTGGTCGGCGGACACTTTGATGAGCGCCAGGTCGCGTTCGATCGAGGAACGCTCGGAGATATTTTCGGCGAGCAGCACATCGACGAGCTTTTCGAGGCTGGCCTCGAGGCGATGTGCGCCCTTTTCGTCGGTATGGGCGACGATGGTCATGCGTGCAATCTCTTCGTTTTCCGTGGGGCCAACGGTCAGGGAATCAATGTTAATGGCCAGACGGCGAGCCAGCGAGGCAACGCGGTTCAGCACGCCAGGCTTGTTCTCCACGTACGCGACAAGTGTCTGCATAAATCCTCTATCACGGCTCCGTAGCTGTTTCCACGAGCGGGCTATCCGGCCGGCGTATCATCTCGTGCAGTGCGCCGCCCGCGGGAACCATCGGGTACACAGAGTCTTCTTGTTCCACGCGGAAATCGATTAGCACGCTCTCTGACGATTCACGGGCAGAGCGAATCGTGGGAGTTACATCGGCTCGAGAGGTGATACGTTCGCCGCGAATGCCGAAGGCATTGGCGAGCGCGGCAAAGTCCGGCGCCACCAGCGGAGTGGCCACGTAGCGCTTGTCGTAGAAAAACTCCTGCCACTGGCGAACCATTCCGAGAAAGCCATTGTTGATGATGGCGATGTTGATTTTGATTTTTTCCTGGACAATGGTGGCCAGCTCGCACATGGTCATTTGAAAGCCGCCGTCGCCTACAACTACCCACACATCGGATTCAGGCTTGGCGAACTTCGCGCCGATGGCGGCGGGCAAAGCGAAGCCCATGGTGCCGAGGCCGCCGGAGGTCACAAGGGTGCGCGGCTGATTGTGGTGGTAATACTGCGCTTCCCACATCTGGTGCTGGCCGACATCGGTGACTACGATGGCTTCGCCGCGCGTTTCTTTCCAGAGATCGTTGATGACGTGCGCGGCGTAGAGATGGCCGTTGTCGGGTAGCCCTTGGATGTCGCGGACAGCGGAATCACCCTTGAGTTCGCGGATATGGCCAAGCCAGTCGCCGCGTTCCCGGTGTTCCAGGCGCGGGAGAAGCTGTTCGAGCACCTCGCGCGCATCCCCGATGAGAGCAGCGTCGACCTTGACGTTCTTGTTGATCTCCGAGCGGTCGATCTCGATATGAATCTTGCGCGCTTCTTTGGCGTAGGTGCGCAAATCGCCGGTGACGCGGTCATCAAAACGCATACCGACGGCGATCAGCAGATCGGCTTCCTGGATGGCGTGATTGACCCAGGCTTCGCCATGCATGCCCATCATGCCGAGGTTAAGGGGATCGTTGGCGGGGAAGCAGCCGATGCCGAGGAGCGTCATGGCCACGGGCAGATTGCCGGCGTGGACGAACTTGTCGAAGACGCGCATCGCGCCGGAGACCATGATTCCATGGCCGGCGAGAATCAGCGGGCGCTTGGCATTGTTGAGCAGCTCGACGGCGCGCTCAAAATCCGCGGGCTCATAGTTGACGCGCTGGCGTTTGGGGGGCAGCTTCGGAACGGAAGCTTCCCAGTTGAAATCGCAGGAGGCCTGCTGCGCGTCCTTGGTGATATCGACGAGCACCGGGCCGGGCCGGCCGGAACTCGCAATCACGAAGGCTTCGCGAACGGTGCGCGCGATATCTTCAGCGCGAGAGACGACCACATTGTGTTTGGTAATCGGCATGGTGATGCCGGTGATGTCGATTTCCTGGAAGGCATCGGAGCCGAGCAGTTTGCTGCTGACTTGTCCGGTGATGCAGACCACCGGAGATGAATCGAGCATAGCGGTGGCGATGCCGGTGACCATGTTAGTTGCGCCCGGACCGGAAGTAGCCATAGCCACGCCGACGCTGCCGCTAGCTCGCGCGTAGCCATCGGCCATATGCGTTGCGCCCTGTTCGTGGCGCACGAGAATGTGGTGCAGCTTGGACTTGCCAAGCGCGTCGTACACCGGAAGAATCGCCCCACCCGGGTAGCCAAAAATATGGCGCACGCCGAGCTTGGTCAGCGATTCGCAGAGAATTTCCGCTCCGGTGAGCTTCATGATGTCCTCGAGGCGGTATGCGCGGCCGTTGAAAACGACTTGGGTACGGCGGTAATGGCTCCCAATGAGGAAGACGAAACGAGCAGGGCGTACTTTGCCATTACGCCGCTGGTGAAGCGGGGCTGGGGCGCCTTCCAGGTGGAGAGGCGGCGCTGGATTTCGGCGTCGGTGAGCTTGACGTTGAGCGTTCGCTCCGGAATATCGAACGCGATGATATCGCCATCATTTATTGCTGCGATGGGGCCGCCATTCGCGGCTTCAGGGGCGACGTGGCCGGCCATCAATCCATGCGTGGCGCCGGAGAAACGTCCATCGGTCAGCAGAGCGACGGAATCGCCGAGGCCCGCGCCGACCAGTGCCGCAGTCACTTGGAGCATCTCGCGCATTCCGGGTCCGCCCTTCGGCCCTTCGTAGCGGATCACAACAACATCGCCAGCCTTGATGCTTGCATTCTCAACGGCGGCAAACGCGGCTTCTTCATTGTCGAAAACTTTCGCCGGTCCGCTGAAGGTTTGCAGGTTGTGGCCTGCGACTTTAATGACGCAACCTTCCGGGGCGACATTGCCCTTTAAGATCACTAGGCCGCCCGTGGGTTTGAGTGGAGAGTCCAGCTTACGCACAACTTCTTGTTTTTCCGATTCCTTAGCCGCCGCTGCTTCCTGTGCGAGCGTGCGCCCGGTGACGGTGAGGCATTCGCCATGCAGCAATTTGCCTTCGAGCATGCGTTTGGTCACCAGCGCCGTGCCTCCGGCGGCATAGAGGTCGGTGGCTACAAAGCGGCCGCCCGGCTTCAGATCCGCAAGAATCGGAACGCGAGAGCTTATGCGGTCGAAATCGTCAATGGAGAGCGGAATTTTGGCCTCGCTGGCGATGGCCAGGAGATGAAGAACGGAATTGGTGGAACCGCCTGTGGCGGCGACTCCCGCGATGGCGTTTTCAATGGCTGATTTGGTGATGATTTTAGATGGCGTGATGTCGCGGCGAAGAAGCCCCATTACCATTTCGCCGGCGCGATAACCGGCGTTGCCCTTCGCGGCATTGGTGGCCGGAACGCTGGACAAGCCCATCGGCGCGATGCCCAAAAATTCGCAGACCAGCGCCATGGTATTTGCCGTGAACTGGCCGCCGCACGCGCCGGCTCCGGGACACGCGGCGGCTTCCAGGGATTTGAGTTGCGCGTCGGTGATTCCTCCGCGTGCGTGCTTCCCAATCGCTTCATAGACATCTTGAATGGTTACGGCGTGGCCCTCAAAGTGGCCTGGGGCGATGGAGCCGCCGTAGAGAATGAGTCCGGGAATATTAAGCCGGGCCAGCGACATCACGCCGCCGGGAATGGTTTTGTCGCAGCCGACCAAAACGATTAGCGCGTCGAACATATTGCCGCGCGAAACCAACTCAATGGAGTCCGCAATCACTTCGCGGCTCACCAGGGATGTGCGCATTCCTTCCGTGCCCATGGTGATGCCGTCGGAAATCGAAACGGTGTTGAATTCGAGCGGCGTGCCACCCGCGGCGCGAATGCCGGCCTTTACGTGCTCAGCGAGTTCGCGCAGGTGGTAATTGCACGGCCCGATCTCGATCCAGGTGTTGGCCACGCCGATGAGCGGCTTGGCGAAGTCTTCATCGCGAAGGCCGGAGGCGCGCAGCATGGCGCGAGCGCCAGCGCGACTGGCACCGTCAATCAGAGTATGGCTGCGTGGTTTCGGGGCCGGCTGTGTCACTGCAAGTCTCCTTGCGGTTCTTGGTTATTCTACGGGCCCGACGTTGGAGCAAGCCATCGCATCCCATAGCACCGCGGACGCGTACGCACGCCTCACCGCCACGAAAAACAGCATAATCGGGATAGCGACAATCAGTCAAATTAATACTAATGTGCGCTACGATAAATACGATTAATCAGAACAATTGGATGCTGCTTACCCGTTGGGCATCTTTGGCAAACAAGGCGGCATCCTAAGGGCGCGGTCGGAAACGTCGTCAAGACAGAAATTTAACAATTTTCTTTCATGGCGTCTGTACATCTTTTTGGCAAGTCTGCCATCAAAGTAAGAAGGGCATTAGCGTCGCGAGGGTCAGCCGGAGCAGCCTGTCCTGATGGGGACGACCGGCAAGGAGTTGGATGAGCGAGAACACGGACGTGTTCGTAATTGGCGGAGGCCCGGCCGGGCTTGCCGCCGCCATGGCCGCACGCCAGCGGGGCTTTAACGTCACCATTGCGGACGGCGCGAGACCGCCGGTCGACAAAGCCTGCGGCGAAGGCCTGATGCCCGACACTCTTTCCGCCTTGCAGGATCTCGGTATTAACCTAAGCGCTTCCGATGGATTTGCTTTCCATGGACTCCGCTTCCGGGATGGCAGCACGAGCGTGGAAGCCGACTTCCCGGAGACCCTTGGAATAGGTGTCCGGAGAGTTGTGCTTCACCGAATGCTTCTTCAGAAAGCGCAGGGCATGGGCGTTCGCTTTCTCTGGCAGACGCCGGTGGTTGGGATTTGCCGCAACTCGGTTCTCATTGCCGGTGGGGCGATTCGAGCGCGCTGGATTGTGGGCGCGGACGGCGTCAGTTCCCGGGTGCGCCAGTGGTGTGAACTAAATGACCAGACGCATGGCGTATGCCGGTATGCAACGCGGCGGCATTATCACGTCGAACCGTGGTCCTGCCATGTGGAGGTGCATTGGGGAGAAGGCTCGCAGGCCTACGTGACTCCCGTTGGAGAAACGGCTGTTTGTGTTGTTCTGGTTTCGCGCAGCCCAGGAGTGCGTTTGTCCTCGCTTCAGGAAAAATTTCCCGAATTGGCCAGGCGTCTTGGTTATGCTACATGCATCGGAACAGAGCGCGGGGCCATCACGGTAACGCGTCAGCTGAAAAGCGTCCATCGCGGACCTGTCGCGTTAGTCGGAGACGCGTCCGGAAGCGTCGACGCCATTACGGGCGATGGGCTCAACCTGGGCTTCCGGCAGGCGCAGGCGCTCGCGGCCGCTATGCAGGCGGGAGATCTCGGCGCGTATCAGGAAGCGCACCGGCGTTTGGCCCGCCGACCGACGTTCATGGGACGCTTGTTGCTGCTGCTCGACAGCCAGCCCAAGCTGCGTCACCGCGCCATGCGCGCTCTGGCAGCGCATCCCGATCTATTCGCGAGGCTGCTCGCCGTTCATGTTGGCGCCGCTTCTCCGAGGCATCTTGCTGCAACCGGAGCGCTGCTTGGCTGGCGTTTCGTCGCGGCCTAGAAGGAACAATCATGAGCTCGCAAACAATCCGGCGAAATCTCATTGTATGCGCCGCAGTATTCGGTTTGGCCGTGCTGCTCTCAGCCAGCGCCGCGCACCGTCCTCCACAGGCGCCGGCAGCAAGTGCCAATGAAGTCGTCCTGGCCGTAGATTCGGCGCAGAGCACCGTGCACTACACGGTTGGCAGCAGTCTTCACGCTGTGCACGGAACGTTCGCGCTCAAACGCGGCACGTTGCGGCTGGACCCGGCTACCGGCAAAGCTACCGGCGAAATCGTCGTGGATGCCATCAGCGGCCAGAGTGGCAACGACTCACGGGACAAGAAAATGCACAAGGAAGTCCTCGAGAGTGGTCGCTTTACGGACATTATTTTCCGTCCCGACCGCGTGGAAGGTACCGTCCAGCTGCAGGGTACTTCCAACGTGCAGCTTCACGGTGTTTGCCTGTTGCACGGCAGCGAGCACGAGCTCACTGCGTCCGTGCGGGCGGAGCTTACATCCGGCCAGTGGAAGGGCACCGCGACCTTCAGTGTCCCCTATAACGATTGGGGCCTGAAGAATCCGGGAAACTTTCTGCTGAGGGTAGACCACGAGGTGAACATCGAAGTACAAATGGCCGGCAGCATGCAAACGCAAGCTGTATCGGCGAAGCCGTAGGCAAATGTCCTAATCTTCCGGCTCTTGGGTCACAATGTGAACGTCGACCGCCGGTGACTCTCGCAAGAAGCGGTGCACTGCCGACAAATAAAGATACCTCCGCCAGTCATGAACGGGCGCCCGCCCGAAAATTACCTGGGTGATGTGCTTTGAACGAACGAAGGCCGCGACGGAGTCCGCCACGCTTCGCCCTTTCAGGCGAATTACCTGCGCGCCCAGGCTCTCGGCGAAGCGCAGGTTAGCCGCCAGCGCGTTCTGATTCGACTCCTTGGGGCCAAACTCGCGGTCCACGTGAACGACGTACAGCTCGGCATCCATACGGCGGGCCATTCTCGCGCCACGCGCAATGAGGTATTGCCCGGCGGGATTCGAGGATATGCAGACAGCCATACGCTCGCGCACGCCCCAGTTCTTGCGTATGTCCTGCGCCTCCATGTAGGACTCGAGGCTGCGGTCGACTTGTTCGGCAACTTGGCGCAGGGCCAGTTCGCGAAGGGCGATGAGATTGCCGCGGCGAAAAAAATTGCTGAGCGAGCGCTCGACCTTGTCGCTGCTGTAGACGTCGCCTCGCTTCATGCGGTTCTGAAGCGCCTCGGGGGTGAGGTCCACCATAACCGTCTCGGAAGCGGTGAGCGGCACCCAATCGGGCACCGTTTCTCGTACAACGACACCCGTGATGGATCGCACGACCGGAGCGATACTCTCGATGTGCTGAATATTCAGCGTGGAAACCACGTCGATCTTTGCGGCCAGGAGCTCCTGCACGTCTTCGTAGCGCTTGCGGTGCTTGCTGCCGGGAATGTTGGTGTGCGCCAGCTCGTCGACCAACACCACTTCCGGATGCCGCGCCAGGATGGCGTCCACATCCATCTCCTCGAACACGGTCCCCTTGTATTCGATTTTCTTGCGCGGCACCTGCTCCACTTGCCCGATCAGCTCTTCAACGCCCTTGCGGCCGTGCGTCTCCACCACGCCGATGACCACGTCTTCGCCGCGGCTGTGGCGGCGCAGCGCCTCGCTCAACATGCTGAACGTCTTGCCCACCCCGGGCGCATAGCCGAGGAAAAGTTTGAAGATGCCGCGCGGTTTTTGCGGCGGCGAAGCGACTTCCAGCCAATCTTCAGGCTTCTTAGGCAAGGCCTACCTTCTCCGTGACGAATTGTCGGCATGCGCTAGAATGTAGCGATGCAGAGATTCCTAGCCGGCCGAGTCATGGGGATAGCTGTGTCCCTGGCCGCGGTGGCCGGCATTTCCTTGTTCTATCGCCACATTCTGCACGTGAACCAAACGACCGTGGCACTCTCGTTTCTGCTGGCAATTCTAGCAGTTTCGGCAGTGTGGGGAATGGCCGTTTCCGTGGCCATGTCGCTTGTTGCGGTGGCGGCTTTCAATTATTTCTTCTTGCCGCCGGTGGGGACGCTGACCATCGCGGATCCGCAAAACTGGGTCGCGCTGTTCGCCTTCCTGGTCACTTCCATAGTGGGCAGCCAGCTTTCCTCGCGCATCCGTACGGAAGCCGACGAAGCGCACCACCGCAGGCGCGAGGTGGAGCGCCTCTACCAGTTCAGCCGCAAACTCCTTGGCGAAGGCAATGTCATCCAATTGATGAACGCCATCCCGGATTACATCGTGGAAAGTTTTGAAGCCGGCGCGGCCGCGCTGTTTCTTCCGCAGAAGGACAAATTTTACCGCTCCGGGTTCGGTGCGGCTCATCTCAATGAAGAAAAGATGAAAGAGACGTTTTCGCTTGATGAGTTCTCGGCGGACACGCAGCAAGGCCAGTCTTTCATTCCCATTCGACTGGGTGTTCGTCCTATAGGCAGCCTGGGGATTTCGGGATCGCAACTTTCGCGCCAATCGTTGGACGCCATCAGCACGCTGGTGGCGATTGCCATTGAGCGGGCACGCGCCGTCGAGCAACTTGGTCAAACCGAAGCGGAAAGGCAAGGCGAGCGTCTGAAGTCCGCGCTGCTGGATTCGATCACGCACGACTTTCGCACGCCCCTGACCTCCATGAAAGCCGCGGTCAGCAGCCTGCTCTCTTCGCTTCCCTCCGACGCCACGCAGACGCACGAGCTTCTCTCCATCATCAACGAGGAGTGCGACCGCTTGAATCGCCTGGTCGAAGAAGCTGGCGAGATGGCTAAGCTCGAAGCCGGCGAAATCACCCTGGACCTCGTGCCCATCCCGGTGGAGGAAATCATCCAGGCGGCTCTGGGACACTGTAGCGCATCGCTCAGCGGGCGCCCGATAGACCTGCGCATCGCCCCGGACCTGCCGCCGGTACGCGCTGACCGCGGACGCGCCAAAGAGGCGCTGGTGCAACTGATCGACAACGCCAACCTTTATTCGGCGAAGGACCAGCCGATCACCATCACCGCGGAACTGACCGGAGATACGATTACCAGCAGCGTTGCCGATCGCGGCCCTGGAATCGATGAGTTCGAGCAAACCATGATTTTCGACAAGTTCTA
>Ga0137363_10002038_pt1 | contig 11884 bp, 11 predicted proteins | sample MadtaG_FD_104800 | JGI IMG/M metagenome (GOLD analysis project Ga0137363, IMG submission 104800) | Vadose zone soil microbial communities from Angelo Coast Range Reserve, California, USA - Mad1_115_16 metaG | ecosystem: Environmental > Terrestrial > Soil > Vadose zone | place: USA: California...
ATCAAGCTGCAATGACACAAACGTCAACTCGGCTGATTTCAGTAATCCGACGACGGCGCCTGTAGCGCGGAACACGAACTCACCCTTGACTTCGTGTCCGTAGCATTTAGAATCCCGTCTCAACAATGAGCTATTCCCTGCAGTAGGTATAGCGATTCCAGCTTTGCGGCACCATAAAGTGGGCAGACAAGATAGAGTTCTCAAAACTGCTTTATCAAACCCGTAACTACTTGCTCATCAGCAGCTTTGTACTTTATGAGATTTATTTATTTTATAAGTCAGATAAAGATCTCACACAACCACCGCCGCAGCACCACTTGCGGATTTATCTACGCGCTCAAAACGGCACTGTGAATAAAGTTCTCGATCGTTGCTGATGCGAAGGCGTGAGGGTTAAGGTTTCACTCACTCACCCAAGTTGCCTCAGGTGTTTTATTGGACAGAACATCGATAATTTCGTCCAGCGTCAGCAAGCGGTAGTGAACAGAGTTGGGGAACCCGATCAGCCGATCCGATAACGAGCGCACCCATGCAGAATCGTGAATCAACAAGAGCGGAAAAACGCACCGCTTCGATCCTTCACCGATCATCGGCGACTCGGTTTGAGGACTATCCCAAGGGTGAACGAACTCTTCATAGACAGTGTAGCCAGCAACGCGGCCAACCCTTATTCGAAGATCAGAATCCAGTCCATCACTTATTTCTGAAAACATCATGGTGACAACCAGCCCTTCGTGATCTTCACTAACCAGAGCGCGAGCTGCTGCCGTAACAATCCCTTCGACCAGTTCCCACTTTTCGTGTCACCTTACGTTGAGTGATTTACTAACTGAAGGTCCAAATTCAGGCGATGGGTAATACTTGATCAATCGCTCGCGAATATCCCTAGGTACGCCACCGGGAACATGGATGAAGACATTCCTCACGACAGCTTCCATTACTTCTTCGGCCGTGAAGATATACTTCGGATCGTAGGCTGAGATGAACTCCGACTTCAGCCGAGCATTCGCGAATCCGGCGACACCAATCTCAAGATCGCGATTATCGAAATGCATTCCCCAAATCGCAGAATCGGAATAGACGAGAGTAACTTGGGCCTGATATAGCATGGTTCCTACTAGACTGTCGCCTCTACGTTCGCCTTGTAGAAACGCAACGTACTCATCTTTTGTGTCAAGAACAGATACTTCAATGATTGGGTATGATCCAGGTTCCCTAAAACAAATACTCCTCTGGATCGGGAACGGTGACCGCTAAGTAGAACTTTGTTTTCGCCCAGTTTTGTGAGAAAGGCTTTCAGTCGTTCAAAAAAGATCCTGACATAAGCGTCTCTTCGACAAAGCACCCACAACTTAGGCGTTCGCTAAGCACCTTATCCGGCAGTCGGTTGTCTCCAAGGAACAAACTATCCATGATTCTCAAATGACGCCGAAATACATCTTCAGTGTTCACAAATCTCATAAAATAGCGCCGACCTCAATGGTTTTATTCTGATCTTGACCACCGGTTCGCCGCCTCGAAAGTATTGGGCGATCGGTCGGTTTTTTGGATTGCGAGTTAGGATTCGTTGACCCATGTTACCTCGGGCTGTTTGTTGCATAAGACATCAACAATTTTATCCAGCGTCACGAAGCGATAGTGGATCGGAGAGGGAGGAATGATTATTAGATCCGATAACCAACTTACCCATTCAGAATCATGAATCAACAATAAGGGATAAGTATAGTTTTCCCATTTCCCAGTAAGTCTTGGAAACTCCTTTTGAGTCCGATTCCACGGGTGGACGAACTCTTCGTAAACAGTGTAGGCGCGTACGCGTCCAAACGTCATGCGGAGATCGGAGGAAAGCCCGTCAATAACGTTGGAGAACAGCAAGGTAACAACTAAACCTTCATTGTCTTCGTGGATCGAAGCACTCGCTGTCGGCGTTACGATTCCTTCAACAGGCTCCCATTTTTCTTGTCGTTCTACCATCGCCACCGAATCCGTAATTTGAGAAGTCGATATGCGTCAGCACGTGGCGGGATAGTTCTTAATGAGCTGATCACGAATATCCATCGGCACGCCTCCGGGAACATTAATGAACACATTTTCCACTACTACTTCTACGACTTCCTTTGCAGTGAATACATAATTACCATCGTAGACTGAGACGAACACTGATTTCAGTTCCGCATCAGCGAAACCGGCAACGCCGATTTCTAGGTCATGATTGTCGATATGTATTCCCCATTTGGCCGAATCCGAATAGATGAGGCTGACTTGAGCGATATGACCGACAGCGCTATAAGGTGAATCGTTGCCGTAACCATGCAGCAAATCCAAGTACTTCTGTTTTTCATCATGAACCGACACCTCGATAATGGGAATAGACTTTCCTTCCAGGTTCGGATCTGGATCAGCGAGTATAATCGCTAAGTAAAACCTTTCTTCACCCAAAGTTGTAATGAAAGATTTCATCTTCTCAAAGAACAAGCGAGAAAACAGAGCTTCTTCAATGAAGATCCTACAGGACAAACTTTCTTTCAGTACGACGTCTGGTAATCGTCTTTCACGCCAGAATAGGCGGTCAATAATTTCCAAATGACGTCTAACCAAATTCGGATCGTGTACAAACTGCATAGGGTTTTCTACCGGTTCAATCTAATCTTTAGATTTGACTCTCCGCCGCGAAAGTATTGCGCGCTTGGCCCATTCTTTGGACTATCGTAGACGGTGTACCGATTCGTACCGTTGTCCATTATGACGGCATTGCCGGCACGCGTTTCTTTGTAGCCAGCATCCCTTAAATTCTGAATGAACTCTGATTTTGTCGCGTTCGTATGCACCTGAGTAAAGTTACTACGCGGGTTTGGTTTTACTTCCCAAGAATTTGATGTCGTGGCCATCACCTGAGCATCGTTTTCACTCTGCTCATGGAGTGCATTAAGAGAGAAGGCAGCCGCATCCAACAACGCAAGGCTTGAGCCCGCTATCGCATATCCTCCATTGAGGGAAAGCAAGATAAACGCACCCGTGGCTGCGGGCATCGGTGCTGTCTGTCGTCCGAGTTCTCGGATTAGACCGGTATTTACATATCCTCCGTCACTGCCGCTCTGTTGTGGTCCGCGAAGCTCTAAGGGATGGCCGGAGGTGGCGCTTAATCTCACGACACTTCCATTAGTCAGGGTAACGTCTCTCGAACTTTGACCGCCAAAATTGAGAGCTTGGTAGCCCTGCGCTTTGTCAGCCCTCGAAATCTTGTTCCCCTCAATCCACGCGATTCCAATTCGCTTATGCTCATCATCGAGGTAGCGGTAGATCCACATCAGCCCGTCGGGATCTGTGAGATTAAGTGGATTGTTCAAAACATAGGTATAGAGATTCCAGCTCTGGGGAACATTCGGATGGGCACAAGCAGGGGCAGACAGCGGATCTGGAGAAGTAAATCTCCCTTGAGTGCTTCCGTAGTATCTGGCGAGGAAGTAATCAAGCCCGGTTTCATTGTCGCGTTCTTTTTGGGTGAACTTCTGTCGCAACCCATCGGCTACACTGTAACCCATTCCAGTTGTGCGCCCGCCTACCGTCGCGCCCAGCTCTTCACCAAATGGCATGTAGTCGTGACGACTGGAGACTGAACCACCAGAGTTGGTTACTACTCGTGGCGAACCGAGATGGTCTGAAATCGAGTATTGTGTGCCGTTGGAGTTCATGGCCGTTGGTTCGATGGTAATCATGCTGGAACCATAGACGTATTCCTTCTTGAGGTTGCCGGTCGAGCCATCGAACTCTGCCAACAGTTGGCCGCCAATGCCGTACACGAATCGCGTGTTCTCTCCCGCCAGCTTCTTCACTCGCTGGCCGTCACCGTCGTAGACGTATGCGGAGCCATTATCCACATTGCTGATCCTATTCTCAGCATCGAACGTGTAAGCATGGATCGTGTCGTTTGTCAGATTCCCCGCCCCGTCATAGCCGAAACCGCTGGTCGTGATCCGATTGGTGCTGCTGCTGAAAGCAAGATTGTAGACGCCTCCGCCATAATCAATCTGCCGATTGCCATAGCGATCATAGACGTTCGTCTGCGACCAGCTCGCACCGCTGTTTTCACTCGAAGTCGTGAGGCGATTGAGTGCGAGCATTGAATTACGACCCGCGCCGCCATTTTCCTTTTGGACCATGAGTTCTCGTGTGATGAGCGCATGGTAATGGTGGTCCATCTGCTCCGTTGGTGAGTTCGCTCAGATAACTAAAGTACCATTGGCCCTGGTAAAGTCGGGCATTCAATCCAGCCCGCCAATACCCAATCTTACGCATCTCTCGATACTGGGCACATCCCTCTATAAGCCACTCCTTGGAATCCCCATTCATATTGACGACAGTGGCGGCTGTGGGAGTGAAGCTAAGAAGCTCAAAGGCGTGGCGGTCCGGAAATCCGTTTTCATGATCTTTCATGAATGCCGCTCTCGTCAGGGAACCCTCGATGGCGTTAAGCGACATATCATAAACGTCATTCCATCGTCTTTCTGATTGCGCTTTGACTAGTAATCTCAGGCGTTCAAAGAGCTTGGCCCTCTCCTCAGGAGGAATGGATGAAAAAGCGTCTTTCCTGCTTTCAATTACCTGTGAGCGTACTTGCCCGCCGAGCATGAGGATAAGACCTAAAACGACAATCTCAATCACGTGAATCAAGCGAACGTTCTTCGTCTTCATTGCTTTTCGAACTCCTGATTAGTGTACAACTCCAAAGACGTTTGGATGCTGTGTGTTAGGTCGAACTAGCGCTCCAGGCGGGGCTCCCCAAAGGTATGTTACATTTGTGTCCGTCTGATTTCGCTTCGGATAGCTGCTTCTGAGCACACCTGCTCTGTCCGAGTCCGTCAAACGGTCATCTCTGAGCGTGCGGAGCATCTGAGTATCTTTTACCGGAGCCGTTACGTCCAGTTGCGCCTTGAAGGCTCTCACTTCATCGTAAATATCATACGTTTTGGGATCCGGTGTCCAAACCCCGGAGGCAGTTCTAACAAAGTTAAACTCTCCGTTATCGAATTGCCGGCCATGCTCTAACTCGTGCGCAAATCGGCCTTCGATCGTAAACTTCTCCTGGCCGTTGCCTCGGTTTCTAATCGTTATGAGTACGTTAGTACCGTCGGTCGAGGTCAGACCTTCAGCCTCTCCCCCACCGGCCACGTCTTTTGTGGTCACCCCAATGATGTAGTTTATTTTGGAGTTCTCCAACCTATTAACTGTAGCAAGCTCACTCGCATTTTTCTTTGGATCCTTATTCAGGAAATCTTTGTACTCTTCGTATTCCTTCTTGGAATAGGTACCATTCTTGGTAAGGTTCCCATTCTTGTCCTTTTCAAAATCGATTGTTTCGCCGGTTGGATCCAGCAGATTGAGTGGGGCATTTCGCGTGTATTGATACAAGTTGATCTGCTGAGGATCGACCAATCTCTCTTTGGTCAAGTTTATTGGATCGACGCTTGTGAATCTTCCTTGCGTACTTTCGTAGTATCTCGCGCCGAAGTAATCGAGCCCAGTTTCGCTATCCCGTTCTTTCTGAGTGAACTTCTGCCGCAGATTATCGCTTGCACTGTAGCCCTGCGATGTTGTCCTGCCACCCGTACCGGCAAAGAGTTCTTCCCCAAACGGCAAGTAATCATGCCGCGCGAGGCTGGAGAGCGAACCGCTGAGGTCTGCGATCATGCGCGGCGTGCCCAGCTGATCCGTGACCAGCCAGTGGATGTTTGCCGACGACTCAGCAGTCACCAGCAATTGCCCATTGCGATAGCCATACTCTTTCTGTGGAGTCGAAGCCGCGTCATTGGCCGCATATTCAGCCAGCAACTCACCGCCGAGGCCGTAGACCTGCCAGGTCTCTGCGCCGTTGACGTTGCGTTTTACCCTGCGGCCGTCGCCGTCATAGGTGTAGGTCTGCCATTGACTGTTGGCCCAAGCCTGCTTCATCCGGTTCTCGGCGTCGTAGGTGCGCGTGCCTTCGCCGGTGAAGGTATCCGAGGTGAGATTACCCGCCGAGTCATAACTCATCGTGTAACCTGACGGAGCGGTCAAACGGTTTGTGTTCGTATCCACGCCAAAGTTGGGTTTGGGAATGCCCGTGCCCCAGGTGTTCGTTTGATCGATCGTGCGATTGCCGTAGAGGTCATAGCTGTAGACTTGCGCAAACTGAGAGACCCAAGAACCGCCGCCGGCAATGTCCAGGCTAGATTCATTCACTGCGCTCAGTCTATTCAAAGCGTCGTAACTGTAGCTGTCCTGGGTCAGAGTTTGCGCTTGATCCAGGGTCGCGTTGGGTGGCGGGACCCAGTTCTCTGCGAAGATCAGATTCCCGTTGTTGTCCGTGCCGCTACCGCCCCATGCGTGATTGCTCGAGTAATAAAGGATCAGCCGTCCCCGGTTCCAATCCCAGGTGTCGTTCACGCTGCTCAGCCGAGTGTCGAACATCTGTCCGCGAATGTTGTAGAAGGTCTTATGGTAGAGCGGCGTTGTGGTTCCGTATTGTTCCCAGGTGATCCCGCCCACCGAAGCATAGCTGATACCTGTCGCGTAAGTACGGCTCGCGCCATCGCCCAGATTTCCGTTCATGCTGCTCGCTCTGCCGGCGCTATCGTACGTGTTGGTTACCGTGCGACCGGATGGATAAGTCTCAGACAGGACGTGACCCGCCAGATCGTAGGAATAGCTCATCGAGTATGTCTGGCTCCCGAGCGTCTGGCTTCCGCCGAGGACTTTGCCAGCGGCATCATAGCCGCTGTAGCTGTAGGTAGACACACTGGAACTCACCGCGGCTAAACGTCCTTTGCCATTTGAGATTCCGCTTGAATCGTAATTGTAACTGACCGTAGGCGTGCCGTCAGAATAACTCCGGCTGGTGGCGCGATTCAAAGCGTCGTAAGCAAAGGTCGTGGTGATCGAACGCGCATCTGTCTTGCTCGTCAGATTGCCGTTGGCGTCGTAAGCGTAACTGATCGTGCCGCTCTCGGGATTGGTGGCAGAAGTCAGCCGCTTGAGCGAATCATAAACGAAGGTGCGTGTCTGGCTGCCCTGCGAAACCGTCGTCAGATTGTCGAGCGTGTCATAGCTGTAACTCGTCTGATAGTTCAAGCCGCTCGGGTCTTCGTAAACCGTAGTCAGGCGGCCCAAACCATCCGCTACGCTCTGGCGTTGCTTGCCGGCTTGATCGGTAACCGTGACGGTGTTGCCTGAATAAGAACTCGTCACCGCCGCGCTGTCGGGCGTCGTTACTGAGACCACGCGGCCGAGAGCGTCGAAGGCGCTCGTCGTCCATACGGCAGTTTCACTTTGCCACGGCCGAAACGGATTCGAAGTCTTGTAAGCACGGCCTAGCGCATCGTACTGCGTTTGCGCAGCGATGTAATTCGTTCCGCCTTCATATGTCCGCGACTCCGTCGTTCGCCCCAGGCCGTCGTAAAGCGCTTTGCTCACCAGCGCGCCATCGGTGTTGGTGGTTAAGTCGCTCGCGGTCGTCACGATGTGATTAGCGTCGTCATAGCTGAAGGTGGTCTGGTTTTGCAGTCCGCTCACTCCGTACGCGCGGATCACCTGTGTCGGCCGGTCCAGCACATCATTGTAGAAGCCGCTCGAGACGATCCCATTCACATCTTTACCATCTACCGGACGACCCAGATAATAATCGAACTGGGAATAGACGGTTTGATTGGCCGCGTTAGTCACGCTGGTAGGAAAAGCATAACTGGCCTGGCCCACCGAGCTCAGCTCCAGAGGCGCGCTGTTAGTGGTCGCTTCGCCGTCGGGCGCGCCAAAACAATCCGTGTAGAAGATGTTCGCGGCATTGCCGCGGCCGTCAAGAGTCTTAACCGGATTGCCTGCGATGTCATACTGCGCGTAGGTGGAGATTGAGCCTGTCACTGAACCGTTAAGCAGCAGATACCGCGTAGTGGCAGTCGCGTTACCACGAGTCGAGTACGATGGGGTGAAGGAAGAATCGAGCCCGCTGATGCTCGGGCGGTCAAACAGGGCAGCGTGGCTTGTGTCCGTGGCGTAGTTATCATACTCGATGGTTGTACGAGCTCTCTCCATGCCACCCGCATCATAAACAGACGATTGCGAAGCCAAGCTGCGATTGTGGATGTTTGTGGTGGTGTAGTCCGCGCCGTTGACTGAATTGGTGACGAGGTAATCGGTATGGATACGTCGCATTAAAGGTCCCGCGGTTCCTGCTCCGTAGTCGTATTCGTAGGCGTCGGTCTTGTTGTTGTACTGGTCATAAGCGAAGGTCTGCTGCGCTACCTGGTTTGTATCCACCAACGTACTGACAGTCTGCGTCAGGCGTGGATCGTTTGCAGGAGCATCATCTGCGCCAAAGGTCCACCAACTTACCGGCGCCCGCTGCGCCCAGGTGTTGGTCACGCGTCGCAATACCGTCACCCCGTTTGTGTCCAGGGCTTCGGTCTGGTTTTCCTTACCCTCTTTCCAGGCTGAATAGAGATGTTGATTCGTTGGATCGCTTTGGCGAAATAGCGAAGCCGCTCCGCTGCCGTAGAAATAATGTTTCTCGCGGGCCAGTATCGTTCCGCCTGGGCTGACCTGGTCTACAGTGACGGTCGTGGACCAGGGGGTAGGATCTTCGGAACTGCTGTAGGTGGCGGAATAAGTTTGTTTTCCCTCCAGCGTGACTCCATCCGCATACATGCGTCGCTCGACCACCCGGCGGTAAATCTGTAAATAGTCGTCATTGTACAAAGAGTCGCCGGTGATCACGCCCGAACCAACGGTCATGTCGTATTCAACGGCTCCGCCCGTCGGCAACTCGACGCGCGCGAGCTCGCCATAGCTGTTGTAGTAAAACTGATAGCGTCGCGACCCGTCTGGCAGCCAGACTGCCGAGACGATGCTCGCAGGGTTGTAGTTGCCCGACTGAAAGGCGTTGAGTTCCGGAAACAACTGCTGGTACGTCTGAAGAGTATAGGCGGCGGGATGGTTGGAGTAGCTCGAGGCCTGACGCAGGACGCTGCTCAGGCTCGTCTTGGAAACGCGAATCACCCGTGGCGCTCCGCCGAAACCCTTAAAGGTGATCTGATCGCATACGCCATAAGGCGCAACGTCGGCAACGTTGTAGGCTATGGTCACTTGCCGGTTGAGTGAGTCCGTAATTATTGTTGAACTGCCATATGTGAAGCTGAGGCGATTGCCATTCCGATCACGGAGCCACGTCACCGTTCCATTATCGAAGCGATAACGTGTGCCATTGCGCAACATTAGATACCCTGATGGATAGAGCGCGCTTCCGCCCGGCGTGTTGCGATCGTAAATGGTGGTGTCGGAGATAAAAGTCATGGCCTCGCCGTCATGAGAGATGAACACCGTGCCCCGCGAAGCACCTGTGACTGAGGAACACAGGTTCGGATAGCTGCCAAGCGGTTGTCCACCCGCGAGTTGATCTATTAACTCATGCTCTGAGCCGTCGGCTTCAAGGAAAGTGAGGCGCGTAATGGTGGCCCCAAAAGCATTCGTATTACCACCCGGGTAGCTGGAGCAGTCCGTAAATCCGGTTCCGCTCTGTCGCCCCTCAAGCTTTGGAACATAGCTGCTGCTACCGCTCCACCAACCGCTTATGGGTTTGTAGTTGTCGTGAACGCCGGAAGGATTAGTGTGAAGAACACGCCATCCCTTGAGATTGAGCGCAAGCAGCAACGCCATTTGCGCGTCGCCGCGTCCACCTATCCCAAGTAGTGGCAGTTGAAAGTTGAGATTGCCGTTATAGAGATTGACGTTATCAAAGCCGCTCAACTCATACGATCCCGACGGTGAGCCGGGAGTCATTCCTAAAGGCGTTTTCCCATCAGTCGCTGTTTGTGCCTCAATACTCCAAGCGCTTAGTACTATCAGAATTGCGGCCAGCACCAAGCTCTTAATGGATCGAGCTCGGATGAAGAACGTCTTAGTGGCATTGAGATTTATTCTAGTCCCGAGAAAATGGACTCTGCCGCTCGTCATGATGAGGCTCTCCTTAGTAAGAGTCGGGCGCTTAGTCGTCTCCGGGCAAACCATTTGATCCGAGAGGTTCTAAATGATTTGAAACCAGGCTCTCGTTTTTGGGTCCATTTTAGAGAACTTAGGCTAACCGGCGAATATAGGCGGGACCGAGCCTCGGGGAAGAGTTAGGGCCGGGAACCAACTTCAATGATTGGCAAGGAAACCTTGCGGCGACCATTAGATCTGATTCGCTCTGACCTTAGCAGCAATGCTTGAGGACCAAGTTGTCGCCGAATTGAGTTCAGTTTGTAATCCTGTTGCAGCGCGCGCCTTCGGCACTTTGGCGTCACACTGGGGCTTGGGTTTTTCGAGTTGATGAAGGCGTTGCTGGCGTGAGGCGAGAGGTGAGTGAGCGTGACCGGCAGGCCTGCTTAAGTCCGCAAGATACTTATCTCTCTTACGATGGAACACTCGCCCGTTGGCGTTAACCGCTGAAAGCCCACTCTTCATTTATGCCGGAGCTGTGATGCACGCGGACATGGAGTTGTTTTAGATCGGTCGCGCGACGATTTAATCCGGTGGGCGACTACTTATCGAATCACGCCGGGAAGCGGACTCGATGCGCTGGCATACAGTCGCTTACTCATTCGTCCGGAGGTGTAGGCCAATCGGCCCGCCTGGATCGCGAGTTTCATGGCCATAGCCATCCCGGCTGAATCTTCAGCTTCGGCGATTGCAGTATTCATCAGCACCGCATCGGCTCCCAGTTCCATCGCAATGGTGGCATCGCTCGCGGTGCCGACTCCGGCATCGACAATGATCGTCGCATCGGGAAGTTGCTCGCGCATAATGCGCAAGTTCGTAGGGTTCTGCACGCCGAGACCGGATCCGATTGGCGCCGCCAAAGGCATCACTGCGGCGCAACCCGCGTCCAGCAGTTTCTTAGCCATGATCAGATCGTCGGTGAAGTAGGGCAGGACGATAAAGCCCTCCTTAACCAGAACCCGCGACGCTTCGAGAGTCTGTTCGTTGTCCGGAAATAGCGTCGTCTGGTCGCCGATTACCTCGAGCTTGATCCATTCAGTGCCCAGAGCTTCGCGCGCCAGGCGTGCGGTGCGGACGGCTTCGTCCGCTGAATAACAGCCGGCGGTATTAGGCAGAAGTTTTAGTGTTGGATCCAAATGATCGAGAAACGATTCGCTGCTTCGATCCAGGGGCACGCGCCGCACCGCGATCGTAACCATCTCAGCACCCGCCGCACGATGCGCGGCTTTCATCTCGTCGTAACTTCGATACTTGCCAGTGCCGATGATTATGCGCGAATGAAATGCCTGGCCGGCAATTTCAAAACGATCGACAAATGCGGTAGCCGCGGTGGACATGAACTAAACCTTCCTTCTCCGTAATCTCAGGATGACTTTACACCGCGCAGACTGGAAATAAAAATCTGGAGGCAGGAGCGCGGACATCCTGTCCGTCTGGGCGCGCGGCGCGAACAACCTTTTCAAGTAATTTCCTTTTGAATCTTGGCGTGCTTCGCCCCACAGCGGACAGGATGTCAACGCTCCGCCCGCTAACCACCGCCAACAAAATGAACAATCTCGATGTGGTCACCCTCTCTCAGACTCGTCTGCGACCACTTGTCGCGACGGATGACCTGTTGATTGAGCTCAATGGCGATACGCGCCGGTTCGAGCGACAACTCGCGGACCAGATCGTCCAGCATCGATTGATCCGCCACTTCCCTGTTCTCACCGTTAAGTTGAAGCAGCAACCGTCGGTCCCCTATTCAGAAGATTTATCGGGCAGGATGATTCTCCGCAACTCCGCGGTCTCGCCGTCCATATGGGCCTGAATCAGGACCGCCGCCCGCCCGCCTTCGAATGATGGGAGCAAGATCGGAATTGCAGCGATGCCTTGTGGA
>Ga0137363_10002042_pt1 | contig 11867 bp, 6 predicted proteins | sample MadtaG_FD_104800 | JGI IMG/M metagenome (GOLD analysis project Ga0137363, IMG submission 104800) | Vadose zone soil microbial communities from Angelo Coast Range Reserve, California, USA - Mad1_115_16 metaG | ecosystem: Environmental > Terrestrial > Soil > Vadose zone | place: USA: California...
AAACATGGACCAGAGCGTCATCAAGGTTCGCTGCTCATCATGCGTAAGCCGCGTGCCGCGCGGCCTTCCCCATCCAGGAGCGGGACGAAGCTGGCCGATCGGCAACATATCTCCGTCCGGCCAGTGTCCCGGTTCGGATAGTGGCGCCCACTTAGCGGCATTCGCAAATTGATCGCCGATACCCTGGGGGTAGTTTTTGTTACTGCGCCACAGGTCCCATATGTCATCGGAAATGCGCCACATTTGCGCGTACTTGCGCAGCTCCTCTGCTTTTTCCAGAGGAGCCGGACCGGGTGAGAGGCTCAAAACAATGGAGTGGTTGGCTTTGCTGAGCGCCGTGCTCAGCGCGCGAATTTCCTCGCCTTTGTAAGGGTGGCTGCTGATGCAATCCACTTTGATAAAATCCACTCCCCAACTTGCATATAGCTGGGCGATGGAATCGTAGTAAGCTTGCCCTCCCGGATTGCCGGCATCTACGCCGTAGTTGTCGTAATTCCAAGGACAAGTATCGGAAGTGTTAGCAGCCTCGGCTGCGTAGTATGTCGACCCCGCAATGGGCAGATTTTTTTCGACGGCCGCCTTGGGAATGCCCCTCAGAATGTGGATGCCGAATTTCAGACCGAGGGAGTGCACGTAGTCAGCCAACGGCTTGAAGCCGTCGTTGTTCGCAGCCGAGGAGAAGCGGCTTGTCGGAGGTATGTAGCGACCAAACTGGTCCAGGGTGTATTGAAACGTCTTCGAATTGCCTTCCGCCACCGGATTGGTGACGTACCACTCGGCGTCTACCACCACGTACTGCCAGCCATGAGGTTTCAGGTGCTTGGCAAACCAATCGGCATTGGCTCTGAATTCCGCTTCATTGATGGTTGTTCCGTAGCCATCCCAGCTATTCCAGCCCATGGGTGGCGTCTCCGCCAACATAGTAGGTTGATCTCCCCCTCGAAGCGCTTCCTTTACAAGGCACGTGGCTCCGAACACTAAAAAAAAGGAAAACGCCAGTCTGCGCAAGATGTGACGAATCTCCATAACTTTGGATCTCTTTCTTGCTAGGGCGGGTGTCGTGTCCATCTGCTTTCTCCCTGTGAGTCGTCCGTAATCGTCCCCAAATCTGGCAGGACATGCAACCGAACTCAACTGCTGACCAAAGCGCCAGGTTTAGAAGGAAAGTAGTAAGCCGCTATCCGTCAAGATTGCGCTACTACGACGTCTGTAGGCCATCAGACCTTTTGCTCGATCGAATCCTGGTCGGGCACGGTCAGGCACATTCGCAATAAGTCATGCCAGCGCATCGAAATATCCGTGAACTTGATCCTGCGCCAAGCGAGGTGTGCTTCGCGCTTTGCAATCTGCTTTGCAGAGTTGTCGTTTGCACAGCAGAATGCGGATTTTCCGGTTATTTTTGTGCGTTCGCCGGAGCCCCTTCCAGCACGGCGTGCGGCCAATCATCCGTCCAATCAATCGTCGAGATGTGTAAGCGAGGTCTTCCGGTCTTACCGTCGTAGGCATGGAACACGATAATGTCGCCGCCGGGTTGTTGTAAAATGGATTCACCGCCGGGGCCCGCCCAAAGTTGATTGCCTACAAGTAGTGGCGTTCCCCTGCCTTCCAGCATGGGCTTGCCGGCAGCGTCCACGTACGGCCCGATAACATTGCGTGAGCGGCCGACCATCGTTTTGTAATTGCTTTTGACGCCTCGGCAACACAGATCGAACGAAACGAAGAGATAGAAGTAATCCCCGTGATGCACGATGAACGGAGCCTCGATGGCTTGCCAATCGTCGGGTAAATTGGGCGGGCGAAGCGCCGGGTTTTCCGGGCGTGCCCGCTTCGCTATTGAATAGAGTTTGGAGTCCTCGTCTGCAAGCTTGCCTGTTTGGGGATTGATTCGCCGCATCTTGATGCCGCTCCAGAAGCTGCCGAAGCTCATCCACAGATGATCCTCCGAGTCGGCCACAATATTGGGGTCGATGGCGTTGAAGTCATCTTCCTCCCGGGAACGTAAAACTAGTCCTTCGTCCACCCACTTGAAATCCGGACTGTTCGGATTCAAGGTCTTGTTCGTCACCAAAGCGATGCCGGAGGTGTTCTTTCCGAATACTGAGAATGCGTAATAAACGTGGTATTTTCCGTCGAAGTAGGACTCGTCCGGAGCCCACAGATCTTTGGTTTGCGGGCTTTCTTTTTTGATCCAATCGGGTATGCTTTGGAAAACAAAGCCGCAACGCTTCCAGGTGTGCAAGTCCTTCGAACACCGGATCTGAAGCTGGCCCGGGGAAATCTTCTCTGTAACCGTGCCGAACAGATACCACGTGTCGGCTTCCTTAATGATCGATGGATCGTGCACGCCATCCACGTCACCTTCCACGTGCATGACTGACGGCGTTCCTTGGGGCGGTGTTTGACATTTCGAGGCGGCAGCCGAAGCCAACAGCATGGCAACGGCGGCCAGTGATCTGCTCTCGACCGATATCTTCATTTGCGATTCCCTTTTCCGTGTGTTTCATCCAGCCGATAAACATGAGGATCACTATTCCGGTGTCCGCGGCACGAGGCATCCATCGGCGTGTCACAGACTGTAGCAAAAATGCAAGCAAACGTTTACTATCTCCGCCAGCCTGTTATAGGAGGTGCGGACCGATGCGACGCCGCGAGTTCCTGTACAACGGTTTAGCTGGCGCTTGCACCCTGGCATTCGCCAACTGCTCAGCCCCGAAGGCTATTTCCTCTGTGGATTCACGAATCGAAATCCTCATCGGAGAATCACTGGGCACGATTTCCCCCGACATTTATGGCCATTTTACCGAGAATCTAGGTGGTGTGGTCTACGACGGCATCTGGGTCGGCGAAAACTCCAAAGTGCCCAACATCGACGGAATCCGCATGAAGCTGATTGAAGAAATGCGCAAAATCAAGGCCCCGGTAGTCCGTTATCCGGGCGGCTGCTTCGCCGACAGCTACGACTGGCGCGATGGTATTGGCCCGACTGACAAACGTCCTCGGCGCACGAATTTCTGGAGCGACGGTGAAGAGAGCGGGGCACCGACAAGCCATAAATACGATCCGAACCAGTTCGGAACCAATGAATTCGTCCATTTTTGTAAGCTTATCGGGGCTCAACCCTATCTGGCCGCCAATGTGCGTAGCCTTTCGGCCGGCGAATTTTACCGTTGGGTGGAATACTGCAACTCTCCAGCGGGCGCCACGACCTTGGCGGACACTCGAGCTGCTGCCGGATATGTGGAGCCCTTCAACGTTCGGTTTTGGGGAGTCGGAAACGAGTCTTGGGGGTGTGGAGGGGACTTCACGCCGCAAGAATATGCCATGGAATTCCGCAGATTCACCACCTGGGTCCCACATTATGGCCAGCGGCTGTCTTTCATTGCGTCCGGACCTAACGTCGATGATTGGAATTGGACACGCGGCTTTTTTGAAGAGATTCTGCGAAAGGGAAGGTCGCCGCTCCGCTCGATCTACGGCATCGCGCTACACCACTACGCCTGGAATGTAAGCCGCGGACGGACGCAGGACTGGGTACAAGGCAAAGGCGATGCTCTCAAGTTCGACGCTGTAGAGTGGTATGAGCTGCTGCGCGAAGGGGAACGCATGGAATCGCTTATCAACGGGCATTGGCATATCATGGGAGAAGTCGATCCGAGCCATGCCGTCAAACTTATCGTTGATGAGTGGGGGCCCTGGTATCGCCCCGGCAGCGAAGTAACTCCAGGCGACCAACTGGAACAGGTCCCTACTTTGCGGGACGCGGTGTTTAGTGGAATGACCCTGGACATCTTCAACCGTCATCCGGAGAAGGTGGCCATGGCCAACTGCGCCCAGCTCATCAACTGCCTCAACAGCTTGTATTTGGCTCACCAAGACAGGTTTTGCGTCACGCCGGTGGGCCATGTATTTGCCATGTATGCCGCGCATCAAGGCGGACAGGCTGTCCGCACGATGTTCAGCGCGCCCACGATCAGTTATGACCGGGATGGCAAGCCGGCGGCATTTTGGGGCTTGCAGGGATCGGCTTCGCTTCACGACAAGGACCTCGTTCTGACGGTCGTGAATCCAGCGATCCGCGATCCGCGCGAAGCGGAGATCGTCATTCGTGATGCACGAATCAAGGCGGTCGTAGGGACAACGCTGACGCATCATGACATTCACGCACACAACACTTTTGAGCAGAAAGAGGAAGTAACTCCCCAAACAAAACCTTTGCCGGTTTCATCAGGTACGTTGACACACATTTTCCCGCCAGCATCCGTCTCCAGTCTTGTGCTAACTCTTGCATAGCCTGGAGTCCATGGCAACGAATGAGGGGAACTGGCTGCTCTGAGATGCACCCTGGGTCCCGGCCGAGGTGTCCCTTCATTGGAGCGCGGCGGCAACAATGTTGCGCCGTGATTGCGCGCGGGGTTGCTTTAGTCGTGTTGGCTCTTCGGTTGAGGCGGGTTGCCGGAGCGATTGGCGAGATTTCGCCGCATTTCTTCCACGTCACTCGTCTCTTTCTCAAGGCGCGTGAACGAATCCAGAGCTTTGCGGCTGTCCTCCGCTTTGCCAAGCCGCCGGTACACGTGGGCCAGGACGTAATAATACGAAGACGCTCGAGCATTTAATGAAATGGCTCGGTTCAGAGCATCGACAGCATCAGTCAGCCGTCCCTGGGCCTCCATAGCTTTTGCCTGTTGGAACCAGGCGCCATCCGACTTAGGATCAAGCTGCTGCGCCGCGCGGGCATACGAGAGCGCCTTTTCGGAATCACCTTTCCGATTGTAAAAGGCGCTGAGGTTCACATGTGCCGACACGAACTTTCCCTTCTTCGCTTCGTTGATTGCAATAGCTTTCTCATAACTCGCGACAGCTCCGGCCCCATCACCTAGAGCCTCTTGAGCAAAACCCAGAGCATCCAAACCTTCCACGTACGAAGGGTCGATTCGGAGTGCCGTTTCAAATTCCTTTCGCGCGGCGATCCAATTATCCTGGACGGAAAATAGTTTGCCCAGGTTGAAATGTAACTCAGCGGATTGTGGGTCATATCGGATTCCCTGCTCGAACTCCGTCCGCGCGGCGGCGAACCTTCCGATAAACATCAGATCGCGGCCGAGAATTTTGTGCGCCTCAGCATTTTCGTTGTTGAGTTGGAGCGATTTCGCAAGCGCCTGTATGGATTCACCGACCTTTCGCTGGGCGAACAGGCTGTAGCCCAAGGCATACCATCCCCAAGACGCTTTCGGGTGCTCTTGGACATAAGCAGCAAGGAGCGACTCAACCTCCTGAAATCGTCCCGCACGGATGTAGCTTTCGAACTCGGTGATGCGTTGGGGATCGTCCGCAGAAACATCGTCTCTCGATAACGCCTGGACTTTTTCTCTAGCGAGTACGTCGCCGGGATTCAGCTCCAGTGCCTTCCGATACGCCGCGGAAGCACCTTGGGCATCACCTTCTTTTTCAAGAACCACTCCCAAAAGATGCTCGGCGTCTGACGACTCTGGCTGGAGCTCAAGCGCGTGCCGAAACTTGGCAGCGGCTTGATCCAGCTCGCCCTTATCCAGCGCGCCGCGGCCTTCCGCGATATCCAAGTCAGCGTTCTGCTTGCGGTTGTCGGAAGCGGCCAATTCGCGGCTCTTCTGCAACTCTGACGCGGCCTCATCCTTTCGCCCTGCCCTCGCCAGAGCCAGTCCAAGCTGATAGTGAGCCCTGGTACTCTGGGACTCGAGTCGTACCGCTTCTCGAAGCTCCCCAATGGATTCCTCCACCTTCCCGTCGCTGAGAAGTGCCTTGCCTAAATTGAGGTGCGCAGGCGCGAAGGTCGGCTCGGTCACGATCACTTTGCGCAACTGCTCGATTTCTTTGGCCGGCCCGTAGCTTGGATCCGCGCCGTAGGCCGCGGCCAGATTGAATTGCGCTTTCAGCAGGCCCGGCGTGAGCGCTACGGCCTTGCCGAGCTCCAGTACGGCCTCTCGACTGTCAGTGGAAATGAGGGTTGTGCCAAGATTCGCATGCGCGTCAGCAAAATCGGGTCGGATGCGTAGAGCCTCACGAAACTCGGCGATAGCCGCTTGGTCCTCGTTGCCTTGTGCCAGCACCAGCCCCATGTTGTTGTGGGCATCCGCGAAGTCCGGGCGTAGCCGCACGGCCTCGCGGAATTCCGCCAGAATCACCTTGCTGTCTGCACCCTTGCGCCCAAGCAGAAGTCCGAGCATGTTGTGTGCTTCGGCGCGATCCGGCATGGCCGCCAACGCTTCGCGAATACCTGCGACCGCCATATCCCAATCGGGGGTGGGAGTGGATGAAGAGGAGACGTTGAGCCCGGCCTCGAATTGCGCCAGCGCTTTATCGAGATTCCCCGTGCGAAGAAAAACAGTTCCGAGATCGATGTATGTGGCGGGGAAGGCTGGCAGGAGCGCAATCGCGCGTTGCAGGTCCCGTCGTGCGTCCTCTAATTGACCCGTGTCGCGCAGAGCAGTTCCGAGAAAGGCATAGCTAGCGCCCGCTGCGGGATCAAGCCGAACAGCCTCTTGCAGCTCGGATATGCCTTTGGTTCTCGAACCGCTGTACCACAGCGCAACACCAAAATTGTAGTGCGAGTCGGAAAGGTCCGGTCGCAGCGCAACGGCACGCGCCAGGTGGACCAGTGCAGAAGGCAAATCTCCCTCCTGGCCCAATATGAAACCGAGCAGATTCTGAGCCTCAGCTTGACTATCATCTTTACTCAGGGTTTCGCTAAGCAATCTTTCGGCTTCTTTTAAGTCTCCCCGCACGGCAGCTTGCTGTCCACGCTTATAGAGGTCGTCCGCCAGACTAGCCGCAGGCTGGCGTGGCTTACGCACCGATGCGGCCTGCTGTTTCAACGCCAAGCCAAGCGCGTAATACGCTTCGTGGAACTTCGGATCGATGCGCACTACACTCTCAAACGCTTCGATTGCGCCGGGGAGATCCGCGCTCTGGTTTAGAGTCTGGCCTAACACATACTGAACATTGGCGTCGTTCGGCTCGCGCTGGGCGACATATTGCACATGCAAGAGAGCGCCTTTGGCATCACCCGTTTCCCTAAGAGCGACGCCCAGATTCATGTGCGCCACTAGATTGTCTGGCTCAAGCGCGAGGGCCTTTTTAAAGACCACAACCGCTTCGGCCATGTCGCCATTTTTGGCTAACGCCGATCCGAGATTCGTGCATGCCCGCGCGTATTTCGGATCAAGCGAGATGGCCTTTCTGAATTCAGCGACGGCCCCGGGCAAGTCGCCTTTCTCTAATGTAGCGACACCCAACCAGTTGTGTGCCTCGGCGGAGGCGGGGCCTATTTTCACCGCGCGCTGGAAGGCTTCGAGGGCGTGAGGGTAATCGTTCCGATCCCAATATGCCAGGCCAAGCTCGACATAGAGCTTGGGGTTGTCCGGATGCTGTTTTATCTCATCCTGAATCTGGCTGACCGATACGGGCGTACTCTTACTTAGCTGCGCCCGGCCAGGCAGGATTGAACCCACAACGAAAACGACGAGTCCAAGAGTTCGATTCACTTTCGCCCGACTGTTCATCGATCTGGGTCAAACTTTACTTTTGCAAAACCAACAATGGCATGGTCAATGTAGCACACCTCTTTCTCTCTGTGAGCGGTTGTCAGGCAAGGGCAGGGAATTGCGCGAGCACCTAGTCCTGTCGTCCGAACCGTGTTAGCCTGCTCATCTATATGAGTCTCTGAGTCAGTGCGGACCAAAGAGCAAGCCTTGAATATTCATGAGGTCGCCAGGCGGGCCCGCGTGTCCACCGCGACTGTATCGCGCGCCATCAACCGAGTTCCTACAGTCAATCCGAAACTAGCACAGAGAGTGTGGAACGCGATCAAGGAGCTCGGTTACTATCCCAATACTCAGGCGCGAGCCTTAGTGTCTGGGCGCAGCAGGATATTCGGACTCATTGTCTCGGAACTTACAAACCCGTTCTTCCCCGAAATCGTCCAAGTTTTCGAAACCATTGCAGTTCGCCACCATTACGAGATTCTGTTGACCTCCACGATGAACGACCCGGAACAAATGGAGAGTTCCGTCCGCCGAATGATCGAACGGCAGGTCGAAGGCGTCGCGGTCATGACGTTCGGCATGGAGGAGGCACTGCTGGAAGACTTGAAGCTAAGGCAGGTTCCTCTCGTTTTTGTCGATGTTGGCCCGCATCGTCCCCGAGTCAGCAATCTGCGTGTAGATTACCTGAGCGGCATTCGCCAGGCGGTTCAGCACGTGGCTGCGCTGAGACACGAGAGAATTGCCTTCATCACCGGACCTCACACACTCAAGTCAGCCATGGCCAGAAAGCAGGCCTTCTTGAAATCAATGAACGAAATCGGACGGGACCAGGATATGGACCTGATCGTCGAAGGAAACCACACCATGGAGGGGGGCCGGCTGGCTTGTGGGCAATTGTTGGCTCAAGCCAAGAAACCGACCGCAATTCTCTGTTCAAATGACATGACCGCGATCGGAGTGATGAGGAAATGCCATGAGGATGGCATATCGATTCCGCGCGATCTCTCGGTGGTTGGATTTGATGACATCCGCCTGGCACAATTCATGCTCCCGGCCCTCACGACCGTGCAAATGTCTCAAGCAGAGTTAGCGCGACTGGCCTTCGATGCGTTGCTCGCTGAAGTGGAACGTGAAGAACCACTTTCTGAGGGGTCCGAATATGTGTTGAAGACGGCGCTGATCACGCGTGAATCAACGGGAATCTGTGGAGCACCCTAGAAAACGCTGTCCACATTGACAGACATCGGTTGCAATCACGCCGACCATTGAATCACGGTGTACGAGCGTGCGGGTACTTCAAACCTGGTTCGACCGGCAACCGTGGACGGTTTGCCAAAATCCTGTGGCACCACCTTCCGCGGGGATTCGAAGGTGTTGAATGCCTTCAGATCAGTTCCGGTCAGGACCGCGGAGACCAGCACTTGTCCTGGCGCCTTGTCCTGCCAATTGATTTCCACGACGTGCGGCTTCGAAAGGTCACGATTTAGAACAAAAATCCCGACCTTTCCATCCTGAGGATTAATGGTCGCGGCGACGTCCACGTACGGAACCTGGCCCATTCGCACAACTTCATAGGTCGGCGACTCCACCAAGGCCATGAGCACAGAACCGCGAGCATACTGAAGCGCCCAGTTATAAGGATAGTAGATGGTCTGCTGGAGCAAGCCAGTCGCATTGGTCGATATTGGCGCAATAACGTTGATTAACTGAGCCAGGCACGCCAGCTTAACGCGATTCGCGTTGCGCAGCAGAGAATTGAGCAGGCCACCAACAAGCAAAGCATCCTCCAGGTTGTAGACCTCCTCAAGCAAGTGAGGCGCTTCCTGGTGATGTCCGTTCGCGGAATCGCCGTTCCGGGCTCGATACCACACGTTCCATTCGTCAAAAGACAACCACAATTGTTTCGCCGAACGTTTATGTCCACGCACGAGATCGCAAACCGCGAGGGTCTCCGCGATTTGCTGTTCCATACTGAGGTTTATGGCGAGGCATTTTGAACTATCCCCGCCGGTGTCCGCTGGAGCGTTGGTGAAATAGCGATGTAGGGAAAGACCGTCGACGTAGTCGTAGCATTGCTCCAAAACTTCGCGGTCCCACTCAAGATAGGTGGGCATGAAAGGCCCGCTTGATCCGCAAGCAATTAATTGAAGAGAAGTATCAACGTAGCGCATCTGCCGGGCGGCGTCCTGAGCCTTCATGCCATACTCAGTCGCGGTCATGTGGCCTATCTGCCAAGGGCCGTCCATCTCGTTACCCAGACACCAGCGCTTCACCTTATAAGGTTGCGCGACGCCGTGCTTGCGGCGGAGATCGCTCCACTCTGTTCCCTGATCCAGGTTGCAATATTCGACCAGAGCAGCTGCTGCTTCAGGAGTTCCCGTCCCAAGATTGAGGCCCATCAACGGCTCAGTGCCGACAGCCTTGCACCACGCCATGAATTCATTGGTACCGAACTGATTGGTGTTGATTGCGTTCCAGGCCTTGTCAAGGACGCGGGGACGGCTTTCCTTGGGACCCACGCCGTCGAGCCAATTGTAGCCCGAAACGAAATTGCCACCGGGATAACGAACGATGGGAACTCCCATCTCGCGGATTTCACTGATGACGTCTTTGCGAAACCCATTGGCTTCGGATAGCTTCGAACCCGGATCGTAAACGCCCTCGTAGATCGCACGACCCAGGTGCTCGAGAAATGAGCCAAAAAGATTACGGTCGAGCGGAGCAATGACGCGACGCGAGTCCAGGTAAACACGGACCGTATCGTCGGTGTTCGGCGCTGAGGTTTGAGCGCCTCGGAAAGCGCCGCCAAACAAAGAACTCACACCCCACGCCACTCCTGCTTTCGCAGTCTGATGCAAGAAAAGACGTCTATCGGCTGAAAACATTTCTGTATTCTCCTCGCGGGTGAAGCTATGCCCGATCTGCACGGTCTCTCGGTAAGCGTTTACCATGGGTCCGCGACCATGGCAAGCTGCATATCGCGATCATCTTGTGTCACATCACTGGGTTGGCTCTATCGCCTTCAACGTTGGGCCAGCCTTGACATTCTGGAATCTCTGGACAACTCCGGACGGCCACCGGATTTCGACCAACTTCGCAATCGGATCGCCGCCCGGGCCGGCTCTCAGCCGCTTGTCACTGGCGGAGAGATAGCCGACGGCCGTGTTGACGGTGAAATATTGAGCCAACCCAGACGCGGAAACAACTTTAACGCCACAGCCTACGTCGTTGCGGTTCGATTTCGTGCCGATGGTTTGTATTCCCAGCCAATTTCTGCGGTTCCCACCGTCATTTCGCAGGATGTAAGCTTTGACCCACGTTGCTGACCACGATGTCGAGATCACCATGGTTGTCGATATCTCCGAACGCCGCGCCGCGGCCAGCCCACTCTTTTTGAAAAATGTCGCCGGCAACCACCCTCACGAAACGGCCGGACCCATTTTTCAGAAGCAGCGGCGGTTCAAGATATTTCATGTTGGGTGAGGTCCGCTCGATAGTGTCCGTCACATGCCCCTGCGCAACGAAGAGGTCCTTCCAGCCATCATTGTCGTAATCGAACAAGTGCGTGCTCCAACCAGAAACAGCGAAAGTCGCGCCACCCAGGCCAGACGAATTGGTCACATCCCGGAAGCTGCCGTCGCCGTTGTTGTGAAAGAGGTGATAGCGTTCGTTGGAAAAATCCGTGACGATAATATCCGGGCGACCATCACTGTCGAAATCGCTGAAGTCGATGCCCATCCCGGCAAACGCTTTGCCGTCCTCTTTGTAGGTAACGCCTGCGGTCAAGCCGACTTCGGTAAACGTGCCATTTCCACTGTTGTGGTACAAGAAACTCGGCACCGAAGCGTTGGCAACAAAGATGTCGGTGAAACCGTCGCCGTCAGAGTCGGCGAAAGATACGCCCAATCCTTTGCCTTGAGGGTTGGCGATACCAGCCTTCGCGGAAAACGTCGGTAAATGTTCCGTCGCCGTTATTGTGATACAGGATGTTCGTGGCGCCCTTAAAATTGTCGGGGTGACAGTAGGCCCGCAAGCCGGGTTTCTGCTCCTCCGCAATAGCACTTGTTCCGGAAGCTCCAATCCACATAACGGGTCACGAAGAGGTCGAGGTTGCCGTGGTTGTCGTAATCGAAGAACCCGGCGCTCGCGCTCCATCCGCCGGCGGAAACTCCAGCGCGCGACGGCGTGAACGTGGCGTCTTCATTGTGGTGGTAGAGGGTGTTGCCGCCGTAGCCTGTCAAGTAGGTGTCCTCAAAACCATCATTATCGTAGTCGCCCACCGCTACACCCATCGTGTAGTAGTTCTGCGCCATCCCAGTGAGGCCGGCTTTTTCCGTCACATCCGTGAAT
>Ga0137363_10002044_pt1 | contig 11862 bp, 12 predicted proteins | sample MadtaG_FD_104800 | JGI IMG/M metagenome (GOLD analysis project Ga0137363, IMG submission 104800) | Vadose zone soil microbial communities from Angelo Coast Range Reserve, California, USA - Mad1_115_16 metaG | ecosystem: Environmental > Terrestrial > Soil > Vadose zone | place: USA: California...
AGCGTTGTCATGGGAAGATTATGGCAGCAATTGCCATGGCCTGCCAACCCATCCCTCAGAAAGCAAGATTCCAGGCGATGACCAGAAGCGCCACCGCCCCGGCGATCAGGGCATAGCGCTGGAACCTGGTGTGGCGGGCGTTGGCCTCCGCCAGTTCCTCGGTCGTCATGGCCCAGTATTTCTTGGTGCGCTTGCTCATCGTTTCCTCCTGCGGCGGCGCCGAAGCGCCCTCAGGGCTTTGGGCCCGAGCTGATACGCCGTGATGACGAAGACGGAGTCGAGCACAGCGTCAGGCACATAAATGACTCGCACATAGCGCCCTGCCTCGGTCCGACCCACTGCAACCCGCGATCCTTCTCGTCCCGGCCGATCCTCCATTGGCCGCCGAAGCACGTCCTCAACCTCGTGCTCTGCCACGCCATGCCGGCGGATGTGCGGTACTTTGGTCTCCGGATCCATGTAGTAGCGGATGTCCACACGGAAAGGCTATCGCCCTCTGCCGCCAAAGCCAACTGAGTCGGATCCGATACAGTTCCACTCCTGCTTAGAACGGTCTGGCGCAGAGCGGCCGGCGCGACCAGTCCGCTCTAGCGGCTTATTGGGCAGACGTTGCCCCATCTCGGGACTAGTCGATTCCAAGGTCCCTCGCGAACTCTTGGTCCCAGCGGAACTCGGTGATGCCAAGCTGATCGCGCATGAGCCTCGTGATGACATCCTCGATATCCCGCTGGACCCACCCTTCCTGCGGCCGTTGAAACGATCCGCCACCGTGCGTCGCGAGGTACTGCGCGGTCCCTCCAACAGTGGCGACCGGATCGGGAATGCGACCGCATATGGTGAGGCGGGGCCAGTGGGGAGTACCGGTCGCGTGATGGAGGAGGTGCCAATTGTGACGCCGTTGGCGTGGCGGAAGGATCTCGTCCCAGCGCGTAGCGGGCTTAATCGCGTTCCGCGATTGCGCAAAGACCTTCATGCTTGCACGGCGGAGCCTGTAGAATGCCCGCTGCTCGAGGCAAACACCGTCACTCTCCGAACCAACCCGAGCATAGACATAGCGAACCACGTCGCCCGGCGTAAGCATCCGCTGGGCGTCTTCATCGGGAATCGCAATTTGGAACGATTCCTCGACAGCCATGACGAACTCTAGTCCATCAAGTCCCATTTCAGCCTCCGTAGCGTCCTGCCCAGCTACCTTTCGCTCTTCATACACCAAGCATATCGCGGCCCCGCTTGTGTGGGCAACGGCGACGCCTAGTGAGAGTGACGGGCGAAACGGGCGCGGCCGTCATCGCCGCTCCCCCAGGTAGACGCGGCGGACTTCCGCGTGCGCGCGCACTTCCTCGGGCGTGCCGTCTGCGATGACCAGGCCCTGGTGGAGCACGGTGATGCGATGCGCGATGGCGAAGACGACTTCCATGTCGTGCTCGGTGAAGAGGAGCGTCAGCCCGCGCTCGCGCGCGATGCGCTCGATGAGATGGATGGACTCGCGCGTCTCCTGCGCCGACATGCCCGCCGTCGGCTCGTCGAGGAGCAGGATCTCGGGCTCGAGCGCCAGCGTGATGCCCAGCTCGAGCTGCTTCTGGTTGCCGTGGGAGAGGAATCCCGCGACCTCGCCGGCCTTGTCGAGGAGCCCTACCGAGTCGAGCAGGACCTGCGTCTCGTCTCGGTAGAAGCGGTCGACTGGAGCGAGGAGGTTCCAGCCGCGGCCGCGGTGGCAGAGGAACGCCGCCTGGATGTTCTGGAACACGGTCAGACGCGGGAAGATGTTGGTGCGCTGGAAGGAGCGGCCCATGCCCAGCCGGCAGAGGTCGTGCGGGGCGATGCCGGTGATCTCGCGGTTCTTGAAGGTGACGCTGCCCGTGTCGGGGCTCAGGTGGCCCGTGATGAGGTTGAAGAGCGTCGTCTTGCCGGCGCCGTTGGGTCCGATGATGGCGCTGATCGAGCCCTGGGGGACGCTGAAGGAGACCCCGCCCACGGCCTGGAAGCCGTCGAAGCTCTTCTTGAGGTCGCGGACGTCAAGCAACCTGGCGCCTCCGCCTGAGCCGGCGCGCCGCCGACCCCACCGCGCCCGCGATCCCGCCGGGGAACACGAAGAGCAGGACGATGAGGATCGTGCCCAGGACGAGCGGCCAGTACTGCGTGTAGGAGACGATCTGCTGGTTGAGCCAGATGAGCACGAGGGCGCCCAGCGCCGGGCCCATGAAGGTGCCCATGCCGCCCAGGAGCGTCATGATCAGCACCTCGGAGGACTTGGTCCAGTACGCGAAGTCGGGAAAGACCCCGCGGTTGAAGATGCCGAAGAGCCCGCCGGAGAGGCCCGCGAAGACGCCGGCGACGATGAAGGCCGCTAGCTCGTAGCGGCGGACGTTGACGCCGATGAACTCCGCGCGCTCCGGGTTCTCGCGAACGGTGGTCAGCATGCGGCCGAAGGGCGAGCCCACGACGCGGCCGAGGAGCCAGAAGCACACGGCGACGAGGATCAGCGTCAGGAAATAGAAGTAGTCCGACGTCCGGTAGCCGCCCACGAACGGCACCCACGCCGCGACCCGCTCGACCCAGTCGAAATCGGGGTAGGGGATCTCCGGCATCCCCTGCTCGCCGCCCGTCACTTCGTTCCACTTGAAGCAGATCGCCCACACGATCTGGGCGAAGGCGAGCGTCAGCATGGCGAAGTAGATCCGCGTGAGGCGCACGCAGAAGAAGCCGAAGAAGAGCGCGAAGAGACCGGCCATGACGCCGGCGGCGGGAAAGGCCAGGAGGAACGACACGCCCAGCTTCTTCATGAGCACGCCGGTCGTGTAGGCGCCGATGCCGAAGTAGGCGGCGTGGCCGAAGGACACGAGGCCCGTGTAGCCGACCAGGAGGTTGAGGCTCGTGGCGAAGAGCGCCCAGATCACGACGTCGTTGGCGAGAAACGTGTAGTAGCGCGAGCCCGCCGCCGGCACGAAGAAGGCCGCCGCCAGGATCAGGAGCGCCCAGGCTCTGCCGGAGGTCATTTGGATTTGCCCGCCGAGGCGCCTGCGCAGGGCCTCCGGCGCCCGTCGTTCGGGCGGACCAGCCGCGTGGTCATTTCAGCGGTCTCCCGAGGAGGCCCCAGGGGCGGATGATGAGCACCGCGGCCATGAGGGCGAAGATCGAGAAGATCGAGAAGCGCGGGAAGAAGAGGATGCCGAAGGACAGCACCTGGCCGTAGATGAGCGCCCCGAGGAACGTGCCCCAGAAGGAGCCGAGCCCCCCGATCACGACGACCACGAAGGCCTCGACGATGACCTCGGTGTCCATCCCGGGGACGATGGCCCGCATCGGCGTGATCAGCGCGCCGCCCAGTCCGCCGAGGAACGACGCGAGCACGAAGACCCCCGTGTAGAGCGCGCTGACGTTGACGCCGAGGGCGCCCAGCGTCTCGCGGTCGAGCGCGGCCGCGCGGATGAAACGGCCGGCGCGTGTGCGCTGGAGCGCGAACCAGAAGCCGAGCGCGATGGCCGGGCCGAGGAGAATGATGAAGAGATTGTAGTAGGGGATGGTCGCGCCGAAGAGCGAGAGCGCGCCGGTCAGCCCCGGCGGCCGGCTCAGCGACTTCTGCTGGGTGCCCCAGATGATCTTCGCCACATCGCCCAGGACCAGGACGAGCGCGTAGGTGAAGAGCAGCTGGTACAGCTCGTCTTTCCCGTACAGGCGCTGGAAGAGGAAATGCTCGACGATGCCGCCGAGCACCGCCACGCCGAGCGCCGCCAGCAGCGCGGCCAGCCAGAAGCGCGCGCCGCCAGCGCCGGTCCACTGGACGAACTGGTAGGCGCCATAGGCGCCGAGCATGTAGAAGGTGCCGTGGGCGAAATTGAGAACCCGCAGCACGCCGAAGATGAGCGAGAGCCCGGAGGCGATGAGGAAAAGGAACATGGCGGCGGTGAGGCCGCTCAGCGACTGGGCGAAGACGAAGGAGAGGTCGGGCACAAGAGGCAGCGCGGAGGGAGGCGATGCGTCGCCCCCCTCCGCGCAGAGCCCTCTAGTCCATGAACTTGGTGGGATCGACGTACGTCACGGGCTTCATGATGGGGAACGGATATTTGGAATCCTTCACCGTCTTGCCGTAAAGCTGGCCGCGGTTCGCCTGGTGATCCTTCTCGCGGATCGTCAGCTTGCCGACCGGCGTGTCGACGCTGAGGCCCATGAGCGCCTTGGAGACCTTGTCAGCGTCGGTGCTGTTGGCCTTCTTGATCGCCTCGACGAGGAACTGCATGCCGATGTACCCCTGGACCGCCCAGGAGGACGGGTACTCGTCCTTGAGGTACTTCGAGATGCGCGCCGTGTAGTCCTTGTGGGCGGGGGAGGACTCGTCCCAGTAGAACGCGTCGTACGAGTTGCCCCAGATGCCGACCGGGTAATCGGCGCCCATCGACTTGGTCGTCTCGGGCGAGCCCGCCTCGCCCAGGCCGATGAAGTTGTGCTTGACGGCGTCGAAGACGCCGAGCGCCTTGGCCTGCTTGGAGTAGGTCACGAAGAAGCCGCCCCAGATGGACGACACGATGGCCTCGGGCTTTTTCGCCATCTGGGCGTTGATGAACGGGTTGTAGTCCTGCTCGCCGAGCTTGGGCCACTGCTGGTCCACGATCTCGACGCTCGGCTTGAGCTTCTTGATGTGGCCCACGAACGCCTTGGTGACGTCCTGCCCGTACGCGTAGTCGAAGGCGATGGTGGCGACCTTGGTCACGGGCCACTTGGCCACGATCTCCGCCGCGCTCCGGCCTTCCATCGTCGTGTTCGCGGCCACGCGGAAGACGTAGGGGTGAAGCTTGTCGGCCGCGGTCAGCTGGTCCGTCTTGGGGATCGGCGCGATGAAGACGATCTTGTTTTCCTTGGCGACGACGGAGACCGCCGGCCCCTCGGCGGAGGTGAGCGTGCCGACCAGGAAGTCGACGTTCTCTTTGAGGATCAGCTCCCGCGAGACCCGCACCGCCTCGTTCGCGTCGGCCTTGGAATCGCGCGTCAGGAGCTCGATCTTCCGGCCGAGCACGCCGCCCTTGGCGTTGATCTCGTCCACGTACATCTGGGCGCCCTTCGAGGCCGGCTCGCCGAAAAGCGCGGGCGGCCCGGACAGCGGCATGGGCATGCCGACCTTGATCGGCTTCTGGGCTTCGGCCGCGAACGGCAGGGCCAACAGCATGGCCATCAGCAGTGTCAGCACCCGAATCATGGCGAGCCTCCTTTGGCTATGAGCGGCGCGGGGCTACAGGGCCGGGAAGCCGGGCACCTGCACCCGGATCTTGTACACGGACGTGGACGCGGTGATGTAGAGACTCCGGTAGTCGTCGTCGCCCCAGGCGAAGTTGGCCGTGTGCTCGGGCACGCGTATCACGCCGAGGCAGGCGGCCTCCGGGGTGAACACGTGAATGCCGCCGGGGCCGCAGCAGTACACGTTGCCGGCCGAGTCGATCTTCATGCCGTCGGGGGCACCGGCGCCCTCGCCCGTGGTCTCGGCCCACAGGCGTCCCTGGGCGAGGCCGCCGCCCGCCTGCACGTCGAAGACGCGGATGTGCTTCCGGGCGGTGTCGTTGATGAAGAGGCGCCGGCCGTCCAGCGAAAAGCACAAGCCGTTCGGCCGGTCGAAATCGTCGACCAGCAGCGTCGGGTGCTTGGGGTCGGCGCCCGCGCGGTAGACGCCCTGGAACGGCAGCTCCTGCGGGCGCTTGACGCCGTAGAACTCCGCGCGTCCGTACGGCGGGTCGGTGAAGTAGACGGCGCCGTCGGCGGCGCAGACGATGTCGTTGGGGCTGTTCAGCTCGCGTCCGTCGTAGTGAGTGGCGACGGGCGTGATGCGGCCGTCGGCTTCGGTGCGCGACACCTGGCTGGAGGCGTGCTCGCAGGCGAGGAGCCGGCCCTCACGGTCCCACGTGAGACCATTGGACTTGTTGCACGGCTTGCGGAACGTCGTCACGCCGTCCTTGGCCGACCACCGCCGCAGGTGATCGCCGGGCATGTCGCTCCAGAGCAGGTACCGGCCGGCTGGATGCCAGAGCGGCCCCTCGGTGAAGAGACAGCCGCCGGCGATCTTCTCGAACTCGACCTTCGGGCCGACGACGGCGGTGAAGCGTGGATCGCGGATCTCGACGGTCACTTCCGGAGCGGCTCCCCCGGCTTGCCCGCCGCGTACCAGTCGTGCGGGTTCACTTCCTCGATCACCACCCACACGGCCTCCTTCGGCAGGCCGGTGACCTCCGTGATCGCGCCGGTGACGCGCTTGGCTATCTCGTCCTTCCGCTCCTTGCCCCACCCTTCATAGATGCGGATGTTGACGAAAGGCATGCGATTCTCCTCTCCGCGGCCCCGCTCAGGCCTTGAGGTACTTGGCGAACCAGTCCAGGCAGCGCTTCCAGCCGTCCGCGGCAGCCGCGGCGTTGTAAGACGGCCGATAATCGGCAAAAAAGGCATGCCCAGCGCCCGGGTAGATCACGATCTCGACGTTCGGGTTGGTCATCTTGAGGAGTTCGCCGAACTTCTTCGCGTCGGCCGGCGCCGGGCCGGTGTCGTTCTCGCCGTAGAGACCGAGCAGCGGCGCCTTGATGTCCTTGGCCACTTCGAAGCCGCCGACCGGCGCGGGCTGATCGGGGAAGGGGCGCCCCGGGTTGCCGTACCATACCACGGCCGCCTTGATGTCGGGGTTGGTCGCCGCGACCTGATACACCACCCCGCCGCCCCAGCACCAGCCGGTGACGCCGACGCGGTCGGCGCGCGCCCCGGGGCGAGTCTTCGCCCAGTCGATCGTTGCGGCGACGTCGCCCAGCACCTGCTTTCGCGGCACCGCGAAGACGATCTTGAGAATGTCCTGGATGTTCGAAAGCTGGCCGACTCCGCCCTCGCGCTTGAAGAGCTCGGGCGCAACGGCGTAGTACCCCGCCTTGGCGAAGCGACGGGTCACGTCACGCACCCACTCGTGGACACCCCAGACCTCTGAGATGCAGACCACGATGGGTGCAGGGCCGCCGGAAGCGGGCCGCGCCTCGTAGACCGGCATGCTGTACGAGCCGATCTTCACTTCGAAATCGCCGGCCGCGATCCCAGCCGTGTCGGTCTTGACGACCTGGCCGAACGCCTTCTCGACGCCGACGGCGTAGCCCGCGAACGTCGCGGCGCCACCCATCTTCAGCATGTCACGCCGAGTCAGACCCGTCTTCTCATCGATCATGGGTGTCTCCCTGCCGCCGCGCGGCGGCGTGTCGATTTCGACGGCCCGGGTTGGGCCGCGGTTGGGAGTCTAGGGTGGCCCCGGGCGTCTGTCAATGCGCCGCGCCGCGATGCGAGAAGGGGGGCGACCTGATAGACTCGGGACGTGGCCGACCTCGTCAACGAATTCTCCTGGTCCCGCACGCGCGACAACGTCTTCAAGGAGTGCCGCCGCCGCTACTATTACCAGTACTACGGCGCCTGGGGCGGCTGGGAGAGCGGCGCGGACCCGCTCGTGCGCCGTCTCTACGTCCTCAAGCAGCTCGGGACCCGGCAGATGTGGGCCGGGCGCCTCGTGCACGAAACCGTCGAGCGGGCGCTGCTCGCCATGCGCGAAGGCCACGCGCTGTCCGAAGCTGCCCTCATCGAAGACACGGTGAAGCAGATGCGGCGCGAGTGGAAGGGGTCGAAGGACGGTATCTACCGCGAATATCCCAAGCGCACGGGACTCTTCGAGCACGAGTACGGCGTCCCGATCAAGGATCCGGAGTGGCAGGCCCTTCGCGACCATATCATCCGCTGCCTGCGCAACTTTCACCGGCTGCCGTTACTGGAGGACATCAAGCGGACGCCGACCGATCGCTGGACCTTCATCGAGGACATCGGATCCTTTCCCTTCGAAGGGACGAAGCTCTTCTCGGCGCCCGACTTCGGCTACTGGAATTCCGCCGATCGCCTGCAGCTCGTGGACTGGAAGACCGGCGGCGCCGGCGACGGCGCGGCCATCCAGCTCGGGGGCTACGCGCTCTACGCCCTCGAGGTGCTGCGCGTGGACCTCTCGCGCGTGGACCTGCTCGAGGTCAATCTCCGCGAAGGCAAGGTCACAACGCACCCCTGGGACGAGATCAGCCTCGACCGCGTGCGCGAGCACATCCGGCTCTCCGTCCGGGCCATGAAGGCGTATCTCAAGGACCCCGAGCGCAACCTGGCCGACGAGGCCAACTTCGAAAAGGCCGAGGAGCTCCGCATCTGCCGATGGTGCAACTTCCGGGCGGTCTGCCGCCCTGAGCTGCCGCCCTTCGCCGCGCCCGAGGAGGCGCCGGTCGAAGCATGAGAGCCCTCCTCGTCGATCTCGACGACACGCTCCTCGACTACTCGGGCGGCGTGGACGAGTGCTGGACCGCGGCCTGCGAAACGGTAGCGGGTCCCGCGGGGATCGACACGGTGTCGCTCGTCGAGGCCGTGCGAAAGGAGCGGCGCTTGTTCTGGGACGACCCCGAGCGGCATCGCCGCGAGCGCGTGGACATGCCGGGCGCCTGGCGCAAGATCGTCGCGCGCGGCCTCGATCGGATGGGCGCGGCGGCCGCGGAGCTGGCAGGCCCTGTCGCGGAAGACTTCGCCGCGCGCCGCTGGGCCATGATGCGCCTCTTTCCTGGCGTGCCGGAGGCGCTCCAGACGCTCCGTGACGGCGGCGTGATCATGGCCCTCGTCACCAACGGCGACGTGCGCCAGCAACGCGCGAAGATCGAGCGTTACGATCTCGCCCGCTACTTCGACGCGATCCTGATCGAAGGCGAGTTCGGCGTCGGCAAGCCGGACGAAATCGTGTACCGCCACGTCCTCGAGCGCCTGGCGGTGCCCGCGCGCGAGGCCTGGATGGTGGGGGACCACCTCGAGTGGGACGTGGGGGCGCCCCAGCGATTGGGACTCCGGGGCGTGTGGGTCGACCGCGAAGGCGCCGGGCTTTCGCCGGGAAACGGCGTGCAGCCCGACCGGATCATCCGGGAGTTCCCCGAGATCCTCTCGCCGTAGGCGGCGGCTACTTCGGCTGCCCGCTATTTCGGCTGCCCGCTACTTCGGCTGGACGATCACCGTGCGCAGCGTGCTGAGGTACTTCTGCGCCACGCGCTGGACGTCGGCCGGCGTGACGGCCTTGACGGCGGCGCCGTAGCGGTCGAGGAATTCGTAGCCGACGCCCGCGGTCTCGAAGAACGCCAGGTACCACGCCTGTCGCGCGTTCGTCCGGCGGTCCATCGCCTGGCTGCCCAGGACGTAGGCCCGCGCCACGGCCACCTCGTCCGCTGAGGCCTGCTGAGTCCGGATGCGCTCGAGCTGCTGCACCAGCGCCGGCGCCGCCTTGGCGACATTCTCCGGGGCCGTCCCCAGGATGGCCACGAAGGCGCTCGTGTCGATCCGCGACGGGTACTGCGCCAGCGTCGTGTAGGCGAGCGCCTGCTGGTCGCGGAGCTCGGAGAAGAACCGCGAGGCCATGCCGCCGCCCAGTACCGCTGTGAGGACCTTGAGCGGGGGATGGTCAGGGTCCGTGAGCGACGGCGCCAGCGCGCCCATGAGGATCTGCGCCTGTGCGCCCGGCACAATCACATCCTGCCGCGTGGCGGCCATGGGAGGCGGTGCGGGCGCCGGAGGCAGCTCGGCCTTGCCCGGCGGCAGGCCGCCGAAGATCTTCTGGACCTGCGCCGCGACCTCGGCTGCGTTGACGTCGCCGCTGACGGCCAGGACCATCTGCCCGGGGAGGTAGTAGCGCTTGTAGTAGGCGAGGAGGGACTCGCGCGTCAGCTTTTCCACGCTCTCGCGGCGGCCCAGCGGATCCCACGCGTAGGGGTTGGACCCGAAGAGCGAGGCGCGCATCGTGTCCGTGGCGACGTCGAAGGGCTTGTCGCCGCGGTTGCGGATCTGGCGCGCGATGAAGTCGCGCACGGCCTGGACGGTGCCGTCCGGCAAGGTGGGGCGGAGCGCCACGTCGCCGACCAGCTCCAGCATCGCCTGCCAGTTGCGCGAGAGCGCCGTCGCCGTGATCTCGGAGTAGTCCGAGTCGCCGTAGGCGTCGATGGCGCCGCCGAGGCGGTCGGCCGCCTCCGCGATCTGCTCGCCGTCCATCTTCTCGGTGCCGCGCACCAGCATGAGCTGGAGGAGGTTGGAGATGCCGGCCGTCGCGGGGGTCTCCGTGCGCGTGCCCATCCGGACCATGAGCGAGTAGGCGACGACGGGTGCCTCGCGGTTTTCGCGCACCAGCAGCGTGAAGCCGTTGGGCAGGCGGGTACGGGTGACCCCGCCCGTCTGGGCGTCCGCGACGGCCGGCGCCAGGAGGAGCAGCGCCGCGGCGACCGCGAGCAGGCGCCGCGCCGCGAGCCCGCGCATTACTTTTTCCCCGGCACGAAAGCGATGCATGCGTAATCCTCGACGGGCAGGTATTTCCGCGCCGCGTTCCGGATCTCATCGCGCGTGACGGCGCGGAGGCGGTCGACGTAGCGCAGCTCGTCCTCGAGCTTGCCGGTCATCGCGGTGATGCCATAGGCGGAGGCGACGCCATCGGTCGTCTCGTACGCGAAGGCGTGCTCGGACTCGGCCTTCGTGACCGCGAGCGAGCGCTCTTCCTCGGTCGGCCCTTCCTGCGCGAGACGCGCCAGCTCTTCCAGGATGCGGCGCTTGGCTTTCTCGACGTCGCCGGCTTCGAGCTGCGCCTGCACATAGAAGATGCCCGAGAGCCGCATGGAGGAGTTGTTCACGCTGATGCCGGAGACGATGCGCTCGCCGTCGCGGAGCGTCCTCGGCAGGCGGGCGCTCTCGGTGCCGCCCAGGATGGTCGCGACGAGGTCCAGGGCGAAGCTGTCGGGGTTGGACAGGCTCGGCGCCTGCCAGCCGAGGGCGAGCTGCGCCTGCTGCTCGGGGCGCTCGACCGTCTTGCACACGATCCCCTTGATGGGCGCCAGCGGGGGCGCCGGCGGTGGCGCATATCCGGTGCGGGGGCGCTTGCCGAAGGTCTGGTCCACCATGGCGCGCACGGCTTTCGGCTGGACGGGCCCGACGACGACGAGGACCATGTTCTCCGGCGTGTAGTAGCGGCGGTTGAAGTCCTTGAGCTTCTGCTGGTTCGCCGCGTTCATCGTCTCCGGCGTGCCGAGGACCGGACGGCCGTACGGATGCCCGGGGAAGACCAGGCCGTAGAGCTGTCGGATGATGGCCGACTTCGGCGTGTCGGTCTCGATGTGCGACTCCTCGAAGATGACCTGGCGTTCGGCGTCGATCTCCTTGGGGGCGAAGGTGGAGGCGAAGGCCATGGCATCGAGGAGCTCGAGCGCGGTCTTGGTGCCGTCGCTCGGCACGAGGATCTGGAAGGTCGTGTAGTCGAACGACGTGAACGCGTTGTCTCGCCCGCCCTGGCCCTCGACGACCCGGTCGATGTAGCCGGGACCGAACTTGTCCGTGCCCTTGAACAGCATGTGCTCCTGGAAGTGGGCATAACCGAGGCCGTCGGGCGTCTCGTAGAAGACCCCGGTTCCGACCCAGAGATACGCGGCAACGATGTCCGCGGCGCGGTGGTCCTGGATCAGGAGCGCGAGGCCATTGGGCAGGGTCTCGCGGATCGGCTGCGCCGCCCCCGACAGAAGCGCCGACGTCGGCGGGACCGGCGGCGGCGGGGGTGTGGTGGCGCAGCCCGTTGCGGCCACTCCGAAAACCGCGGCCACGGCGAGGCGCCTCCAGCGGCGATTCATGGGGCGCACTCTAGCACGGAGGGCATGAGGCGCGTGAGGCCCGCTGGGCCGCCTTTCGTGACGAAGCTCACGCGCGGGGCCGGAGGCGATCCATCAAACGGCGACGGTCGCGCCCGAGACGGCGCCCGCCGCGTCCGAGACGAGATAGGCGATGACGTCGGCGACCGCCTCGGTGGTGATCCAGCCCGAA
>Ga0137363_10002053_pt1 | contig 11837 bp, 9 predicted proteins | sample MadtaG_FD_104800 | JGI IMG/M metagenome (GOLD analysis project Ga0137363, IMG submission 104800) | Vadose zone soil microbial communities from Angelo Coast Range Reserve, California, USA - Mad1_115_16 metaG | ecosystem: Environmental > Terrestrial > Soil > Vadose zone | place: USA: California...
ACAATTGCAGCGTCGGTGGCAGATTGCGTTGAAGACAGAAACTGGAAGAATGAACGGGGAAAATGGCTGAGAAACCAAAATATTATTTAACGACGCCGATCTACTACACGAACGGCTTGCCGCACATCGGGCATACCTACTCGACGATTGTGTGCGACACCATTCGGCGGTACAAGCGGATGCGCGGGTATGACGTGGTGATGACCACGGGGACGGACGAGCATGGAGTAAACGTCGAGCGCTCGGCTAAGAAGGCGGGAATTCCAGAGTCCGAGTTTGTCGCGAAAATGGCGGCGCAATGGAAGGCGCTTTGGGATGAGCTCGGAGTGCAGGGCGACGAGTTTATCCGCACGACGGATTTGAAGCATGCGCATACGGTGCAGTGGCTTTTCAAATTGTTCCGAGAAAATGGGTACGTTTATCCGGGGCATTACACGGGGCAATACTGCATTTATGACAACGCGTATGTGGACGTGAAGCCTGGCGAGCCATGCCCGGATTGTGGGCGGCCTACGGAGACGGTCACCGAGCCGAACTACTTTTTCAAACTTTCCGCGTTTCAGAAGCCACTGCTCGATTTTTATGCGAAGAACCCGAACTTTATTCAGCCGGAGGCGAGGCGGAATGAGGTTTTGAGTTTTGTCGAAGGCGGATTGCGGGATTTGAGCATTACGCGGACGACGCTCCGGTGGGGGATTCCGGTGCCGGGTGAGGAGTCTCACGTTTTTTATGTGTGGTTTGATGCGCTCACGGCCTATTTGAGCGCGGTGGGCGGACCGAACTACGAGAAAGTTGGGTATTGGCCGGCCGATCTACATTTAGTGGGCAAAGAGATCATTCGGTTTCAGGCGGTGTATTGGCCGGTGTTTTTGATGGCCGCGGCGTTGCCGATTCCAAAACAAATTTGGGCGCATGGCTGGCTCCTGATGGACAGCGCGAAGATGAGCAAGTCGCTGGGGAACGTGGTGCGGCCGCGTCCGATTGTGCATGTGCTGGGAATGGACGCGCTTCGCTACTATTTGCTGCGCGAGACGGTGTTTGGGCAGGACGGAAATTTTAGTTATGACGCCCTGGTGCAGCGGTATAACAGCGATCTGGCCAATGGATTAGGCAATCTTGCAAGTCGTACGGCGGCGATGATTGAAAAAAATTGCGGAGGGAAGATTCCAAAGCCTGGCGCGCTCCAGCCGCAAGACACGGCTCTTAGCAAAGAAGCTCAGGCGGGCATCGGGGAAGTGATGGAGCATTACGAGAAGCTGGAGTTCTCGCGCGGGCTGGAAGTCATTTGGGCGCTGATCTCGGCAGCAGATAAGTATCTGACGGTGGAGAAGCCGTGGTCGCTTGGAGAATCGTCCGACGAGCAGCAGCGACGCGCTGCTGTGCTTTGGACGACCGCTGAAGTTTTGCGAATCGTCACCTTGCTCGTCCATCCCATATTGCCGGAGAGCTCGGCAAAAGTTTGGACGCTCCTCGGACAATCCGGAGCGCTTGGCGCGGTGGCATTGGACGGGTTGCGGTGGGGACAACTTGTACACGGCACTTCGCTTGGAAAATCCCAAGCGCTATTTCCGCGCATTGAAAAAGCAGAAGCGATTGAGAGGATGGAAGCCATGGAAAAAGAAGAACAGAAGGCACCTTCACCGGCGGTGGCAAGCGCCCCTGTGAGCACACCTGCGGGAGGGGGAACAGCGGCTGCGGCAGCTACTGCAACGAATGAAAAAATCGGCATCGAGGATTTTGCGAAAGTCGAGATGCGCGTGGGGCAGATTAAGACGGCAGAGCGCATTGTGGGGGCGGATAAATTGTTGAAGCTTACCGTGGATATTGGCACGGAGATTCGGCAGATTTGCGCGGGGATTGCGCAGTTTTACGAGCCGGAGAAATTGATTGGTCGGAAAGTCGCGGTGGTCGTGAATCTGGCGCCGCGGAAACTGCGCGGGGTGGAGTCGAACGGGATGATTGTAGCGGCGTCGGTTGGCCCGGAAGGGCGGCCGGTGTTGGCGGGATTTCCGGATGAGGATGTGGAGATTGGGGCACGGTTGAAGTAACGGCGGTGCGGACGAATTGAAGTGAGGCACGGAGAAGAGGGGACGATGTATCGCGTTCCTACAACATGGAGCTAATTGATTCTCATGCGCATATTGATGATTCTCAGTTTGATGAGGATCGCGGTGCGATGCTGGAGCGCGCGCGGGCTGCAGGCGTAACGACCCTGCTGGCTATTGGGACCGGGCCGGGGCCGGAAAAATTGGACGCGGCTTTGCCGTTTGCAGACGCGCATGAGTGGATTTACACGACCGTGGGAATTCATCCGCATGAGGCAAGGGAAGTTACACAGGAACATTTGGATGAATTGGCTCGGCTTGCAAAACATCCAAAGGTGCTTGCTTGGGGCGAGATCGGGCTGGATTATTTCTACGATCATTCGCCGCGGGATGTGCAGGAGCGCGGGTTTCGCGAGCAGATGGAACTGGCTGCGCGGGCGAAGCTGCCGATTATTATTCATTGCCGCGATGCTTGGGCGGATTGTTTGCGATTGATTGAGGAAGTTTGGCGTCCTACCGGGCTTGGCGGGATTTTGCATTGCTTCACTAGCACGCTCGAGGATGCACGGCGCGGGATCGAGATGGGCTTTCTGATTTCGTTCGCGGGGAATTCGACTTATCCGAAAACGCAGAATCTTCGCGACGTTGCAAAAGCTTTGCCGCTTGAGAACATTTTGATTGAGACGGACTCTCCGTACCTTGCGCCGCAGCCCTACCGGGGGAAGCGCAACGAACCTGCTTACGTGGCGGAAGTAGCGCGTATACTCGCGAGTGTGAGAGACTTACCCGCGGAAGAGTTCGCCGCCAGGACAGCAGGGAATTTCCGGCGATTCTTCCGCCTATCCCGGCCGTCCATGTCCGCGGCTGCGGAGTCCCAAAGATGATTGCGGGCCAGGGGAGGAAGGCTATCGCGCTGCTTACTGCGAAAGAGATTTTTGATCTCGTGCGGGACGATTTAGTTCTGGTTGAGGAAGAACTTGCGCGACAGAGCGCGGGCGCGTTCGAACCGGTTGCGGAAATTACGAGTTATCTTCTCGGGGGCGGAGGGAAGCGGCTGCGCCCGGCACTATTGCTGCTTTGCAATGCTTATACGGGGCGGCGGAGCGAGGGAGCGATTCGGCTGGCGGCGGTTGTGGAGTTGTTGCACAGCGCAACCTTGATTCACGACGATGTGATTGACAGCGCGGACACGCGGCGCGGTCGGCCTTCGGCGAATTCGCGTTGGGGGAATCATCGCAGCGTGCTGGCGGGCGATTGGTTATACATGCAGTCGTTTCAGATGGCGCTGGAGGAGAGAAATTTTCGCATACTGGATATTCTGATTGACCTCACGCAGAAGATGGTGGAAGGCGAGCTGATTCAGTTGGCGAAGATTGGCCGTATTGATGTTACGGAGGAAGATGCACTGCGGCTCGCGACGTATAAGACGGCGTGTTTGTTTAGCGGATGCGCGCGATTGGGCGCGGTGCTTGGCGGGTTGGAAGGCGTCGAGGAAGAGGCGCTCGCGGATTATGGGCGCTATGCGGGGCTTGCGTTTCAGCTGGTGGATGATCTTTTGGATTTTACGGCGTCTGCCGAGCAGCTCGGGAAGCCGGTATTGAGCGACTTGAAAGAAGGCAAGGTCACGCTGCCGCTGATCTATGCGATGGATAACGGGCATCGCGATGCGCGAGGGTTGGTGGCGCGGGTGCTCGAGGAAAAAGAGTTTCATTCGGTGCGGGCGGAGACGATTGTTTCGTTGGTGCACGATTCCGGGGCGCTGGAGCGGGCTAGGAATCTGGCGCATGAGTATGCACGCCGGGCTAAGGCCTGTCTTGAGGGGCGTGGGGATTCGGAGTATGCGCGGGCGTTGTTGACGTTGCCCGACTTTATTCTTGAGCGCGAGAACTAGCCGACTAGACCTTAGCGAGCGTGGCTTGCGAAGATGGGGGGCAAGCCCCGCCCCTACAATAGAATGATGAACGCGGGAGCCGCCCACGGCGTTGGCCCATGTTGCCCTTCAAACTGGTCTATCACAAAGGCTACGATTTAAATCTTGGTGGGCACGTTTTTCCTTCCGAGAAATTCCGATTGATTGCTGAGGCGCTAGTGCGCGAGGGCGTTGCCGCGCGTGAGGATTTCCTGACGCCCGATCCCGCGGCGGACGAGGATATTCTGCATGTGCACACCGCGGAGTGGGTACACAAGTTGAAGACCGGGACGCTTACGGCCAGCGAAATTATGAAGCTGGAGATTCCTTATTCGAGGGAGGCGGTGGAGGCTTGTTGGTTGGCGGCGGGCGGGTCGATTTTGGCGGGGCAATCGGCTTTGCGGGATGGATTTGGGTGCAATTTGGGCGGCGGGTTTCATCATGCTTATCCGGGGCATGGCGAGGGATTTTGCGCGATTCATGATGTTGCGGTGGCAATTCGAAGGCTGCAGAAGGATGGGGCGATTCGAAAGGCTATTGTAGTTGATACGGATGTGCATCAAGGCAACGGGACGGCGGCGATTTTTGCCGATGATGATTCTGTTTTCACACTTTCTATCCATCAGGAAAACAACTATCCGGCTTATAAGCCGCCTTCGGATCTCGATTTGGAGATGGCGGACCGCGTGGATGATGATGAGTATCTTGGAACATTAATTCCAGCGGCGCAGTCGGCGTTGGATGAATTTCGGCCGGAGATACTGTTTTATGTTGGCGGGGCTGACCCGTTTTGCGAGGACCAGCTTGGCGGGTTGTCGCTGACCAAGAACGGGCTGAAAACTCGCGATCGCAAGGTGTTTGAGGAGGCGCGGCGGCGGGGGATTCCTGTCGCAACAACATTGGCTGGGGGATACGCGCGTCGCATCGACGATACGATTCGAATCCATGTGAACACGATTGTTGCGGCCTGCGAAGTGGCGCACGCTTTTCCTTCGGTTTCGGTGGCCGGACAGAAGTAAACTCTTTCGCGCGAGGCGCCCTATTTTTCTGCGCACGACTGCGAGGTAGTTCATGAAGTATTTCAGGTCGCGTATTATTTCCGGCTTGGCGATTGTCGGGGCTTTCTTATTGCTCGGGTTAGCGGCGCAGCGAAAAGCAGGTGCGCAAGCGGCCAGCGACTCCGGGAAAAAGCTGAAGGTGTACATTTCGGTAGACATGGAAGGGGTGGCCGGCGTGGTGACCGCGGACCAACTTCTTCCTGCCGGATTTGAATACGAGCGCTTCCGCCATTTCATGACCGACGAGACCCTGGCGGCGGTGAAGGCTGCGAAAGAGGCGGGAGCAGGCGAAATTGTGGTGAGCGACTCGCATGGAAACGGCGAGAACTTGTTGATCGAAGAGTTTCCGAAGGATGTTCGGATTGTGCGCGCGTGGCCGCGACATGGGGGAATGATGGCGGGGCTGGATCCGAGCTTCAACGCGGCCCTTTTCGTCGGCTATCACGCCTCCACGACAAATCCGAAAGGCGTTCGCGCCCATACATTTTCGAGCGCGCATTACGCGCGAGTGGCCCTGAATGGCAATGCTGTGACGGAAGGGGAGTACAACGCCGCGTACGCGGGAGCGAAGGGAGTGCCGGTTATTTTTGCATCGGGCGATGACGCAGCAGTGGCAGAGATCAAATCGCATCTTGGAAATATAGAGATCGTGGAAACGAAGAAATCGCTCAGCTTTCATTCGGCGGAGACGCTAACACCAGCGGCCTCCTGCGACAAAATCTTTGCAGGCGTGAAGTCGGCGCTGGCCCGGCTGCACGAATTCAAGCCTTACGTGATCAAAACTCCAGTGACGCTGGAAATTACATTCAAGAACTACACGCCGGCTGAGCTGCTTAGTTATTTGCGATCGGTCGAGAGAGTGGATTCGCATACGATCCGTTTTGTTGGTAGGGATATGGATGAAGTCGATGATTTCGAGGAATTTGTAGCGAACTACAACTCTGATTCGGCACCCTGAGCGGAATTCTCGGGGTTTCCTTTTTGCGCGGCCAGCGCATGGCGGACCGCGTTGTTTAGCTCTGTTTCCACATCATCCGGATCGAATCCCTCGGCGCGATAGGCTATTTTACCCGCGCGATCAAGAACGATGACAGTAGGGAAGGAGTTGACGGCCAGGAGACGGTCGAGGCCATCCGCAAAGACTACCGTTGTGCGCGGTTTTTCTTCTTGTAGATACGGTGGCACCAGAGTTTCGTCTTCGTCGCAATCCGCGGCAAGAAAAACGATGTCCGCGACTCCTTGAAACTGCCCTGCTACGCGCTCGAAATGGGGCTCCATCTCGCGGCATGGTCCGCACCACGTGGCCCAAAAATTTACGACGACGATTTTTCCTTTCTGTTCAGAGAGCAGATAGGGAGAACCGTCCTGGGCTTTGCGCAGCGTGAAATCGTAGGGTTCCTTCGCGTTAGCGTTTCTTTTCGGTTTCGGCGCATCTGAAGATGCAGCGACGTCGTCGTAGGCGCGCAAGAGATAGTCGCCGAGGCCTTGATCGGAGCCGTGCGCGCGGCGCCAGACATTGCCGAGCTTTTGGCGAATTTCGCGGCGGTTCACGCCAGTGGCCGAGGCGTCCGCTAGCTCAAAGGCTCTTGCATATTCCCTGATTGCACCGGGCAAATCCTTGTTCAATTCTGCAATCTCGCCGAGTTTCTCAGCTGCCGCGGCGCTTGGCGAAATCGCCATGCTCGCCCGAAAGTCCTTTTCGGCAGCCCCGGTATCGTGGAGTTTGAAGGCAAGCCTACCGCGAAGCGAGAGGATGTTTACCTTGTCGCGTTTCTGTTCGGCCTGCCATTCCTCCTTTGAGACTCTAGGAGATTTCTCTCCGGCGGAGGTGCGGTCGATGTAGTCCAAGACGCGCGTGGAATAGTTGAGGGCGCGGCGGAGGGCCGCTTCATCGCCATTGCGCTCCAAGAGCTGAATGGCAAGGAGGGTCATCGACATGTCTTCAGGAGTAAGGGCGACAATCCGCTCGGCATAGTCGGTCGCGCGCGCAGAGTCTCGCAGTTGCAAGCTTGCTTCTACAAGCGCGCGATAAATTTGGGGGCGCTGGCGCGAGTCAGGATATTCCTTGAGGAATTCTTCGAGATTGTGGACGAGCGCGGCGCGGTCATTGCTGGCGCGATCGATGGCTTGCTGCAGCTCTGCGGTTTCGGTTGACGCTTTTGTGGCTGGAGGCTGTTTGGGGGCGGCGGATTTCGTTCCTTGCGGGGACGGCGTCTGGCTTGCGTTTTGCTGCGCGGAAGCTGGATTGTTTGCGAAGAATGTAGAAAGGGCCGCAAGAAGAGCGAGCGCAGGCGCCGAGCGTTGCCAGCCGTAGTTCATAAAATAGAATTCTAGTCTGTCTGTGTTGAAATTGCTCAAATAGAGCGTAAAGAAGCCGCACAGCCTTGCGCCAGAGGCTGGAATCAGGTTATTGGGAACCTAGCACTTCGATAGAGCCAGAGACGGTGTGAATTTCCACACGGCCGCCGCCGTCACCCATGTGCGCACGCAAAGAGTGCTTGCCTTGCTCTTCAATCATGATCGGAACTTGAGCGCGAATCTCGCCACTCACGGCACCGGCGGAAAGATGAAAGCTGGCGCTGGAGGGCACAGCGATATCCACGGAACCGGAGACGGTCTTCAAGTCCCAATAGCTATTTCCACTTGGATTGCCTTGGACGGTCACGCGGCCTGCCGTGGCGTGGGCCTTCACGTCACCATCGGCATCGCGTACCTCGACAGATCCGCTAGAACTGTTAGCATCCACGCGGCCACCTGGATTCTTTATTTCCACATTCCCCGAAACGGAATGAGCTAAAACGTCGCCCTTGGCATTCAAGACGGCCACGCTTCCGGAAACGCTTGTGGCGCGAACGTCATCGCCGCAGTCTTCGGCAGTGACGGTTCCGCTTGTCGAGGACAGCCTGACTTCCCGGCCGATGCCTTGGCCGCGGACCGTTCCGGAGACTGAGGCAGCCTGTACTGGGCCGCGGACGTTGCGAACGAGCTGCGAGCCAGAAACGCTCGCAGAATTGACTTCGGCATCCCGGGGCACTTCGATGGCATAGGAGATGGAGACGTTGCGCAAGCGCGTGGTTTCTTTGCCGACGCGGAGAGTGTCGCCCTTGAGTTCGACGGGCGGGCTAGAGACGAGGTCATCCAGGCGTTTTTGCGGACTACCAAATCCAAATCCGGAGACGCGTACATCTCCGTGCACGCGGACCTTGCCGTCAGCACTGCCGACGATGGACACGTCCCCGGAGACATTGCTCAGTTCGAGACGGATCGGGCCAGAAACATCGAGCGAACGCTCAAAGCTGCCGGAGACGGACGGGCCCATTTGGCAGCCCGCGAGGGCCACGACGATGCTGAGCAACACGATGGGTGCGGCCAGCTTGTGGTGTCGCATCATGCTCATACTTCCTCCAGAGCCAATCTCGGCGCGCCTTTGCCCATCCCTAACAGAAGATACGCAAGTACGGGGGAATATGTTCCGGTATCCTAGCGAGGCGGTCTTGCCTCAGCGAACAAGACCCTCGTTCAGCGAACCTTGGCGGTAGCCTTCGAGATCCAGGGCGACAAAGGTGAAGCCGGCTGCCTTAAGGCGAGCTGCGATGGAGGCAGCCATTTCCGGCGACATCGCGCGAGGCATTTCTTCAGGCGCAATCTCAATCCTCGCGAGCTTTTCGTGCAAGCGAACACGAAATTGGCGGAAGCCCAGTTCGCGTAGGGCGGCTTCTCCACGCTCTACGAGAGCAAGCCTCTCGGGGGTCACTTCGGTGCCGTAGGGGAGGCGCGAGGCAAGGCATGCAGAGGCGGGACGGTCCCAGGTGGGCAATCCCGCGCGCTGAGATAGCAGACGAATCTCCGCCTTGTGCAATCCGGCATCAAGAAGGGGCGCCAGGACGCGGTGTTCGGTTGCCGCGCGATGGCCAGGGCGGAAATCGAGAGTGTCATCCGCGTTGACGCCGTAGGCGACGACGGCGAAGGCGCGCTCCTGCGCCATCAGGTCGAGAACGGTGAATAGCTCATCTTTGCAGAAATAGCAGCGATCGGCGGCGTTCGCGCGATATTTGGGATTCTCCATTTCGTGCGTTTCTATAAATTCGTGGTGCATGCCTAGCTGGCGGACGAATTCCTCTACGACGGTGCGGTCATGAGCGGAATAGCTCGGCGAGAGGGCAGTCACCGACAAGGCGCGTTCGCCAATTGCGCGATGCGTGGCCCAGGCGAGGTAGGCGGAGTCGGCTCCTCCGGAAAGCGCGACGATCACGGAAGGGAATTCGGCTAATTGCTGCAGCAGGCCCAGCTCTTTCTCGCCGGCCGAGAGTTGCGGCTGTTCCGATACGCGGATACGCACGAGAGCATTCATTTCTTCCAGGAGTATACCTCACCGGGTGCCTTAATTCGTTTGCCTGCCGCGTAGCATCGCGCGGTCATTTGAAATCGAGCAAGACATCGACGAAATGCTTGTCCGCGTCCGTGCGCAGCCAATGGCCGACGGTTTCGTAGTGCACGGGCAAGGCGCCAAAAATATCCGCCGGATGAGACTGCAACGTGGTGAGAAATTTTTCGAATTGAGTTTTGTCAAAAACGCTTCCGGTTTCCGCGGGCCACGTTTGCTGCAGACGCCGCTCGGCTGCCAGCGAGAGCCCCGTCAGAACCAGAGTGTTGTAGTGATACTGCACTCCTTCGGTCACGGACACAGAGTAGGTAACGGCGTGAGTCTGGTCATCGTAGGAGGCAACTGGATCGATCTTTGCGTCCAAATAGCCGCGGTGACCGTATTCTTCCCGGGCGCGGTCCCAGCCTGCTTCGATTTGCATGCCGTTGGCAACGTCTCCCGACTTAAGCCCGAGCTCATTAGAGAGAGTAATGGAGGACAAGACGGAATTGCCGGACCATAGCGCTTCCTTCCAGCGATAGATGGGGCCGGTTACGATGGGCACGAAAACGGGAATTTGCTCGGGCAGCTTCTGACTGGGGTTTCCTGTTAAGCGCACCTCGGGTGGGCCGAGCTTCACGCGCAGGAAGCCTTGTTGGAGATAGAAGGGGCGCAACTGTTCTGAAAGAAAGAGATCAATAGTCATGCGCGAAAAGGGTTTGCCCTGCACGTCCGCAAGCTGCTGTTGGACGACGTGGGAAGAAGTTAGTGAAGGATCGCCGAATTCAACGCTGGCGATGTAGAAGGCGGCGCCCTCGACACGAAATACCTGGACGTTGCCTTCCGCTAGAGGATTGGCGAGCAATTCGTGCTCAACCGTCACGTTTAGCTGGTGCGAGGCCAGCAGTTCCTTCAACGTCTCGCTTACCTGGTCCACGACTGCGCCGGCTTCGGGAAGAGTGCCGTCGAAGTAAGGGACTTTTTTGCGGATGGCGTCGCCGAGCTCTCCGTCGGAAAACCATGGCAGGTTGTCGAAGTAAACGGGAACACGAGGGGATTCTTGTAATTGGAATGTTACGGTGAGGCCGTCGCCGCGCGTCTGAAAGCTATAGTTCACCTTGGCGAACAGGCCGGTTTGTAGCAAACGGTCTGCGGCGGCTTGTAAATCTGGTTTTCCGACCTGGGAGCCTTTTTCTAGCTGTGAGAGCGTGGTGACTTGGGCATCTGAAAGAGTCTTCAGGCCTTCTGTGTGAATTTCGTGGAGACTAGCGGTTGCTGGTGCCGGCGCTTGTGCGATTGCGTGAGGCGAGAGAAGGAGAGATGAGAAAACAGAGATTCCCAAGAAGGCGCAGAGGAAGCGACGCATGTTTTTATTTTAGCGGAAAAAGGAGCGTGGGCCTATTCGCGGGACTTGTCGCGGCAAGAGTTTACGATGAAGAGCTGGCGGCGGGTTTTTTTCTGCTATTCGACCGTCACGGATTTCGCCAGATTGCGTGGCTGGTCGACATCGCAGCCGCGGCGCACGGCGATGTGGTAAGCGAGGAGCTGCAAGGGAATTATTTCCAGCAAGGGCGCGAGAATTTCTGGTGCGGGGGGCAGCTCGATGATGTGGTCGGAGGCCTCGCGCGCTAGGTAGTCCTTCTCAGTGGCAATGGAAATGACGATGCCGTCGCGGGCTTTCACTTCCTTGATGTTGGAAACACTTTTTTCGTAACGAGTGACGGATTCCGGGTCGCTGTCATCGCGTGTTGCCAGCACGACTACGGGCAAATTCTCATCGATGAGGGCGTTGGGCCCGTGCTTCATTTCGCCGGCGGGATAGCCTTCGGCGTGGATGTAAGAAATTTCCTTTAGTTTGAGCGCGCCTTCGAGAGCAATCGGATAGTGAATGCCGCGACCTAGATAAAGGAAATCTGTGTAGCGGAAAAACTGCCGAGCTAGGTTTTCGTAAAAGCCGGACTCTTCGGCTTGTAGGACAATTTCCATCTTGTGAGGAATACGCGTGAATTCCTGCATCAACTTTACTGCGGCAGCGGGGGCCAGCTTTCCGCGAACCTGTCCGAGGTAGGAAGCAAGGAGGAGGAGCGCGGCCAGCTGCGCCGTGAAAGCTTTTGTCGAGGCCACGCCGATTTCAGGACCCGCGTGCGTGATGATGGTTACCGCGGCCTCGCGCGTAACCATCGAGCCCATCACGTTGCAAATGGCGAGCGTCGGAGAGCCTTTGATCTTCGCTTCGCGCTGCGCCGCCAAAGTGTCCGCGGTTTCGCCGGATTGGCTGATGCACACAGTCAGCGTTTTCGAGTCCAGGAGGGGATCGCGATAGCGGAATTCGCTGCCGTAGTCGACCTCCACCTGCAAACGTGCCAGGCGCTCGATCATGAATTTTCCGGCTAGGCCTGCGTGCCAACTCGTTCCGCAGGCGACGATGCGGACTTGCTGGAACTCGCGGAACTTTTGTTCGG
>Ga0137363_10002059_pt1 | contig 11817 bp, 9 predicted proteins | sample MadtaG_FD_104800 | JGI IMG/M metagenome (GOLD analysis project Ga0137363, IMG submission 104800) | Vadose zone soil microbial communities from Angelo Coast Range Reserve, California, USA - Mad1_115_16 metaG | ecosystem: Environmental > Terrestrial > Soil > Vadose zone | place: USA: California...
AGAACCTCTAGCAAAACCGCCTTAACTTGCTTGCTGGTCAGTCGCATGGCTTTGATCTCGGCTTCCATCTTCGGTTGCAAGCCAGCATTTTCAAGCGCTGTTAAATACGCGTGTAATCCGTATCGATCTCGCATGGCTAACACCCGTTCGAAGATCGGAGCCATCTCTGTATTGAGGTCTATAAGGGCCTCTGCGGCCCGCAGACGCACCAGCCGATTCGAATCCGTTAATCCGTGCAAAAGAGAAGGGATTGCAGTTCCGTGGCCGACCTTTCCCAGACTTACGATCGCTCGCAGCCGCACAAACCAAACGGGATCTCTGGCCAATTCGCTCAGAACGTTGACCGCCAGTACTGGCTCCACGTACGACAGCGCTCGTGCGGCCGCCGCTCTCAGTTCCGGTAGACTATCCTCTGCAAACTGCAATACTTCCGTCCCCAGCGAAGGCGTGGCCACTTCCCCCAGGACGCGCCCGAGCACTTCACGCACGCTTACCCCCGCGTGCTGCAGGTACGGTAACAATATTTGCGGACGTTCGGCGCAGGTTTGGATTAGCGCGCTTTGCAAGGGAAGCGCCGGCACCACTAGCCCTGCTTCACCGACCCAATTTAGAATCTCCACGGCCGCTTCCGGACAAGCCATCTGCCCCAGTCCGCGCAGGGCGGCAAGCCGAGTTTCCGGGTTGCGATCGCGCAAGCCCTCTGCCAGAGCCGGAATCCCTTCCGGGGCGCGCGTTCGACCGAGTGCCGCCAATGCGCGGTGCCGTCGCCATCCTTGATGGTTTCGTGCATCGGAGATGCACTTCTCGACCAGCCCGCTGGCTCGCATAAATTTCAGCAGCCGCGACGATTCTTCCGGTCCCGCGACCTCGAACGCGTCCAATACCATGGTCTCGACAAGTTGCCGGTCGGATGCTTTGGTGCGCCATGTCGCGTAGGGAATCTCGCCAGAAATCAGCGCGTCCCATCCTTCGCGGATTTCGAACAGTCGCGCGTCACGTTTCGCGAAATGCCGTTTCCGGTAGGATCGGCGAAGCATGATGAAGCCCAGCAACAACACGTCTGCGACGATCACGGAGATGATCGCCTTCACCACAAAAGCCGCTGGACCTAGCCTTCGAAATGTTTCAAAAGCGGACACCATAAGTAAATCCAAAACTTGCCTGCCTCCGGCCTTGCGTACGCTTCTGATAGGCTGCGAAGCCCGTCACGTCCTCGCGCGCCGTCAACCGCAAGCGCAAACCGCCACCGTATGTATGCGAAGAAAATTGCCCAATCTGATCCACTTGCGCGAAATTTTCTGTCCCCACCGCGTAGAAGACATTTCCACCTAGGCGGCGCTCGTCCCATCTAGTGATCGGAAATCCGAGTCGTGTCATCCCCGAAGGACGCCATTCCGTGCTGGAAAAATGGCTTCGCGCTCCTGTCAGCCCGAATGACCACGTCCAGTCATGTGGCAGATAAAAGAGTGTCGTTTCATTAATCGTAAAAATGCGCGCCGTCGTATACCAGTACCAGTGTTGCCCGTAGTCAATTTCAACTCCGCGAACGATTTTGCTTCCTCTGAGTTTCCACCCTTGGTCGTAATCGAAGAATGCTTCATCTTTCGGAATAACATTATTGTCATGAGCCGCCGCACCGCCCACCGTTAGCGCGCCCCATTTCGGCACCCTTCGAGTCGCGCTCGCCACGAATTTTTCCGCTTCCGTTCCTCCCCGCCGGTAAACATTACTTGCCACGCTAGTCCCCCAGCGCGATGTCCATTGCGAGTTGAGACTCAGTCCTTCATCATGGTTGGCGTCAGCGAAGGTGAAGAGGTCGGCGTCCACTACCACGCGCACCGCGTGCTTTGGTTCGCCGCGCAAAGAGAGCAGGCCTGCGCGTGCCTGTGTGCTGTTTGGATCCAGATCGAGCGCGCGGTGGAATTCCAGCTTCGCTTCGCTCTGGTCATGTGCGGCTTGCAACGCGCGACCGCGTGCCGCGCGGAGATCGGCGCGCTTCGGATCGAGTTCCACGGCGCGGTCCAGAGCCTTCAGCGCCTCCTTCGTTCTCTCTTCGCGCGAATACACGTTGGCTAACCCCATCCAGTTGTCAGGATCGTTGGGTGCGACAGCAAGAATCTCTAGATAGTCACGTTCGGCTTCCGCGATTTTTCCCGACCACATCAGGATGCGCGCGTGCCACGCCCGTATGTCCATGTCTTGCGGCGCGCGAACAATCTCGCGGTCCACAATATCCATGGCTTTGACCCAATCCCGCGCCTCGACGCATCTCTGCACGTCTTCTCGCCAGCCTACGCTCAGCTGTTGCCCCCAGGCGAGAAAGCAGAAAATCCAGATCCCTGCCAGCAGTCTCAAAATCACGAGCACTTACTCCGAGGCGCGAAAAACACATCGAGTGCATACCTTCTTATGTCAAGAGGTTAGAGATAGTCTGGACCTATATGCTAAGAAATGCAGCGATTTGCAAAAGGACGACGGTTACAGTAGTAACCGCATGGGAACCAATTCACCATGAATTGTTGCACTCGCACCGAGCCGGGTGGCCGGCAAGGGGAACGTGAAGGAGGGCTGGAGGAGGATTTTGTTTCCAGGCATGAGGCGTGAAGGGCGGATCCACCCAGCAGGCATGCTTCCCGGTGCAACATCGGACGGAAGAACCCTGCCAGCAAGTACGAGCTACCCACGAAGCCTGGCATCTGCTGCGTGAGCTGTAACCTCCGCACCAGGAGACCCGCTCGACGAAGATATTCAGCATCGCCGAAGCGCCTGTTCCGGAACCAACACAAAGTTGGGACAGGAAAGTAGAAATGGGCGGGCTGGTCACGTGAGCGCTAGCATGGGCCACACCTGAGGTACGTTGCCATCCATCGTGTTTTAGTTCAAGCTGCTGACTTGCAACTTGACGAAGCAGTAGTGACCGACGGCACACACTGGACGACTCGTTAATTGTGGTGCCAAAGTGCCGAAGTAAAAGTTATAGGTGTTGGAACCAAGCGCACTGCTGTTCCAATCGCCGGTGTAAGCACTGATCCCACCCGGATTGGTAACGACGTGTTGTTGATAACCAGTAGTGTTGGAGGTAATCGGGCTGTTGTTGGTAGAGGCAGTCTGTATCCGCCAACTGCTCACCTGGTTAGGATCACTTGCAACGCCGTCTCCCACACCAATAATCATGTCAATAGTCGTCTTCGGAGTGGTGGATTTATCCTCAAAATAATTGCCGAGCATCGAAGCACATGTCGATCCAGCCACCGCTGAGGCCGGTTGAACGTGGGTGTCACCCGTCATGGTTGGCGTGGAATTCATATGCCAGGAAGCATCAAATTGCACGTCACTTAGATTCGGCAAACCTGCTGCGCCGGAGGGATAGGCGCAATAGTAAAAAGTCGCTGTGGCATTGACGTTGTGCTGATAGCTCTGATCCCATGCACCCATGTTCAGATTCTGACTACTGGCAGGGCCAACAGTCACTGACCCAACCAAGGTTCCAGCGTAGCTGTATTGCTGAAGCTGAGCATTGGCTCCAGTGGAGTCGTGGTTCGTCATCAGGTAGATGAAGTTGAGGTCTCCATCTTCCAGGGTGAAGTCAGTGACGCCATTGTTAACGGAAGAAACGACGGTTGACCAACGACTCGTGAACGCCGTGGCACCAGAGTTCGCAGAGTAAGACTTGAGGGTGTTGCCTAGAGTCACTATATTGGCATAATTCGTGCCGGCGGGCTGGCCAGTGACGTTTTCGTCAACGTTAACATCGGTGATTGGGTTGCTTCCCGTGCTGATGCAGTAGGCAACGGCTGGGGCCGTGAAAGCGTTGGTGATCTTGTAAATACGTCCGTTGTCGTCGCCCGTGTACAGATTGCCAGATGTGTACCAGATGGCCACATCCTTGAGACTTGGAGCACCAGACAAGCCGGAAGCACAGGTGCCGCCGCCCGTTGTGTAGCCGAGAACAGTCTCGGTTGGAGGCGTAATGGGAGCGGCAACTGTGCCACCGCCTGCACCAATCGTAATCACATGCAGTTCTGCTGGAGTTGCGGTTCCTGCCAAACCCTTTTCGAGAACGACAATCTTGGTGCCATCAACCGAAGGCCACGTGTCGCCGAGGTAGTTTCCAGCGGCCGAAGTGCCAACATTATAAGCAGCGACAACCGTCGGTTTTGTTCCGGAGCAGAATCCTGTGCCTCCGCTATTCACGTACAGGTTGTTCAGGATCACGAGGTTGGCTTGAGTTGAAGTTCCTTGCGCACGAATGGCGAAAGAAACATGGTCATTTACGCAGTCAGGGATTGCCCCCGCAGTGAAAGTTGCAGGAAAACCGCTGGCTGGGCCATTCGCACCGACGTCGAACGCCCAATCGTTGTCAGCGACAGATGACATCGGAGAGCGATTGACCTGTTTGAGGAGACGTTGCGCTTCTGTGCGAGCAGCGAGCAGTTGACCTTGAAGGGTCTTTTCTTTTCCAGTGTGTTCGACGAACCGGCGATTACCGCTGGCCTGAATGGTTGGGAAGGAGACTTGGGCTGAACTGACAGAAGCAAACAGTGTAAGCAGCAACCCGACTTCGAGCGCTTTCTTGAAGCTGACTTTCACGGGGAACCTCTCTACCTCATAATACGTAGTAAAACGAGAACGCTCGCCAATCCCCTTCACTCAGGAAGAAGAATGAGTCTCGGAGACAATTTGTTCGATCCGCCTTAGCATTTCTTGTCCAACAGCGTCTCTGGGAATTCCTTCCGCCTGCAATTTCATCCTCGCTTCGGCAAGCGAGAGCCGTGACAACTGTGGTCGCACGTACGGCGATTTAGATCGCATAGTGTTGCTGGAGGTCTTTTTGCCCGAAGTGGATCTGAAATAGGATGTTGCCTAGTTCTAGCCCCCCCATTTTCCATGAATCAGTACCCGGTTGGACGCAAGTACATACTCGCGGGGGCCAGATGGTGAATGTCCGCTTTCATCGTGCCAAGGTTCTGCTGCATTTGTTGAGGCGAGTGTTTAGTGGGGTACGGCATTTTTCATACCAACTCAGTGGAATCCGCAAGTCGATGACTCCACAGGCCGGCGAGTTCCGCAGAGTCATCAAGCCTTGTCGAGACTGCCGACAGTTTGGCACCAGTGCCGGTATTCCGGCAAGCCTCGTCCGGTCAGTGATCGCGGATGTCTAAACGTTTCACGAGTTATGGGTTGGCCTCAAACGTGCGAGGAAGCGCAGAGGCGAGCTCTAATGGTCAATATTGCACAGTAACCGGTCAGTATTCAGGTGGCGTCGTTAGGTAGTAAGTGGTACTACTACCGCAACATCGGAAGAAAAACGTAATTTTTCCCAAACCGCGAAGGGGATTGGCGCGCGTTCTCGTTTTATGAAATAGAAGCAACTCCCTCGGCCATATGCTGCGTCCAACTGAGATGCCGATTCATGGCAGGTTGGGTGGCTGGAACTAGGCAACGTTCTACCTCTGGCGTTCTACCTCGACGGTCTTAAGGGTTGCATGCTTTGGAGCAAGGGCACGTATCTGGAGCACGTCCGACAGGTGATTGATCATCTCAAACGTGCCCTGCGGATGGAACCTCGGTTAACTGTCGAGGAGTTCTATCAACTACTCCAGCTTTCAGAAGCAATCATTGATTACGGGCGAATGATCCGGACGTACTGCGGGTACTCAGTGCCATACTTGATCGTCGAGGTCCCAGAATTGGCACGCCGCTTCAGAGAGACGCCGCAGACCACTGAAGACGCACTCGCGCTGCTAAGGAACATGGGCCGGGCCGAGTCTGCCCATCCGCATGGATGTTGGAAATTGCAACTGCAGTACTCTCCTCAGCGGACACGAGGCCCTTCACTCGGCGAAGTGCCACTCCAAGAGTCCTGACGATGATAAGGGGGATGCGGGGCTGCTTAGTTTTCGGGCATGAATAACATGAATTCACCAGCTCCGCGATTGTCGGAAGAGTTCTGCTTGTGTCCAATGATACGGTTGCAATCGAGCAACTATACGAATCATTGCAACGATTCGCGTTGTTCCCAGAGCGATGTTCCGAGGTTTTCTCCGCTCTAGAGCGGTTGAACCGAGTCAAGTTCGAAGCTGTAATTGTTGATCTTCGGCTCGGGAGCCGGGCCTTGGTTCATGAACCGGATTTCCAGCGGCTTCGGTGGAACCGATGCTGTACCGATCCAGATCGATCCTCTGCTGCTCTGTATGTGTCCTTCACTGACCGCTCTCCTTCTCCACGGCTTCAGTTGTGTTCGCAGTTGACTACCCTTCAACGCAAATGGCATTTACGCTTCCACAGCCGGAAAATTCATTCGCGCCCACGGCGAAAACCTAGTCGGTTGCTGGCCTGCTATTTGGTTTGCGAGCGCAATTCGATCGTACGAATCCGAACCGAGGTAGGTGTAGGCTTCGAAGTACCTGAAAGTCTCTGCCGCCTCGGCGGCCCCAGGAAAGGAGGCCGCAAAGACTTCCGTGGGCACCTGTTTGAATGAGAATTGGTGACCTTGCGCATTCAGCGTGTCGACGATTTCGTTGAAGCTCATGAAATCTCCGACGAGGGGCAGATACTCGCCATTTCCTACCTCATCCGGGTGTCCAAATGCTCCGGCCACAATGTTGCCTAGCTCGGTGATATCGCCAATGTGGACGCAATGCACGTTCGGATTAAGAGGGAGAGCCCAGCCCACGGATCCATCAACCTGCTTTTGCGGGGCCAGGGGGCCCACAAGGTTCTGGTAGTAGAAAGGAGCGATGACGAACGTATGATTCGCAAACCCCGCTTCCTTGACGATCTGATCAATCTTGGCCTTGCCGGTAAAGTGGGGAAGGTGGAACTTGCCGTGGCTGATCGCTTCTACATTTGGTAACGTGGACCAGATAAAGTGTTTGACATCGGCATCCTTGGCCGCGCGCACAGCCGCAGTTGCCTGCTTAAGCTCGTTCGCGCCTTCTTCCCAAAAATTGGTGACTAGAAAAACGCCATGCGCCCCTTTGAACGCGGCTTCGAGCGTTTCGGGCCGGTTTAAATCCGCGGCGACGACTTCCTCAGCAAGGTTGCGATGCTTGTTTGGATCGCGAGTTAGAGCGCGCAGTTTGAATTGGCCGCTAGCTTGTAAGGCCCGTAGCACTGCGCCTCCCTGTTGACCGGTTGAGCCGATTACGCCGATCAGTTTTCCACTTGTGCCTTGCATTGGATCCTTTCATTTGGGTTAATCCCACACGACGACAACCATGTCTGCCGAGCCCCACAATGAGCGGCGCATTCAAAGCTCAGTGGAATCAGCGGATCCCTCCAAAGCCGAGGGGAGACGCCTTACATCAACAAATTTTCGATCTTTACCGGAAGTTCCCGCACGCGAACGCCTGTTGCGTGGTGTACCGCAGCCGTGATGGCGGCGGCTATGCCGGTCAAGCCGATCTCGCCGATCCCGCGCGCGCCAACTTCGTTGATCTCCTTATCGGGGTAGTCAAGGAAATGCACGTCGATCGGGGGGGCGTCAGCGTTTACCGCCACCACGTAGTCGGCCAGATTACTGTTGATGGGCGCGCCGTTCTGCGGATCGTAAGACGTGTGCTCCAAAAGCGCCATGCCGATCCCCATCACCACCGCGCCCTGGATTTGGTTTCGGCCGGCTAGAGGGTTGATAATGCGACCGCCATCCATGACCGACAAGACTCGGCTGACGCGCAGCCGGGCGATCTCCGGTTGCCAGGTAACCTCAACGAAGTGGCAGCCGAACGAGTGCGTCGAGTACTTGGGCTTGGGATTGCCGAAGAAGGCCTCCGATTTGCCGCTGCCCGTGACCAGGCTAAGGTTGGCCTGGCGGAGCAGATTATCGAACGGCACACTCTTGGCGCTGTCAGCCTTCCCAAAGACCTTGCCACCTTCGAATGCCAGATCTGCGGGAAGGCGGTTCTCGAACGGCGAGCCGGGTGTTATCGTCGCGATTGTCAGCAGCGATGCGATCGCGTCGTCTGCCGCCGCGAAGACAGCCGGGACCACCGATTCGGTCGCCAACGAGCCGCCCGAAAGCGGGCCTTCCGGCAGCACCGTGTCGCCGAGCGATACCTCGATCTTTTCGAGCGGCAGGCCGGTCTTCTGAGCGGCGAGTTGCGCGAGAACGGTGTACATGCCGGTTCCGATGTCCTGTGTAGCACTCGCGACGCGGGCCGTACCGTCATTGCGGAGCTGCACGCTCGCTGCGGCGGAGAATCGTCCGGCAACCCACGAGCAGCCAGCCATTCCCCAGCCCAACGTCAAGCCGTTACGCTTCATAGAGCCAACTTCAGGCGAGCGCCTGGACCAGCCGAACTTCTCCGCGCCCAGTTCTATGCATTCGAGCAAATGGCGCGAAGAGAACGGAACGCCCAAGGACTCATCGATTTTCGGCTCGTTGAGGACTCGGAGTTTCACCGGGTCGATCTTGAGTTGATCGGCCAGTTCGTTCATAGCCGACTCGGTCGCGTAAAGCCCGGGCACACGGCCCGGCCCTCGCATGTCGGCCCCTGCGCCGACATTTCGCCTTGCGCGGCCGAAAGTCACGCGGAGGTTGGGCACGCTGTATTGGAACGGAGTTGCCTCGCCGCAATCTTCATGGTGCGGGTCGAGCATCGAGCGGTGGTAGACATAGTCGTGCTGCAGCGAGACCAGCTTGCCGTCGGACGTAGCGCCAAGACGCACTCGCTGCTGGGTGCGCGGGCGATGACCAACTGTTTGGAACATCATCTTGCGGCTGAGCACGAGTTTTACCGGCTTCCCCAACTGCCGCGCCGCGGCCGCGGCAAGTGCACAATTCGTCCACGGATACAGCTTGCCGCCGAAACCCGAGCCAAGGAACCTCGCGATGACCCGGACATTCTCCTTCGGCAAGCCGAACATTTGCGCGAGCACGCCCCGAAGGTTGACGACTCCCTGCGACGACTCGTACAACGTCAACGTCAGGCCATCCCAGATCGCGGTGGTCGCGTGCAGCTCAAGCGGGTTGTGAGCCTCGGCCGGCGTAACATACATCTGATCGAGTTTGACCGGCGCGCGTGCGAACGCGCTCCCGGCATCCCCGCGCTGGCTTTGCAGTCGTTGGCGCGGGCCGTAGGTCGTGAGAACCACGTCACGGTCATCGTCGGCATCAAGGTGAGTCTCGACGTTCGGCTTCTCCTTGGCGTATGTCGCGCGAACCGCATCGGCACCGCCCTTGGCGGCTTCGAACGCGTCCGCAACAACAAGCGCGATGTACTGACCGTAATACCGAATCACATCATCCTCAAACGGCGGACGCCGCTCCTCGCAAATGCCTCCGAACCCTCGTTCCGGGAAGGAGCGGAAGATTGGTCCGATGTTCTCTCGATGAAAAATCGCGCGCACACCGGGCATCTTTTCCGCCGCGGCGGTGTCGAGCTTGAGCAATCTGCCGTTGGCAATCGTTGCCTCAACGGGTACGGCGTACAGCATTCCGGAAAAGTGAAAATCCGAGGTGTACTGTGCCAGCCCGCTCACTTTGCGCGGCCCATCCACGCGAGGCGTGTCACGACCAACCGGAGAAGCGATGGGTGTTTCTGGTGTTGTCTGCATGTTCCCTCACTGTGAAACTAGGCTGCCATCGCCATCTTCAGGGCATGCGCGAGGCACCGCCTTGCCAATTCGATCTTGAATCCGTTCTCGCTCTGCGGTTCGGCGTGGCGCATAGCCTCTTTCGCCGCCCGGCGAAAGATAGCTAAGTCGGCGGGCTTCCCAACCAGAGCGGCCTCGGCCTCGGGGGACCGCCACGGTTTGGTGCCCACGCCACCGAGCGCGATACGGGCCCTCGTGACATTCCCGCTCGCGACCGTAATCACAACCGCAGCCGACGCCAATGCGAATTCGTATGACGCCCGATCGCGGAGCTTCAGGTATATCTGCTTGCTCCCCGCAATGGGCGGCGGGAGCGTCACGTGCGTGATGAGATCGCCTGGACCGAGCACTGTTTCGCGGTTCGGTGTGCTGCCGGGCAGAACATGAAAGTCACCGATAGGAATTGCACGCGAACCCTTCGCTCCAAGCACGTGGATCTTTGCCTCCAATGCTGCCATCGCCACGCACATGTCTGACGGGTTAGTCGCGATGCAATGTTCGCTTGTGCCGAGGACCGCGAGCATTCGGTTGTTGCCCGTGATGGCTGGACAGCCTGTGCCGGGCTCGCGCTTGTTACATGGCATTGCCGTGTCGCGGAAGTACATGCATCGCGTTCGCTGGAGCAGGTTGCCGGCCGTCGTCGCCATATTGCGAAGCTGCGCCGATGCACCGTTGAGAATCGCTTGCGACAGCACCGAATAATCTCGTTGCACCGTCGGATCGTGGGCCAGATCTGAATTTCTAACTGTGGCGCCAATCTTCAGGCCACCGTCAGGCGTCGCTTCAACCTTGTCGAGGGGCAAACGGTTGATGTCGATTAGCAGCACTGGGGTCTCGACGTTCAGCTTCATCAGGTCGAGCAGCGTCGTGCCGCCAGCAACAAACCGCACATCCGCTCCCTGCTGAGCCGTTTTCGCCCGCGCGGCTGTGGCAATTGCTCCCGCAGTATCTGCTGGCCGAATGAATTCGAAGGTATGCATAGAAATCGCTCTGCTTGCGGTTAAATGTTTTTGCGAACTTGCTGGATCGCGGCAACGATATTGGCATAGGCCCCGCAGCGGCAAATGTTGCCGCTCATCAGTTCCTTGACCGCCGCATCGTCGGGACCGCATGGTTCCTTGAGCAACGCAACCGCCGACATGATCTGCCCTGACGTGCAATATCCGCACTGGTACCCATCGCAGGCAACAAATGCCGCTTGCATCGGATGCAACGCGCCGGGCGAGCCGAGGCCCTCAATGGTTGTGATCTCTGCCCCCTCGTGCATCAAGGCCAGGCTAAGACATGAATTCACGCGCCTGCCGTTCACATGCACCGTACATGCGCCGCATTGCCCGTGGTCACAGCCCTTCTTCGTCCCCGTGAGGGCAGCGGTCTCACGAAGGCAATCCAGCAGCGTCGTCCGAGGGTCGACGCGCAATTGGCGGTCTTTACCGTTAATGCGTAACGTGATCGGGACAGCCCCCGCAATATTCGGCCCTGTTGTCGGTACCGCCTCCTCCACTATTGAGTTTGGGCTCTGTAGGGCAGCAGGGACCGCCGCGACGACCGCTCCAGTTTTGAGCGACGTCTCCAGAAAATCACGTCTCGTCCAGTTTGAAGACGGCACAGATTCCTCCGAAAGAAATCCTTGACTCTTTCAAAACAGCCCGTGATCTCCCACGGTTAGGTCTCCTAAAACAGAACAACCTCGTCCACATCGATCGACACGACCAAGGGTTCGGGAGAGGGATGGTTGTCCGGCTGGAGACCAAAGATCCTATGCTTCGTCGGAAAGACAATGCCGGAAACTTTCTTGATATCGGAGACGTAGTGGGCTGCACCTATGTCGCCGCTGATCTCGACGTGGTAATCGTGCCGCTTCAACAATCCTTGCTGATCGAAGTACAGTGTCTGCTCTGTACTGTGCGTTGCGATGTCGGTTGGGAATCGGACCTTCAGGCGACGCCAAGCTTCGCCTCCTTCTTGCCACGGCTCGATTTCTTCGGATTGAATATCCGGCCGGGCGAGAAAGAAGGGAGTATTCAAATAGGTCCACATCGCACATCCCACGAAGTATGTAAGCTGCAAATCAGTCCAAGGGGTCTCGAAAGTGTGCCCCTTGAATGAGGATCTGGGTTGAAGGAGTTCTTCAAGCACTTCACCTGTCGCGTTCTCGATCTCGACCCGTTGGGGTTCGAAGCGAGACCTTCGATCCCGAGAGCCGAAGGGCCAGTGGGA
>Ga0137363_10002060_pt1 | contig 11817 bp, 9 predicted proteins | sample MadtaG_FD_104800 | JGI IMG/M metagenome (GOLD analysis project Ga0137363, IMG submission 104800) | Vadose zone soil microbial communities from Angelo Coast Range Reserve, California, USA - Mad1_115_16 metaG | ecosystem: Environmental > Terrestrial > Soil > Vadose zone | place: USA: California...
ATTATGATCTGGGATACTTCGATCTGGAGACTCGGGTGCTCGAACCACTCGAAAATCCGTTCGGCCCAAAAGTGTTACCCATGTCTTAGGTACGAACTGTCACCCATGTCTCCGGGCCGGACCTGATTTGAATGGTGGGCCTGGGTGGACTTGAACCACCGACCTCGCCCTTATCAGAGTAGCGTGGTTAGGTTTTACAGCAACTTACAAGACCGCGGGGACTGCCAAACTACGCGGAAGTCATATAAGACGTAGGTCTTTGTGGGTTGGGTTGTGGGTTGGAAAAGTGTACGAACTCCGAAGCAGCCCCCCATTCATTTCCTAGAACCCCGCTTCTGCATAACTTTCGGGTGTGATCGTCAGCGTCCCCTGCGCATAGGCGATTGCGTAGGTGGACGCAGTCTGGCCCGAGCAGTGCTAGAGCGGAAGACGATCGAGCCGCCCGCTAATTCAGCACGAAATTGTTCAAGGCTATGGCTGCTCCTTGCCAGGTGAAGGCCTGATTCGCCGGTGTTGCGCTTGCGAAGCCCGCAGGGATGCCGCTGACTGCGATGGTGTAGGCTCCGGGAGTCAAAACGCCGGTGGTGGCCAGGAAGTAGAAACCGGTTATGTCCGTGGTGGCGGTGGCAACGGTGTTCCCGGCTGCACTGAGAATGCTGACGGTTGCGCCAGGCACTCCGACGCCCAGGGAATTGACGACGTAGCCGGTGATGGGATCGGGAATCAGGCTGACTCTGAGACTATCGATCAGACCTTGCACATCGAGCAAGAGGGCGGTCACGGGATTGAAGGCCACACCGCCGATATAGCAGGACGTTGCGATGTGTTTGCCGGCTTGGACCTGGATCTGATTCTTGAGCGCGGTCAGGGTGTTGATGGCCGTTTGAACGTTGGCCGCCGATTGCGCCGCAGAGAGTTTGCTGGTCAGGGCGTTGGCGATGCCGGCGTTATCGATACACCCTGCGTTCAGAAGATCGCCGATTAAGTTGCTGGTGCTGGACGGTGTCGCAGTGACGGTGACGTTCGCGGTCGTAGTATGGCTGAGCGATCCCGAAGTGCCCGTAACGGTTAGTGCGAAACTTGTGGGAACGATGAAAGAGGGCAGGATGACATTGAAAACGGAAGAGGTGGAGTTTCCACCAGAAGGGGTGACCGGATTGGGCGACAAGGAAGCCGTAACACCGCCAGGTTGGCCCGATACGGAGAGGTTCACCGCCGCGCTGAACCCGCTGACTGGATTTACAGTCACAGCGGTCGAAGCAGAGGCTCCGGCGGTTATGCTGATCGGCGCAATAGCGCCGAGAGTGAAGTCGCCACCGGCCGAGGCCGGGGTAAAGGTGGTGCCGTAGACGTTGTAATCGCTTTCTTGGGCGCTCCAAACCACACGAATGTCGCCGTTCGGAAGAACGCTCACGTCATCGAGTGTCTCGTTGATCGAGGATGTCGAAGTCACCTGGTACAGAGTATTCGTCGCGATGACATACACGAAAATATCGCCGGGGTCCGCCGACGTAAGCCGGCTTTCAAAGACGATCACCCCTTGGCTGATGCTGGGGTTTGTTTGCTCGCCCGCGATGGCCAATTGCCTCTCTGGGCCACCGGCTACAGGTTGGAAAAAGATGTCCGAGTTGCCAGAGCGGTTGCTGTCGTAGACGATCCAGGTGCCATCGGTGTCTGGATTCTCCTCGTTGCTAGGCGAATTGACTACGGTTGATACGGTCCAAGCACCTGCCGCCCGTACGGCTTTCACAATGTCGCAGTTTGATCCTACGCATTCCTCCCATACAACGGTGTTGCCGTCAGGCGCAACGCCAGGGCTATCCTCAGTATTGTTGGATGTCGACAGTTTTTGCGGAGGGAGAGGAGGATTCGCCGCGAGATCGTAAACGAAGATATCTCCGTTGCCGGAATTAAGGTCTTGATAGGCGAGGGTGTCTCCACCGATAGCGGCCCCAAAGCGCGCTGCTCCAGGCTGCGGATCAATCTCGGTCAGGGTTGAGGTTGCTGTGTCGTAGACAAAGATGCGTGTAGTAAAGTCGGTAGTCAAGAAACGAGAGAATGAAATCCGGCTGCCATTGACGTCCGAGAGCGTGTCCCTTTCTCCCGGCGCGACGGATGGGACGGCAAAGTCTGTGCCGGTCAGAAAGTCAAAATAGCGAATAGTGGTGGCTGAGTCAGTATAAGAAGCCAGGTTGCCGCTGACGTGCGGCTCGGTCTGGTGACCGGGACCGTTGTTGATCGTCACCCTTAGCGACGTGACCTGCCCGCCGTTGAGCGGCGTGATCTGCTGTCCAATGACCGGCGCGCACCAGCAAACGAAGCTCGCGATGGCAACCAAAAGTTGTTTTCGCATCTCGATTTTCCTTTCTTTCACGAAATTCCTCAGTTCAAATCCAAGCTTTGAATTGGGCAAGCGCTCCGGCGTACTGCGATTGGGCAAATCAGGCCTTTCGCGTTTCGACTACGTCTTTCAGTTTTTGAGCAGGCGATCGATGGCGGACTGAAACGCCGAGAACGGTTGAGCGCCAATCATGCGGATGCCGTCGAGTTTGTCCTTCGCGGACTTCGCCAGCACAAACGTCGGTGTGCCACTGATTTGCAAGGTGGCCGCTTCACTGGCGTCCTTTTGCACGTCGGCTTTGTACTTGTCGGAGTCCATGCAGGACTGAAAGCCCTTCTCATCGAGCGACAAGCTCTCGACCGATCTCTTGATGACTTCTTCGTTTGGCGGGGCTGCATTTGCGTAGAGCGAATCACGCAGCTCCCAGTATTTGTTTTGGTCGCCCGCGCAACGCACGGCCTCCGCCGCCTTTAACGCGAAGGGATGAAATTCGAGCGGCAGATCGCGGCTGACGAACCGGACCTTGCCGGTGTCGATGTAGTTTTTCTTCAATTCAGCATAAGCGTCAGTGTGGAACCGCTTGCAGTAGGGACACTGGTAGTCAGCGAACTCAACGAGCGTGACCGGCGCGTCAACCCGGCCGAGGGCGTACCATCCATTGCCAATGCTCATCTGCACTTTCTCGGGCGGCGGGGGCGGGCCGGGCTGCTGTGGCGCCATCACCCGCGCCAATTGCACTTGCTGCTTTTCGAGCAGTTGGCGAATTTGCTTCAGCTCCGTGACGATCGAATCCGCCTGCTCTTGGCTGATCCCTGGACGCGAGGTGGGGCAACTTGGCCCGCGCTTCTCGTCGGGGCTCTGCTGCGCGGCGGCGATGGAAGTGATCGATAGAAGCACCAGTACGATAGCAGCGACCTTTAGCTCTCTTTTTGTTTTCATGTTGTTTCTCCTGTGGGGTCCAGCAAATAGAAACCTAATGGCAAACACCGCTACTGCAAATGCCAGTCGTTAAGCAAAGGTCGTGGCCAAAGCGACCGCATGCGTAGAACACGCCAACTGGACAATAATTTCCGCAGCTTCCGCAGTTCGCGTAGTCGTTTGTCAGGGTCGAACACGCAGTGCCACAAAGGGTGAATCCTGACGCACAAACCCTTGCGCACACTCCGGCGGCGCAGGCGGCTTGACCGCTCCCCGAAGTGATCGAGCAGACGTTGCCGCAAGTTCCACAGTTGCTGTTATCGGATTGAAGGTCCGCGCAGGAAGTCTGGCAATTGACGAACCCTGGATTACAGGACGCGAAGCTACACTGCCCAGCGGTGCAGACGCCGGCTCCGTTTGTCATGCAGTTTGTTCCGCAAGCGCCGCAATTCGACGCATCGGATTGCAGATTCGCCTCACATCCATTCCCCGCGTTCCTGTCACAATCGCCAAACCCGGTTCCGCAGGCAAAAGCGCAGGTGCCGGCATTGCAGCTCTGGCCGGACGTCGTGTTGGGAAGGGCCAGGCAGTTCGTGCCGCAGCTTCCACAGTTGTTGGGATCAAGACTGGTGCTTTCGCAAATTCCGTTGCAAGAAGTCTGATTGCTTGGACAAGCATCCGTGTCGCCGGTATTGCTGGTGCGGTACTCGACCGTCAAATTAGTGTTTGAAGGAGGATTCCCGGGCGGACAAAGAGCGGAAGTTCGCAACGCCGGGCGCAAGTTTGTGCCCGCAGGAAAGGTCAAGCTGCCGCTGCCTGAGTCCACTTCGGTTTGATTCCCCGTTATGTAGATATCCATCCCTTTCGAGCCATTGCTCACTCTGAGAACCGCTGGTGAACATGCCGGGTCGCCCGCTGATTGCACTTCGGCAGTCACGCGAGTAACGGTAATCGGATCATCGGGAACGAATTTTGCTGCCGCGTAAGAGTTGCCGGTCAAGGCACCCGGGAAGAAGGCAGAGGCGAACAGAGGTGCTTGAGACAGATTGGCTGCACCCCCCGCTCCTCCGGCTGGCCCTTGCTGCCCCTGGGGGATGGTGAAATTGAGGACGGCATTCTGGGAACTGCCCGCGTTGGTCACTTGAGCCGCTGTGCCCGGTAGACCCGTCATGGTCGTCCCCACAGTTACAGTTGCGGCCATGCCGGGAACTCCATCGGTGCCGTTCGTACCAGGCGCTCCTGGCCCACCAGGTGTGCCTTGGGCAGCCAGCAACTGCCAGTTGGTGTTTGTTGCGGAAGGTTGCGAAGCGTTATTGACGGCGAGCGCAAGCCAGTAGGAGCCGCTATCGGTCACGGCATCGTTGGCGTTGTAGCTCGCTGCTTTGTCCCACGCGCCGCGATTGTTGATGCCTGCGGCGAGGAGTTGCCAAGCCGTGTTTGTGGCGGAAGGCTGGGAATTGGTGTTGGCGGCAGTGGCCAGCCAGTACGAACCAGAAGCAAACACCGCGTCGGATTGATTGTAAGCAGCCGGGCTGCTCCAGTTTCCTTTGTTGCTGATCCCCGCGGGCCCTTGTGGTCCCTGCGCCCCCTGGAACCCTGATGGCCCCTGCGGAATCAAGAAATTCAGAACGGCGGCATTCGGCGTCCCGCCATTCAGGACCGAAGCGGGCGTCCCTGCTGGAACAGTAGTCGTCGATTGGACCTGAACCGTTGCGGCCGCTCCCGGTGTTCCTGGCTGTCCGGTTTGTCCTGGTTGTCCCGGTAGCCCTGGGGCTCCCGGCGTTCCAGGAGGCCCTTGCGGTCCGCTGCCGACCAGCACGATTTCCAGGCGCGGCTCGTGGCTGGTGACGATACTTTCTTTGCTGTCGAACACTACATATGTTGTGCCGGTGTTGGCCACCAGCGCGATGCCGTTGTTGTCCAGACCCCCGTTCGCCGAACCCTTCAGCCACGCCTGCACCAATTGTGTAACGTCCAGAACCAGGAATGAATTGGCCTTGCCCGCAGGGACCATGGTGGCAAAGGCAGTCGAAGATAGTGCGGGCGGCGAAGAAGGATTCAGCGTGGATTCATTCCAGTCGCCTGTGACCGGATAAATGTCAATCGTGCCGCTAGGGCTGGTAACGGGGCTGAGAAAGAGCTTCAGCGTGGCTTTGGCCACGTTCGACGAGGCGGTCGCGGGCGGCAAAGATGACTGCAGTTGAAATTTGATGAACGACTTGGTTGTTCCGACGTGTGCGGAGCCAACCGTGGCGCTCGAGCCTGCCACAAGCAGGGAAATCCCTTGGCCATTGAGATTGACCTGCTGAGTCGTCGAATTGGTTGAAAGGAAGGCATCGTCTGTGACGGTGGCCGATTGCGCCGACGCGTTGCTCGGCAGAAGCAGAAGCGCCGCGGCAAAAACTGCGAGCCAAAGAATCTTCGTGGGCAGAGCCGTAGCATTCCAAATGACCCTTCCAAATTGATTTGTCATCGTTCTCATGTCATTGCTCCTTCGCGGAATTCCCCAGTTGAACTCAGCTATCCTTGCGAACAGCCGCTCTACGCGCTCCGCAATCGCTGCGGATTGCCCTTGAGGAAAAAAGCCTCGCCCTCCAAAACCGAGGGCAAGGCACCCGGCAAAGGTGGGGAACCGTGACGTCGGCGTCTTTTCCTTCACGGGCAAGCACCGCTCGCGTCGCAGTCCAGCAGCGTTTGAATAGCGCGATTCCTCACATTCGACGTGGTGGTGTTAATCACGTTGACGCCGAAATTTCCGCGGAGAGTGGCGTTGACCGTGTTTCCAGTTCCGCCGAACAAATCCAGCGTGATGAGGAGAGCGTAGGTGATTCCTCGTCCGTCGTTATTGACGATCACGGAGTTAATCGAGGTGAGGTCCTCGCCGGTGTCAGCGCTGGGGCCGTCGGTAATAAGGATGCCAGCCGCTCCTCCTGTTGCGCCCGGAGCGGGTGTAATGGAAATCTGATTGTTTGTAAGAACGAGCCCGTCCTGAGCAGCAACTGCCAAACCAACAAAGGGAATATTGAATCCATCAATAAAGGAAGGTAAGTCGCCGACTGGAATCGTTGTGGTAATCTTGTTGAAAGAAACTTCATTGTTCGCTTCCCGCGAACGAATGTTATTCATCAATATCGCTCCACCTCCGAAACCAGTGACGGGGTCAATTGTGAAACCGTCAAAAACGTTGTGATGGACTTGCCATCGGCTGCCACTGGACTCGAAGCCGAAGAGGCACCCCAAGAACTGGTTGTACTCCACAGTGATGTCGTTCGCTGGCGCGCGAGAAGAGCGGCCGACCAGGCCCACGGCGAGCGGGGTTGTATCCGCCGCCGACCAGCCTCGCCCATCGAAAGTGAAATGGCGAATGGCGCTTCCCGAGGCACCAGCATCAAGAAAGAAGCCAGCTCGGAACCGGCCAAAGAATGCGCTAACGGGGCCCGGCAGCCCATCCGGACATCCGATAATCGTCGCTCCGCCTTCGCCTTCCAACTCCAATTGTTTGGAGATCCTGGCCCCACACCACTGTCCTGGCCCTACACGGATCACGTCGCCGGCCGCCGCCCCAATGACCGCCGCCTGGATCGTCGGGTAATCCTTTGGAACGTATATTGTGCTAGCAAAAGCTTTGGGGGTTATGCTCGGGATTATTGAGCATAGAGCGACGACCCATAGCACTCCTCTAACTGTGTACCAAAGCAGGTACGATAGCCCTTTCACGTCTTGTTTTCGCATCTCATTTCTCCTTCACGAAAATTCCTAAGTGCAAACTCAGTTCTTCTTGTGCACCGCCACCCTGTGCGCACGGCAATCGCTGCGGATCCGCATTGCCCGATCGGGCGAACTTTGCTAGCATCGAGCCAGAATCGCCACGTGTCCGAATGGCGACGCGGCCAGCCAGCGTCGTTCCCGCAAGCTAGCTTTAGGCCGCCTCCGAAGTCTTTTGGAAAAGTTGAAAGAATTTTAGGGATTTTCTGAAGGCCCCTAACATGCCGGAAGGAAAGCACTTCTATGAGTTTGGTCCGTTCCGGCTGGACCCTGCCGAGCGACTGCTTCTGCGTAACAATCAGACGATACCGCTGGCACCGAAGGCATTTGAAACCCTCCTTTTGCTGGTCGAGAACAGCGGACACTTGCTGACCAAAGACGAATTGATGAAGCGCCTGTGGCCGGTGACGTTCGTCGAAGAGGCGAATCTGGCTCAGAACATCTCCGCAATCAGGCGGGTGCTGGACGACAAGAACGGCGAGGAACACTACATTGAAACAGTAGCCAAGGGTGGTTACCGGTTTACTGGTGAAGCGCGAAAGATCGTTCGCGAGCCGCCAAAAATGGCGGCACCAAGCCCTGAGCCAACTGCTGACTCTGCTCCTGGGTTGTTTCGGCGTCGAAAATCCGGGATGCGTATCGTCGTAGGAGCGTCCGCAACGATTTTGGTGATCGCGAGTGCCCTGTTTTTGATTCCGCGAGTTGTTAAGTTCCTGGCAAAAGGGGCGCCAGCAGCTGCGACGGCAATTCGTTCGATTGCTGTCTTACCCTTGGTCAATCTCTCGGGCGATCCGGCGCAAGAATACTTCGCTGACGGCATGACCGAGCAGCTCACTACGGATCTCGGGCAGATTAGCGCTCTGAGGGTGATCTCGCGTACCTCTGCGATGCGCTACAAAGGCGCCAAGAAGTCCGTGCCGGAAATAGCGCGCGAACTTCACGTGGACGCCGTCGTTGAGGGATCTGTCGAACGTTCGGGCGATCAAGTACGAATCACTGCGCAGTTGATCGATGCTCCCGATGACAGGCACATTTGGGCTAAGAGCTACCAACGTGATCTCCGAGACGTGCTAGCCCTGCAGGACGAAGTGGCAGCAACTATTGCGAAGCAGGTCAACCTGCAACTCACGCCGGAAGCCCTGACAGCCAAAGCCAAGCGGTCGTTGCCTAGTTTCGAAGCCCAGGACCTCTATTTGCGTGCGCGTTATGAATGGAATAAGAGGCGGCCGGAAAACCTGCGTCGAGCGCGAGAACTGTTCCAGCGGGTGCTCGATCTAGAGCCGAATTACGCTGCTGCCTGGGCCGGCCTGGCCGATACCGACTACGTGCTGGTGGCGAATGCTAGCGGTGCGATCCCGGACGAAGGCCTTCTCAGGGCCAAAGCGGCCGCACAACGAGCGATAGACCTGGACGAAACCCTGGGAGAAGCCCACGTCTCCCTGGGAAACGTTATATATGCCTACGACCGCAACTGGCCCGCGGCGGAGCGCGAATACAAGCGGGCGATCGAATTGAATGCCAGCTATGCGACCGCCCACCAGCTTTACGGAATCGGCCTGTCCGGCGCTGGGCGTTTCGACGAGGCTATTGCGGAAGAAAGGCGGGCGGTTGAACTCGATCCGCTCTCGCCCATCATCACCAACAATCTGGAGAGAATCTTGTTTTTTGCTCGTCGCTACGACGAAGCCGCTGCCGTGTGCCGCAAGGCGATTGCCGTGGACCAGAACTTCAACTGGCATCATCGGGTACTCGGGTTGGCGTTGCTGGCCCAAGGCCACAATCAGGAAGCGCTGACAGAACTGCGTCGCGCGCACGATCTTGCGCCGGAATTCACCGAGGCTCTCGTGGATCTGGCGTCGGTATATGTTCGACTGGGAAACCAGAAGGCCGCCTTGAAGCTGTTGAACGAGCTACAGCAGATTGCGGCGACGCGATACGTGCCCCCATCGCAATTCGCGCAGATGTTCGCATACTCGGGACAGAGAGACCTGGCCTTCAAGTGGCTAGACAAAGCCGTGGAGGAGGAACGCAGCCCTCAGATGATGCAGCTCAATGTGCCGGAATGGGACGTGCTGCGCGACGATCCGCGTTTCGAGGCGGTTGTCAAGCGCATAAGTCCGCGTCATGTTTAGTAGCGCGGTCACTTTCATGCTTTCGAACCGGTTTGTGTCGATGCGCTCCGCTCGAGAAACAACGAGCGGAGTTTGCCTGGCTCGAGAAAGCCTTTCTCGCCCGTTCGGATTGAATGCCCTCTTCCGGGGCGGATCGCCGACTCGACCCTCTGCGAAGCGATCCGCGCTTTGATGAAAAGAGTCGGCTTTTCGTACCAGTTTCATTGAGAGAATCTGCGTCGATTGATCGGACGGTATGGGGCAGAAGCTCCAATCCTTCGCGCCTCCTCTGTGGCCTCGTTTTCCAAGGCGGCTCCGAGAAAAACGTACTGGTACCAAGATTTTTTCTCCTTTTTTCCCTTCTCGATGTTCCTTAAATAAGTAGGGGTTTGCGGTCGAAATACTCATCCCGGCTTGGGCCGCGCAAAAAAGTTTGAGATTCTTTCTTACTTTTTCCCGTTTGGATGTTCCTTTAATAAGTAGAGGGCTGTAGCAGGGAGTTATGTTCCAGCCCGGCCCCCGTCCGACAGATTAAAGTTTTTTCTCACTTTTTCCCCATTGGATGTTCCCGAGTAAGTAAGGGGGGCTCGGTGGTCTTTTTAACATGACGATACTCACTACGGTTTCTTGTAGGTCAGGGGCAAACATTTTTATTGAGCTTTTCCATTTTCGAGGCCTCTTAATAGCGTGGGACTCGGCTATTTCAGAGAGCCTCGACCGCTATTTGCAGCGCGGGAAGGTGACGGGTGCATGAAAGACACGGATGACCATATCCGTCACCCTCGCGCTCTCCGTGGCGATCAAGCAAGTGCCCAAGGGCCTAGTGGTTGCGCATGGCGCGACGATCAATTTGGACGCGGGCAAAACACCGTGTTGGGCTGGAGCGACCCCACTTTGGCACAAGGTTCCGTGCCCAAAGTGACCCGTGGGTCGCTCCAGCCCAACAAGAAACTTCTTTCGATGCGCGCGGTGAGAATTTGGGCGAAGCAGGTGAAGAAGGTAGGAATTACGCACTTCAGCTTCGTCTTCACCATCTTCTTCTCCTTGTGATTCGCATAAGTCTCGGCAAAACGAGGAAATGAACGATACGAGAATGAGAAAAGTGACACAGAAAAAAGCACCAGATTGGGCGGGAGCGACCCCACTTTTGACGGCTTTCAGCCGCCCAAAAAGTTTTCGGGGTCGCTCCCGCCCGTCACGCAGGAAGCGTGACCATGTTTTGCCCTCGTGCCCATCGGGAGCTGTTAGGCAAGACCAATGAAACTATTTTTCCCTTGGTGGCTTCGCACCAAGCTGAATAGGCAACCAGAACGCAAACATCTCTTTTCTCAGACGCACAAATGAGTGATCACGCGGATCACAAACTAGCCCGGCACACACTCCAGCGGACTCGACGGGGTTCGGTCGATGCTGACTCTTTGCATCGCGCTAGCGGAGCATCCTCATTCCTGGGTGCATTGCTGAGCAGTCGAGGTGAAGACCGCTTCACCCCAGTACTTCACGGCGGACTTCATCGGTCACTTCACCCGAGCGCGCCGGGCAAAGCTAGACAAGTTAATCCGCTATACGTTCCAAAGACGGTCGCACTGCTCGAGGGCTGGCACGATGTAAGGGCGGGAGCGACCACACCCTTTGACGCATGGTGCGTCACGGTTTCCGTGTGGTCGCTCCCGCCCTTACAAAAACTTCGTATCAGCGTTTTGCGCGGTTGCATACACAGAACTCAAAACTTGTCAGAAAAGAGGTCCGACACTTTGTATGAAAACCAAAGGAGAAGCCCGTTGTCTATACTGAAGTCACCACCAAAACAACCCAAAGCAGTCGCCATCCAGGCGCGTGTCGAAGAATCGGTAAAGACTCAGCTTGAGCTCTATGCTGAGTTCATCGATGCTTCGCCGTCTTACGTGATCACCGAAGCCCTGAAGCTGCTCTTCCGCAAGGATGACGACTTCAGGCGCTGGGCAGACCAACACGCAAACAAACACAACGATGAAAAACCTAAAGGAGACGTTTTTGCAAAGGCCGTTTGACAAACGTGAAGTCCCGTCCAACCCAATTCGGTGTGCGCGAGAATACAGCGTCCTCAAGACAGCATGCCCCGCGCCTTACAGTGGATTCGTTGCCATCGAAGTCCGAGGCTATCCCGAGAGGTTCGCAACATCGACAGCCAACTCTAGTCTCGACATACCGTGTGAGCGAGTCGAACATGTCAATCATCACCATGCCGCTGGAAGGGGCCACAGGAGGAGAAACGGGAGATAGTGCCGAAGCTTTTTCCGCTCCTACACCAGTTATCACCGCCAAAGAGTCTAGGCAAGTTCTCCTGACACCGGAGCCGTTTGTCTCGGCCGACGAGGCGGCGCAGTTTCTCTGCGTCAAACGTCGCTATCTGCTGGAGCTCGCGCGCAGAGGCATCGCCGGAGCCTATGCGCTCGGCACAGGAGGCAAACGCAAAATCTGGGTGTTTCGGCTCTCGGAACTCGCCGTCTCCGTCGTACGGAATGAGACTTCGATTCCAAAACCAGCAAAACCGTGTACGATCGGGTCTGGCAGTCCCCGCTGAAAAGAGGAGCTATGTCCTATCAGCGAGGATCACTCAAGAAAGTAAAACGCAGGGAAGGAGAAATCTGGGTGCTGCGGTATCGGGTTACGAATTCAGACGGCAGAAGGGTCGAGAACGTC
>Ga0137363_10002067_pt1 | contig 11804 bp, 13 predicted proteins | sample MadtaG_FD_104800 | JGI IMG/M metagenome (GOLD analysis project Ga0137363, IMG submission 104800) | Vadose zone soil microbial communities from Angelo Coast Range Reserve, California, USA - Mad1_115_16 metaG | ecosystem: Environmental > Terrestrial > Soil > Vadose zone | place: USA: California...
AAAACAAAAAAGCGATGCTCCGGCACTCGGAACATCGCTCTAGTCTTTTTACCGCCCTCGTTTCGTAACAGTCTGCAAAAGGAGCCGTTTCCTTTGATGTCTGCCGACCCGATTAGTGCGGGCGGCCAGAGGACGGGTGCGACGTTGACGTCGAAGATGCTGAAGAAGGCGACGACGCCCGTCCCGCGCTCCCGCTGGAAGAACTGGAAGAGCCAGAACCACCCCAGCCGCTGCCGCGGCCAGCGCCAGCCGAACTGCTGCGCTCGCCGCCGGAGTAACGCGGCGCGGGCGGCGGGGCGATATTGCGCGGAGGCGGAGCTGAACTCGCGCTGCGCGTAGACGGGGGAGCCGCGGGCGCGCGCGGCGGTGTTGCCGCGCTTGCTGCCGAACTGGGGGCTGGAGTACGGCCATTCTGGATGCGGATTTCGCTTCCGTTTCCGGAACCCGAAGGCGCGGAAGAATTTGTGTTCACGAAGCGGTGTTCGCGCGGATCGTAAGCGATCGTAGAATTGCTATCGAAGGTGACGGCGCGCATTCCGGACTTGCCTTGAACGACGGACCTCGAAACGCGAGCTGGGGGCGCGGTAGCCACCAGGCTGCTGTTTAATCCTTCGCGCGGCGGCGACTTCAAGGTTTCCCATTTTTGTCCCGGCTCGACGGGAAGTATCCGTGGGGCCGCGCCTTTCGTTCCCACGTTCGAGAAAACGCCACGCTCCAGGTTCAGAGGCGTCTTTCCCTTTCGATCGAGCGGATGCATGGGCACAATACCGGTTTTGCCACCATGGCGAACGAAGACCGCGGTCACCGGGCGAAAGATAGGACGCGGGGGATTCACGCCACGCGGGAAATGCCTTCGCGGAACAACTCCGTAGCCCGGATATCCGTAGAGGACCGGCGGAGAATAAAACCAGCCGCCGCAGGAGGCGTCGAAGAGCCAGCCTCCGTAATGATAGGGAGCCCAACCCCACGGCTGATAGCTGGTCCAGGTCCAGCCAAAAGAGGGATCCGTGATCCACTGCCCATTGGTGAATGGAGACCAGCCAAGCCCCGCGCCGAACGGTCTCCAACCGTATCCGTACGAGCCGCAATTGGAAAAAGCGCCATAGGTGTAGAGGTCGGCGAAACCCGGAGCGTAATAAGGGGAGCCGGTGTATTGCATTGCGGCGGACGTGGCGCTCGAGACGCTTTCAATGCGCCCGGAAACCCAGCGATCGAAGTCGTCTTGATCGGGAAGGCGGCCAACGTTCAGCGAAGAATCGTCGCCGGCTTTGATGGAAAGGGATTGGCCCTTTTCAAGGCGGGTGGCGTTTTTATTGTGCAAGACGGAGACACGACCCTGATAGGTTTCAACGGTGCTGCCGTCGTCGTAATTGTCCAACCGGAAAGTGCTGCGGTGGTCGGCTTCCACGGTGAAGTCGCCGCCGGTAACGCTGAAGTAGTCGCCGCTAGCGGGGTTCACGTAGAAAGAGGCGCTGCCTTGGCGAAGAACCAGGCGTGTGGTCCGGGCGGAATCATTGAGGGAAAGGTCATAGAACTCCAGGACAGTGTTTTCCTTCAGGAAAGCCATGGCGCCATTTTCGAATTCCACTTCGGCGCGGCCGTTGTCCGTGGCGAGAACGTACCCCTGGCGGATGGGGAGATTCAGGCCAGCGGTTTCCCATGTTGCTTTGGAATCAGCGAGCGGGTCGCCGTGCGTCTCGCGGGCGAACCGGACGTCGCCCTGAACGAGGCTCAGTCGGATGATGCGGGCATGGCTAAAGTCGGCCTTGGCGGGATGTGCACCGAACGAAAGCGAACTCAAGAGAATGACGAATAAGAAAGAAACCGGTTTGCGGGAAGTCATTTGTACCCCCTCACGGGGCGCGACCCATAACGTTAGACGGATAGAAGAGCGGGCAGGTTGCGTCGAAGCTGCCCTGAACCATCGTCTCGCCCGGGGAGGGTGGCGTCAAGGGCAGCCTCGACTCTCTGGCAACGAGTCCACGAATTTCGGCAATCTCGGCAGGAACACTTTCCCAAGGTCCGCGCCAACAGAATTGATCGATCGATTGTTGAAGTTTGCGTGGTTCCAGATGTTGAAGAAGTCGGCCGTGAAGCGCAGTGACTGCCTTTCCGTGAGCTTTCCCTGCGTTACGCCTTTTAGTTCGCGAACTTACCGCCATCGAGGCAAGGGCGTCTGCCACCGCGGGCGTCCTTTCTTTTCTTGGCAAACTAAGCCGCCAATTTGGGTGACGCCGCGATCCGCCGCGAAGTGATAAGATTTCCGCCCGGACAAGGCCATGACACGGATTGCATCACGCATTTCTCAATTGAATGGCGAAGGCGCGCTGGCGGTTTATTCTCGCGCCAAGGAACTTGAGCGGCAGGGACGTTCGATCATTCATCTGGAACTCGGCGAGCCCGATTTTCATCCGGCCGCGCCAGTCGTTGATGCGATCCGGGCCGCTGTGGCCGCGGGTCGGGACCGTTACTGCTCCACGCGCGGCGTGCTGGCTCTGCGTGAAGCAATTGCAGAGTATTTGAAGCGCACTCGAAGACTAAATGTCGCGGCGGACGAGGTCCTTGTTGCGCCGGGCTGCAAGATGGCGCTCTCGCTGGCGATGATGGCGCTGATCGAGCCGGGCGACGAAGTGCTCTTCCCCGATCCGAGCTTTCCGATTTATCCGTCGTTCACGCGCGGGCTTGGTGCGACGGCCGTTCCCTATTTTCTCGAGGAGAAAAACAAGTTCCAGCCGGACGTGGACGAGATCGCACGGAAGATCACGCCGCGTACCTCAATGCTGATCTTCAATTCGCCCAATAATCCGACGGGAACGGTTTTCAGCGAGGCGGTACTGGACAAAATCGCCGCGCTCGCGACGAAGCACGACCTATGGGTTCTTGCCGACGAGATTTACGCGCGTATTCTGTTCGGCGGAGAATACAAGTCCATCCGGTCGCTACCTCGAATGGCGGAGCGCACGGCAATCATTGACGGCTTCTCAAAGAGTTTTGCGATGACCGGATGGCGACTGGGGTACGCGGTGGCGCCCGTGGAAGTGATCGACGCCATGGACTTGCTGGTGCTCAACACTTTTACTTGCGCGGCAGAGTTTACTCAGGTGGCGGCCATCGAAGCGCTCCGCGATTCCACAAACGCGGTAGAGGCGATGGTCGCGGAATATCGCAAGCGGCGCGACTTGTTTGTCCGAGGGCTCAATCAAATTCCCGGATTCCGCTGCCAGGCTCCGGACGGCGCATTCTACGCCTGGGTGAATATTGCGGAAACCGGGGTTTCCGCCGAAGAAGTGCAGAAGCTCTTGCTGGAAGAGGCTGGCGTGGCGGGAATCGCCGGTGCGGCGTTTGGCGCGGGCGGCAAGAACTACCTGCGCTTTTCGCTGGTCAGCGCGCGGAAACTGCTCGAGGAAGCAATCGAGCGCATCGAGCGCCTGTCGGTTCACTGGCGCGCCGCGGTCTCGCGTTGAATTGCCAGCTCTGGAATGATTGTGAAGCAGCAAGGATCTCGCGGGGGACCGGGAAAAATGAAACGTTTGATTCACCTTGGCGCTGCGCTCGTGATAACCCTTGCAGGGAGCGCAGCGGCACACGGGCAGGCGAAACCCCTGCCGAGCGCCGATTTGCCGAAGATTTACGACCGCTTGCTGAAGCAAGTCGATCGCATCCCCATCTACGACAATCACTCGCACGCGACGTTCCCGGATGATTCCGACATGGACGCCATGGCTTCGCCACCGGACGAAAGCACCGTGATGCGCCTGCGCGATTCGAATCCGGAATTTGCCGCCGCGGCAAAAGCGCTCTTCGGTTATCCCTATGATGATTTCAGGCCCGAGCATGCGAAGTGGCTCATCGAAAAGAAGAAGGCTGCGGAAGCCGCGGGCGGCACGGCTTACTGGGACAGCATCCTCGGCAAAATGAACATCGAGACTTGCCTGGCCAATCGCGTGGCGCTGGCGCCGTATCTTGATCCCAAGCGATTTCACTGGGTGTTCTTCGTTGATTCGTTTCTTTTCCCGTTCGATAACCGTAATTTGATCGCCAGGAACGGCGACATGGCCGTCTACTTTCCACTGCAGGAAAAAGTGCTCGGGCGCTACATGAAGCAGGAAGGCGTGACTGGCCTGCCCGCCGATCTGGCCGGTTACGAGGCGTTCGTCCGCCAAACGCTGGCAGACAATCAGAAAAAAGGCGGCGTGGCTATGAAATTTGAAGCCGCTTATTTCCGCACACTTTTCTTCCGCGATCCGCCACGCGAAAAAGCGGAAGCGATTTATGCCCAGTTTCACAGCGGCGGCGCACCCTCCGAAGACGATTACCGTACTTTTCAGGATTACGTTTTCCGCGTGCTGATCGATCAGGCGGGAAAGTTACGCCTTCCCGTGCATTTTCACAGCGCAGTCGGCATCGGCGATTACTTCAGCCTGCGCAACGGCAATCCGCTGAATCTGGAGAACGTGCTGCGCGACCCGCGCTACAAAGACGTGAATTTCGTGCTGATTCATGGCGGCTATCCGTACACGCTGGACATGATCTGGCTGACCGCCGCAAAAAACGTGTATACCGATTCCTCGCTGATGGGCTACTACGTCTATCCCTCGGAGCTGAAGAACATTCTCAAACAGTGGGTTTCGCTGTTCCCTGAGAAAATCATGTTTGGTTCGGACGCCTTTCCGTTCAACGATGCCGTTGGCGCGGAAGAGACGTTCTGGCTGGCGGCACGCTCGGCGCGAACGGCTGTGGCAGCGGCGCTGGCTGAACTCGTTGCCGAAGGCGCGTTCACGGAAGAAAAGGCGCTCGAACTGGCGCGCCTGTACTTGCACGACAATGCCGCAAAACTGTATGGAGAGAAGAAATGAGCACTCCGGCGAAATCGAAGCACGTCGCATGGAAAAATGTTGAACGCGAGCAATTGAACCCGCTCATTGACCGCGAAATGGTGGTCGGCGACAAGATCATGCTGGCACGGGTGCTATTGAAAAAAGGCGCGCACGTGCCGCTGCATCACCATCACAACGAGCAGGTAACCTACATCCTCGAAGGCGCGCTGAAATTTGCCATTGACGGCAAGGAGATCGTCGTTCGCGCCGGCGAAGTGCTGTGCATCCCGCCGCACATGCCCCACGAAGCCTGGGCGATCGAAGACACCGTGGACCTCGACGTCTTCGATCCTCCGCGCGAAGACTGGCTGAACAAGACCGACGACTATCTGCGGCACGGCCGCTAGAGCCGGCCCAGCCCACAAAACCACCGGCGGAATCTCTGCCAGGACAGACGAACCCGGCTCCTTCGAGTATTCAGACCTCAGCGTCTTGTTCTTCTGCGCCTTTCAAAATAATAGACCAGGCTCACGGTGGTGCGGAGGTCGTATTGGCCGCGAATCGCTTCTGACGAATTAAAAAAAGAAGTGTGCACAGCATCGGCGCCGATACGCAGGGCCATCGAATCAGAAAACCAGTGCTCGACCCCGGCACCAAAGGCCCATGCAATGTTGTGAACGTGCGCCAAGACGAATCCGCCGGTGCTGAGAGGAACTACGCCCCTGACCCTGGCGCCCCCTACCAGCACATGAACGTTGGTTACAATTTCCCTGCGCCTCGAGGGATAGAAAACGGGGCCGGTCATGTAGGTAACTACATCATTGCTGTGCCCGGTGCCAAACACGTTGGGGGCGCGCAGGTAGCTGATTTCCAGCACTACACCGTGACGGCCGGGGAAATCCTCGGTGATGCCGGCGGTTACTCCGTTCAAGCCGATGCGGCCTGACGGCGAAGCCCCACGGCTCATATTCGAAAACCCGATGCTGGCATCCGGGACGGGTGCGATGCCGGCGGGCATAGGCATTTGCGCCGACGCCTGGACAGCGTACAGCAGGAGACAAAGGAAGCTCTTAGAGAGAGTTTTCATTCGACGGCGGAGAGCGCGGGGCCCGAGTACCAGGACATGGAGCCCATCGCGCTGCTCGAAAAAACCGGCGGTTGGGGTACCGGTTGGCAGAATGGAGGTGTCCAGGAGGAAAGAGAATCCGGTTAAGGCCTTAATTGGGGAACCGGAAAAAGCCTAATGCCGCCCAGAGGGCCTCCGAAGCGGCGGCGCTGAGCCCGGTGAAATTTGTGACGAAGGGCGAAGTCGTATGGCCATGAGGCTCAGCGAACCCGACCGTAACGTGCAAGTTCTCGTGGCGGAGTAAGCTGTTTATTTTGGGAAGCGGATGATAAATTCGCCCATGAGCACAATGAGACCGAGGAAAGTTTAAGAAAGTGGCCGTAGACCGGTTGTAGGCTGGCGTCGAGCGATGTGTCAGGGTGATTTTGTCCCGCTGTTCCCCGGCATCAGAAAAGAACCAAAGCGGGGCATCGAAGTGAATCCATGGCCGAAACGAGAGCGGCGCTGCCGATTTACGCTTTCGGCTTTATTCGATTTTCCGGCTGTGCGTCACAGGAACCGATCCTCCCGGCGGAACTCTTCCATACGAGCGATCGTCGCAAGCATCATTACCTCATCGGCCGTGAGATTGCGAAAGCCGTGACCGCGTAAACCGATTGCTGCTACGCTCTGCAATTCTTCGTCGTTGAGTCCGCCGAAAGTAACGGAAACGTTGTAGCGCTTGGGTCGGTCACCATCAACCACGGTTGCATATGAGGTTGCACTGAACAGATTGCACAGATCGTGCGCCGAAGATGTCTTGGGCCTTAGAATCTCCTTGGGCAGAACGAGATAAGAAGTCCCAAAGAGCGAAGGTGCGTTCGGGCTCCGTGGCTTTCTTTCTAAGAATCGTCTAAGAAAGGAGAGTGGCATAGCTGACCTACCTGTCGCGCATTCGATTCATTATAGTCCTCTCAAGAGTCACACGAGCCCTCCAAGCGTCGATGAGTAAACGGTAGCCGACGATCCGCCCGTAACCTCGCTTTATGCTTCCCAGAACGCCGTTGGCGCAGGTATCGTAGCTCGGGCCGCGCTCTTCTCGGAAGGAGGATGGGATGCTTTTTCTAAGACGCCAAGTGCTTCGAACTCTGTCATTTGCTTTCGGGTCGAGCTTCATGTGGAATCGGAACCAAGTCGGCATCGCTCGGCAGTCGGCCATACAACCAAAGGTCTCGCCTCCCCCTGCGGGGGCCGTTGTTCGCGGTGGGATTGCTGGAGGAACGGAAATGGAAAAAGTGACCGGAATCGGAGGATTCTTCTTCCGGGCCAAAGATCCGAAAGCGTTGGGGCTTTGGTACCAGCAACACCTGGGGATTTTGACGATACCAACGACCTCCGAGGAACAGGCGTGGCAGCAAGAGGCAGGACCAACCGCTTTCGCTCCTTTCAAGGAGACGAGCGATTATTTCGGGGATGCCCAGAAGGTTTGGATGTTGAACTTTCGAGTGCGGGATCTCGACAAAATGGCGGCCCAGCTACAAGCTGCGGGAATCGCGGTCAAGATTGACCCGCAGTCTTATCCCTACGGCCGGTTCGCTCGCCTGCATGACCCTGAGGGGAATCCGATCGAATTGTGGCAGCCTAAGGTTCCAGACACTAAAGGCTAGGTCGCGAAACAGTTCGCAGGCGTTCGCGCGGCGGGAGGGCCAGATTAGCCCGGCCCCGACGCCGTCCTTGGCCTGCATTATGGCTTCTGGCTCAGTCAAGTACACCTCTGGCTGTTTCGCTGTTAATGTCTCCATATTGCTCAGAGTCCTTTGTCTTTTTATCGGCTCTCCATCAGATACACTTCCCAACAATCCATGCCAGGAAACCTGCGGTGGAAGAAGTGGTAGCCCTCCTTGCCGGGAATCTTGAAGCAGACGCAACCGAAACCTTCTCCCGAGACAATGGGCTGCTGACACTTGCTGCAGATGACGATCGCCCTGAATTCCACAGCTCACCTCCCAAACTTTGCTTGTTCTTTTTTGCAGGACTTCTCGTCTCATAGCGTTTCCAGATCCTTATCGGCTCTCTGTAGACGAGCTCATGCACGGGCCGCGCACGCGAAGAGCACTTCAGCCACCCGACTCTTCGCATGCACGGATTCGCTCTGCAGCTTTGGCAAACCAGCTCTTCTGCCAGCTCTTACTGCTCGTTGCGGAAGAAGAAGTAGTCGGCGCTATACGGCACCAGTACTTGGTGACCCACATCGGTGGAGGCTAAGCAACCGGTAGCGGGATTAGCCGGAGCAGATCCACCCTTTGTGTTCAAGCGTTGGATGAAAGTGGTCTTGGTTAGCGACCTGCCGCCGCCGGGTCCCTCGTCAGAGCCGATCACCTGGAGCAAGAGGCAGTCAATCGCGCCGCCATTCGGGCAGCTCGCGTCAGTTCCGGCAGTAATGAAATTCTTCTTTTGTGCCCAGACGCGGCTGCTGTCGAAGGAGCTCTGCCACGTTATGTCGCCGAAACGTGGCGGCTTCGGGCCGATGTCATTTGGATTTACGACCGGGCTGAGGAAATGGGTGATGATCTGTACCGCTTCCCCGAGAATATGCGCGAAAAGAGTAGCTTCGGGACGGGCGCCGTTGACGGTCCAGGAAACGCTCCCGTCTTGGGGCAGGCAAACATAGCCCTGCGTGCCGACACCGTGGCCAAACAGAAATGCGGAACTTCCCGCAGGAGGCGTAATACGTTCCGGTGTCGCTGGACTCGGGATCGAGCTGCTAAAGTCGCTTTCTTCCCTCTTGTCTTGGCCCCTCTCTTGAGCGTGGACAATGCCGGAAACGGTCAGCACCGCCAACGCCACTGCCATTGTTCCACAAACGATGCGAGCGGCTGCGCCGCCCCAAAACCTCTTATTGCAACTGTTGTTCACTTCTTTCTCCTTTGATCTAGATTGTGCAAGTGCACGGTACCTCGAGCCCCCGCCCCGTAATTCATCCTTCGCACGACGCATGGAATCGCGGTGCCGGCGTAAGACTGCAACTGTTGGTCCCTACTTGAGATATCGGAGATGGAAGAGAAAAGACGACAACCGGGAGGAAAGACTAGAGCAGGTTGTAAGACTATTGCGTTTAGGTTCCTGATTCGACCAGCTTCGGGGAGTGCAGGTGTCGGAATCACCCTGGCCTAGGGTTGCTACCTGCTCGGAAGCTTCGCCGTTGACAAGGACTTATGACGAAAATCCACGGCCCGCCGATGTTCAGCGGTGCAGTCAGAGTCTGAGCGCCGGCGGACGATGCCAGCAGGATTCCCAATAGCATGATTGCTAAGATTGCAGGCGGCCTCTGGAGCTTCTCAGGAAAGTTCTCCCTTGGGTGAAGCGATCACCGCCGCTTCCTGGGGCGTTTGTCGGGCGGTTGACGCCTTTCGTTGAGGGGTGAACGCCGGGATTGTGGCTCAGATGCTGCCTCTGGGACTGTGGTGCGCGGCCGCGCGAGTCTCGGTCTTGCAATGCCGCAACACCTCGGAAGTGTTTCGGGAAGATCGGCCGTCCCAGGAATCGTCGTCCTCAGGAAGACGCCCGATGATGTGCCCCAGTTCGTGAAGCAATATCGTGATTTGCGCTTCCGGAGTGTCCCCGTTGTAACTAGAAATCGTCAGCGTGAGGTTACCACTGGGCCGCATGAACATTCCCCCTGGGTCCAGTTGCATGATGTGCGAAGTTTGGTTGAAGAACGGTCCGTTGGCATTTAATTGGATGGTGGCGTCTCGCCCCGCCTTCTCAATCGACCTGGCCGCCCATGGGTGTTTGAAGAGCTGCCCACGTTTATCCGTCATGCCGTAAACATAGGAAGTTCCTCTCATCTCCAGCTTGAAGTGCAACGACCGGAACACTTCGGTGGCGTCAGGGTCAGCTTCCTGGAACCAGACGGCGCACCCATTTCCATATTGCAAGATCTCGAGAACCTGCCCGCGCGCCCGAGCGACCGTGTCACCCTGTTTACCCAGGGCCGACAATTCCAGCACAACGCACTCCTCGTGGTTTGGCGCATACTCAGAATAAGATTGACTCGGCGCAAGCAATACGCACGAGAGTACGGCAGCGGCCATCAATCGGCGGCGCAACACAAAAGATTGGTGTCTCTTCCGCCAGGCTAGTACACAATTTCCCGAGGTCTTGGTGGCGCTGTGTGTCCCCGTGCACCGTGCCACCTCCACGCCGGCCGTTCCTGCTCGGCCGAGATCAGAGGGGCCGTTCACTTCCTTCTCCTTCTTCCTTTGACCTAGATTGCGCATGTGCACGGTTCCTCGAAGGCCCGTCCGTAATTCACCGCTACCATCGACGCATGGTGCCGGTGTAAGACACGAACTATTGGTCCTACTTGAGATATCGGAAATGGAAGGGAAAAGACGACAACCGGCATGCCTCGGCTCACGGTGAAAGGTCGCACATGCCGGAGCGGCCTTCTGATTGATCCGCCTGGCTGCTCTCAGCGCGATGCCTGCTCCCGCCGATGTTCCGCCTCGCGCAGCCACTCGGCCATCTTCTCGTCCTTCACAGCGTAAGATGCCCAACCCTGGGCGGTAGAGCGCCAGCGATAATCGACGATCGTCATGTCGATGCCGCGGTCGATGAGGAATTGCATCGCCTCGTAATTTTTGTGGAAATACACCAGCTCATGCAGGATGCTGGCGGGCTCATGGGAGCTCCAGTTCGTGTTGATATCGGCCCGGTGACCGAGAAGAAAGTCGGCGATCTCGAAGTGGTTGTTGAGGACCGCCCAGGCGAGCGCGGTGTCGAGAACCTGCTGCACACTGGGCTCGCCCCATTCAGGTTCCCGCGTGTGTACGCTGTTGGCGGGAGAATGATTCGCCAGGTCGCCCAGTGCAGGCTTGCCCTCCGGGTCGAACCAGCTTTTCACACGTGCGAAATCTCCATTCCCGGCTGCGTGTGGCAGATCGTCAGGCAGGCGCCAGATGCGCAGCAGCGTCGGAAGCAGACGGGTCTTCGCATAAGTGAACGCGAATTCAATGGCCTGCGATGGCGGCGGGACGCGACGGCGCAGCACAGCGGGATCGAGATCAAGAAGAGCGGTAATGAAAGCTTCGCGATCGCGCAGCACCGCCCGCTCGATCAGTCCGACCTGGAATTTCACGCATGCGTCCGCCAGCATCCATGCTTCGCTCCGCAATCCGCCGACAAAGGATGTCAGATCGCCGTCGTTCACCGCGCGCACGACCTGTTGCATGACAAAAGCCTGCCAGGGCCCGGCCGGGTCGGCGTTGGTGAAGGCGAGCGTCTCACTTTCCGCCATGATGTATTGGACAAATGCGGAACGTCCCGGCCCGCCATCGATCTGCCTTCCCAGCTCAGCATCGAGCGTGATTGACCTATCCAGCAACAGCGCCGCTGCGGTCGCGCGCTGGAGATGGCAGGCACACATGAATGCCTGGTTTACCGCTGCAAGATCGTCGCCATTCGCATCAAGACAGGCGCGAACGCCATTGACGTCGCCAAGCGCGGCAAAGAACCGGAGCGATTGGGGAAGAAGGCCTCTGCGGTGGAAGAGATCGAGCAGTCCCTTTGTGCGGGAAGCGATGAGGCCATCGCATACCGACGGCGCGACGACTGCGCCCGCATCGATCAGGAACTCTGCACATGCCGCGCGTGTGAATATCTGCTCCCGGGACGGGTCGAAGCTGTCGCCGTAGGACCCGGTAGCCATCCCGAGCAGCCCGCCGTCGTTTTCATCCGCCCTCCACGACAATAGGGCCGGGTACTCGGCCAACAGCTGCCGCAGACGTTCGATGTCATTGTCATGGATGCGGCGGCGGGCTTGGGACACGGCCCACTCGAGGTCCCCTGCCCAGGCGTTGCTTTACTTCTCTAACCAGGTCCTGCCAGCCTGGAAACCCATATTCGCGCGCCAGCACCAACTGGGCATCACGCTGTGACAA
>Ga0137363_10002069_pt1 | contig 11802 bp, 8 predicted proteins | sample MadtaG_FD_104800 | JGI IMG/M metagenome (GOLD analysis project Ga0137363, IMG submission 104800) | Vadose zone soil microbial communities from Angelo Coast Range Reserve, California, USA - Mad1_115_16 metaG | ecosystem: Environmental > Terrestrial > Soil > Vadose zone | place: USA: California...
CTGGCTTCGTGCCACGTTGAAAGCATGTTCGCCCGGGTGGTGTCGCGATGACGGCAAAACACGGAAGAATGCTAAAAAATCAAGATAGTCACTTGCTCCCCGTTCCCTGCAGCCCGTTGACGAACCAGCCATTGATTCGCGTATGCCATTTTATTTACGCATGGTAGTCATTTCTCAACCTGAGGTTGAATTGGGAATGATGATAACCCTATCAGGATCATCAATACCGGAAGGGCAGCGCTCGGCGTGGCGGCTTTAACGCCAACCCAGAAGCGCTGTCGCTTGAGCAAAGTGCGAAAGATTCTGGACGCGCTATCGGGCCTCGGCGGTGTAGGAGCTGCCGTTCGACGAGGCTGCCCCGGACCCCAGTCTGGCTTGCTCGTCGGCGATCAGCTTGTCCAGACGTCGCCTGACTTGGACAGCGGCCGCATCGACCCTCAGCAGGATGGGCTTCAGGGACCAGAACTCGGCATTGCCGATCCGTGCCTGTTGTGCCGCGAGCATCGGCCTGTCCTCCCCTTGGAAAGCTTGTATGAGCGAAGCCCTGATCATCTCGGTAAGGGCGGTGTCATCCAGTTGGGTGCGGCGCATTGAACACGCGAAATAATGGGTGCTGGCTGCGGTCTCCGGCGTCATGCTCTGGACGCCGGTTGTAACGTCCTCAGGCGCGCGGATCTGGCCTGCGTGCACGGCCCCCGCCGACAGCGTCATGACTGCGGGTGCCTGCCATTCGACTTCGACCCAAAAGTCCGCCTTGGCGGGAGATGGCACCTTGGCCTGAAATATTCCGGGCGCCTGGCAGCCCGCGCTCACCCATTCCACCACCAGGCCTTTGCCGCGCTTGAACACGCGCGACCTGGCGCTGGACATCATCCCCCCGAGCGATTCGGGATGCAGGTAATCCGCATGGCTCAAATCCATGATGTTGTCCGTCATGAGCTGGTAATTCGCTGCCGTAGGCGTGTAAATCAGGATGCGGGCGCTCTCAGGCGTCTGATCAATGTAGGACAGGTCCGGAATGAGACCCTGATCCGCCAGTTCCGGATCGCCCATCCACACCCACAGCGCTGCGTGGCGCTCGACAGCTGGGAAGCTCGGAGTGCGCATTAGGCTCGTGATCGGACCATGGGGATTGGCTACGCACCGGCCGGAGCCGTCGAATACGAGGCCGTGGTAGCCGCATTCGATTCGGCCACCGCAAAACTTGCCTGCGGAGAGCGGGGCAAAGCGATGGGGGCAACGGTCGAGCAGCGCGGCGACTCCGGCCTCGCCTCGGAACAGGACAAGAGGAGTGTCGAGCAGTGTTCGCGCCACCGGACCGGCGTCGAGCTCATAGGCCCAGGCGGCTTGGTACCAGCAGTTGCGAAGATAGAGCGGAGAATTTCCTGCGGAAGCCTGGTCATGCGTGTTGCTACTTGTCACGTTCATTTTCTTTCCTACTCCGTTTCTTTCCTGAAGGTCCGAAATCAAAAGCGAGCATGCACCGTCGATCATCGCAGACGCTTCGCCCGCCACCGCCTGTATCTGCGGGTTGTAAGTTGATCCCTTACTGGTCGCTGAAGAAGCTCCGGAAGCGAAATCTCGTTATCTCATTCAATTCGCGTGAATGGGCCTGTCGCCCAGCCGAGCCGCGAACCAATCTGCGGCACACATGTTCCTTTCTTCCCAGTGATTGTACAAGCAATGATCCCCATCATCCCAGAGCATCAAGGTCTTATCGGTGGACAAAGCTCTATCGTGGATTACCCGGGCGTCGCCTAGTTTGAACACCGAATCCGGAACACCGTGCATCTGAAGCAGCGGACAGCGAATTTCCGCCGAATCAAGATGCAGATCGAGCGCCTGCATGATCGCCAAGAGTCGAACGCGATCGCTCGTACCCACGAACGCCTCGATCTTGTCAAAGAAACGGGGATGACGTTCCGGCAGATCGAGAGGCCACGCCGTCCCGCCGTTCACGCATAAGGCATCAAATTGGGGGTCCAGGGCAGCTGTCTTTGCAGCCAGGCAGCCGCCCAGGCTGTTGCCCCATATGCCCACCCGATCCATAGCGCACCGCGTGCGCAGGTGAGTCGCGGCTGTAGAAAAGGCCTCGTAAAAATCCCTGTCGAAGTACAAATCGTGAAATAGGCGCGAATCTCCTTGACCCGGTCCGTCCAACAGCAGGACCGCCATTCGCCGCCCGACCAGTTGGGTTGCTGCCAAGTAATGCTCTTCACACCAGCCATCAAAACCGCCGATTATGATCACGACCGAGCGTGCCGATATGATACTCGGCCGCATCAGCCAACCACAGAGCCTACCCTGACGCCATTCGATTTCGTGACGTTCAGTGACGGGCCGGTCCAATGACGCTGCCTCCGCGAAGGACTGGGTCTTGCGGCGGCTCAATTGTTTCTTTCGATCGGTGTCTCGGACGAGACTAAGCTGCCCGAAGCGAAAGCAGGCGGAGGCGAAACGCAAACAGTTGCGTTGACTTTCCGCGCTGGAGGCCGCCTGGGCCAGACGCAGATTTCGATCGCCGAGCCACGCTCCCGCATCCGCCCACTCGATGCCAGAGTCGGCGGCAGAATGGAGTGCGATTGCGTCCGCGTAGCGCATCCCGCCGGCCAGCAGTCGCTGCAGAGGAATGCCTCGGCGAAGACTGGCTTCCTCCTGTACGAAGTTGGATGTGCCGCGCCGGGCGCTGGGAGTCGGAGAAGGCTGCGGCGCGGGATCCGACGGTATCTGCACTAGCGGAGTCACGGCAGGGCAGGGACGTCGACCGGGAGACGACTTAAAGCGAGTTGTTCAGCCAATTCGGCAAAGAGCGCGTTGAGTGTTGTACCGGAAACGACAGCGCCAAAGATATAAAAATCTGGCCGGACGAGCACCGCCTCGACATTGGCCGCTGCCAGGTAACGCGTATAGCATCCTTCACAGTCATGCACGGCGTTCTCGCCAAGGCCGTCTAGTTCCAGTATCCGAACTCCCAGTTGCCGAATGACCGCACGCGAACTGACGGTCAGTTGCGAGTCAGCATCGGCTTTGCATATGAGGTGCCAGCCACATCCGACAACATCGTCCGCCAGCCCCCGAATTTCGCCGCGCTCCACCAGGCTTTGCGGGCCGAGCCGTCCGATCAAATCGGCCGCGTCAGCCTGCTGTTGGAATATGCCTTGTTCAAGCCAGGGAAAGGGTGGAGGGGGCGGCACTTGGCCGGCTAACAGCGCCTGATCGCGATGCTTGGCCTGTTCCGGATCAAGCATGCAGGATACCTTGCCAAGTGCCACAGCCTGTTCGATGATCTGCGTGACGTGGGGCTTGCGCTCCACGCCATAGCTGTCCAAAACGGCGTCAGGAGCCAACCCTCGCAACACAAGATCGAGCTTCCAAACCAGATTATTGACGTCGCGAATACCGGAACACATACCCTGCCCGAGAAACGGCGGCATCAAATGCGCCGCATCGCCGACAAGAAACACTCTGCCCGACCGCCATTCGCGTGCGTGCGCGGCTCTGAACGTATATATCGTGGATCGGATCAGCTCAGCATCGTCAGGCGTGAGCCATTTTGACACGAGCGTCCAGACGCTCTCTGGGCTGGCAAGTTGTGTCGCATCGTCTCCGGGCAATACCATGAATTCGAAGCGGCGGTGAGTTTTACCCAGCCGAAAAAGACAAAAGGGCCGGCTAGGATCGCAAACCTGACCGTTGTCGAAGTCAAAGGTGAGAGGGCGCTTTTGGCGAAAATCGACGACCAGCCACCGCTCGCGAAATGCGAGTTCTTCAAACTCGATTTGGGCGCAGGTGCGCGTAAAGCTGTTAGCCCCATCGGCACCGATTAAATAGCGGCCGCGCACAGTACGGCGCTCGCCTGAATTCAACTGCGCCTGCTGGTTTGTTCGAGCGCGTGCGAAGGTTATTTCCATGAAATCGGCATGAGGCAGAATCTCCACCGCTTCCCACCCTTGATGAATCGAGACTGTCGGGTGGCGGCGTGCTGCCGCGTCCAACGCGTTCTCGAGATACGGTTGGTAAATCAAATAATCCGACGCCCATCCGGAAATACCCTCTTGGCTCCAATCGATATCGATCAGCCTGTCGTCATGCTGATTGCGCCAGCCGTAAGTCGAGCAGCGAAATGCGTCTTGCAAGATAGAGCCGGTCGCGCCGACCGCTTGGAACACCCGCGCGATCTCGTGGTCGATGTGGCCGGCACGCGGCAGCCCATACAGTGACTCATGTCGCTCGAACACAGCGACGTCGTGCCCGGCTCGGCCAAGCAGCGCCGCTGCAACCTGGCCAACCGGACCGTAGCCGATTTGGACCACGTCATGAATCGTCTCGTCTTGCATATTGTTTTGCCTGTAACTTGTAGCTGCTACGAGCCTGCTGACATCCAACAGAAGTAGCTGGGCACCGCGTGAGCGCTCGCGCCAAGTTGAAATGCACGCCTGCTCCCCGTGCTGCCCCAATATCCCAACAACTGACCGATATGTCAACTATGACATATCCGTCACCACAAGTCTCCTAAAACAATCTCCCGCGTTGACACATGGTTCAGATCTGATTATGGTGTCATCTTGGCTAAATAATATCTGTCGCGGCTGCACGGTGCATACGAACATTGATTGGGGAGTTCAAATGATCGTCTTTCAAAATCCACGCTCGACCCAAAGGGGTGCATCCCTGGCCGCGTCTCGCGCCATGGGGTTCCTTTTAATTACCTACAGCTTCGTGGTTCATTCGGCCGACGAGGCGGCGCCCGCGGTCGCCGGCGATCAACTTGGCGAGATTGTCGTGACGGCAGAGAAGCATGAGGTCAGTCTTCAGAAATCAGCGCTTACCATTCAGGTGGTCAGTGGCAATGAGCTCGCACGGGCAGGCATATCCCAGGTGTCGGACTTGCAGACAATCGTTCCCGGCGTAGTGATTGGCGTCGGCGGGGACAACGATCAAATTTTCATTCGCGGAGTGGGCAGCTTCGCGGACAGCCCCCTGTCGTCCCCGGGCGTGGCATTCAATGTCGACGGTGTTTATGTCGGCCGGCCCGACGGGCTGTCGAGCAACTTTTACGATATCGCTCGCGTTGAGGTGCTGAAGGGGCCCCAGGGCACCTTGTACGGCCGCAACGCCAACGGCGGCTCGATCAATGTCGTTACCAATGATCCGAAGCTGGGTCGCGACAGCGCCGACATTGAGACCGAGTTCGGTAACTACGGCTTGGTCCACGTCGATGGCGCCGCGAATATTGCGATCGGCAGCGATTCTGCGCTGCGCGCTTCATTTAACGTGATTCGTCGCGACGGCTATCTCTCGGATGGGACTGACGATGATGTGGAGTCGGCCGGACGCATTCGATACAAGTTCCAACCGAATGATGATTTGTCCGTGTTCTTCAATACGGACTACGTGCATATAGGCGGGCGGGGGAGTGGCTCAGTGTGGTTGCCTCGGCCACCCGACGCCAGTCCATGGGAAGCGACCACGTCGGCTGTCTCGAATGAGTATCTACATTCACTTCCCCCCACCGGCTTCTTGGTCGCCGATCAAGTGCCGAACTCCTTGGAGGACTCGTCCCTGTTCAATGTCAGTTCGCAGATCGACTGGAGAACTCCTGTTGGAACACTCACGTTGTTGCCTGCGTATCGGTACACGAATACCGATTCGTTGACGTATGACGGCCTCAGATATGGCCAGCAAACCCACAGCGATCAGAAATCGATGGAAGGGCGGCTGAGCGACACGTCGGGGGCGCTGACTTGGGTGGTAGGGGCCTATTATTTCGATGAGGCGATCCGGGGTGCCTCGAACATATTCCAAGGCGTTGCGCTGCAGTATATTTTGGTCAACTCGGTTCCGACGACCAAAGCATCGGCCGCCTTTGGACAGCTCACGTATAGCGTGGTCGATGACCTGAGGCTGATTCTCGGTGGCCGTTATACACGAGAGCACGATCTGTTGACCGGTGCGATCCATAATCTTGCGGTCGATCCGGCATCTCTTGTCGAGGACTTTGGCGGCAACGAAACATTCTCGGCATTTACTTACAAGGGAGGCCTCGAATATGATCTTGCGCCCACAAGTATGTTGTATGTGACCTACAGCACAGGGTTCAAGTCGGGTGGATTATCCCAAACCGTCGCGCCTCTCAACGTCTATCAACCGGAAAAGCTGGCATCCTTAGAATTAGGGTCCAAAAACCGCTTCGTTGGCAACCGCCTTCAGGTAAATTTGTCGGCCTATCAGTGGCGATACAAAGATCTTCAAGACTCCCGCGTTAACTTCGATCCTTTGGGAAATGCCAATTTCATCACCTTCAATTCTGGAGATGCCATTATCGAAGGCGGTACCGCCGAGTTGATCGGCAAGCTGACGGATAGAGATACGCTGTCGTTGTCCACCGAATATGCCAATTCCCACTACACCTCGTTCAACTTCCAAGTTCCGGAGGCGTTCTTCGATCCGGCCAGTTCCGGCTGCAACATCTCGGGTCCCTACGCACACGGCGCGACGATTCCTTATAACAGCGCTGGGAGGACCACCAACGTAGGGCCATTGCCCATCGTCGTCGGTAACTGCGCAGGGTTTCAAGTCGCGCGGGTGCCGTTGTGGAGCGGCACTGTCGGGTACGATCATGTATTCGACCTCAGCGATGGCGCGTCTTTGCGCGCCGGCACGCGCATGCGTTTTGTCACGGCGGAGTGGCTAAGCATCGATTTTATCTCTGCGGAACGCGCGAAGGCTTACGAAGTCCTTGACGCGGATCTGACGTATAGCCATGCAAAGCAATGGTCCGTCAGCTTATTCGGACGCAATCTCGGAAACACGGTTTACTACACTGGCGGAATTCAACAAACCTTTGTCGGTGGTCTATTCGCAGCCAATATCGGTGCGCCACGGACTTATGGGTTGCGGGCTGAATACCATTTCGGGCAATAGAACGAGCGCGCAGCGAAAAGGTTGGTCGCCGCGCGTGGTAGGCGGCTTGTGGATTTTCAACGGAGCTACGAGAGTTGCTTGGAAAACTGCCGCGTAACATACGGAGGCAGTTTTTTTTGCGACAGTGTCCGTGCTTCCGCAGCGTCGACACCCAATATCCGCAAAAGGCATTCAATGGTTTCATTGACCGCGCGTGCTGCTGGGGGCTGCTCTAAAAACGCCCTCATTGTCGCGAGCAGTGCAGCCAAAATGATCCGCATTGCGGTGTCCACGGAAGAGACGGAGAAACGACCTTGCTCCACGCCTCGGACAATAGCGCGCTTACCGCGCTGCATAAAGACACGCGACATTTCTGGCATTCCATTGGTCGCGTGGATGACAAACCAACCCCATATGGGATCTTCGACCGCTTTAACCAAAAATACTTTCTGGATATAGGCGATTGCCGTCGCGGTGTCAGCTTCACGGGCGCCGATCATGTCGTTGATCAGGGCCAGGTCGTTCGCGTGCAACTCAAAAACCTGCATCGCGATTTCATCTTTCGTCTTGAAATGATTGTAGAAAGAGCCGCGCCCGACGTCCGCTTCTTCGGTAATGTCGCCGATCGCGGTCGCATCCCAGCCTTTACGTGAAAACACCTTGAGTGCGGCAGCGATCAATTTCTGACGTGTCGCCTGGCGCGAACGCGCTCCTCGTGTTGATTTCTGTGGATCTACCGTCTGCTTATCCGCTTGCGCCGGAGTCTCGCGGACCGCCGCAGGTTCGCCGGCGGTTCGATGCAAAGCTTCTGCGCCCGCGCGTTGCGCTTGCCTTGATCTTCTAATCGCGTTCACCATTGGACCCGATCACTCCCATTAAGATTTCCCATCCTGGCTCAGTGTATCCCCGCAAGTATACCGACTTCGGTTGAACCTGGATCAGAACCTCACGATCAAGCAATTCGCGTCGTGAGCGTGCCCAATTGCTCGATCGACACCTTTACACAATCCCCCGCATGCAAGAATTCCCCGCTCTCAGCCCCGACGCCGGCAGGGGTTCCGGTCATGATAATATCTCCGGGACATAACGGTCTAATGGACGATAGATGGGCGATCTGCTCCTGAAGACTGAATATCATTGACGAGGTATTGCCATCTTGCTTGAGCGAGTCGTTTACCCAGGTTTTGATGGATAATCTCATGGGATTGCCTATCTGCGCCTTAGGCACGATCCACGGCCCGACCGGCGCAGAGTGTTCGAAGCCCTTGTGTTCTATGAAATTGTGGTGAAAGATCGAAGTGCGGGGTATTTGCGGACGGAACCCGATATCTCGAGCGGACAAGTCGTTGCCCACCATATAGCCTGCGACATAATCGAGCGCGGCTTCCGCGGTAACGCGCCGCGCGAACACCCCTATCACCGCGACCAGTTCGCCTTCCCAGTCGAGCTGGGGCGATGGCGCTCTTACTTGAGCGTCCTGTCCGACGCAGCTGCGGGAGGGCTTTAAAAAATGAAACGGCCGACCCCCATCGGCCCGCGGATCGGGTCCCGGCGGCAATCCGATTCGGCGAGCCATATTCGCCATATGGTCAGCATAATTTGCCCCCGCGCAGTAGATCGCGGGTGGATACAGGATGGGCGCGAGCAACGTTGCACGATCGATGGGCAAACCGGAGCGAGCGCTCATCGAATCGGCCAATGTTTGGAGAAGGGGTTCATTGACCGTCCAAGCTTCAATAATCTGCAGCACGCTCTGACAGTCCGGTCTGCCCGTTAGATCAGCAAGATCGTGAATTTGATCGTTGACGATCAATCCCGCGCGCGGTCCGCGATCCGTAACGTACGATGCAATGCGATATTCGTTCATCGGGTCCTTGCCTGAAGTTGTTAAGACATCACGGGAATGGTGCGGGCTCAAGTGCCAACGTCGCCCCGTGAAAACTTCTCTGCGAAGGCCGGCATGCCGGCCGAGATCACCTCCCACCAATTGCTGTCCAGGTCTTGAATGATGCAGGTGGGTCCATACCGTCCTTCATATACGGGGCCTATTTGTTCGAGATGCAGTGTATCCGCGATTTGCAGCGCGCGGTCGCGTACCGCATGGATTTCGTCGATACCATCGACCTCGATGACCCAGCGATTATCGAGAGTCTGCGTTTTGACTCGCGGTAGGCGAATCGCAAAAACTCCGAAAGGGCCGGATCCCGCAAACATTTGCGCCGGTTCGAGGTGGCGTACACAGCGTAATCGAAGCACGTTTTCCAAGAACGATCGCGACTTCTCTAAGTCGCGTTGTTCGCATGTTCCGTGGGTTAGATGAGCGTTCGACACCACGGATCTGGCAGCCGGCGATGCCGTTGGCAATGCGCCAGCCCGGCTGCTTGGCATAGAAACCGCAACGGAGTTGGGATACATATCCCCACGCTCGAAAAAGCCCTCATTGTCGAGACCGTCCAATCGGTATTCGATTTCCCACCAATTCATGTCTCGGTCAGCAAAATAGAAGCTATGGGCACCGTGTAATTGATTGACCGGATGCACTTTATTGATTCCCAATTCCTCCTTACGTCGTGTGGCCTCCGTATGAATCCGCTCCACTTCTGCGATTGAGCTTACGTCGATACCCCAATGGTGCAGCATACGCTGAGGGTTTGCGATCGTATCCACCTGCTGGACCTCAATCACGAAGAAGTCCTGCCGTGCGGCATTCATTGCCGCTCTGCCGTGACTGTCGCGGATCAGCAAGCGATCCTTCGCGTGTTGAACGCACTCAAGGCCTAGAAACTCTTCGTAGAAACGGCGAGACTGCCTTATATCGCAAGACACCATCGTACCGGCAGCCAGATTGGCCACTGCGGGGGCCGCTTCGTGTGGACGGTTTCCGTCCTTGATCGTGTTATCCGTCACTTTACCGATCCGAATCTCCTGTTCTTCTGTCGAACACCAACTGGTCAGTGGATTTATCGCGGCCTAAGCGAGATGCATCAAAGCGCCGGTTTGATCTTAAACAGTCGCTCGGCGTTCAAATGGTAAATGGCGTGGCGCTCCTCCTGTGTGATCGGAGCGGTATCGAGAAATCGTACCGACTCTTCGGAGGATTCGTAGGGGAAATCGATCGCGAACATGACCCTATCCGGGCCGAGCAAGCTCATGACAAATCGCAAATTCTCATGTGAATTGACGCCGCTGGTCGTAATCGAAATGTTTGTCTTGAAGTACTCGCTCGGTAGCTGTTTCAACGGTTTAATGCCAATGGCGGGCCCCGCGCCCAACGAATTGTACTTGTTGTACATGTTGTCGATACGCCAGAACCAAAAAGGAATCGCCTCACCCATGTGGCCCAGGACGACCTGCAAAGCGGGATGCCGGTCGAATGCACCGCTCATGATCAAACGCATGGCATGAAGCCCAGCGTCCGCCGCGAAGCCCCAGAGAGCGCCAATAAGGCCGTGGGCTGCATAGGGCTTTACCATCGACGGGCCGGGAGTACGAGGATGAAGATAAAGCGGGGCGCCGAGAGAGGCCGCGGCCGCGAGGATCGGGTCGAATTTCGGCAGGTCGAGATATTCATCATTCGTATAAGAATTGATGAGCAAGCCGTTAAGCCCAAGCCTTGCAATTGCACGCTCAAGTTCCGCCGCAGCGGCGAGCGGCTGCTGCGGAGCGATTGTGGCCAATCCTGCAAACCGGCCTGGGTGGCGCGCAACAATCTCGGCGAGTTCATCATTGACAGCTCGCGCAATCGTAGTGGCTTGATCCGGTGCAAAGGACTGAACGCCCGGTGTCGTAAGGCTAAGCAAATGCATATCGACGCCACATTCATCCATGATCTTAAGCCGGTGGGTGAAGTTGATAAGGCCCTGGCGCCATTCACCAATGGATTGTACGAATCGGAGAAACTTTACTTCACTGGCTTCTGAACCATCGACGGCCAAACCGGACATCGCGTCTAGCCAGGTGGGTACGGCGAAGGCCTCCTCGGTCGCAATGCGCCGGCAGGGCAAATGGCTTGAGGACCGCGTCTGGTGGGTGGAAGTTGATTCCGATGGCGGTCTAATTCTCATAATAATTTGCTCCCCTTGAACACGACGGTTGAACGCTACTGATTGTCCGGTCAACTCAAGCGCTCGAGTCGTGGTAGATCAGATTTACGTTGACATGGTCGCCAGTTATGGCGATATTGTCAATGCACTGGCGTATTAGCGCTGTAATTGACTCGTCCCGACCTGCGGGCGGGGCGAACTGGTCGTCATCCATGACAAATCGAATGGTTGTTGATTGACGAGCCGCTACTTGCAAAGGCTGGGTAACCAAGGGAAACGCAATGCTGAATTTATTCAGGCGCCGTCAGATCATGGGATCTGCGCTCGGCTTTCTGGGCTATCTGATCGCCCGCCCGGCTTTGTCTGCTGCTGCGGCACCTCCATCGCCTCCCATCCGGCGAGTCGTCACGGGAATAGATGCGGCAGGCGGTTCGATCATAAAGTCTGACAACGCGGCGCCCCACGTCTATCGGCGGGGGCCTGAAGGCGTCGTCATTACGGAACTATGGCAAACGACGTCCTCGCCCGCCGATAACAGCGGAACCGGTGACCCCACCGATGGGCCGCTGCAGCTCATGCCTCCCAAACAGGGAAGTGTATTTCGGATCATTGAATTCATGCCGGATGAACAGAGATTCGGCGCGGCGCCCCTGACGGCGCCCCCGCCTCCCGACGATGGTACTGGAATCGACACGGCCCTGAAAAAAGGGGCCTCGGCGCGTGCACCCGGCTTTCACACCACCAATACGACGGACTATGTCGTGGTTTTGTCGGGAGAAATCTATGCATTGACCGTTAAGGACGAGGTGTTGCTCAAGGCCGGTGACGTCCTCATTCAACGTGGCACGAGCCACGC
>Ga0137363_10002073_pt1 | contig 11794 bp, 2 predicted proteins | sample MadtaG_FD_104800 | JGI IMG/M metagenome (GOLD analysis project Ga0137363, IMG submission 104800) | Vadose zone soil microbial communities from Angelo Coast Range Reserve, California, USA - Mad1_115_16 metaG | ecosystem: Environmental > Terrestrial > Soil > Vadose zone | place: USA: California...
CACATCAGCGATCAAGGTCCCGGCAAAATTTGGAACGGCCTGGCCGACCAGGCGCTGGCCTCGGTCGAAAAGTATTTCTGGCTCGAAGAAAGGGGCTATTATTCCGATGTCCTCTTTACCAAACCGGGTCAGCCCGCCTCCTCCGCTACTGCCGACGACGCTTTGAGGAGCAATTGTCTCTTTTTGCCAAGCCTTGGACTGGTCACCGGAGATCGTGGTCGCCGCTGTGTTCAATCGGCCTTGCGCTACCTCGTGATCCCCGGCGCCCTACGCACATTGGCGCACTTGCCCGTGTCCGTCCCTTTGCCCAACCACGGCAACAACGGTCGCCTCCTCAACAATCCTTCCGCCCCATATTGGGGCCACTACGAAGGTGACGAAGACACCCGACGCAAGCCCGCTTACCACAATGGCACCGCCTGGACCTGGACATTTGCTGTTTTTTGCGAAGCCCTGGTTCGCGCGTGGAACTTCTCTCCCGAAGCAGTCGCGGCGGCAAAAGCCTACCTGGGCAGCATGGACTGCCTGCTCCAGGAAGGTTGCATTGGCCAGTTACCTGAAATCGTCGATGGCGACATACCCCACACCCAGCGCGGTTGCGACGCTCAGGCGTGGGGTGTGACCGAAGCGCTTCGAGTCTGGAAGCTGCTGCACGAACGATTGCCTTAGTCACGTGCTCATGGTTTTCGGCTGTAGTTCATCTTGGATCTGTCGCAGCTTTTCCAACGCCTTGGTCTGAATCTGATCGGCCAGCGTTTGCAAAATCCATTGCCGAACGATTTCCAAACGTTCTGCCAGCGCCTTAGCTGAAGCCTGGTGCAATTTCGTTTGGAGCATCAACAGCCTGCGCAGATTATCATTCGTCTCTTTGGGATATGATCGGATCCAATCCGCCAACAAATCCAGCAATTGCTGTCCAGCGACGGACTGAAAAAGAATGTCCCTCGTTAGTTTTTGCCGGGATTGAACGAGATCACCTGCAACATCTGGTTCTCCCATGATTCCGCGACGCAACCTGTTCAAAAGCGACCCTTTGGTCAGCTTGCGCTCTAACGGAATCTCTCTGGCCCTCATTACTGTTTCTTCGGTCAGCTCACACAAAAGATCACCCGCAGCCGGAGCAGCGCCCCCACCGAACATTGATTTTGCAAGAAACCGTTGGGGAGCCATTGCCGGTTGATAAACTTCACGTCCACTCACCGGCACTTTTTCGGTTTCATCCCATGCGATGAACGCAGCGCCTTCGCAAACAATGTTGTTCGCTTTCGCCAGCGCAATTGCTTCCTGCGTTTCGCCTTTCGCCAAATGAAATTCGATCCGGCGCTTGGCCCAAACTAGCGGAAGCGCGACCGAAGAAGTGTCGATCAACTCGAATCGGCAACTCTTACTCGTTCCATCCGGCAGCTTGCCCTCGAGTGTAACTGAGCGCGCGGAGGCGCTCCCTTTCAACGCTAGCGACAACACTTGCCCTTCATACAAATCCGGCAATGTCTGACCCACAATTTCCCATCCGTCCTGCACGCCAATCGATGTCCACACCGGGCGGCGCAGCCGATTTCCCAAGCGTGACACCGCTCCTACAATATCGTCTTGCGCAGACATCAAACACGATGAACCGTCGTGCTGGGCTGCGAGCTTTTGCAGGAAGCCGTCATTGATCGTCGAATCTATTCCGAAGACATGTATGCGCAATTTTGAGTGCGGCAAAAGTGCCTTGAGAATATGCCCCTCATTACCAACCTCGCCGTCGGTAATGAGCATTAACGACGCCGGTCGCTGTGTTGAGTGAATCGCAACTTTCGACAATACATGCTGCAGTGCCGGCAGCAGTTCGGTCCCGCCCCTGGCACCGAGAGCCTCGAGATTTTGCACGGCTGTGTCGGCGAGCAATTCACTTGCGCACGCCGGCGCTTCGGCCAAATCGCGCACGCTGCTCTCAAAAAACGTGGCCCAGGCGCGATCGTTTTTGCCGAGGCCTTTCAGAAACGCCCGGAATGCCTCCACTGCTTTTTTCCACTTGGCGCCGGCCATGCTACCGGAACGGTCGATGAGAAAGTAAATGTCCCGCGAATAGTTCTCCGAAACAGCCACCTGCTCCGGCGCTCGCAGCCGAATCAATGCGTACGATTCACTATTCCCTCGCGTCACCCACCCCATCGGCTTGACTTCCTGCGTCTGAATTTCCGTCCATCGCAAAACAAAATCACAATCGGGGACCGCAGCCTGATTCGCAATCGTTGCATTTGACGAACCCTGACCGCCCCTCACAAAAACCGGGTGGCTCGGAGACGAGATCTCTTTGACATCATTCAGCGGATGCTCAACGATTCCCTCAACCGACAGATACGCCGCATCTGGATGCAGTCGATCTATCCGCGGCGGCGAAATGCGCGACGCGTCCGGCACCTGGTCGGTGTCCTCCGCTATTCCTTTTCCCTTCGGCGCGCGAATTAAAGGAACGCCCGGGATGTAGCGAATGCCCGGACAAAACGGGATGCTGAACGAAGTCCAATCCCCAAGCCGGCTCAGCGTCTGAAAATAAGCGAAACGAATCACGATCATGTCGCCAGGCTGAACGTTTCCCAGCGACAGGGTGAACAGATTGTCGCGCTCCATCTCGACGAGCGCCGTGCGATAACCGGCCGCTTTCTTTTCCCGGGCAATTTCCCGCGCACGTTCCCGCTCCTCGACCCGCGCTCGAACGACGCGGCCATCCAAATGCATCTCGCAGCGATAAACCGCTGCCCCAGCCGGCAATGGAAAAGTATAAAGACAATCCAACGGCTGCTTGCCGTTCTGATGGAATATTTGATCGATTTCTACACTGACGATGTCACCGCAAACATTGAACGCGCACTCCACGCCTTTGAGTGGCAATGAAATCTTCGTCTGCTCCAACCAGGCGATTAATCCGAACGTCTGCCGTTCCGTGTTCGAGGGATTCATGATTCGATTATTCATTTTCGTCTCCTGTTCTATTTTTGCCAATTAACTCGCCTTCCAAAACAGCGAGCAACCTCTGCCGCATCTCTGTGCCTACAGTTCTTCCGCGCCGCGATATCAACATGAACTCATCGTTCAAAGGGATCATATTCCAACTCTCGTCTGCGCTCGGACGAAACGCTGCTACTCGCGTTTCCTCCAGTTCAGCAAGGCCCCGATCTTCGATCTCTTTCAACTCTTCCAACGACCTGCCGAACAGCAATTGCTGAATTCGACGCAGCGGCAAGCCTTGCGCCTGCAACAGCCGAATTGCGATCAGTTGCAACCGATGCTTTTCACCAAAGCCCTGTCCTCCGCCAATCTCAGGCGGATCCAGTAATCCCAACGTCCGATAATAGCGGATGTTTCGCACAGTCATTTGCTCACCCGTCTGTCCATTTGCTGGGAATATGGAGTGTTCATCACACCATTGGTTTACCGAGTCAGCCAACTGTTGTGCCGAAAGGGCGTCATTCATGGGTCAATACTACACTAAACAGTGTTACTGTCAATAGTCAACACGGAAAAATTCTCCTACTAACGATTTTGGAATGACTGCAGTCCTTGTGAATTGCTTGACTGCCATATAGAATCCATTCTGTCAGAGCAGAATGCTGCGCCCGTAGCTCAGTTGGATAGAGCATCTGCCTTCTAAGCAGAGGGTCCCGCGTTCGAGTCGCGGCGGGCGCGCCATCTTCAACCTCAAAATAGAGTCCAAACCCTCAATCCTGTCCTCAGCAAAATTGTTCCATTTTGAGACGATCGACCTTGAACCCGTCTTCCCTGCGCACAGGCAATTTTTTGCAAATGTTCTTAAGTATTTGGTTATACGGTGTTTAACTGCTGAGGCTTTTGCCCCCACTTCTGTGTATTTGGCAATCCGCATGCTGACGGTGGTTTGCACTGCAGTTACCCAAGTCGCGCTTGGTCACATATATAAATGGTTTAGTGAACCGAATCAGGTCAGCCGCAGCATGATAACCGCCAGTACTTCGACGGACTCCAGGAGTGTATTCCTGGTTGACGATGATTCTTCTACGGCGGATCTGTACAGCAGGGGGTTGGAGCAGGCAGGTTTCAAGACTTCATCAGTTTCCGATACAAAGGATGCGTTCAAGGCCCTTCCGAACCTCTCTGCGGACCTGATCATCCTGGACTTGATGCTGCCTAAAGGTGGCGGATTCGAATTGCTGGAAGCGATTCGTTCGGACAGCCGCCAGAAGAAAACGCCGATCCTGCTTCTTTGCAACGCCTATCTGCCTGACTTGACCCAGAAGGCGTTAAAAGCCGGAGGCAGCAAGGCGCTGCCAAGATCCGAATGCACGTCGTCCGAATTGATTTCCATCTCGCGTGAACTGGCCGGAGCGGGATCTTCGCAACCGGCTGAGGGGCCCGATTCTGATCTGGCGGACCAATTAAGGAGAACTCTGCTGGAAAACGGTAGCAATGAGCTCGCTGCTCTCAAAGAGCAATGTATTAAATATGGCGAGGTCGCCCGTTCGGAAGAGGGTAAAGAGTACCTGGACATCGTTTACCAGAGCGTTCGTTTTCTCAGCACGCGAGCTGGTCTGGTGGGCTGCGCAAAGATCGCTCAACTGAGTGGTGCAATCGAGGCCATGCTCTTCGACCACGTCTTGCGCGCCAACGGTGGAATGTCTCGGTCGTCGATAGAAACGTTGGTTCAAGGAGTGGAATGCCTCGAATGGTTGTTCAGCAGCGGCAACACTGGTCCGGCGGAACCTCGTAAAGCGAAGGTTTTGCTCGTTGACGACGACGCTGTCAGCAACAGGGTCAATCAGGTGGCTCTCAAACGCGCAAGCTATGACCCGGCCAGTGAATCCAATCCTATCGCCGCGCTGATCGCGTTGAATAAAGGGCGGTTTGATCTGGTGCTGCTCGATATCAACATGCGGCCCATGAATGGCATTGAATTGTGCCAGAAGCTGCGTTCGATTCCTCATCACAAGAATACACCGGTCATCTTTGTCACTGGAGAAACTCAGAATCGCCCACAAAATCTGTTGAGTTTAGCAGATGATGTGATTTCCAAGCCGATTTCTGCGCTTGAGCTCATTGTTAAGGCGACAATCTTTCTTTTCAGCACATCCAGGCCCCGCGCGCCAAAGCCGGCGTTTCTACCGTCGCCGGAGGATGTCCCCGCGAACAATAACGGCGGCGGAACGCCTTCCCCCGCGAGCCGGAAGACGAGTGCCGACGGGGCTACCCAGTCGCCTAGTCCGGTTGGCGAATTGGCGTCCGTTTACGAGAAAATCCAATACCTGAGACAAGCGTTGACTGAGGAGACGCGGCGACGCGATGCCGTCGAACGGCAAGCTGCCGAGAACGCCAAACGGCGAGCTGAACTGGAGGCTGCGATCGAGGAGAATCAAAAGTCGCAGCAGCAGTTCCGGCAGTTGCTGGAGGAATCCCAACAACAGGCTCAGGAGCAAAGTAAGAAAGGCGGACAATTAAACCAGGATGGCCGTAGGCGGGCGTTAGAGGAACTTCGCGACTTCGTCGCCGATAAATTGTTTCGCCTCAATCAGGCGCTGGAGGAGGAAAAGAAACGACGCGAAGCAGTCGAGAAGCAACTCGCCGAGAACTCCAAACGGCGAGCTGAACTGGAGGCTGCCCTGAGGGAAATTCAGGGCTATCAGCAATCGATTCAGAATGAACTGGAAAGCGCTGCCGACCCGAGACAGTTGGCCGAGTTGCATGGTGCGCTGGCCGAAAGTCAGCACGCGCGCGAGAGGCTTCAACGGGAACTGGACGATACCCGCCGCGAATTGCGAATGCTCCAAAGCACCCGGGTCGCGAGAGCATCGGAATTCGCCGAAAGAGCCAAGGAATTGCAGGCCGACCAGGCGGAGGTGCAGCAGAGGGTCCAGTCGCTAAACGATGCGCTAATAGTGGAAACGGAGCGTCGCCAGCGCGCCGAGCAGCAGGCCATCGAAACAGTCAGACGCCAGCGAAATCTGGAAACCGAACTTATCGAGGTCCGGAATACGCAGGAGCAGGTGCGGCAACAGTTGGAAAAATCAGAAAAAGAACTGCAGGCGCACAAACAAGGTTCGGCCGAACGGCAGAAGTTGGAAGCGAAGGTGACGGAACTTCAGACGAACCGGACGGCCCTCGACGAAAGGATGAAATCGCTGGTGAACGTGTTGACGGTCCAGACCGACCGTCGCGCGAACGCCGAGCAACTTACCATCCAGCTTGCCAAGCGGCAGGGCGAACTGGAAGCCCAACTCGCCGGACACAAGAAGGCGCAAGACCATCTGCACAAGGAACTGGAGAGGACGCAGAAGCAACAAAAGACGAACGAGGAAAACGCCACGTCCGAACAGTCGAAGCTCGAAGCGCGACAACAGGAATTGCAGGCTGCCTATACCGGGGCGGAGGAGCAGATACAACGCCTCAAGAAAGAGTTGGCAGTCGAGACAGAGCGGCGCGAAGCCCTCAAACAGCGGGCCGCCGAACACGCCAAGTGCCGAGGGGAACTCGAAGCGGCGTTGGTGCTCAACGAACAGACGGAGAAGGCTCTTCAGAGGGAAATGGAAGCCTCCCTCAATGCAAAACGCCGGGCCGAGCTCGAAACGGAGTTAAGTAAGTTGCAGCAACAACTGGAAAGCGCTCGAAAAGAGCAGGCGAACTCCCGCGCCGAACAGTCCAAGATAGAATCGCAGGCGCAGCAGTTGCAGGCAGCTCGGGCGGAGATAGAGCATCAGATGCAGCAACTGACGAACGCTTTGGCGGAGGAAACCAAGCGTCGGGGAGGTGCGGAGCAGCGAGCAGGGGAAGTCGGACAGCAACGAAGTGCGCTGGAACTCCAACTCGAAGAGTTGCGGCAGCACTTGGAGAAAGCCCGCAAGGACTTCCAGGCGCAGGCCGAAAGTTCACGTACCGAACAAAGCAGGCTCGAGGCGCGAACCCAGGAGTTGCGCGCGGCACATGCAGAGGTAACACAACAGGTCCAGCGATTGACCCAGGCGTTGGAAGCGGAATCCAAACGTCGGCTGGGCGCCGAGCATGAAGCGGGCAAGGTCGGCGAAAAGCGCAACGAACTGGAAACCGCAATGTGGCGGCTGCAAAAGCAGTTGGTAGCCTCGCAGGACCAATTGGAGGCCCAGGAACGAAAATCCCGTGCGGAACAGGCCGAGTTGCAGTCAAAGATTATAGAGATAGAGGCGACTCGGACCAATGTAGAGGATCGAATCAAAGAATTGCAGCAAGCTCTGGCTGCGGAGACCAAGCGCCGCGAAGAGGCCGAAAGGCGAATCGCCGAACTGGTTGCACGCCTAACTGAGCTCGAGGCGGAACTGGCGCACAATAAGAGACTGCACGCACAGTTGCAGCAAGAGCTAAACGAGTCGCGGGAACAACTGCGCGCCTACCAGCAGAATGCCGCTGAACAAAGCAAACTCGAAGCACGGACTGAGGAATTGCAGACAGCGAAAGCTGCGGTGGAGCAGAAGATCGCTTCCTTGACCGAAACGCTCGCCCAGGAAACCAGACGCCGCGAAAACGCCGAGCGAGAAGCCGGTGAGTTTGGCAAACACCGCAGCGAATTGGAAGCTCAACTGAACCAGAACCAGCAGGCTCAATCACAGTTGCGGCAGGAACTGGAGAAGGCACAAGCGCAACTCCGGGAGCAACTGCAGAACGCCGGGAGCGAACAGAGCAAACTTCAAGCGCGGACTTTGGAGCTCGCAGCCGCCAGGTCGGAGCTCGAGCAGCAACTTCGGAAACTGGCCGAATCGCTGGCTGAGGAAACCAGGCGCCGCGAAAACGCCGAGCAACGCGCCGGGGACATTGAGAAACGCCGCGGCGAGTTGGAAACGCAATTGGCTCAATTGCAAGACGAGCTTCAAGCCGCGCAGAAGGATTTGCAGGCGCAGAAGCAGAACTCTGGAGCTGAACAAAGGCAGTTCGAAGCGCGAACTCAGGAACTGCAATCGGCTTATTCCGCCGTCGAGCAAACAGTCGCTGCCCTGACTGAATCGTTGGCTCAGGAAACGGAGCGGCGTGAGGGCGCTGAAGAGCGCGCGGCGGAGATCGAAAAGCGCCGCGGCGAGTTGGAAGCCCAATTAGGGCAAATGGGCCAGCAACTGCAAGAGACTCGGCAACAACTCGAGGCCGAGATGCAGTTGCGCCAACAGTTGCAGGAAGCGCAGACGCAGTTGAGGAGGTTTCTCCAACTGGCGGAAAGCCAACAGGCTTCGGCCGAGTTGCTGCAGCAGTTTGCGGAAGCACAAAAACAATTAGAGGCGCAAAAGGAAAAATTCGAGGCCGAACAGGCCAGACTTCAAGCCAAGGCCAAGCAGTTCGAGGCAGCGCTGGAGGAGATGGAGCAGAAGGTTGCTTCGCTAAGGGAAAATCTAAAGCGGGAGAGCAAGCGTCGCGAAGGGGCCGAAAAGCAGGCGGACGAGGTCGCTCAACGCCGCAAGGAGATAGAAGCGCAGCTTGCCGAGCACAAGCAGACGCAAGAGCGCTTGCAGCAACAGTTGGAAGAAGTCCAGAAACAATTACAAGCTTCAAATCAGGACCACGTGGCCGAGCAATCGAAGCTGCAAGCCTTGAGCAAGGAATTGCAAGCAGCCCAGGGGCCCGTGCAAGAGCAGATCAAGGTGCTCAGCGAGGCATTGGCCCTTGAGACCAACCGGCGAGAGTTGGTGGAACGCATGGCAGCCGATGCTTTCAAGCATCGCAAGGAGTTGGAAGCCAAACTGCAGCAGCAGCAGGACGCGGAGAAAGCGCTCCAGGAAAAAATTGCTCGGCTCGGTGACGCCAAAGGGCGGGAAGAGCTGGAAGCCGATTTGGCCAATGTCAGGAAGGCGCAGGCGCAGTCACGTGAAGAACTGGAGGAGTCGCAGAAGAAGCTTAAAGCACAGCAGGAGAGTTTTGAAGCGGAGCAGGCGCTCTTGGAAACGAAGGTGGACGCGTTGCAGTCCGCTAGAGAACAAGCGGAGCAGAGGGTGCAGCAGTTGAGCCAAACGTTGGCTCAGGAAGCGAGAGACCAAAAAGGCACCAGCCCGGTAGGCGAGGTTACCGGGCAATCAGCGCCGGCAGAGCGCAAAGGAGTTCGGGGATTACTCAAATTCCTGACCAAACGTCGCGAACAGACGGTTGAGCCTCCGGCTCAAGCGGGATCGACGAAGCAGGCTCCCGCCGATGCGGCAAAATCAGCCACGCCATCAGCCGGGAAAGTGCCCGAATCGCGCACACAGGAGTTGCTGGCGATGCAGGGAGAGATCATGCAACGCGTGCGGCGGTTGATGGACGCGTTGGCCCAGGAAACCAGGCGTCGGCAGGGAGCTGAACAACAGGCCGATGAGCTTGACCGCCATCGCAATGAGTTGGAAGCGACCCTGAACCAGAACCAGCAAGCGCAAGCTCAGTTGCGGCAGGAATTGGAAACCTCGCAGAAACAACTGCAAGCGCAACAGGAGAGTTCCAGCGCCGAACAGAGCAAGCTCGAAGGGCGAATCAAAGAATTTCAGGCCGCCAGGATTGAAGTCGACCAGAAGGTCCACCAGCTCACGGAATCGTTGGCTCAAGAAGCGAAACGTCGGGAAGGCGCGGAACAACAGGCGGGGGACATCGGGCAACATCGCAGCCAGTTGGAAGCCGAGCTGACAAAGAATAAGGAAGCGCAAGCCGAGTTGCGGCAACAGTTGGAAACAGCGCAGAAACAATTACAGGCGCAGCAACAAAGTTCGGATGCTCAACAAAGTAAGCTCCAGGCGCGAATCAACGAACTGCAGACGACGAAAGCCGGATTGGAGCAGCAGCTGCAACGGTTAACGGAACAACTGGCGCAGGAGACCAGACGACGGCAAGGCGCGGAGGAAAAGGCGGGTGACGTTGAGAAGCGCCGCGCGGAATTAGCGTCTGCTCTGGCCGGGCACAAGGAAGCCGAGGCGCAGTTGCGCGGGGACCTGGAGCAAGCACAAAAAGAACTCCAGGCGCAGCAGGAGAATTCCGGCGCCGGTCACAGCAAACTTGAAGCGCGAATCAAGGAATTGCAGGCGGCTCATTCGGCAGTTGAGCAGAAGGTGGCTTCGTTAACCGAAACGCTGGCTCAAGAAACGAAACGACGGGAAAGCGCCGAGCAACAAGCAAACGAAGTTGGAAAGCGCCGCGGCGAACTGGAAGCCGAGTTGGCAAAGAACAAGGAGGCACAAGCGCACTTGCGGCAAGAGTGGGAAGCCTCGCAAAAGCAATTACAAGCGCTGGAGCAGACGTCTAGAGCTGAACAAACCAGGCTCGAAGCGCAGCTCAAGGATTTACAGGCGGCGAAGGTCGAAATCGAACAACAGGTCCAACGCTTGACCGAGCAGTTGGCGCAGGAGAGCAAACGTCGTGAGGGCGCGGAGCAAAAGTCGGGTGACGTTGAGAAGCGCCGCGCGGAATTGGAGGCTGCCCTGACCAGGCACAAGGAAGCCGAAGCGCAGGTGCGCCGGGAACTGGAGCAGGCACAGAAAGAATTTCAGGCGCAGCAGAAGAATTCTGGCGCCGGTCAAATCAGACTTGAGGCGCGAATCAAGGAATTGCAGGCAGCTCATTCGGCGGTCGAGCAAAAGGTTGCCTCGTTAACCGAATCCCTGGCCCAAGAAACCAAACGACGGGAAAGCGCCGAACAGCAGGCTAATGAAATTGAAAAGCGACGCTCTGAACTGGAAGGCGACTTGGCAAAGAATGAGGGGGCCCAGGCGCAGTTGCGTCAGGCCCTGGACGCCTCCCAAAAGCAATTACAGGCGCAACAACAAAGTTCTGAAGCAGAACAAAGCCAGCTTGCAGCGCAGATCAAGGAATTACAGACAGCGCACAGAGACGTGGAGCAGAAGGTCGTTTCCCTGACCGAACAATTGGCGCAGGAAACTAAACTTCGGGAAGGCGCAGAGCAAAAGGCGGGGGAGACTGAGAAACGACGGAGCGAGTTGCAGGCACAATTTGGGCAATTACGCCAGGAGCTCGAATTGTCGCACAAGCAGCTCCAGGCGCAGCAACAAATCTCCGGCGTGGAGCAGTCCACACTTCAGGTACGGGTCACCGAATTGCACGCAGTGCATGCTGCTCTAGAGCAGAAAGTTAAGGAACTCACCGAAACCCTCGCGCAGGAATCCAAAGGCCGTGAACGCGCAGAAAAACGTGCAGGCGAAATTGAAAAACATCGCAGCGAGCTCGAGGCTCAACTGGGTCGATTGCGCCAGGAACTGGAGCAAGCACAAAAGCAATTGGAGGCCCAGCGGCAAAGCTCCGGAACCGATCATAGCAAGCTTGAAACGCGGATTAAGGAATTGCAGGCCGCCAAGGTCAGCCTGGAGCAACAGGTCCTTAAGTTGACGGACTCTCTCGCGCAAGAGAGCAAGCGCCGCGAAGGCGCTGAACAGCAGGCGAACGAAATTGCCAAACATCGCTCCGACCTGGAAGCCAAGCTCGGCAAATTACGCCAGGAATTGGACGCTTCGCAGAAGCAGTTGCAGGCGCACCAGCAGACTTCCGGTGCTGACCAAAGCACGCTTGCAGCACGAATTAAGGAATTGCTGGCAGCCCATGCCGCCGTCGAGCAGAAAGTCGTTTCGCTGACGGAAGCGCTTGCGCTGGAAACCAGCCGTCGCGAAAGCGCCGAGCAGCAGGCCGGTGAAATTGGCAAACATCGCAGTGAGCTGGAAGCGCAACTCACCCAGAATAAACAGGCTCAATCCGTTTTGCGTCAGGAACTGGAAAACGCACAAAAACAACTTCATGCGCAGCAACTGACGTCGGGCGCTGAACTGAGCAAACTGGAAGCGCGGACCCAGGAATTGCA
>Ga0137363_10002081_pt1 | contig 11775 bp, 10 predicted proteins | sample MadtaG_FD_104800 | JGI IMG/M metagenome (GOLD analysis project Ga0137363, IMG submission 104800) | Vadose zone soil microbial communities from Angelo Coast Range Reserve, California, USA - Mad1_115_16 metaG | ecosystem: Environmental > Terrestrial > Soil > Vadose zone | place: USA: California...
CGATGGGTGTGCGGACGGCACTGATGATAACCGTCTCCTTCACGGGACCACCTCCAAATCCAACATACCATAACCACAAAAGCACAAAGACACAAAGGCCGCCGGCGCTGTCCCGGCGGCCTTTGTGTCTTTGTGCTTTTGTGGTTATCTCAAGTTGAAATTGACTTCGATGTTCAGCGAGACATCGACCGCCACGCCATTCCTCATGCCAGGTTTGAATCGCCACTGTTTGAGCGCCAGCATGGCGTTTTCATCGAGGCCGAATCCGAGGCTGCGCACGACGCGAAGAATGTCGCACGTGCCGTCTTTCCGAACGATCGCTTCCAGAACGACAGTTCCCTGATAACGTGCCTTGCGCGCTTCTTCCGAATATTGAGGCTCGACCCGGCTGACAACCGTAGGTGCAGAGACTCCACCGCCAACGCGGAACGTGCCGCCGCCAAAGCCGCCACCTTCACCCGGACCAACACCAGGGCCCTTGCCTTCGCCCACGCCACGTCCCTGGCCTGTTCCAATTCCCCCGCCAACACCAGGTCCTGAGGATGGAGGACCGGGAACGCCCAGCGGATCGCCAAGGGGTAGCAGGCTCACGGTTGGCAGTTGTGCCAGTTGAGGAGCGACTACGGTCGGCTCAACGATCAATGTCGGATCGGGATTCTTTGGTGGTTCCGGATCGGGCGGAACGAACTGTTTGTCCGCGGCCCGAGGTAAACGGCCCAGCGAGGGTGGTGCAGGCTGCCGCTTGCCGCCGCCACCGCCGCCACCGGAGCTATCGTCCTTCGGAGGAAGATTCAGCACCAGGTTCGTCGGCGTGTAAACCATCACGGCAGTTTCGTTCACCGCCGGCAATTTCCGAGGTCCGGTGATCCATGGCAGGCCAACAACCGCCAGTGCCACGATTCCCACGTGGACAAGCACGGAGAGTAACCGTGGAAGGCCCGTCTCGGGCTTCGACCAGATCTCTTCGACTTCGACAGGCGTAACAGAGGTCTCAATTGTTCGAGGGTGGAACGTGTCGCGGATAGCCTCCCGGACATCGGAAAACAGGGAAATCAACGGCGAGGGCATTTCGATGAGATTGTTTAATGCGCTCGGATCCCTTTCGGCTGTTATTTCGACGGGGGTGGGGGGATGTTTTCGCTCTTCCCGGAGTTCTCGTATCTGGCTGAGCAGCGAGTCAAACCAAGACGGTGCGTCCGAAACAATCGTCCCCGTCTTGAGAATGCCAAACCGCGGATCGTTGTTTTCGTTTGGTTTCATAGTCCCGTTTTATCTAGACCTCGGTTGGAAAAATGCACGTTGAGAATACCATATTTCCCCACCACCCGAAAACGGCTCTTTCTTCCACGGATGCTATACTTTGCCTTCATGCCATCGAAACTGCAAGGGCGCTTGCCGTACATTCTGCTGGTAGCGGTGATCCTGGTGTTGGACCGCTGGACCAAGGCTCTCGTACAAGCCCGGTTCGGTCTCAACGACTCGGTCACGGTTATAGACGGCTTTTTCGACATAACGTATGTTCGAAATACGGGCGTGGCCTTCGGAATTTTCGATCTGGTCAGCCTGCCTGCCAAGTCCATATTGCTCTCCGCATTCACAGCATTAGCCGCAGTCGTGGTCACCGTTTACAGCGTCCGAAGCCCAGCTCGTAACCGCCTTCTGCAAGTGGCGCTGGCCCTGATTCTCGGCGGGGCCCTGGGAAATCTCTATGACCGGCTCGCCTATGGCTACGTGGTGGACTTTCTGGAATTCTATGTCGGCAGCCACCACTGGCCGTCGTTCAACGTGGCCGATTCCGCCATTTCGATAGGCGTTGTGCTCCTGGCCATCGAGATCATCCGAAATGAAACTCCAGCCCGGACCTGACGACCGGGGGCTTCGTCTGGACCTCTTTCTGGCCCGGCACCTGGAAAACCTCACACGGTCGCAAATTCAGCTGCTCAACCGTTCAGGCGCCGTCCTCATCGAAGGACGCCACGACAAAGCCGGATACAAGATTCGAGGTGGAGAAACGATCGAAATCGATCTCGGTGCCCTCGAACCGGCTCCTCTCACCCCCAAGCAACTCCCGCTCCAAATCTATTTTGAGGATGAAGATTTGGCGGTTGTCGAAAAGCCGGCCGGGGTCGTGGTTCATCCGGGCTCCGGAACGGGCGGCGGGACCCTTGTTCACGGATTGCTGTTTCACTTTCAAAATCTATCGGATATGGGTGGGAAGAACCGGCCCGGTATCTTGCATCGTCTGGACAAGTGGACATCCGGGCTGATCGTTGTGGCGAAGAATAACGTCGCCCATGCCAGGCTCAGTCAAGCTTTTCAGGATCGCCAGATCCAAAAAAGTTACCTGGCATTGGTCCATGGACGACCACGTCTCGACTCTGGAACGATCGAACTGTCCATCGGGCGCCACCCATCGATTCGTACGAAGATGGCGGCGGCCACCGAAAAGGGGCGTTCGGCGTACACCGAATATCGAGTAGTGGAACAATTTCGTGGATTCTCGCTGCTCGAGCTGAAAATCAAAACGGGGCGCACACACCAGATCCGAGTACACTTGAGCGCTATCGGACATCCGGTGGTCGGTGACGATGTATACGGCGAACGCCAATACAACCAGTTTGTCAAGAAGCATGGTGAGCTGAATCGATATTTTCTGCACGCTGCCGCATTGGGCTTTAACCACCCTTCCACCCACGTGCCTCTGAAATTCCACTCCCCTTTGCCAGAAGAATTGCAGAATTTGCTCCAGAGCATAAAATCATAAGGATGGCGGGCAGACGGGTGATCGCTGCCGGTTTCGGCCGGGAGAGGAAAGTCCGAACTCCGCAGGGCAATGTGCCTCGTAGCGCGAGGACCCGTAAGGGATGGAAAGTGCCACAGAAAACATACCGCCGGAATTTTGGAAACGAAATTCCGGTAAGGGTGAAAAGGTGCGGTAAGAGCGCACCAGCGGTCCGGAGACGGATCGGCTTGGTAAACCCCACACGGAGCAAGGCCAAATAGGGAAACGTTGAACGGCCCGTTCAGTTTCCGGGTAGGCCGCTTGAGTTTCGGGGAAACCTGAGACCTAGATGAATGATCGCCGCCCGGGTTGCGAGATTTACGACCCGGGTACAGAATTCGGCTTATAGTCTGCCTGCCGATCAAAATCACCTGCAGTCAATATGCTGCAAGAAGCGTGGAGGTCCGGTTAGATGGCGGTTTACGTGGTGACAGGTGGTGGCGGTTTTATTGGATCTCACATTGTCGAGGAGCTGGTCCGGCGAAAGCAGACCGTCAAGGTGATCGACAACTTCTCTACTGGCAAACGCGAAAACGTCGAACTATTCGCCGGCACAGTGGAGGTCATCGAGGCGGATCTTTCCTCCGCCCCGGGCCTGACTGCGATACTTCAGGGCGCAGATTACGTGATCCATCAGGCTGCAATCCCATCCGTTCCGAAATCCGTCATCGACCCGGTGCGGTCCCATCACGCCAACGTGGACGGCACTCTTCAATTATTGTTGGCAGCCCGGGATGCCCGCGTCCGCCGCGTCGTCTATGCGTCGTCGTCCTCGTTGTACGGCGACAGTCCCACGTTGCCGAAACACGAAGGAATGATCCCGAAACCGTTGTCGCCCTACGGAGCTCAGAAGTTGTTCGGCGAGATGTACGCCCAGGTTTTCACCAGGGCTTACGGTCTTGAAACCGTATCGCTACGCTATTTCAACGTGTTCGGCCCGCGCCAGGATCGGACGTCGCAGTATAGTGGTGTGCTCGCGCTTTTCATTCCTGCTGTGCTCGAGGGCCGCCAGCCCAAGATCTACGGGGACGGTCTTCAATCCCGTGACTTCACCTACGTGCAGAATGTAGTTGAGGCCAATCTGCTCGCATGCACTACACCCGGCGTTGCAGGTGAAGTGTTCAATATCGCCTGTGGCGACCGAATTACGGTTAACTCGATGCTCCAGCAGGTCAACACAATTATCGGCAAGGACATCGCGCCGATCTATGCTGAGCCGCGCGCCGGCGACATCAAGCACTCCCAGGCGGACATCACAAAAGCGCAGGAAAAGCTGGGTTACAAACCGCAGATCAGTTTCGAGGAAGGGCTGCGCCGTACCATCGAGTGGTATCGGGCGAACATTTCCTAGCCAGGTCATGTAGAATGCCGGACTATGCGATTGTCTATCGGCTTGCTGATCGCAACGCTTGCAGCCGGTACCCAGAACTCTCCGCCGGCTGGATCCGGAGAAATCCTCGCTCAGCTTTCCAACATCCATCTCGATAAGAAGCAAACCTATAACATTCGCGACATCACGCTTCGCCGCGACGCACTCTCGATCGCATTGAACCGCGGAACGATCGCCTTTCTTGAGCCGATCATGGGAAAAGTCACCGGAGCGGTTTTCATCGGAAGCGGGGAAGTCGTCGCCATCCCGCCCGATGCGGTCGAGAAGCAGCAGGTCTTCAAGTTCACCGGCTCACCCGTCCTGAACGAGCCTTTTCAAGCTGCATTCTTTCGGTTTACCGACGGCACGTATGAAGAGATCATGAAGGAATATGCGCAACACGCTGCGGAAGACGTTTCCGAAGAAGAAGCTGCGCAGTTCCTGCCATGGGAACAAATCGTTCGCGACCGATCCGACGTGATGAAGTACCGCATCCTTGCGGATTTTCTCGAGCCCTCGAGCGAGCCCTTGTTTTTGAGTGACCTCCGCGGTGAGAAGACCGGCTGGTTCGAAGTCCTATACGATCCACGGCTCGTCGAGGAAGTAGCGATCGTGAAGTTTCACGATTCAGGGCTCGGTTCGGTTGCCGATCTCTGGGCCAGCTTCAACCGGCGCAGCGAGGTGCGGAATCCGGAAGCGGTCGCTCATGAGAACAAGTCCGCGATCGATGTTCTGAGCTACGACATCGATGCCACGATCTCGGATGTGCAGCTGGACGCCCAGGCGACAATGCGGCTCAAAGCAGTCCGCGCCGGTGCGAGAGTCCTGAGTTTCGACATTTCGCGTTTCCTTCGAGTCTCGTCTGTCACGCTCGATTCGGGCGATCCGGTGCCGTTCTATCAACATGACGAAAACACGTTGACCATCATTCTGCAGCGCGCCACCGAGCCTGGACAGGAAATTACGTTGCGGCTAGCTTACTCCGGTGAGGCCATCGCAAAACGCGGATCCAGCATGTTTTATGTCGGCGACCGCGGGCCCTGGTATCCGAGCCCGGGAAACCAGGACGGTGCGACGTTCAACCTGACATTTCATTACCCCGCTGCTTACACGTTGGTTGCGACGGGAAGCGAATTGCGGGAGTGGGACGAGGCCGGGCGCCGGCATTCGACCTGGAAGAGTGACGGCGAGTTCCCGATCGCGGGATTCAACCTGGGCGACTTCAAGATCGTTGCAGACGAGGCACCACCTCTGCCCATCTACGTTTGTGTGAATAGCGACGTGGGCGCCGAAAATCTGCTGAAAGATCTGCGTGCCACGATCAACTATTTCTCCGGCCTTTTCGGTCCATATCCGTACAGCCGTCTCACCGTATCGCCTTTCCCGCTCAGTTACCCGCAGACCTGGCCGGCGCTGGTCGGACTACAATCCGAATCGCAGTTTCTGGTCACCGAGCTGGCACGGACGCACGAGCTGGCGCATCAATGGTTCGGCAACCAGGTTGGGTGGAGCAGCTATCGCGATCAGTGGATCGCGGAAGGCTTCGCGCACTATGCCGGCGCGATGTACATGGAAAACAAATATCCCGATGCGACGCGATTCCGGGAAATTCTCGACGAGGCTCGCGCACGTCTCCTCGAGCAGGGCGCTGACGGGTCGATCTGGCTGGGACATCGTCTTGCCAGCACCGTCACGCCGGATGGCTATACGCAGACGCTGCCCAACAAGGGCACCTGGGTGGTCCATATGCTTCGCATGTTGATGCGCGAGGATGGGGCCCCCAATCCCGACGCAGGATTTCTAAAAATGGTACGGGAGTTTTTGGAAGCCTATCGGGGAAAGCTGGCGTCAACCTGGGACTTAAAGCGGATAGCGGAAAAATACATGACAAGTTCGATGGACGTGCGCGAGGACAAGAAGCTGGATTGGTTCTTCGACGAGTGGGTTTTCGGTACGGGCATTCCGACATACACGCTCGATTACCAGGTGATGCCAGCGCAAAGCGGATTTGTCGTCCAGGGAACGATCAAGCAATCCGAAGTGGCGAACCACTTCATCATGTCGGTGCCGGTCTATGCCGACAACGATTTTCTCGGCCGCGTGGTGATAGGCGATGAGGATGGAACCTTCCGGTTCAATGTGAAGACCAGGCCGGCCCGGGTGGTCCTCGATCCGAAGGGGACGGTTTTAGCGAAGGCTGTGAATTAATCGGAAGCTTGAACGCGGGCATAAAGCCCACGGCTACGAAGTGGCCGAAACGTTCGGGCATGCACGTAGCCGTGGGCTTTATGCCCGCGTTCAATAAATCAGATTTTTCTTCCGATCACCGTGCGCGGAATTCCCTGAAGGTCGGCCTTTGTAGGCAGCTTTTCCCAACCTGTCGTAAATAGACCCAGAACCTTCTCCTCCATCCCGAACCCGATTTCCATAATGAGGTACCCGCCCGGCCTCAGCAGGTCGTTTGCACCCTCAACAAGCCGACGATAAATTCCCAATTCATCTTCCGGTGAAAACAACGCCACCTGCGGCTCGTGTTCCCGCACCTCCCGCTGGAGGCGGCTGATGTCGCCGGGCCGGACATACGGCGGATTGCTGACAATGAAATCAAACCGCCCCGAAACGCCATCCATCACATCCATGCATACGAAGCCGACATTCGCTCCAAGAGCCAGGGCATTCTCCCGAGCCATGCGGACAGCCTGTTCCGAAACATCGCTGGCAAAGACCTCAGAGCCTGCGATCTCCAGCCCCAAAGTCACGGCAATGCAGCCGGAGCCGGTTCCCACGTCCAGGATCCGGCATCGGGAAGGGCGGATCTCCAGAACGGAATCGATGATGTATTCGGTCTCCGGGCGGGGAATCAGGACTGCCGGGCCGACACGGAAGTAGCGGCCATAGAACTCCTGGCGGCCGACGATGTATTGAAGGGGAACGCCGGACATGCGTTCGCAAATGGCGTTTTCGAGGCACTCGGATTCTTCCTCGCGAAGGGCGCGATCGTCGTGGGAGTAAAGATATTCGCGTTCGACCGACAGGCAGTGTGCCAGCAGAACCTCGGCCGTCAGTCTCGCGTTCGAAATTCGATGAAGCTCGAGACGCTCGGCCGCGTTTCGAAGCGCTTCGCGAATGGTCACGCCACGAGTTCTTTTTTCAGTCGTTCGGCCTGGAAGTGTGCAGTCAGCGAGTCGATGATTTCGGCAAGATCCCCGTTCATGATGGCATCGAGCCGGTGGAGAGTCAGGCCGATTCGATGATCACTGACGCGATTCTGAGGAACGTTGTAGGTGCGGATTTTCTCGCTGCGATCGCCGGTTCCCACCATCGACCGCCGCTCGTCTGCCAGGGCCTTCTGCTGTTTGTCCTGTTCGATTTCGTACAAACGCGACCGGAGAACTTTCAACGCCTTCGCCCGGTTCTTGATCTGCGATTTCTCATCCTGGCACGAGACGACCAGTCCCGTCGGAATGTGGGTAATGCGAACGGCAGAGTATGTCGTGTTGACGGACTGCCCTCCCGGGCCCGACGAGCAGAATGTGTCGATCCGCAGGTCCTTCTCGTTGATATCGACTTCAACGTCCTCCACTTCAGGCAGGACCGCAACAGTGATGGTCGACGTGTGAATTCGTCCGCTGGCCTCGGTTGCCGGTACACGCTGCACGCGATGGACGCCGCTTTCGTATTTCAGCCGGCTGTAAACGCCCTTGCCTTCGATCATCGCGATCATTTCCTTGAACCCTCCGATGCCTGTTGGATTCGAAGAAAGTATTTCCACTTTCCAACGCTGGGATTCGGCGTATCGGGAGTACATGCGGAAGACATCGGACACGAATAAACCGGCCTCATCGCCACCGGCGCCGGCGCGGATTTCAAGGATGACGTTTCGCTCGTCGTTGGGATCCTTCGGGAGGAGCAGCAGCTTGAGGTCGTCTTCGCATCGGTCCAGCCGCTGCTGGAGGCTGGCCAGTTCCTCTTCGGCCATTTTCTTCAGGTCTGCATCGCTTTCTTCCCGGAGCATCGCCTGCGTTTCGCCGATCCCGCGCTCGAGATCCTTGTACTCGCGGAATTTTGCGACGATCTCTCCGAGATCGGCGTGAGCCTTGGCGGTCTTCTGATATTTCTTGTTGTCCGAAACTGTTTCCGGACTGGCCAGCAACTCGTTCAGCTCCTCGTACCGGGCTTCGACGGTTCGAAGTTTGTCGAGAAGCAGATTGGCGGTGGCACTCATAACGTCAAGGCTTCGCGGAGCGCTACGATCGCGATGTCGAGTTGCGTATCGTCCGGTGGTTTCGTCGTGATCTTCTGGAGCAGCAATCCCGGGAAAGTCACAATCCGCAGCAGGCTGCGCGGATGCTTTGCGGAATATCGGATGATCTCATACGAGATTCCGGCGACCAGTGGAAGAAGAACGATGCGCGACAGAAGCTTTGCCGTGAAACCATCGAAGCGCACAACGGAAAAGACCAGAATGCTGACGACCATCACGACGAGCAGGAAGCTGGTTCCGCAGCGCGGGTGAAGCGTCGAGAATCTTCTGGCGTTGTCGACATTCAGCTCCTCGCGGGCTTCGAAGTTGTAAACCGTCTTGTGCTCCGCGCCGTGATACTGGAAGACACGATTCATATCTTTCATCCACGACACTGAGTAAAGGAACAAGACGAATACAGCGACACGGATCAGACCGTCGATACCGTTGAACAGGATCGAGCTTTGAAATCCGATCTCGTTTTGAAGCAGCCGCGTGAGGAACAGGGGGAGAGCAACGAAAAGAAGAATATTGATTCCGAGAGCCACAACGAGGTTTCCCGCAATCAGCCACGAAGAGACCGTAGACTCTTCTTTCTTGACTTCTTTGGCTTCCTTCCTGTGGGTTTCTTCGGCAAGCGCCTCTTCGGCCGAAAACCGAAGCGCGCGGATGCCCAGCACGAGGGCCTGGCCAAGCACTCCGACGCCGCGGAGAATGGGCAGCTTGAAGGCGTGCCACGTTTCGCCGACGGTTTTCAGAGCGTCTTTCATGATTCTGACGGTTCCGTCTTGCCGACGGACGGCCACGGAATAGCCTTTGGGCGATCGCATCATGACGCCTTCGATGACGGCCTGGCCGCCGACCAGAATGTCGTCACTCGAGCTGAGCGCCCATGAGGTTGACGTAAGTGCGAGATGTTTGAAGTATTTGAAGCTCATTTAGTGATTTTCTTGTACTTTCTTTGGAATCTTTCGACGCGACCGGCGGTATCGACGAGCTTCTGCTTACCCGTGAAAAAGGGATGACATTTCGAGCAAATCTCGAGATGGATCTCCGGTTTCGTCGAGCGGGTCTTGAAAGTCTCACCGCAGGCGCACTTGACAACCGCCTCAACGTAATTCGGATGTATGTTTGCCTTCATTAAGTTGCCTCCAGTAGCTCTCCAATTATAAGGGTAATACGTCATCTGACAAGTGGCCAGTGCAAGTTAGACCACCTGCGGGAGTTTCCGTTTGCTTTCAGGCCCCGCATTGTCTATAGTATTGACGTCAATAAGCCACTGTCTCGTAAGGACATCCCGTGCCTCATATCCCACCTGATATGCCTCGGTAGGTTGCTGCGAAGTCCAGTCCAGTGGTTGCATTGGTTCATGAAATTCGATACCGTACCAAGTTTGCAATTATCCCAGGAGGATCTAAACACAATGGTTAACGAACCCGGAAAACTGGCAGGGACGGGGCGCGCCAAGGAGAAGCCCACGACCAGCCAGTTTGCAATTCCACAAGGAGGAGAGGAGGAAGCAAACTACGAGCAACTTCTAGACCAGTATGGCGCCCGCAAGTTCGCCGAAGGCGAAGTCATGAAGGGCACGGTTCTGAAGATCACGGACACGGATGTCATTGTTGATATCGGCTACAAATCGGAAGGCGTCATCCCTGTGATGCAGTTCACGGAAGGTGACCATCTCACCGTCAAAGTCGGCGATGTAATCGATGTATTGCTCGAAGACACAGAAGACGGGGACGGGCACATCGTCCTCTCGAAAGAGAAGGCCGAAAAAGTAAAAGTTTGGGAAGAAGTCGAAAAGGCTTACAACGAAAACAGCATTATTCGCGGTCGCGTCATCGAGCGGATCAAAGGTGGTCTCTCGGTGGACATCGGTATTCGCGCATTTCTCCCCGGCTCGCAAATTGATGTTCGTCCGGTCAAGAACCTCGATGCCCTCAAGGGCAAAGAGATCGAATGCCGCGTGATCAAGCTGAATCGCAAGCGCGGCAATATTGTTCTGTCCCGCAAGCTGGTGCTCGAGACCGAGCAGGCGCGGAAGAAAGCATTCACACTCGAGGTATTGAAGGAAGACGCCGAAGTTACGGGCACTGTGAAGAACATTACCGACTACGGTGTTTTTATCGATCTCGGTGGCATCGACGGATTGTTGCACGTTACGGATTTGTCCTGGGGCCGCGTCAACCATCCCTCCGAAATATTCAAAGTAGGTGAAGAAATCACGGTAAAGGTTCTCAAGTACGACCGTGAAAAAGAACGTGTGTCGCTTGGATTCAAGCAACTCTCGCCGGATCCCTGGACTCTGGTGCGCCAGGTTTATCCGGTCGGCGCCCGCGTGACCGGACGAGTGGTCAATCTGACCGATTACGGGGCCTTCGTCGAACTCGAGCCCGGCGTCGAAGGACTCATTCATGTTTCCGAGATGTCGTGGAGCAAGCGCGTCAAGCATCCTTCGAAAATGCTTGTGCTTGGTCAGGACGTCGAAGCACTCGTTCTCGATGTCGACATGGACAATCGCCGCATATCGCTGGGCCTCAAACAGACGGAACCGGATCCGTGGACGACGCTGGCGGAACGCTATGCCATCGGCTCCGTGATCGCCGGCCGCGTTCGCAACCTCACGGACTTCGGCGCCTTTATCGAAGTCGAAGAGGGCATTGACGGGCTCGTTCACGTGTCCGACATCTCTCCGCGGAGGATCAAGCATCCTTCGGAAGTGCTGAAGAAGGGAGAGCGCGTCGAGGCGATGATCATGAATATCGACACCGACAATCATCGTCTGTCTCTGTCGATCAAGCACCTGCAGCCCGATGTCTGGGAACAGTTCTTCACGAATCACCATGTCGGCGATGTTGTCAAAGGCAGGATCGTTCGCCATGCGCCTTTCGGAGTATTCGTCGAACTGGATGAGGGCATCGAGGGTCTCTGCCACGTTTCCGAAGTCGACGAAGCCGACAGGGCAAACGTCGAGAACCGGTTCCGTGTGGGAGACGAAGGCGAGTTCAAGATCATCAAGCTGAGCCCGGCAGACCGCAAGATCGGTTTGAGCCACAAGGCTCTTGCTGAGGATGCGGAGCGAAAGGAATACGATACCTACCGCGACAGCGCCGACGGCAGCGCGTGGTGCACGCGATTGACCACGAACGCGCCGAGCGGCATCTGCGACTGCACCAGCCGATCGTAGAAGTAGATCGCCTCGTCGATCGACGGCGGCTCGGCCGACGACACCAGCACGAACGCGACGTCGGGGCGGCGCAGCAGATCGAACACTTCGCGCGCGCGCTCCTTGAAGCCGCCGAGGATGGCGTTGAACTCGACGAAGAAGCGCGCCATGTCCTCGAGGAACGCCGAGCCGACGAAGCGCGCCAGCCGCCG
>Ga0137363_10002090_pt1 | contig 11758 bp, 11 predicted proteins | sample MadtaG_FD_104800 | JGI IMG/M metagenome (GOLD analysis project Ga0137363, IMG submission 104800) | Vadose zone soil microbial communities from Angelo Coast Range Reserve, California, USA - Mad1_115_16 metaG | ecosystem: Environmental > Terrestrial > Soil > Vadose zone | place: USA: California...
CAACAGCAACCGGCTCAAGCGCGAGGTCGCATCATGCACCGAATTGCACAACGAGGTTTGCTGAACCTGGCACATCAGCGCCATGTGATAGCGGGTGAGGAGATCATTGATCGCCTCGCTCTTTCTCACGGCGCGGCGGAAGTGCGGGACTGCAATCCGTGAGGCGACCCCAGCCGCCTGGACCATCGCTCGCGTGAAGGCGCGCACGAAGCCAGTTCCCGCAATCGTACCGATAGCTCCCTCGCTTCCCACGCTCGCCGTGGCGATAGCATCCCCATCCTCAGAGATCGCCATCAGGGCAACGATGCCTCTGTGTAGGAAATAGACCTGTTCGATTTCCTCGCCGGGCAGGTGCAAGAACTCGCCCTCCACGATGGGGACGATCTGTAGATGGGGCTCAAGCAGCGCATAATCCCCCGGCCGCAGTGCAGCGAGGAGACGATTGCGTCGATGCTGGTCCTGATCTGGATTCACGTACATTGGCTCTGCGCCGCAGTATTCGGCGCGGCGCCGCCGAGCAGCGTGATGAAAACGCGCCGTCTCAGGTCGAGCATGTATTCAGGAGCCGGTCCGGGTCGATTCCCTGAATTTCTCCGGTCGCGTTCTGGAGTTGAGCGTCGGTCACCGCGTTGATGTCGGCCTTGTAAAATAGAAGCTCGTTCTGTCGGCTCACAACTTAGCCCCTCGCGCTGGGTACGGCGGTTGCACAACCCAATTTTCCGCCTACATGGGCAGAGCTGGTGGATTTTCAAGAGGGACGCCCTAGGTATGGGGGTTACATCTGCGGCGGAATGGCGCTGATTCCACCATCTTTTATTGGGACGGTTAGCCCAATCTTGGCTGAAGAATTCACGCACAGCCGGCTCAACGACCTTTTCATGGCCGCTGGCTTTCCGGGCGAGGTTCCGCCGGGGAATAAGAGCGATAAGGTCCGGTCCTGGCTGCGTCGTGCCAATAAAGAATGCGACGACCCGCTAGCCATGTTCGGGCAGGTAATTGCTGAGTTCATGGATTCGGAGCTGCACCCGGCATACATCGAGTCGCAAGGCGGCGACCCGCGCGACAAGATTCGTGCGGTTCTCGCTAAGGACGGCCTGAGCTACCAGCGTGGCGGATTCATTCTGGGTGCTGCATTGACCGGCCCGTCGAAGTCGCTGGCCGAGCGCCTTAAGACCGGCGGTATCCAGGCCATCGAAATCGAGTATCAGCGGGCCTATAAGGCAATTGAAAGCGACCCGGCAGCCGCGGTGACGGCGGCCTGCGCCATTCTGGAAAGTGTGTGCAAGACATATCTCGAAGAGGAAGGGCATGCGCTACCAAGCAAGCAGGTTCTGGGAAGCTTGTGGTCTGAGGTCGCCGGCCATCTCGGCCTGACGCCGAAGGTTATTGCCGATGATGACCTGAAGCGCATCCTGCAGGGGCTGTATTCAATCGCTGACGGTGTGGCGGCTCTTAGGACTCATGCCGGCTCCGCGCACGGTCATTCGACCGGCAAGAATTACAGGCTCGCACCGCGGCATGCACGGCTTGCGGTTCATGCTGCACACACGATTGCGATGTTTGTTCTCGAAACGTGGGAAGCGAGGAAAAAGGGTCCGTAACGGTGAGTGATGTGTTCACCGACCTTCTGGAACTGACAGAGATCGAACGCGTACCGGTGAAGGTCAGAAAATTCCTGCATCGTGACGAGCCGCCCAGCTACGCGAAAACCTGGGAATTTTTCTCTTACGGCTATGGTTGGGCGTTTGATGAGTTGGCAAAGAAGGCTCTGGAGACTTGGCCAAGCCGAGATTATCTCGCGATGCCGTTGTTCTTCCTCGCGCGCCACTCCATTGAACTGCACCTGAAGGACACAATTCTCGAATATGCAAGAACGGATGATACGCCGCCTGACCTAGGCACGCATGGCCTGATACAACTCTGGAATCAGCTGCGCAAATATATGGAGCGCTACGGTATTCCGGCGGACGATGAGTGGGGTGTCTACTGCGGCAAACTACTCAATCATGTTCACGAGGTTGATCCGGATGGCGAGCGGTTCCGCTATCCGGCGGCACGTGACGGCGCGTCCTTCGAACTTACGAGGATTGAACTGGAAGGTCTCGTCCGCGCGCACTGGCACATCACGATGTACTGCGATGGCTGCGCGAACATGCACGCTGAGGGCTATCACGGTGAGTGAAGGCTTAATCGTCCTGTTTCTGTGCGATCCGACGAGCATTTTCGCCTCCTCGTAAACAGAGGCATAACGCCGAGCCGCATGTACCCCGCATGTCCGCTGTCCGGACTAAGGCCGACTCCCTTGGGCAGTAAGCTTTGCTAGATATCTCAAAAAGCCGTTCCGACCGCCGCAGGCCAGCTGCGTCCGAGTTCCTTTCGTGTATCGCGAAAATTCAAGATGGGCGTCAGGCAGATGCTCGAGAAAGCTGTGAGGACCTGCCGCTCCACCAGCTTTCAATGCGGTGATGATATGCAACGATTTACGGGCGCGTGTTTTAGCAACAAAAAATGCGTTCCTCGTTACCCAATTCATATTGACATTATCAAACCCGATAATGATGACGTGATCAGCGGAGAGTCCTTTGGCGCCCACGATAGTCATTAATTCAACAGCCGACAGTTGCTTCACTTGGATTTCTTCGAGCTCTGCTTCTTCCTCGTCCTGATGCTCGATCGCTTCGATCCGCTGCTTATCAACTCCATGCCGCTCCAAATCCCGCTGCAGCAATTTCAAATCACCTATCTGAATATGCTCGGTAAGTGCTTTGACCTTTTTTCAGTAGTCTCCTTTGAATCCAAAATATCTCTCACCTCTTTTGCTTTGGCCAAGGCATCTTTAATCTCTTGAACACCGAGTGCTGAAAACGATTTACCGTCCGCAAGGCATGGCCGGAGTAGCGCGAGGAGCTCGTTGCCACGAACGCCTTCATAGTACAACACCTTTCGAAATGTGAAGTTGTTTGAAGGATAATTGGCCAGCGAATAGTAGCTCAGAACCTTGTGGTACTCGTCAGAAAACTTTCTCCCCTCATCGCGATAGGGTGCAACCAAGTTGAAAAGCTCGTCTCGAGCGCCGTGAGACTTGTAGAAATCCACCGCTCTCGACGGGGACAAAATCAGAAGATATGCATCCTTAAACCTTCCCTCTGCCAAGTCTTCCTTCCGTTTTTCGATTACGCTCTTGTGATCCTGAATAAATTTTTTGATGTAATCCACCGCGGTGGATGGCGTTGCACACGCGACGACCTGCACCTTCTTACATCCTTCGGCATCGGACAGTGGCAAATAAATTTTCTTGATACAATCGGTATCCGGTGACTGCTTAATGAAATGGCTGGCCGCACGCGCGATATGAAAGTCGCATCGCGAGCAAAACGGCAGCATCGCGTTTACAGAATCCGTAGCGCGGTATATTGCTCGTATCAGCGAGGCTTTGCCTGATTTAAGCGTTTCATAAAGAACCTGATCATCGTCGCCGACGATGAGCGTTGCTTCCGCTGCGTAGGTGATTCGTTCAAGAAGATTGTCCTCCGCAGCATTGAAATCTTGGTACTCATCGAAGATAAAAAACCGATGCTCATTTAGAGCCGGATTCTCCGCGAGAGCATCTTTCGCGCGTAATATGAGATCGGCGAAACCAGCGGCATTGGAATTTACAAAGCGTGAAATAGCAATTCTTCAAAGCCTCCCACTCGGCCGATTCACCGAACTCGTCATCATGCAATTGCTTCTCGAACTGCTTCCACGAATATTTCGCGCGGTCCTTCTGGCCCTGCAGCAACAAAATATCGTCCCACACGATGATCTTCCAATCCTGTCCGATGACACGAAAGTGCGGAGCAAATTTCCATTTCTTGGTTCCGTGATTCTGTTCCACGACACTGCGCGCATATTTGTGCAGTGTAAAAATGTCCGCTTGCCGTTTCTGCTCATCAGTTAAGGTTGTATCGTTCTGGACATCGGCAGCCAAATCAGCGACCAACTTTCGGACGAAGCTCAAAGCTAAAATTTTAGCCGAAGCGTCTTGCTCGAGCCAAAACAGAATCCGTTCCTTAAACAGCGTGCTCTTTCCGGTGCCCGGACCTGCCACAATGAGCATTCGAATCGCTGAGTGCCGAGCTACTGCTCGGGCATTTGCATCACGGAAATTTCTACGGTCTGCAGGCCCAAGTGCGTCGAGCTCTTTCCCGAGCGCCTCCAGCTCTCGGTCCTCAAAGGGCTTGCCATCCGCGTTGAGCAGGTGACGTGATGCCATAGCAATGACAGTATACGATTTTGTTGAACGATGACGGTGAGCCAGGGTGGCGGCCCCTGGACCATCAGCGACGTGCACCATGTCCAATTGAATGGTTCGGAACAGGAGGCCTCCAAAAATGAGACACCAAAATTGGCCCGCAGAGACAGAGCGCCAGAATAATCTCATCAGTGCGCGATCCGGCACACGGAGACTGACCCCGATAAGAGGAATGGGCCCAATTCGCGGGCATTTCGGAGGTCCTACCCTGAGTAACGCTGGAGACCAGACTGGCTGGCTGGGCGGGAGGATTCGAACTTTCGAATCACGGCGTAAATCAAAGCTTTTGAAAGCTGGCGGAAATTTCCAGTGGTTCGGGGGAAATCTGGGCACAAGAGACTTTTCGCGCGCGAGCTGTAGACACACCCAGCTTGGCGGTTGGGACAGGAAGTCAGAAAGGCGAATGACTATCCCCGCATTGAGGGCAGCTCTTTTGGGATCCGTTGTTCCACAGTAGCCCATTCTGCTGGCGTCAGTCGCACTGAGCCCACGAACTGGTTGGTGTAGAGCTGATCTACCGGCGGGATATTTTTGATCCCCATGTAGGTCTCGACCGACTGTCGCGTGACTTCGGCCAGTTTCGGATCGATGTAACCGAGCCCGCGCTCCTTAAAGGCTGGGACAAAGCCGAGCGAGGTGCCGACCTCCTGTCCGTAAAACAAGACCTCGCGCGTGGCAGGCGCGCCGCCCTGGAATTCCTTGAGGCTCTCCATGTGCAGATCGATGGCCTTTTCCGGATTGAGATAAGCGAATTTGAGACCTTCCAGCATCCCCTCGACGAACGCCTTGCAGATCTCTGGCCTTTTCTCGATCGTTGCGCGTTTGCAGGCGGCGACGACGCTGCACATCTTGACGCCGTAGTCCTCGTAGAACATGACGTTGATATCGATGTGATTGGCCCAGAACGTCGGCGCGATACTGCCGAAAAAGTTGCCGACCACCTTGATTTGCTTGTCAGCAGCCGCACGCATCAAGCCTGCTGCGTCCATGCTAACGATTCTCACTTTGCTCGCGTCGATGCCGGTCGCCTTCACGAAGGCGGGCCAAAGCTGGAACTCGCCGCCCCCGACATCGAAGCCGATTGACTGTCCCTCGAGGTCTTTGGGCTTGGTGATGTTCAGTTCTTTGAGCGAGAAGATGCCGATGGGCGAGCGCGGCCAGACGCCGGCGATCGCCACGAGATCGAGACCCCGGCCGGCGCAGCCCGCCTGGACCGCCATATCGATCAGGCCGAAATCGTATTGACCCTGGTCAACGGGGACGCAGACCTTGGTCGAGCCGAAGCCGCGGTCGATGGTGACGTCCAGACCCCGCTTTTCCCAGTACCCGAGCTTCTTGGCGACGAACGTGAAGCTATAGGTGCCCAGCGGGAGCCATGGCAGTGTGAGTTTGATGGGGGTTGCCGCCCGAACGATCGCCGGAGTGCCAATGCCGAAGGCATTGATGGTGCCAGCGATGCCCGCCAGCTTTAGGAACAAGCGTCGGTGGAGTGTCATGTGGCAGTCTCCCGGGTTGCCTGTGCACCAACCATCCTGCAAATCGCGTGCCTACGCCGGCGATCAGTACGGACTGTACTCGTAGACAACCGCCTTCAAAGGCTTCAGGCGGAAAGCATTGCAGGCGTTATGGATCTGCGGGCAGTTCGAGAAGGCGGCGATCACGTCCATTTCGGCACGGAAGTCGATGTAATCGCCGGCTTTGCTTCTGGGTGCCTGGATCGACCAACTCCCGTCACTGCCGATCGGGCAGTTCATCAAGACGTTCATGTTGAAAGGGACGTCCTTCCAAGCGATGCCCCAGGGCTTGAGCGCAGCAGCAAGATTGTCGCGGCAGTTCTTGGTATCCTTCACGCCGTAACGCTTCTCGTTGGTGAAGCTCGAGCAGGCGCCAGCCAGCATATCATGAACGCCGCAGGCATCGGCGATGATCGTCATCATACCGCGGGCTTCGTCGGAATAGAGAACATAACCGACACGGGGGAAGACCTGCTTGTTGAGATTGATTGTATTCATCACCGAAAGCTTTTCGGCGAGATTGCCAGCGTTGATCGTCACCAGATCCGCCACCTGCTGACCTTCCACATCGATGATCCGCAATACCTGGCCTTTGCGAATTTCCGCGGCAAAATGGCCAGCGGACGCGATCGTTTCTTCGCGCAGCACCTTCATTTGTTTGGTCATTTCACAGCATCTCCCGATCACTCGCACCGTCCCTGGCGAACGCGTGGCGAACGAGGGTCGCGACTATCAACCTGCAGGGCAGCACCGTAAAGGCCGAAGTACATCCGTCAAAAGCCATGCGATCGTGGCGGCGTCAGCCGCCGACACTGCCGCTGATATCGCTCGACGGTTGCCAATAGACCGAATGTCGCTCGGCAAGCGCAATGAGCCCGTAAAGCGCAAGGCCGGCAATGCTCAGTACCGTGATCGCCGCCATCATCAGCGTCGTATCGAGCAAGCCGCCGGCGAGCTTGATGAGATAGCCGATGCCCTCCTGCGAGGCGACGAATTCGGACACCACTACGCCGATAATCGCCAGCGTGATCGATATTTTCATTCCGCTGAAGATGTGTGGCAGCGCATTCGGCAAGCGAATCTTCCAAAAGATCTGCCAGCGCGAGCCCATGAAGCTCCTCGCCATGCTATGGATGTCTTCGTCGATGGATTGGAAGCCAAGCGCGGAATTTATCGTCATGGGGAAGAACGCGATGAGAAAGGCGAGCAACAGGCTCGACATGGTGCCGGTTCCGAACCAGACAATGAACAGGGGCGCTATCGAGATCTTCGGGATCACCTGCGAGACAACGATAATCGGGTAGAGGCCGAGGCGCAGGAGGGACGAATAAGTAATCATGACCGCGACCACGATGCCGCCGATGACCGACAATACGAAGCCGAGCACAGTGAGGTAGAGCGAAGGCCACAAATGGCTGAGCAGTAAGTCGTGCCGCTCGATCATTGCTTCGATGATCTGCGACGGCGACGGCAGGATGATGCTGCGGACGCCGAGTACGCGATTGGCTGTTTCCCAGGCAGCAAGAAACAGCAGGCTTATCCCGATCGGCCACGCGAGATTGAGAAGCTTCTTTGGCATGCTATTGCGCATGACTCGCCTCAATGGCATTGCGGAGTTGCCGGACGTAAGAGTTGAAGCGCTCGCTCTCCATGATCGCGATGTCGCGCGGACGTGGCAGATCGATAGCAAGCTCTTCCATGATGATCGAGGGACGGCGGCCCATGACCAGCACGCGATCCGAGAGAAACGCCGCTTCCCGGATGCTGTGGGTCACGAAGATCACGGTTTTGCGGTTAGCCTGCCAGATGCGTAGAAGCTCCACGCCCATCTCATCGCGCGTGATCGCGTCGAGCGCGCTGAACGGTTCGTCCATGAGGAGAATGTTCGGATCATGGATCAGCGCACGGCAGATGGACGCGCGTTGCCGCATGCCTCCGGAAAGCTGGCGCGGCAGATGACCGGCGAAATCGGCGATCTTCGCCATGGCCAACAGCTCCATTGCACGTTGCTGGTATTTCGCACGCGGCTGCTTTAACAACTCGACCGGAAACAGCACGTTGTCCAGGACCGTACGCCAAGGCAGCAGCACCGGCTGTTGAAACACCACGCCGATATCGCGCCGCGGTCCGATCACCGGCGTGTTGTTTATCGAGATCTCGCCTGCGGTCCTGTCGACGACTCCCGCAACCATCATCAAGAGCGTGCTTTTTCCGCAACCGCTCGGGCCAAGAATGCTGACAAATTCGTTGGCGGCGACCTCGAGCGAGACGTTCCGGATCGCCTCGAGATCAGTATAGACTTTACGCACATCCTTGATGCGCAAGACCGGCGCGAGACGCTCGGTACGCTCAGTGCTCATCGGATGTGAGAACAAGATCGCCACTCGGATGGTGGATGGCCGGGCGCCGGCGCGGAACGCACCGCGATAGACCGAACCATATCACGGGGGTCTGGCGCGCCATCCATGCCCGAACAAAAGCGAGCGCAGTGCGGTTCATGCGCGCTCGATCACGGGGCTTATGGAACACTCGGAAATCTCGATGGCAGCAAGAATACGGTCCGGCGTCAGCGGCAAATCATGCACCTCGGCCTTGAGTGGCCGCAGCGCGTCGTTGACTGCCGAGACGATCGCGGCGGGTGGCCCGATGGCGCCGCCTTCCCCAAGACCTTTGATGCCGAATTCCGTATACGGCGAAGGAGTCTGCATGTGCAGCACCCGGATGTCCGGCACCTCCGTTGCGCTCGGCAGCAGGTAGTCAAGCAGCGTGGATGCGAGCGGCTGACCTCGCGCATCGAATGGCGTCGCCTCATAAAGGCAGGTACCGATGCCTTGCGCGGTTCCGCCGCGAATTTGCCCGTCAACGATCATCGGGTTGACCAACGTGCCGCCGTCTTCGACTACGACGTAGTCCAAAATTTCGATCAGGCCAGTCGCAGGATCGACTGCAACCACGGCCGCATGCGTCGCGTAAGTGAACGTTCCGCTGTCGCGCGCGGCGCGGTAGCCGGCGGTCACCTCGAGCCCGCCGGTATCGATCTCGGGCGGCAGCGTGTGCGGCTGCAAGTACCAGGCGCGCGAGACTTCGCGCAGGCTGATGCTGCTGTTGCCGGCGACGACCTTGCCGTCCACGACCCGCGCTTCGGCCGCGTCCGCTTGCATCAGCCAGGCGCCAATATGGGCGGCACGCCGTGCAAGCTGCCGGGACGCCACGGCGACGGCACCGCCCCCATACACCATCGAGCGCGAGCCCCAGGTCGAAGTGGAATATGGCGTGCAGAGAGTGTCGCCTTGAACGACTTTGATCTTGTCGAAGGCGACGCCGAGGATTTCGTGGGCGACCTGGGCGTAGGTAGTCTCATGGCCTTGGCCATGCGAGTGGGTGCCGACGTGAATCTCGATCTCGGCATCGGGCGTAAGCTTTACATTGGCCTGCTCGTAGCCGGGCACGATCGGCCGACCCCAGGCGCCGAGCACGGAGGTGCCGTGCGCGCCCTGCTCGACGAAGAACGACAGCCCGACGCCGATCAGACGTCCGTCTGCCTCGCAGTGCCTCTGTCGCTCCCTCACCTGCGCAAAACGGATGGCCTCAACCGCGCGCCGCAGACATTCGGGATGATCGCCGCTATCGAAATGTCTGCCGACAATGTTGTCGAACGGCATCTGTTCCGGACCAACCATGTTGCGAAGCCTAACTTCGTGAGGCTCAAGCTTCGCTTCCCGGGCGATAGCATCCATGATCGTTTCAATTGCAAGGCAGACGCCGGTCCGGGCGACGCCCCGATAGGGAAGGATCGGACACTTGTTGGTGGCGACCGCAGCAGAACGGCATCGGAACGCCGAGAGAACATAGGGGCCCGGCAGCAGATTGGGGATCTGTGCCGCCTCCAAAGACGACGAGATTGGATACGACGAATAGGCCCCGGCATCGACATGGGCGATGCAGTCGATCCCGACGAGCTTACCGTCGGCCGTCGCATAGCCGGTGATCTGATAATGATGCTCGCGGCAATTCGCATTCGCACTCAGACGCTCACGACAGTCCTCCAGCCAGCGCACGGGATAGTCGACCTGCTGCGCAAGCCAGCCGAGCGCGACCTCTTCCCGACACAGCAGTCCTTTGTAGCCAAAGCCGCCGCCGACATCGGGCGATATGATGCGCAGGCGTCCGTGCTCGATTCCGAGACATTCGCTTAATCCGGTCTGCACCGAGTGCGGAAACTGCGTCGACGTGATCAGCGTCAAAAGCCGCAGTCGCGCGTCGCGATAGGCAATGATGCCGCGGCCTTCTATCGGAAACATGCAGTGGCGCGCGGTTCGAATCTGCCTGCTGACCCTGATGGCAGCGGATTTCGCAACTTCCTCGATCGGACCGTCTTGGCTGAACACAACGAAGAGATTGTCGCCCCACTCCTCGTGGACGAGCGCCGAGCCGACCCGGCACGCCGCCAACATGTCGGTTACCGCCGGCAATTCGTCGAATTCGAGACGGACCTCGCCCGCTATATCTTCCGCTTCTGCCCGGGTCGGCGCCACGCACATCGCGACAATTTCGCCGACGTAGCGGAGCTTGCCCGCCGCCAGGATCGGTTCGCTCGAACGCTTGAATCCCTTCAGCGGCGGCGCCGAGATGATCGGCTTGACGTCGGTCAAATCCGCGGCCGTGAACACGGCGCGGCGAAATCGCTCCGGGATGTGCACCTGCTTGAGCCGCGCATGCGCGACAGGACTGCGCACGAAGGCTACGTCGCACATGCCGGCGAGACGGAAATCGCCGACATATTGTCCGCGTCCGCGCAGAAACCGGTCGTCCTCCTTCCGAAGCACCGAAGCTCCGATTCCGTACTTCGCCATCCCGCCGCTTCCGCTGTGAGCGTCTCAACGATCATACCGTTTGTAGTGACGTGTGAAACACATGGACATGGCTAGAAACCGGCGTCCCCAGCAAGCCATGCCCGAGAAGGCCCAGCTCGGCCAGCGCCGCCCAAAACCTAAAATTTTCCGACTCAGAGACTCGACATCGCCTCGCTAACGCGCGGAAACTTCGCGAGTATTCCGTCGAACCGGACATGGCCCACAGAGGACTCGAACTTCCGAAATCGGAGACGCTCAGGAGCGGCGAACGAAGCTTTAAGCCCTGAAATGCTGTGCCGATCAGGGCCGATATTCCTTGCAGAAACGACTGGACTTCCGCTGCAAACAGAGCGTCAGTGTCGTCATGTTGATGCGGGCCTTTTGGCCTCGTCTCGGATCCCGCCCCGCTGGCGATACCGTCACTGTGGGGCTTCGGTGGTGACGGCGCGCGTGCCGTCGCAACCGAAAGGATCTCAAAGATGTCGCATCGCAACACACCCAGCAAGCCGAAGGTCGCGCCGGCCAAGCGCGCGAAGAAACCTGCAAAGAAGGGAAAGGTTGCCTCGGGTTCAAGCCGCGGCGGGACCAAACGGGAGACGGTTCTCGGGCTGCTCAAACAGCCCAAGGGAGCAACGATCGCCGCGATCATGAAGGCGACCGGATGGCAGCAACACTCGGTGCGCGGTTTCTTCGCCGGCGTCGTGCGAAAGAAGCTCGGCTTGACGCTGACGTCGGAGAAGGCCAACGGCGAACGCATATACCGTGTGGCCGCCGGAAAGCCGACCAAATCCAAGTCGACTCCAAGCATTCCGGCGCCAACGGCCGCCTAGCCATGGCCGACGTGAATACACGGGCGATCGAGCTCAAGCTCGATCGCATCCTTTCGCTCGGACTTGAGGAGCTGCGTCTCGAATGGCGACGGCTGTATCACAGTGATGCGCCGAGGATCAGTCGCGATCTCCTTATCCTTGGACTCGGATACAGGCTTCAGGAAATCGAACAGGGCGGTCTTGGCAAGGCAACGCGTCGCAAGCTGCAAACAATAGCAAAGGCGTTGCGTACCACGGGTCGGGTTGGCGCAACGCCAAGCCTCAGCC
>Ga0137363_10002103_pt1 | contig 11736 bp, 12 predicted proteins | sample MadtaG_FD_104800 | JGI IMG/M metagenome (GOLD analysis project Ga0137363, IMG submission 104800) | Vadose zone soil microbial communities from Angelo Coast Range Reserve, California, USA - Mad1_115_16 metaG | ecosystem: Environmental > Terrestrial > Soil > Vadose zone | place: USA: California...
CGCCACCTGCTCCATGGCCACGATGACGCGCTTGGCCCCGGTGACCAGGTCCATGGCCCCGCCCATCCCCTTGAGCACCTTGCCGGGGATGGTCCAGTTGGCGATGTCGCCCTGCTCGCTCACCTCCATGGCGCCGAGGATGGCGACGTCGATGTGGCCGCCGCGGATCATCGCGAACGAGTCGGCGCTGGAGAAGTACGAGGTGCCCTTCAGCTCGGTGACCGTCTCCTTGCCGGCGTTGATCAGGTCCGGGTCGAGCTCCGCCTCGGTGGGATAGGGACCGATGCCCAGCATCCCGTTCTCCGACTGCAGGACCACGTCGATGCCCTTGGGTACGTAGTTGGACACCATCGTGGGAATGCCGATGCCGAGGTTGACGTAGTAGCCGTCCCTCAGCTCCTGCGCGGCGCGCGCCGCGATCTGCTCGCGTGTCAGCGGCATGTCAGGCCTTCCTCACCGTGCGCTTCTCGATCCACTTCTGGTAGTTCGAGCCCTGGAAGATCCGCTTCACGTAGACCGAGGGGACGTGGATCTGGTCCGGCTCCAGCTCGCCCACGTCCACCAGGTGCTCCACCTCGGCGATGGTGACGCGGGCGGCCGTGCACATCATCGGGCTGAAGTTGCGGGCGGTCTTGCGGAAGACCAGGTTGCCCCACTTGTCGCCCTTCCAGGCGCGGACGATGGCGTAGTCGGCCTTGAGGGGCTTCTCGAAGATCATCTCCTTGCCCTCGAGGACGCGGCTCTCCTTCCCCTCGGCGATCTGGGTGCCCGCGCCGGTGGGGGTGAAGAAGCCGCCCAGCCCGGCGCCGCCGGCGCGGATCCGCTCGGCCAGCGTGCCCTGGGGGTTCAGCTCCACCTCCAGCTCGCCGGCGAGGAACTGCCGCTCGAACTCCTTGTTCTCGCCCACGTAGCTGGCCACCATCTTCTTGATCTGCCGGCTCTGCAGCAGGATCCCCAGGCCCTTGTCGGTGGTGCCGCAGTTGTTCGAGATGACGGTGAGGTTCTTCACGCCCTTGCGGTGGATGGCGGAGATGAGGTTCTCGGGGTTTCCCGAGAGCCCGAAGCCGCCGGACATGATCACCGCTCCGTCCGGCATGTCGCGGATGGCCTCGTCCGCGTTGGCCACGACCTTGTTCATCTGGATTCGTCCCGCTCGACGATGAGCGCGATGCCCTCCCCGCCGCCGATGCAGAGGGAGGCGATGCCCCGCTTCTTCTTCAGATCCTTCATCGCGTAGAGCAGCGTCACCAGCAGGCGGGCCCCCGATGCGCCGATGGGGTGGCCGAGGACCACCGCGCCTCCGCGCACGTTCACCTTGTCAGGGCTCAAGCCCAACAGCTTGTTGTTGGCCATGGCCACCACGGCGAACGCCTCGTTGATCTCCCAGAGGTCGATGTCGGACGCCTTGAGCTTGGCGCGGGTCAGCGCCTGGTTGATGGCGTCCGCGGGCGCGATGGTGAAGTCCACCGGCGCTCGCGCGGCGTGCCCGAAGTCGCCGATGCGCCCGAGCACCGTGCGGTTCTCCCGCTTGGCCCGCTCCGCGCTCATCAGCACCACCGCGGCGGCGCCGTCGTTGATCGAGGAAGAGTTTGCCGCCGTCACCGTGCCGTCCTTCTTGAAGGCGGGCTTCAGCGAGGCGATCTTGTCGGGCTTGGCCAGCTTGGGTCCCTCGTCCTCGTCGACCACCGTCTTGTTGCCCTTGCGGTCGGTGATCTCGACGGGAACGATCTCCGCCTTGAACGCGCCTTCCTTCTGCGCCTTCTGTGCCCGCAGCGTGCTCTCGCGCGCGTACTCGTCCTGGGCGCTGCGGGAGAACTGGAAGTCCGCGGCGCACTTCTCGCCGCACATGCCCATGTGCATGTCGTTGTACGGGTCCCAGAGCCCGTCGTGGATCATCAGATCCTTCATCTCGGTGTTGCCCATGCGGGCGCCGCCGCGCATCGCCTGGGTGAAGTACGGCGCGTTCGACATGCTCTCCATGCCGCCCGCTACCACCACGTCGGCCTCACCCAGGGCGATGACCCGCGCGCCTTCGATGACGGCCTCCAGCCCCGACCCGCAGACCTTGTTCACCGTCACGCACGGGGTCTTGTCCGGCAACCCAGCGTAGAGCGCGGCCTGGCGCGCCGGCGCCTGACCGACGCCGCCCTGCAGCACCTCGCCCATGAAGACCGTCTTCACGTCATGGGGATTGACTCCGGCCCGCTCCAGCGCGGCCTGGATGGCGGCCGCCCCCAGCCGGGGGGCAGGCAGGCTCGAAAGCGTTCCCTGGAATGCTCCGATCGGCGTCCGGGCGGCGCCGACGATCACCACTTCGTGGACCTTTCGCTCTGCCATGGGGTTCTCCTGATCCGGGCCAGTTTCATAACCCGGTCCGCGCTGTCAAGCGAAGGAGCTTGTGCTATGTCGTGCGCCCCCATGACGTACGCAGGCGATCTGACGCGGGTGGAATTCGACCGGCTTCTCGACGAGGCGGGAGGGGCCGCCGTGGTGGTGCATGGGGGCGCGGGAACGCCGCCCGAGGCCGATCCGGCGCGCTACTTCGAGGGAACGCGGCGCGCAGCCGAAGCGGGCTTGCGCGTGCTGCTCCAGGGCGGCTCGGCGCTCGACGCGGCGCAAGCCGCCGCGGTGGTCCTCGAGGACGATCCCTCGTTCAACGCCGGAACCGGCGCCGCGCTGACCAGCACCGGAGAGGTGGAGCTGGACGCGAGCTGCATGGACGGGACCGCGCTGCGCGCGGGGGCGGTCGCCTCGGTCAAGACGGTGAAGAACCCCATCCTGGTGGCGCGGCGGGTGTGCGACGACAGCCCCCACGTCCTCATGGTCGGCCCCGGCGCGGAGGCGTTCGCGCGCGAGTTCGGAATTCCCGAGGTGCCCAACGCGTCGCTGATCACCGCGCGGCAGCGGGCCCGTTGGGAGGAGCTGCACGCGCTGGCCCAGAAGGAAGGCGCGGACAGCGTGCGCCGGCGGATCGGCACCATCGGAGCGGTCGCCGTCGACGGGAAAGGCCACGTCGCGGCTTGCACCTCGACCGGCGGCACGATGTACAAGCGCCCCGGCCGCGTCGGCGACACGCCCATCATCGGCGCGGGCACCTACGCCGACGACCAGGAGGCGGCGGCGAGCTCCACCGGCTTCGGCGAAGCGATCCTCAAGGTCAGCCTGGCCCGGGCGGCCTGCGTGCGCGTGCGGGAAGGCGCGTCGCCCCGGGCCGCGGCGATCGAGGCGCTGGGCCTGCTGCGCGAGCGCGCCCAGGGCGAGGGTGGCATCATCGTCGCGGGCCCCGACGGGCGGCTGGGTTGGGCCTACAACACCGCGAGGATGTCGCGCGCGTTCATCCGCGCAGGCATGTCCTCGGCGAAGGCGGCGGTGTAGCCGCGTCGATGTAGCTCCCGGTAGTCGATCCTGCGAGAGAGACCGCGGGCTCTTCGCGCGGGAGGGCGCGCCTTCGCTGCTATAGTTTTCGAGGCAAAACCGCGAGCCGCGCGGGCTTCCCATCAGAGGGGGAACGGACTTGTCCAAGCGATCGAAGACGTTCGCGATCTGGGCCGTGCTCGTCCTGATGTTCTTCGCGTTCTACTCGATGTTCAGCAGGAGCGAGCGGACGGAGTGGCGTCCCAGGGAAGCCTTCCAGGCGGATCTGGAATCGGACCAGATCCTTTCCGTGACGCCCGACCGCGGCTCGGTGATCGTCAACAAGGAGGACGGAAGCCACTACCGCGTGCGGATGCAGCTGGATGGCTCCGCCTGGAAGGAGATGATGAGCCGCGGCGTCCGCCTCGAGCCCCGGAGCGAGTCATCGAGCTGGGCCTCCTCCCTGATGACCTGGCTTCCGCTGCTGGTGCTCGTGATCGCCTTCCTCTTCCTCCTGCGCAAGATGGGCGGCGGACAGGGCTTCCTGGCCATGCGCAAGACCACGGCGCGCTTGCTGGCGAAGGCGCCGTCCGTGACCTTCGCGGACGTCGGCGGCGCGGCGGAGGCCAAGCAGCGGCTCGCGGACGTGCTCGACTTCCTCAAGCGTCCCCGGGTCTGGGAAGTCGCTGGTGCGCACCTGCCGCGCGGCGTGCTCCTCGAGGGTCCGCCTGGCTGCGGCAAGACGCTGCTCGCGCGGGCGCTGGCAGGCGAAGCCCGGGTTCCCTTCTTCGAGGTGTCGGCGTCCGAGTTCGTGGAGCTGTTCGTCGGCATTGGAGCGGCCCGCATCCGCGATCTCTTCGAGCAGGCGGGCAAGAATGTCCCGGCCGTGATCTTCATCGACGAGCTGGACGCGGTGGGCCGCCGGCGCGGCGCAGGGGCGATCAGCGCGGGCCACCAGGAGCGGGAACAGGCGCTCAACCAGCTCCTGGTCTGTCTCGACGGTTTCCAGAAGCGCACCGGTCTGGTGGTGGTCGCGGCGACGAACCGCGCCGACATCCTCGATTCGGCGCTCCTCCGTCCGGGGCGCTTCGACGTCCGCGTGCGGATGCCGCCGTTCTCCCCGGAAGATCGGGCGGAGATTCTCGCCATCCATCTCAAAGGCAAGCCGACCTCCGGCGTCGACGTCGTGGTGTTGGCGAAGCAGACCGACGGATACAGCGGCGCCGAGCTCGAGCATCTGGTCAACGAGGGCGCCATCCAGGCGGTCCGGCGGTCGCGGCACACCCAGGGTCCCGTGGCCGTCAGCGGCGAGGACTTCCAGGCCGTCCTCTCCGCGCAAGGGAAGCGGCGCAGCGAGTTCGATCAGCTGGATGCGGCGCTGATCGAGTCCGGGTCGCAGCTGGTCCAGCCGAACGGGCGCGTCGTACTGCGGGCCACCTTGGAGGACGGCTCGGCGATCTCCGGCGAGCTGCTCTGGATCGACGATCGCTTCCTCAAGCTGAAGACGCCGGACGGCGCCGCTGCCGTGCTCACCAAGCACACCGTCGCCCGGGTCGAGGCGCTGGACGGGACCGCGCCCGCGCGGCTCCAGGACATCCAAGAGGACCGCTGGGTGCGCATCGTGCCCGGCAGCACCAGCGGCTGAGAGAAGCCGGTGCCCTTCGATCTGCTCCTCGTTCGCGTCGGGCTGTTCATTCCGGTGGTGCTCGCGCTGACCGTGCATGAATGGGCGCACGCTTTCGTGGCCTTCCAGCTCGGCGACGACACCGCCTCGCAACAGGGGAGGCTGACGCTGAATCCGCTTCCCCATCTCGATCCGGTGGGAACGATCCTCCTCCCGCTTCTGGGGATCCCTTTCGGCTGGGCCAAGCCGGTTCCGGTGGACCCTTCCCGCTTCCGGCCCGACGTCACGATGGGGAACGGTCTCCTGCTCACCGCGGCGGCCGGGCCTGTCGCCAACCTGATCCTGGCGATGTCCAGCGCTGCCCTGTTGAGGATGGCCGACGTCTTCTTCGCGACGGGTTTGCATCCCGCGTTCGACTCGTTCCTCTCGCGCTTCACGGCGATCAATCTCGCCCTGGCCCTCTTCAACCTCTTGCCGGTTCCGCCGCTCGACGGCAGCCGCATCGTCGACGGATTGATCCCGTTCGGCTGGCGCGGGGCATGGAACCGGTTTTCGGGAGCGGGAGCGCTCATCCTCCTCGCCTTGTTCGTCGCGCCCCAGCTGTTCGGCGTCGGATTGGGAGACTGGATGGCCGGTTTGTCCGCCAACCTGACCGGAAGGCGGTGATGGCTCAGGCGACGCGGACGACCAGCTCGTTCAGCTCCTCGCGCATCCGCTCCGCTGGCAGATGCAGGCTGCGCCCGTGCCCTGGAAGCACCCATTCGAATCGGTAGTCGAGCAGCTTGCGCAGCGACTTCTTCTGCTCGCTCCAGGAGTACCAGGAGACGCTGCGCCCCATCTCCAAGCGGCCTTCCCAGGCCCAGAGGTGGTCGCCGGTGAAGAGATACTGGTCGTCCACCAACAGGGCGCAGCTTCCGCGCGTATGGCCGGGCAGGTGGATGACGCGCAGCCCGTTGCCGAGCTCGCGGTCGCCGTCCAGCAGCACCTCCGCGTCGATGACGGCGTCGTCGCGGTGGATGATCCGCTCGCAGCCGAACCGCTCGTGGAACCGGGCATGGTCGGCGACGTCATCCCGGTGCGTGAGGAACATGCTGCGCACGCCGCCCAGATCCTCGAGCCGCTTGACCAGAGGAGCCGCGAACCGGGGCGAGTCGATCAACAGATTCCCGCTCTCGCGCCGCAGCAAGTAGCTTTGCGCGCCGTAGGACGCTTCGCTGGAGTATCCGCATCGGTAGACCGGACCCTCGACCTGGACGGGGAGGTCCCGGGCGGCCTCCTTCGCGCTGCGCTCCGCGCCGATCGACGCCGTCGGGCAGCTCACCACGGCGTGCAGCGCCCGCCTCCAGGCAGGCTCGTCGCCGGGCTGCCGCTTCACGAAGGACTGCCCCGACTCCAGGCTCCCGAAGACGTCGGGCGCGAGCTCGCGGCAGGTGTCGCACTCGATGCACGTCTCGTCGACGTACAGCTCGCCTGGAACGTTCTCCGCAACCGCCAGGTCCCGCCGCGCCATCCCCGTGTTGTAACTGCCCGATTTCCCCCGCGCGAGGCCCGGCGCCATCGGTCGGTTGCCGGAGGGCCATACCCAGGGAGCGCGCCCGCCGCTATGATGGCGCCCTTCCACGCGGTCCGGGGGGCGCGATGGAGCGACTCGAGCAAATGATTCTCTACCGATTCCGCGTGCACACGGCGGACGGTCAGGAAGCCGTGAGCCCCGTGGTGGTCACCCGGCGGCCGATGCGCGGCCAGCTCGTCAGCGAGGCGGAATTCACCTCGCTGGCGGCGGAGCAGGAGCAGCCGCCGATGCTGGCGAACCCGCGCTGGTCGAGCAAGTCGTTCGCGCACGGCGACCGCGCCACCCTTCAGGTCGACGCGCCCGGGTTGGACGGACGGACGGTCCGCTTCATCGTCGAGCGGCGCGAGGGCGAGGAGTGGGCGCAGGTCGGGACCTTCGAAGGGGCGGTCGAGAACGGTGTGGCCGAGGCGGGGCTCCAGCTGGAGCATCCCAACGCGTCCGATGCAGGCGCGGAGCCCGCCGAGTTGCGCTTCAGCTGCGAGCTGGCCTGAGCGGGGGATTCCGTGGCGGGTGCGTACGCGTCGACGTCGGTTCGAGCAGGTCCCCTGGGGATGTCCTCGCTGGTCCTGAACGGGACGGATTGCGGGATCGCGCGGAACGTCGCGGGTGGCGCGATCGTCTCCGACGTGGTGACCGAGAAGATCGGACCGGGTCACTTCGCCAAGAAGCACCTGGGAGGCGTCCGGTACGAGGAATTCGAGATGGACGTCGGTTTCGCCATGGCCAAACCGCTGTTCGATTGGATCCACGAGACCTGGCAGATCCTGTACCCGCGGCGAAGCGGCTCCGTGCTCGCCTTTTCTGACAAGCGCGAGGTGAAGAGCGAGCGGAAGTTCCTCAATGCCGTGCTGACCGAGACCACGATTCCGACGCTGGATCGAGGCGCGAAGGAGCCGGCCTGGCTGCGGGTGAAGTTCGCGCCGGAGAGGATCGACCTGGGCAAGGCATCGGGGAAGGCGTCCGGCGCCGACCCCCATCACCCGGAGAAGCAGTTCCTCCCCTCGAACTTCAAGCTCGACATCCCGGGCCTCGACTGCTCCAAGGTGCAGAAGATCGAGTCGCTCACCGTGCGCCAATCCGTCGCGCCCGGCTTTTTCGGGGAGCTGCGGGACTACGCGCTCGAACCGGCGACGCTCTCGTTTCCCAATCTCCGCATCACCTTCAGCGAAGTCAGCGTCGACCCCTGGATGTCGTGGTTCGATGACTTCGTGGTGAAGGGCAATTGCGGCGAGGACAAGGAAAAGAGCGGAACGCTCAAGCTGCTGAGCCCGAACCAGCAGCCGCTGGCGAGCATCGCGCTGTTCAACCTGGGGATCTTCCGGCTCGGCTCCATCGACTCCGAGGCGGGGATGGACGGGCGCAAGCTGGCGCGGGCAGAGCTCTACTGCGAGCGGATGGAATTCAAGCTGGGCGGCTGAGCGACGCGCGCCGGGATACCTGGGGGAGCCATGGCAGACATGAGGTCGTACGTCGCGGGGAACTTCTACTTGAACCTGGACGGACAGAATTGCGGGTTCGTCAAGAGCGCCTCGGGCGGCGGCGCCACCGCGGAGGTGGTCAACGAGGCCGCGGGACCGGACTACGTGGTCCGCAAGCACCTCGGGCAGGTGAAATACGAAGAGCTGGTCATCGACTTCGGCTTCTCGATGAAGGCCCCCGTCTACGATTGGATCGCCAAGAGCTGGGACATGAACTACCAGCGCAAGGACGGCTCCATCGTCGGATGCGATTACAAGCTCGACGCGAAGACCGAGCGCGAGTTCTTCCACGGGTTGATCACCGAGACGATCTTCCCCACCCTCGACGGCAGCTCGAAGGAGCCGTCCTGCATCACGCTGAAGATCGCGCCGGAATACACGCGGCCGAAGAAGCCATCCGGGAAGGCGGAAGGGCCGGGCCCGAAGGCACCGCAAAAGGTGTTCTTGCCCTCCAACTTCCGCCTGGAGATCGCCGGCCTCGACGCCACCAAAGTGAACAAGATCGACTCGTTCTCGGTGAAGCAGATGGTGACCGCCGACGACATCGGGGACGCCAGGGACTACCAGAAAGAGCCAGGAAAGCTCGACTTCCCGAACCTCAAGATCACGCTCTCGCAGGTGTCGGCCCAGGGGTGGTTCGACTGGTTCGAAGACTTCGCGATCAAGGGGAACTGCACCGAGGAGAAGGAGAAGACAGGCACCCTCTCCTTTCTCTCCCCGAACCGGCAGGAAGTGCTGGCGAGCATCGAGCTCCAGAACCTCGGGATCTTCCGGCTCTCCGAGGACGCGATGAAGTCCAACTCCGACCAGATCAAGCGCGTCACCGCCGAGCTGTACTGCGAAAAGATGAAGTTCCACCCGCCCAAGGCGGCCGCGAAGTGATCCGGCCCTGGTTTCCATTGCGGCGCCGCGGCGGAGTGGTGTAAGCGCGCCCCATGTCCCTGCTGCAGAAGCGCCTCTTGCGCGACGTGGGCCGCGCCATCGCGGACTTCCGGCTGATCGAGCCCGGCGACCGGATCCTGGTCGGGGTATCCGGCGGGAAAGACTCGTTCACGCTGCTCCATCTCCTCGAGCATCTGCAGCGGAGCGCGCCGATCTCGTTCTCGCTCATCGCATGCAACCTCGATCAGGGTCATCCCGGGTTCCCGGCGCGCGAGCTGGAAGCCTACCTGCGCGGGACGGGGGCCGAGGTGCGGATGCTCCGCGAGGACACGTACCGCATCGTCCAGCGCCTGGTGCCCGAAGGGAAGACGGCCTGCGCGGTCTGCTCACGCCTGCGCCGCGGGATCCTCTACAACGTGGCGCAGGAGCTGGGCTGCAGCAAGATCGCACTGGGGCATCACCGCGACGACCTGGTCGAGTCGCTGCTGATGTCCATGCTCTTCACCGGCAAGATGCGGACGATGCCTCCTCGCTTGCGCAGCGACGACGGGCGGAACGTCGTCGTCCGGCCGCTCTGCTACGCCGCCGAGAGCGACATCGCGGCCTTCGCCGCGGAGATGAAGTTTCCGCTCATCCCCTGCGACCTCTGCGGCTCGCAGGAGAACCTCCAGCGCAAGCGCGTCAAGAAGCTCCTCACCGACCTGGAGCGCGATCACCCCCGCGTGCGCGCCTCCATCCTCGCCGCGATGGGCAACGTCCTCCCCGAGCATCTCTTGGACCGCCGCCTCCTGCGCGAGGAGCGCGGACCGGACCCCTGGATCGACGGCGACGGCTGCGACGCTCCCGTCGCGTTGCGCAGCTGACGTTTTCTCCCTGGCCCGTGCAAGCGGCCGTGCCAACGCCCTTGCACGCTTCGCGGTCCGTTCCCACCGTCTTCCCGAGCAGACAGGCGGGCGCGGGAGGCGCGGAACGTGGAATCGTGCGAGCGGTGCAAGGGGCAGAAGGTCGCATCCATCACCGTCGAGGACACGATCGACGCCTGCGGGCACACCTTCGCCGCGAAAGTGCCGGCCACGCAGTGCCAGGCCTGCGGCCAGATCGTCATCCAGGGCCATGATTTGAAACTGTTCGAGCTCCGGGTGGCGGTGGAGCTCGCCAAGGCCGGCATTCGCGACAAGCAGGCGTTCCAGCTCTTGCGCAAGGCTCTCTCGCTCGACCCCCGAGGGCTGGCCCACATCCTCGACGTCCCGGAAGAGTTCATCGGGTATTGGGAGGGCGGCGCGTGGCCCGTCGATCTCCGGGCCCACGCGGTCTTGTGCGGCCTCATCCTGGCCCGGTTCGATCAGCGGCCCTCGGCGCTCGACTGTCTGCGCATCCTCCGCCACCCGCGAAAGCTGGCGCGGACCGTGCGCGTCCACCTGGTCGACGCGCTGGGTCAGGCCGCTAAAGCTTTGCAGTTCGGCTCCAGCGCGCACACCACTCCCGCGCTGGCCTGACAGCGCACCGCGATTTGATCAGAAGCTGATCGGGGGACAGCTACCGATCTCCGACGAAAGTTCCGTATGGTGTCCCCAGAGCTCAGCCGGTGATGGTGGCGCCGCCCAGGACTTCGTCGCCCTGGTAGAAGACGGCGCTCTGGCCGGGGGCGACGCCGCAGGCGGGCTCGAGGAGCTTCACGTCCACTTCCGACCCGGTCGGATCCAGCACGGCGGCCAGAGGCTTGCCGCGGTGGCGGATCTGCACCTCGCAGCGGGTCCCAGCGGCGGGCGGGGAGTGGGTCCAGGACGGAGCGAGCGCCCGGAAATCCTGGCGCTGCACCTGCTCGCGGGTCCCCACCACGACGCGCTGCCGCCCCGCGTCGATCTCCTTCACGTAGAGGGGCAACTTGAAGCCGGCGCCCAGCCCGCGCCGCTGTCCGACCGTGAAGCGGTGGACGCCGGCGTGCTTCCCGAGGACCTCTCCGTCCACGCTGACGATCTCGCCCGCCGCGGGAGCCACTCCGCGGGCCTCGAGGAACTCCGGCAGCGGAGTCGTTCCGACGAAGCAGACCTCCATGCTCTCCGGCTTGTCCGCGTTGGGCAGCCCGCGCGAGCGGGCGATGGCGCGCACCTGCCCCTTGGTCAGCTCTCCCAGCGGGAAGCGCACCATCTCCAGGGCTTCCTGCGTCAGCCCGTGCAGGAAGTAGCTCTGATCCTTGGCCGCGTCGGCGGCGCGGAGCAGGCGATAGCGGCCGCCGCGGAGCTCGATGCGGGCGTAATGGCCGGTCACCAGCTCGGCCGCGCCCAGCTTGCGCGCCCGGTCCAGCAGCCAATCGAACTTGACGTGGTCGTTGCAGCGGACGCACGGATTGGGCGTCTCGCCCTGCGCGTAGGCATGGATGAACGGCTCGATCACGCGCTCGCGAAAGCGCTCCTGTGCGTCGTAGACGAAGAAGCGGATGCCGATGGCAGCCGCGGCCCGGCGCGCGTCGTACAAGTCGTCGGGCGCGCAACAGGTGCGTCCGGTCCGGACCGCGTCGTCGGGCATCGAGTAGAGCCGCATCGCCACCCCGACGCACCCATCCGGCCCGAGCCGGCCGGCGGTCAGGGCGGCGGCGACGGAGGAGTCGACTCCTCCCGACATGGCGACCATGGAAAGCACGGCGGCCGATTCTACGAAGTCCCGCCCTCCGGCGCACTCTCCTGCAGCGGCGTGGGATGCGGCTCCTTGGGGGCGTGGGCGCGCAGCGGGATCCAGAACGCGACCTTCGTTCCGGAGAAGTGGTGCTTGGAGTCCGGCTGGTTCTTGGGCGGGCTCTCGGCGGAGATCCTGCCGCCGTGCGCCTC
>Ga0137363_10002106_pt1 | contig 11733 bp, 9 predicted proteins | sample MadtaG_FD_104800 | JGI IMG/M metagenome (GOLD analysis project Ga0137363, IMG submission 104800) | Vadose zone soil microbial communities from Angelo Coast Range Reserve, California, USA - Mad1_115_16 metaG | ecosystem: Environmental > Terrestrial > Soil > Vadose zone | place: USA: California...
GCGCGTGATGGTGAGCGGCGGCGCCAGGCGCACTACCGTGTCGCGGTGCAGCGTCCAGTTGAGGATCACGCCGCGCTCGAGACACGCCGCTGCGAACCGACGTGTCGCACGCGCGGTCGCGAGGCGGGGGGCGGGCGGAGGGTCGTGGAGCGCGAATGGGCCGTACGTGCTTCGAGTGCGCGGCGACGTACGGATGCATCTACACGCTGTCGCGCGACGCCAGGCACGCTGAGCGCGCAACGACCCTCCGCCCGCCCCCCGCCTACGCGGGCGTCCCATCCAGGCGTGTCGTGCGTACGCGCCGCGCGTGGGCCGACGTCAGCGCGCCACCGCGGCGCTCGAGTCGGTGATCTTTTGGAGGAGATACGCCTCGATGAAGCCGTCGAGGTCGCCGTCGAGGACGGCGTCGGTGTTGCCGGTCTCGTGCCCGGTGCGGTGGTCTTTCACCATGCGGTACGGATGGAGCACGTAGGAGCGGATCTGGCTGCCGAAGCCGATCTCCTTCTTGGTCTTGGCGAAGACCTCCATCTTCTCCTTCTGCTTCTCCATCTCGAGCTCGTAGAGGCGGGCACGGAGGATCTTCATCGCCATCGAGCGGTTCTTGTGCTGCGAGCGCTCGTTTTGACAGGCGACGACGATGCCCGTCGGCAGATGCGTGAGTCGCACTGCGGAGTCGGTCTTGTTGACGTGCTGGCCGCCGGCGCCGCTCGAACGGTAGGTGTCGACGCGCAGGTCGGCCTCGTTGATCTCGATTTCGATGTCGTCCTCGATCTCCGGGTAGACGAAGACCGAGGCGAACGACGTGTGGCGGCGCGCATTCGCGTCGAAGGGCGAGATGCGGACCAGGCGATGGATGCCGGCCTCGGCGTGCAAGTACCCGTACGCGTACGGCCCCTCGACGGTGAACGTGACGCTCTTGATTCCAGCGCCCTCCCCCTCGAGCTGGTCGACGAGCTGCACCTTGTAGCCTTTGCGCTCGCACCAGCGGAGATACGTGCGCATCAGGATCTCGGCCCAGTCCTGCGCCTCGGTACCGCCGGCGCCGGGATGGATCGAGACGATCGCGTTGCCGGCGTCGTGCTCGCCGCCGAGCATCTGCTGCATCTCGAGCGCGGTGACGCCGTGCTCGCCCGCCTCCACCTTGGCGCGCGCTTCGACGATTGCGTCGGGATCGCCTTCGAGCGCGAGCTCGAGGAAGACCTGCGCCTCGTCGAGCTCGGTACGCTGACGACGCCAGCCGTCGAGCGTCGTGCGCAGCTTTGCGCGCTCGCGCTGCACCTTCTGTGCGCGCTCGTGGTCGTTCCAGAAATCGGATTGCTGGACTTGCTCGTCGAGGGAGGCTAGCCGCGCCTCGGTCCCGGGGACGTCAAAGATGCCCCCGAAGCGTCTCCAGCCGACGCTCGAGCGCGCCGAGACGCTCCTTCAGCTCGTTGGTCGCGGTGGTCATCTCGACCGAGATCATGCGGGTTGCCTCCCATCCATCGACATGGCGCGCGGCCGGGTAATCACAAACAGCGCGACCAGCGCCAAGATCAGCATGCAGAGCCAGACGAAAACATCGCCGACCTGCGTGTAAAGCGTCGTCACCCCGGGCCAACGAACCGTGTCGACGCGCCAGTCGGTCGCGAAGAGGTTCGTGCGCCAGCGGATGCGCCCATCGATGTCCACCATAGCAGAAAAGCCCGTATTCGCTACGCGCACCACCGGCACGCGGTTCTCGATCGCGCGTACCGCGACCATCGCGAGATGCTGATACGGCGCCGACGTGCGGCCGAACCACGCGTCGTTCGTGATGTTGACGAGGAAGTCCGCGCCGCCGGCGACGAAGCGCCGCGTGAGCCCGGGGAAGATGCCCTCGTAGCAAATCAACGTCCCGAACTTGCCGCGCGCGGTCTGGAACACGACGGGCTCGGTGCCGGCGCGAAACTCGCCGATGCCCTCGACGACCTTGTGGACGAAAAAGAAAAGCCGCGCGAGCGGCACGTACTCGCCGAACGGCACCAGCTCCATCTTGTCGTAGTGCTGGTCGACGTTGCCGTCCGGGGCAATGAGGTACGCACGATTATGGAGCAGGAGATCGTCGTCGGTGCGGGTGAACGCGGGGCTGCCGAGGAGGAGCCAGATGTGTCGACGCTCCGCGATCGCGACGACGCGATCGCGCAGATCGCCGCCGCTCTGGAAGAAGAACGGCGCTGCGGTCTCCGGCCAGACGACGAGCTCGGCGCCGATCGCGACCGCCTGATCGGTGAGCTGCTCGTAGCGGTCGATCGTGGCGTCCTGGTACTCCGGATCCCACTTCTCGTCCTGTGCGATGTTCCCCTGGATGAAGCCGACGCGCATCGCGCCGGCGGGTGTCGCGCGCTCGAGGCCGCGGACTCGCCAAAAGCCCCAGCCGACGAGCACGATGAGGACGGTCGTCAACGCGAGGAGCGCGCGCGTTCCCGGCACTTGCCCGTCGCGCCAGCGCCGAAATGCGCCGTACACGACGACGTTCACCAAGACGACGAGCGCCGAGATCCCGTAGACGCCCGTGAGCTCCGCGAACTGGATCAGATACGTCGTTCGATACTGCGAGTAGCCGAGCGCGACCCACGGAAAGCCGCCGAAGATGTACGTCCGCACCCACTCGAGCACGACCCAGAGCGGCGGCGCGATGAGCGCGAGCTCGACGCCGTTCGCGCGCGCCCACTCACATCCCGCCATGAAGACGGCGACGAAGAGCCCGAGAAACGCGCAGAGGAGAAAGACCGGGCCGACGCTCACGAGCGGCGACAAGTTCGTGTACGTGCCGATCGTCAGCACCAGCCAATAGAGCGTCGAGAGGAAAAACAGCGTGCCCGCGACCCATCCGGCGCGGAACGCGACGCCGACGCCGCGTCCGAGACCGCCCCAGAGCAGCGGTACCAGCGCCATCCACGCGAGCGGATTCCAATCGACGGCGGGAAACGCCAGCGCGAGCACGGCGCCGCTCATCGCCGCGACGGCGCGCGGGCTCGCCGGCGCCGGCGCGTCCATCGTGGGTCGCGACGCGCCGTTCGTCCACGGCGGCGGCGGCGGATCGCGGCGGCGGCCGATCACCGCCGCGCCCCGCTCCTCGCGCGGCGTCGTCGAGCATCCGTCGCCGCGCCGCGTATGCCGCTGACCGGACGACGACGCGCTATCCGCGGCAGCGCTGCGCGGACGGCGCGTTCCTTGCGCTGCATGCGCCGCTCCTCGGCGGGCGAGCGCTCATGGTCGTAGCCGAGGAGGTGCAGGACGCCGTGGACGAGCAGCGCGTCGAGACGCGCGCCGATCTCGACGCCGTCGTCACGCGCCTGTGTCGCGGCGGTGTCGATCGAGATCACGACGTCGCCGAGGACACGCCCTTTTCGCGGCGTCGTCGCGACCGGCACCGGCACGCCGGGCGACACGTCCTCGGTGAGCGCGAACGCGAGGACGTCGGTCGGGCGATCGCGTTTCCGATAGACGGCGTTCAGCGCGCGGATCTCCGCGTCATCGACGAGCGCGAGGCTGAGCTCGTCCTGCTCGAGACCGAGGATGCGCAGGATCTGCTCGCCGCGAACACGCACGTGGCGCGTCCACGGGCGCGCCGCGAGCGCCCGGCACGCGACCGTCACCGACATAGGCGAGCGCAGCCGTCGTCGTGTTCCTCTGGAAGCGATATGGAGATCCCGCCGCACCCACGGACGGATCTTCGAGCGCGTGCGGCGGTGACCGCCGCGATCGTCAGGTCCCGCTCCGTTCCGCGCCGTTTTCCGCACGTTCGTAGGCGGCGATGATGTCTTGCACGAGGCGGTGGCGGACGACGTCGCGCTCGCTGAAGCGCACGAATTCGATCCCCGGGATGTCGCGCAGGATGTGCCGTGCCTCTTTCAAGCCCGAGAGCTTGCCGGCGGGCAGATCGATCTGCGTGATGTCGCCGGTGATGACCGCCTTCGAGCCGTAACCGAGGCGGGTGAGGAACATCTTCATCTGCTCCGGCGTCGTGTTCTGCGCCTCGTCGAGGATGACGAAGGAATCATTCAGCGTATTGTGCGTGAGCAGGAAATCGTCCGTGACGTAGAGCGAGTCCTCGGCAGCGACACGAATGCACACGGAATCCTGTTCACCAACGGGGTCGATCGCTTCGATGTAACGCATCGGTCGGCCACCACCGCCGGCCTCGACATACGCGTCGCGCTTCCGCGTGAGACGGAATGGCACCATCCCGGGAGGCAGACGGATGTCGATGACGTATGCGTCATGTCGGTGCTCCACGTCTCGGCCGCGCGCTCGGCCGGGTCGTCGTCCTGCTGCCAGACGCGTGCGGCAGTACGCAACGCCGCCGAGAGAACGCACGAGAAAGACGACGTCATCACGCAATCGAGCGGAAGTCGTCGTGTACTGGATACGGCAGCTGCGCCGATCCTGAAGAACCGGTCCGCCGTCGGTGTCGAGGATCCCCTGGAGCAGCGCGAGCCGGATACGCGCCGAGTTCCAGAGATACACGTCAGGGACGAACTTGGTGTGCGAATGCGTCCCGCAAAGCTCGAGCTGGCGCAGCGTGACCGTCACGGGGTTCGCGACACGCAGACCTCCACGGCGGCCGCCGACGTGACGGAGCGTGTAATCGGTCCCCGTCTTCGCCGCGAGCTCGATGTCGTCGAACTCCCGTTCGAGTGTGAGGACGAGCTCCGCGTCGGCGGTCGTGAAGCTCGACGTCGTCTTCCCCGTGATGCAGCCGTCTCCGAGGAGCAGCCCGAGCGCGTAGGGATCCATCGGCACGTCGCGTGCGACGAATTCCGCAGGACGCGACAGCAACGGCAGCTCGAAGCGGTGTTGGTGTGCGCGCCGTAGCCGACCGATCATCTGCCGCGTCTCGATCACACGTGGCAGCTTGCCGCGCCCGCGGTCTTCCGGCGTGTAGACTGCCCACAGATGATCCCCACAACAAAGAGTCGACGCGCCGTCCTGCGCGACGACGCGGAACACGTCTTTCACGCCCTGAGGGAACACGCCCAAGACTGTCGTTGGACGGCCGTCGGAGCCGATCACGCACTCGCCCGGACGGAGGCTGCCGATAGGCCGCCAGCCTCGCGGCGTCAAAACTCTACTGAAGTACGGTTGCGCGCGTCCCCGCATGAATGCCAGCGGCGCGACCTCGATCGTGCCGCGCTCCAGCATCTTGCGCGCGCGGTCGAAGTCGACCATGTCGTGCAGCGCGTCGTAGAGCGGGCGCAGATACGGGTTCACCTTCTCGGCGAGATCGCCGGGCAGAAACCCGAGCTTCTCGCCGGCTTCGACCGCGGGCCGGGTGAGGATGATGCGGGTGAAGCCTTGCTTCATCAGATCGGCGATGCCCATCGCCATCGCCAAGTAGGTCTTGCCGGTTCCCGCCGGGCCGATCGCGAATACGATGTCGTACTTGCGGATGGCGTCGATGTACGCCTTCTGCGCGACGCTCTTCGGCGTGATCACGCGTCGGTGCGCGGCGATGTAGATCGTATCGAGGAAGATGTCGCGGACGTTGGCGGTGCGGTCGCCGGAGACGATACGCACCGCGTAGTCGACGTCGCTCGCGTACACCGGCAGACCGCGCTCGAGTACGCCGTAGAGCTGGGTCAAGACGCTCGCCGCGAGCTCCCGCGACGGCTCGTCGCCGCTGATCGAGACCGCCTTGCCGCTGACGCCGATGCGCACATGGAGGGCGCGCTCGATCGTCTTCAAGTGCTCGTCGTGATGCCCGAGCAGCTCGTGGAAGAGGCGATGATCCTGGAACTCGAGATGGGTGCCGTCGGCCGCGAGCGGCGCGCGCGTGCGATCACCAGCTGGCGTCGACACGTCGCCGGCGTCGCCGCCCGCGGCGACGTCGCGGGTCGCGTCCTGCTCGACGCGAGGGCCCGATCCCGGCTCGCCGCCCCCGGACGCGCTCGGCGTATGACGCGCGCTCATCCGATGATCTTGTAGACCTGCGCCAATGCGTCGTCGAGACGCGTCGGATCTTTTCCGCCCGCCTGTGCGAAATCCGGACGTCCGCCGCCGCCGCCGCCCACGAGCGGCGCGATCTGCTTCAGGAGGTTGCCGGCGTGATAGCGCTTGACGAGATCCTTGCTCACGGCGGCGACGAGCGTGACCTTGGTGCCGTCGCTGGTCCCGAGCGCGACCACGCTCGGCGCGAGCTTCTCCTTCAGCCGATCGGCAAGCTCGCGCAGCGCTTTGTCATCGAGGTTCTCGACGCGCGTCGCGAGCACACGGATGCCGTCGACGGTGCGCGCGTGGGCGGCGAGGTCGCCGCTCTGCGCGCCGGCGAGACCGCGCTGCAGCTTCTCGAGCTTGCGCTCGAGCTCGCGCTGCTGCGCCAGCAGGCGCTCGAGACGCTCGACCGTCTCCTCTTCCGACACGCGCAGGGTTTCTCCGATCTGCTTCAGGCGCTGCTCGCGCGCTTGCACCCATTCCAGCGCGCCGCCGCCGGTCACCGCCTCGATGCGCCGCACCCCCGCCGCGACGCCGGCCTCGCTGCGCAGCTTGAAGAGACCGATGTCGCCGGTCCGCTGCACGTGCGTGCCGCCGCAAAGCTCGAGCGAGAAGTCGCCCATGCGCAGCACGCGCACGCGATCGCCGTACTTGTCGCCAAAAAAGGCGAGCGCGCCGAGCTTCATCGCCTCGTCGAACGAGACTTCGGTCGCGGTGCACTCGACGTTGGCGCGGATGCGGGCGTTCACCTCGTCTTCCACGGTAGCGAGGTCTTCCGGCGAGATCGCCGCGATGTGGTTGAAGTCGAAGCGCAGGCGATCCGGGGCGACGAGCGAGCCCGCCTGACGGACGTGGCCGCCGAGCCGCTCGCGGAGGACGCCGTGGAGGAGATGCGTCGCCGAATGGTTCAGCCGGATCGCCTCGCGGCGCGCCTCGTCGATCTGCATGCGCACGCGGTCTCCCGGCGCGAGCGTTCCGCGCACGACGCGTACCCGATGCGCGACGAGATTCGAGCTCGGCCGCAGCGTTTCGAGAACCTCGAGCCGGTCGCCGCGCTCGGTCTCGATCGTGCCGACGTCGCCGACCTGGCCGCCGGACTCGCCGTAGAAGGGCGTCTCTTCGGTGACGACCTCCGCCTCCTCGCCTTCGCGCACGCCGCCGGGGCGATCCTCGCCGCCCTGCGTGACGTGGGTCACGACCGACTCCCAGCGTCCGACGCGCTCGCCGACGAAGCGCGAACGGCGCTCGTCCGTGGACGCGCTCTGCGACGTGAAGCGCTTCGCCTCGCGGCCGCGGTTGCGCTGCTCCTCCATCATCGCGGCGAAGCCGTCGCGATCGACGGTCAAGTCCTGCGCACGCAGGATGTCCTCGGTGAGGTCGAGTGGGAAACCGAACGTATCGTAGAGGCGGAACGCCACCGCTCCCGGCAGGACGCCGCGCGCCGGCAGCTTCGCGATCTCACCCTCGAGGAGCGCGAGGCCCTTGTCGAGCGTCTCCGCGAATCGGCTCTCTTCGCCGCGGATCACCTCCGCGACGAATCCCTGCCGCGCGTGCAGTTCGGGGTATGCACCACCGAGGATCTCGACGACGGGCCGAACGAGGTCGGTCAAGAACGGCCGGTCGAGACCGAGCATCTTTCCGTGTCTCGCCGCGCGCCGCAGGATGCGACGCAGAACGTAGCCGCGGCCTTCGTTCGACGGCAGGACATCGTCGGCGATCATCACCGCCACCGCGCGCGCGTGGTCGGCGATGACGCGGAACGACACGTCGGCGGTTGCGTCGGCGCCGTAACGCGTGCCGGCGAGCGACTCGGTGGCGGTAATGATCGGCTGGAAGAGATCCGTATCGTAGTTGCTGCCGACGCCTTGGAGCACCGCGGTGACGCGCTCGAGGCCCATACCGGTGTCGACGTGCTTGGAGGGGAGCTCCTTCAGCGAGCCGTCGGAATCGCGGTTGTACTGGATGAAAACGAGATTCCAGAGCTCGATGTAGCGCGCGCACCCGGCATTCACCGCGCAGATGTGGCCGGCGACGCCGCGCAGGTCGCAGGCGTCGGGACCGCGGTCCATGTGGATCTCGGAGCACGGGCCGCACGGCCCCGTCTCGCCCATTTCCCAGAAGTTCTCGCTCTCGAAGCGCAGGACGCGCGCCGCCGGAAGGTCGGTGACCCGCGACCAGAGCGTCGCCGCCTCGTCGTCGGTCGCGTAGACCGTCGCCCAGAGCTTGTCCTTCGGGAGACGCCACTCGCCGGTGAGGAGCTGCCACGCCCACGTGATCGCCTCGGCCTTGTAGTAGTCGCCGAAGGACCAATTTCCGAGCATCTCGAAGAGCGTGTGGTGGTAGGTGTCGCGGCCGACCTGCTCGAGATCGTTGTGCTTGCCGGAGAGCCGCAGACACTTCTGCGCGTCCACCGCGCGCCGGTACGGCGGCGCCTTCTCGCCGAGGAAGATCGGCTTGAACGGCACCATCCCGGCGTTGGTGAAGAGCAGCGAGGGATCGTGCTCGGGCACGATCGACGCGCTCGGCAGCACGCGATGGTCGCGTGCCGCGAAGAAATCGAGAAAGCCGCGCCGAATGTCGTTACCGCGAATCGTCGTCTCCGAGAACCTCGGTCACCGCCTCCGGCGGGTGCCCGCGTCCGACCAAGAATCGATATGCCCGCGCCCGCGCGGACGCATCCTTCAATGCTCCATGGGCGTCATGCGGATCATGGCCGAATTTGCGGCAAAGGGCGAGTCGAGCGAGTTCAGCGTCGCGGCGCCCCTCCATGACCGCCGTGAGCGCGTCTTCGATGACGCCGACGGCGACTCCGCGACGAGTCAATTCATACACGACGCGCAGGCGGCCTTGGCCGCGGCGCACGATCAGCTCCTCGGCGCGCCGACGCGCCAGCGCGCCGTCGTCGAGGTAGCGCAACTCGCGCAGCGCGGCCACCGTCGCGTCGATGATCGCGCGGCCGAACCGCCGCCGTGCCAGCCGCATTTCGATCTCGGCAACCGAGCGCGGCGCCCGAGCGAGAAGACGGATCGCGACGTCACGGGCAGTGGCGGCGTCGCGTGCGGCGGGGGCGCCGTCGCGCGCGACGCGGCCGGCGCGCGGCGCAGCGTCAGAACCGATTGATCTTGAACCCGGCGGCTTGGCCATTCTCGGCGGGCTGCGCCGCCTTATCGAAGGTATCCCAGCGGCCGTCGCTCGTGGAATCGATGCCGCGCACCTTGAGCGCGAAGTCGTCGGGATTGGTCGCCTGCGCGATCGCCTCTTCGTACGTGATCAGACCTTGGCGATAGAGCGCCATCAGCGATTGATCGAACGTCTGCATGCCGTACGTCGCGTGACCGCGCGCGATGGCGTCGTGGAGCTCGTGGGTCTTTTCTTTGAGCGCGATGCACTCGCGCGTGAGCGCGGTCGACAGCAGCACCTCCACCGCGGGCACCATGCCCTGACCGTCGGCGCGCTTCACGAGACGCTGGCTGATGATCCCGCGGACGACCGACGCCAGGATCAGGCGCATCTGGTCGCGCTGATGCTCGGGAAACGCGGAGATCGCGCGGGTGATGGTCTCTCGAGCATCGAGCGTGTGCAGCGTGCTCATGACGAGGTGGCCGGTCTCCGCGGCGAGAATCGCCGTCTCGATCGTCTCGAGGTCGCGCATTTCGCCGACGAGGATCACGTCCGGATCCTGGCGCAGCGCGCCGCGCAGCGACTCCGCGAAACTGCGCGCGTCGTAGCCGATCTCGCGCTGGTTGATGATGCACTGCAAATCACGATGGGTGTACTCGATCGGATCTTCGATCGTGATGATGTGCCGATCGCGTTGTTGATTGATGTGATCGATCATCGCGGCGAGGGTGGTGCTCTTGCCGCTGCCGGTGGTGCCGGTGACGAGGACGAGCCCGCGATGCTCGAGCGCGACGCGCTCGACGACCGGCGGGAGGTTGAGGTCGCGGATCGTACGCACCAAGGGCGGAATCACACGCAGCGCGATGCTGACGTCGCCCCGTTGCCGGAAGATGTTGACGCGGAAGCGGCCGAGGGTCGGACAGGCGTACGCGAGGTCGGATTGCAGCCGGTCCTGGAACTGCTCGCGATGATGGTCGTCCAGCAACGAGTTCAGGAACGTCTCCATCGCCGCACTGTCGAGGTCGGGGCCGTTCTCCATCGGCACGAGCGACCCATGGACGCGAAACATCGGCGGCCGCCCGACCTTGAGGTGGACGTCCGACGCCTGCCGTTTCACGCTCTGCGCGAGGATCGTATCGAGTTCCATGGTCTGTCCCGCCCCGCGTCTCGTGGAGGCAGCCTCGACTTTCCTCGGTGAATCCGCAACTTACGTCGCGGGGCTGGTCACCGGCGTGACGAGGCCACACTTCTCCCGAATACGCTGCTCGATAACATCGGCCGTTTCGGGATTTTCCTTGAGGAACTCTTTGGTGTTTTCCCGCCCCTGCCCGATCCGCTCACCGTCAAAAGAATACCACGCGCCGCTCTTCTCGACGATGCCGAGCTCGCTGCCGAGGTCGACGAGCTCGCCCTCTTTGGAGATGCCGGTGCCGTACAGGATGTCGAACTCGGCTTCCTTGAACGGCGGCGCCACCTTGTTCTTGACGACCTTCACCTTGGTGCGGTTGCCGACGATCTGATCCGCGAGCTTGATCGCGCCGAGCCGCCGGATGTCGAGGCGGATCGACGAGTAGAACTTGAGGGCGTTGCCGCCCGTGGTCGTCTCCGGGTTGCCGAACATGATGCCGATCCTCATCCGGATCTGGTTGATGAAGATCACGATGGTGTTCGATTTGGCGATGACACCGGTGAGCTTGCGCAGCGCTTGCGACATGAGCCGCGCCTGCAACCCCATCTGCGGATCGCCCATGTCGCCCTCGATCTCCGCGCGCGGCACGAGTGCGGCGACGGAGTCGATGACGAGGACGTCGATCGCGCCGCTCTTCACCAGCGTCTCCGCGATCTCGAGCGCCTGCTCGCCGCAATCCGGCTGCGAGATCAGGAGCTCTTCCGTGCTGACGCCGAGCTTGCGGCCGTAGGTGACGTCGAGCGCGTGCTCGGCATCGATGAAGGCGCAGATGCCGCCGTGGCGCTGCGCTTGCGCGATCACTTGCAGCGCGAGCGTCGTCTTGCCGGACGATTCCGGACCGTAGATCTCGACGACGCGGCCGCGCGGGATGCCGCCGACGCCGAGCGCGAGGTCGAGGCCGATCGAGCCCGTCGAGATGGTAGCGACGTCGCGAATGAGCGCGTCGGCGCCGAGCTTCATGATGGCGCCCTTGCCGAACTGCTTCTCGATCTGACTGACCGCGAGATCGATCGCACGATCACGGTTGCCGTTGTCGATTGTTGCCATGTCCCCTCCCTTTTCCACTGGTTCGCCTTTCTGCTGCGATCGGGTGTCACCCTACCCATCGCTTCGCCGTTCATCCACAAAAAACCGCGCCTACGAGTACTCGGTACGCGGTCGACCCGTTGGCGAAGATAAGACGAAACTGCGCCCACGTCAATCGGAGACGCACCCGGACCGCTACTTGGATCCGAGCGCGAAGCGCGCGAGCGGCGTGTGCCGCGCGCCCGCCGGTCCCGTGTCGCTGCGGAAGAGCACCAACGCCGCGCCCGGCGCGACGCCGAACGCCCGCCGCGCGTCCGCGGCGACGACGTCATGCGGGCGCATGGTCGCCCCCGCCGCCGCACGGTCACGTGGCGTCGCGCCATCGCGGGGCGCCGGGTCGTCGCGGGGCGCCTCGCGACCCCGCGCGCGTTCGCGGTGACGCACGC
>Ga0137363_10002116_pt1 | contig 11718 bp, 9 predicted proteins | sample MadtaG_FD_104800 | JGI IMG/M metagenome (GOLD analysis project Ga0137363, IMG submission 104800) | Vadose zone soil microbial communities from Angelo Coast Range Reserve, California, USA - Mad1_115_16 metaG | ecosystem: Environmental > Terrestrial > Soil > Vadose zone | place: USA: California...
ACAAATCGCAGTCGATGCATTGATCATCGACGTAGAATGCCCCCGCTACGTTTTCGGCGTATTTGTTTGCGACGTCGGCCATAGTTTTTACGGTAAAAGTGAAATTCAACATTAGCAAGAATTGAATCGACGACGCGAACAGAATCGCAGACGAAGCCCGCGAATTGATTAGGCAGTAACCGGATTCAGGGCCCCCCCGCGCGTGCCGCTTCCCTAGCCGCGTCACAAAATCCCCTTTGAACTCGCCCTTGTGCTCGTGCGTCTCGATCACATCGTCCGCTGCATGTAAACGCGAATCACAGCATCATGTGAGCGGCTGCGAAACTTTGCGTAGCCGATTGCGTTACTGGCCGCGTTCGGCTCGCCATACCACAGCCGAGCGAATGGCAGCGCGTCGGAAATTAGATTGACGCAATCGTGAAGAGCTGTTCAGAATTTAGTCGGCGCAGAAAGAGAAAAAAAGAGCGCGAGCCTCCACGTGCCCGCGCTCCGTATGAAACAAGTCTATTCTTCATTGAGCTATCCTCACACGAGGCAGCCCAGCACGACTCTTAATCGCACCAGGCGAGCGGGGTCAAGCATGAAAAGATTGTTCTAGAAACTCGCAAAAATCGCCGGCGTGCTCGTGCGTCGCAATCACCGTACCACAAGCGACCCAGCACGAGCGGTTCCGACGCGCGGGGGGCATCATCTTTTCGTTTGTTCCCGGATGAACACTCCTACTTGCTGCAGGGTCGTCGCCAAATCCTTCTCTACAGGAAAAGTCTTTTCGAAAACTCTCCCTCGGGAACGCCCAGATACTCTGACCTCTCCCGCTGCAGCATCGTAAATGATTTTAGCCGCAGGCCGTCCATCGCCATTGGGCCAGTTTTTCTCCCACGCTTCCAGTTCACTTGCGTTGGAAAAGTTTTGGACTGGAATTCCCTTCCACGTTTCTCGGAGGGTCGCGAGTTCGTTCGTGTCAGCACCGCGAGTGCCACCCGCCGTGTCTAGCATCGCTAGTTGAATCACCGGCGCGTTCGGCGCGTGGAAGATAGACAACAACGCCGCGATCACGACCACCGCTGTCGCCGCTGCCAGACCAAGCACCCAACGCCAGCCCCATGCCACCCTGCGATCCGGCTCTTCAGCTGCAGATTCAGGGCGACCGAGCGTTTGCCGCACCATCGTTTGCAACCGCCCGCGTGCATAGACAGGAAGTTCGCCCTTTGTTTCGCGCATCGCATTCATGAGTGGCAGTACGTCCTTCGCCACGAGCGTGTCTTTTTCAAGACGCATAAACTCGGCCCGCAACTCCGGTTTATCTGCCAGCATCGCATCAAGGTCCGTGCGCTCCCCATCATTGGCTTGGCGTGCGATGACCTTCATGGCCAGATCAAAAAAGCGTTGGTCATTCATTGAGTTCATCGCAAATGCCGGATCGTTTGTTTCAACTATTTTCCTCCCGCCCCCAAATCCGCCGCATTGTTTCCAACCCGCGCTTCAAGTAAACACCCACCGAGCCGACTGCTACGCCACGGCTCCTGGCAATCTCCTCGTAGCGCAAACCGTGGAGAAAGAAATCTGAAAGGATGTCACCCATCGGCGGTTTGAGTTCCGCGAGGGACTTGCCGAGCCGTTGCGCCAGTTCCTTTTGCTCCAAATCCGCCAGAGGTGAATCGCCTGTCGTCGGTTCGTTCTGACTGATTCCTCCACCCGCCTGCGGGTCGTCAAATGAGTCCGTTTTACCTTCGCCGCGCTTCTTGGCAAACCGCTTGCGCAGCAAACTCACCGCTCGATTGTGCGCGATACTCGCTGCCAACGGTTTTAATTCCTCCACCGACTTCACTTCGGACACCTTCTCCACCAATTGCTCTAGGGATTCAATGGCCACATCCTCGACCTCGTTCGGGAAATACGGCTGAAGTTTCAGTTTCGCCACTGCAAAAACCGTTGGCCAGAGCCAGGCAAACGCCTCATCCCACGCATTGGCATCGCCTGTTTTTAGGGCGCACAGGTCGGGCAGGTTCACGCTGGAAGAACATGCACGAAGACCAGCCGGCATGCCAAGCTTTAAGGTCAGAAACGCTGTGCCGAAGAAAGTTGTAAGAAAGAAATCGCAGCTTTGCGATTTTATGGGCGAAAGGCAGTTCCGAAGTGGACAAACAAGAACTGGTGGTAAACGCCGCCGACACGGAAGAACCGCCTCAAACAAAAAAATCAAAATATGAAAACTCTGACTAAGCTCACCCTGGCCGTTACAATGCTGCTGGCATCAGTGGCTCTGTCCAACGCGCAGGGCTACCATTGGGTCAATCCGCATTATGACCGGAACGGTGTGTCCTACCGCGGACACTACCAGACCAACCCAGATGGCAACCCGTACAACAACTTCGGCCGTGGCGGAAGTTACCCTTACTACATTTATTAAGGGGTTCTTGTCCTGCTTCGGAGCTTACGCTCCGGAGCAGTGAAGAGCCATGAAAAAACAACTAATGACAGTAATGCTTGCCGTTGTCGCACTAAGCGCAGCGCAAGCCAGAATCGGGCAAACACCCCAGGAAGTTATCCAAGACTCACGGCGAGAGAAAGCCGTTAGCGTTCAGTGGATCGAGATCTTTGATAGGCCGATGCTCCGAGTCCAATACCATGACGATGTTATCCTGCATCTGTTTGGCAGCAATGGCCGGGAGATCGCCTTTTACTATTACGCCACCAAGGGACTGAAGCCTGAGGACGTTGATAAACTTCAACGCAGGTACCGTACTACATGGCGCGGCACGGGAACCGATGGCGGGGTTTTCACCTGGGAATCGGCAAATGGTCTTTGGATGGCAGCCGAGCGCCATGAGGGATATGACTACCTGGCCATTTTCGACGCAAGCAGAATCCAGGAGATGCCCGAGATTCGGAATGCGGTGCCAGCACCGGCACTGGCATCGGCGCCAGTAGCAACACCAGCCCCGGTGGCGGCGCCAACAGCGCCAGCGGTGGCACCGGTTCCGCCAGCACATTTGGATTTCGTGCCGGATAAGCCTTCAAAAGACGAGAACGATTGCCTCCTTGTGGCCACGGAGGCATACGCGCGAATGCAAAAGACAGCCTATTGGGCCAAGATCGCCGGGTTTACATGGATCAAGGACGGCAAAGTCATAGGCAAACACGCGGTGTTATTCTACCAGCCGACAGAGAGCAGCAATGTCTTCACGTATGACAAGGACGGTTCGCTTCCCATTGCCACTCAATCACACGATCTAAATGAAATCATAAACTCGCTCAATGAGTTGTTTGGCACTGCAAAGGTACCTCTCAGGGCCCAGTCCGCCATATGGATCGACGCTGATGACTGGAATCAATTCCTGGCCAGCAAGCAATCATGGGTCCGGCCGTCCACGAGTCCGTCAGCCGTTGCTGCATCAACTCCTGATAAAGACCTCGCTTATCAAGTAGGCTACCTGCTCGGACTGGGGACCATCCTTGCGCTTTTTGCCTCTACTGCCGTGATCTGCTTTCTGAAAGGCAAGCCGGTGTTTGGAATATTGGGCGTCCTTGCCCTGTTATTCGGCGGCTTCAGCCTGTGGGCGCTTATCGGAGCGTGCAGAATTGCAAAGCCAACCTCATGGTGGGCGCGCAAAAAGTATGGCCCCGAAAAAATGGACATCGCACACCGACGCTTTACACCTGTCTATAACGAAGTACAGAAAGCAACACCTGTCATAATCGACGATCCCGTCGAACGGGCACTGGAAAGAGTAAGAACGAACCAACTAATAACAACCTGACCAACCATAAAAAGAAAATGAAAAACCAACCGGTGGGACTGGCGATGACGACTAAAGTTGCTGCGAAGGAACCGTCGCTGGCAGACCCCGGACGCTTAAAGATCGGCTGCGAGCAACTATCCGATGGAGCATCGAGGCAGTTTCTCGGTGCTCCATCATTTTTACTCAGCTCGGGGGCTGTTTTTTTGACCGAAGCAACAATCATTGCCGGGTAGCCGGAGTGCTAGGTGCTCAGTCCGCTAAGGTTGTGATGATTGCTTTTCTCGCTGAAGAGCGTTTCACTCTATCGTGATTATCCGGCGCGTCAGAGCAATTCTTCTCCAGTCGCTTTGTCTTGCTCTAAACCTGGTCTGGTTGGCCCAAGCAATCGGCCAACCCTATCCGATCCCGAACTCAGCCGAAGCAAAAAGTGAAACCGACCAATTATTCGAAAAGGCAAATGAACTCTATCTAAAAAAGGACTACGACGCCGTATTGCCTTTGCTTGATCGCTGTCTATTGCTCAAAGAAAACGCTTTAGGTCGAGACGATCCACAGGTCGCTGACGTTTTACTTGCGATAGGTAACGTTTATCGGGACAAGGGAGACTCAGCGCGAGCCTTGCCATATCTCCAGCGCTCATTAGGCATCAAAGAAAAGGTGTTCGGGAAAGATTCTGCAGCAGTAGCCCCCGTCCTTCTTCGGATTGGCTTCTCTTACTGTGAGCGGGGGGACTTCGAGCGGGCCATTCCTTATCTAGAGACAAGCCTCAAGCTCATGAGTCAATTGCCCGACAATGATGCCGAAAGCTTACAGATTAAGGCCGAACTCTATTGGCGATTGGGCCTCAGCTACTCGGCCCGTTTTGAGCTCGATCGAGCAATTCAAGCCTTCAACGAGTCTCTGAAACTCAAAGAAGAATTGGTGGGTGCTGACGATCCGAGCCTAGTGAAACCTTTGATTGAGATTGCCCAATTGCACTCTGGGCAAGGGGGGCCGACAGACGCAATTCCGCTGCTTGAACGCGCCCTGGCAATCAGTGAGAAAAAATTCGGACCGGAGAGCGCGGAAGCTGCGACAGCACTCGCATCACTTGGAAACACTAGAGCACAGGCTGGGCAATTCGAGCCCGCGCTTGCCTCCTTAAAACGAAGTCTTCAAATCCGTGAAAAACTATCTCCTCCGACAAGCCCGGACCTCGGCACAACAACGTCTAATCTCGGGACCATATACCTTGGGGTTGGTGATTACGGCAAAGCAATGCCTCTTCTTGAACGCTCCATACCATTACTCGAGAAAAGCTATGTTTCGCATGATGCGGTATCCGCTGGTCAGTTTGCCAACGCGTTGAATATCCTCGGTACTGCGCAGCTCAGTATCGGAGAATACGACAAGGCTATCTCGACGCTTCAACGGAGTCTATCTGTAAACGAATTGGCGTTTGGAAACGTGTCAATCAATCTCGTGGCTCCGTTGAACTCTCTTGCAGGAGCTTATCGTACGCGCGGCGATGTTAACCGTGCTGAACCATTGCTTGAACGAGCCGTGCGCATCCTTGAGGACGCGCCTTCCTTCATGAACAGCGTACATGTTGATACGCTAAATAACCTGGCATGGATGCTTCTCAATATCGGCGACGAACCTGCTGCATTAAGGTTATTCAGCCAAGCATTGGACTTAGGAGAGAAACAACTTGGTTCAACCGCAATTCCTGTCGCCTCTAGTTTGGATGGTCTAGCAGTAATCAACGAGCGGCGGGGAAACATCAAGGCGGCGTTGGCCCTTTCAGAACGTTCGCTCGCAATCCGGGAAAAAACGCTTGGCCCATCACACCCGTCCGTTGCTACCGCTCTGCACAATGCTTCTGAGTTGGTGGAAAGGGATGGCGACGCGGATCGTGCAAGGAGCCTGCTCCAAAAAGCTTTGGCTATAGAGCAAAAGACTCTTCCTCCCAATCATCCCAACATCGGGATGACGCTTGACAGACTTGCGACGCTTTCCTACAGGCGCCGAAATTACAAAGAAGCCCAAGACCTGTGGCGGAAAAGTATCGCGATTGCTGATTCGACAGCTCCAGACAATCCAGATACGTGCATGCGTTTGGGAGGGTTAGGGTCCGCCGAAATTTTCAATGGAGACGTCCCGAAAGGTGTCGCCGAATTTGTAGAAGCTTGGAAACGGTTGAGACGTTACATCGCTGGACAAACAGTCTTCCAGCAAGGTTCAAGTGCGGCATCACTGCGGAAGCAGGAACAATTTGGACGCGACTGGTTTAATTCTCTATGTGAGCTCGCCCCGTTAGCGACCTCACAAGCAGCGGCCCAGTCGGGCGCGGAACAACTAGCGTTTGGCAAAGCTCTACTCGAGGAAATCGAAACTATCAGAGCAAAACTAACGGCCGAGGGTCGGACTCAAGTGCAAGCATTGCGGGATCAGGCCGACTCCGCTCGCAAGCGGCTTCTCGCAATTCCTAAACAGGAAGGGTTTGAATGGTTAAGGGAAAGAACGGATTGGCAAAATTCCCAACGCGACAAAGCGGAAGCTGAGTTGAAAGCGATCGAAGAGAAGCTTGTCTCCGCGAGCGAATTGATCTCCCGAACCATTAGCGAGAGCAAGGTGTCGCTGGCTGAAATTGCCCGCCGTTTGCCCCCAACTTCCGCGTTGATTGATTTTGTCCAATATCGGCGATACGACACGCAATGGAGGGAGCAACGTTACGCCGCGTATGAGCAGCGCTACGCTGCGTATCTGACTTTCCCGCTGGTGGGCGATTCTGCAGATGTTGTCGTCGAGCGGATAGACTTGGGTGAGGCTGCGCCGATTGATGAGGCTGTTGGGGTTATCGCGAAGCGATTTGCCGCGGGGCAGTATCGCCACAAAGACTTACAGCCCGCCTTCCAACATTTGAGCGACTTGGTTTATGTCCCGCTCGCCAAACATCTCACCAATGTTTCGCATTTGATTATTTGTCCCGACGGCCAGTTGAGCCGCCTGCCGTTCGAGATGTTGCCGATCGGTAACAAATTTTTGGTGGAAGAAAAAACCATCAGCTATGTCACAAGCGGACGCGAAGTCTTTCGGCTCGCAAGTTCAAAGTCCAATGTCCAAAGTTCAAAGTCGCTCGTCATGGGAAATCCTGACTTTGATTTCGATTTGAAATCGTTCCCCGAAAAACGAGTTACAAGAGTCCCCAATTCCAACGAGAAAGCACGCGGTGAGTCAGGGACTAGTGTAGCTCATTCCTCTGAGAATGGGTTGGCTGTTACAAGGTCATTGAGCCGTGATTATAGCGGTTTGAAATTTCCGCCGTTGGCCGGAGCGGAAGCCGAGGCGCGAAGTGTTGCAAAACTGCTTGGCGGTGACGGCGTCTTGCGGTTGTGCGTGGAAGCGCGAGAAGCAGAGTTGAAGTCCGTGCAGTCGCCGCGTGTTTTGGACTTGGCCACACATGGGTTCTTTCTGTCCGATCAGGAATTTAGTCCCACGAACTCTGGTAATGCCGACCTGCTAGCCAACCTGCTGGCCGGCCTGGGCGCTCCGCAGCGCGTCTCTACAACGAAGACGGATTGGGAAAACCCGCTGGTGCGTTGTGGCATCGCGCTCGCCGGAGCAAATCGCGCGCGTCAAATCCCGAACGCGGTCGCGGAAGATGGTTTGCTCACCGGTTTGGAGGCATCGCTCTTAAATTTGCAGGGAACGGAACTGGTCATCTTGAGCGCGTGCGACAGCGGCGCGGGTGAAGTGAAAATCGGTGAAGGCGTGATGTCCTTGGGCCTCGCCTTTCGCATCGCCGGCGCGGAGACCGTGCTGGCGAGTCATTGGAAGGTGAACGACGAGGCTACAAATCTGTTGATGACGGAATTCATGCGTCGCTGGCGCGAAGGTGAATCGCGCGCGAACGCGTGGCGCGAGGCGCAGTTGACCCTTTTACGCTCGAAGGATTTTTCAAATCCATTCTTCTGGTCGGCCTTCACGCTCACAGGGGAGTGGCGGTGAAGCGGCGCGGACGCAGCAGCAGCGAGCCAAGAGGCTTCGAGGTAATCAACCCACATTACGAGCACCGAAGGGCCCCAGTGTCCTTCCTATTGCCCGCAGTTTCTGCAACGCTTCCGGGTGACGCTTGAAAGCAGACCGCCAAGAACGGTTTGGAGTCAGGCGTTATTGGCACTACTCCCATCCGCAAAACCTGCAAAACCTGCGAAACTCCATGAGGAACTGGCTTTTGCGGGTTTTGCGGGTTTCGCAGACGCCAGGTGATGTGAATTTTGTTCATTGCCTCGGCAGCGTCAGCACCTCGCTCGGCCGTCCGGTTATCGGCTTGTGTGTCTGGATTGAAAGCGCGTGCGGATATTCTGCGGCCAACCGTTTGACTTCGTCAGGCGCGAAGCCGTGGCGGTCCCGCAAATCGCGAAGCGTCACAGCTCCGCTGTAGCGACTCACCAATGCCTGTAGCGTTTCAACGCGCTGCCATTGTCTATCCGCCAGACCTTTGTTGAGCATGGCCAGGGTGTGAAGGTGAGACCAGCGCGCGAGGTTAACGCCGCGGTCTGCTTGTTCTCCTGTCAATATCAACGACCGGACATCTTCGCCTTTTGAAAGAGCATCCGCCACGCACTGCCCCCCGGCGATCCTGATTGCGTTTTCACGCCATCGGCCAAGTTCACCCTCAATGGCCCGGTATTTGCCGTTGCGTAGGTGCACGGCTTCATTATGAAAAACGCGGAAGACCTCGCGCGCTTCGGGCGCGCACTGGATAATCTGCACTGACTCGCGGTATGCCAATACCCGTCGCACAAGTGAATCCCAGGCTTACCGGGCCGAATCGGTCACGCAACGAACGATTCCATCATCCTCCGGGATATTACCCTCGTGCTCAACAATGAACGGCAGGACGCGCGCCGTCAGGCCACGTTCAAGCGCCTCCTCGTTTGTGAACAGTTCGCGCAACAAAAATGGTTGGCAAAACCACAACACGCTGATGCAAGGCACGAAATCGCCCGAATCTCCGCGGCTGATGCGTGTCTCGCGTGCGGATTCAACCGTGTAGCCGCTCAGAAATAGATCGAAATCGGCAGCTTTATCCTTCGTGAATTTGCCGAGAGCGATACGAACCAGTTCGCCTGCTTCCGGCGAAAAACTGAATATCGTTTCACCATTGCGCTTCAAGATTTCTGTCAACGCCGCGCTGGTCGCATTGCCGACGAGATAAGTCGGCGGCCACGTCAGCAATGACTCGATCTCATCAAGCCGCTTCTGAATTTTCGCAAGTTCCACCTGTTTTTCCTGACGCTCGGATTCTGCCGTTTTATCATCGGCGCAGTTTTTCACGAGCCCTTGCTCGCGTTTTTCGGAAACCTTCTTCTCGGTCAGAAGCGTCGGCCTTTCTGTTTCGCGAAAAGATTTTGCGATTTCGTTGGACGCATCACGCAGCGGTGCGGCCATACTTGCCGCCGCGTTCTTGCCATATGACTTCGGCGCCCCCGGAATGACGTAAAGATTGCAGTGTGTATCGCGCCCGCTAACAGCGCCCTGTACAACAACTTCTTTGCCTATCGCTCCCGCCATTACTGCGACGCCCGCCATCGCTGGTAACTCACACTTGATCTGATAAACGTCCGCCGATTGCTTCGCGATCTCGCGCATAACGGCATTGAGTGCATCCAATGGAAATAAGCCGGGTTCCACTGCCTCCGTTGTCGCCTGCGATGTCTCGACAACGGCAATCGTCACTGCCTCGCGGATCACTTCCGCACTCACCATTGCCGCAACCAAGTCCTCTGTTGTCGCTCCTGCGCGCGTCCAATCGTTCAAATCTTTATGCGGCACGGGAATCTTGACGCGCTTGACCAGGCATTTCGCGCTTTCGCAAATCTTTCGCTGCCAATCTTCGCCGGGTTTATCGTTTTGCGTCCAGAGGTAGAGCGTGCAGTTGCGCGGAATTAAGGCTGTCACGAATTTCGTGTTGCCAGAACCGCGCGTGATGACGACGCCGCAGCGTTCGCCGGATTTGTCCAGGTAATCGAGGCCATCCCAAGTGCTTTCAAAACACTGGACGCGCTCGCCGGGCACGAGTTCACCGAAAATGAGCGGCGCAGAATTAATCCCTTGCGGCTCATAGTTCCATTTGCCGCTCTTTAGCCGAAAATGGGTTCCGACGACTTTATTGTCGTTGCTGACAGGAAAGGCAACGAGGCCGTTGTAGATGCCGATCTGCCCGTTGTCCCTCAGTTCACGAACAAACTCCGGCGAGAATTTCCGCCAGCTCGCAAGCTGTTCGACATGCTTCTCAGTAAATGCCGCATTGCACTTTTGCCAATCGAACGCTGGCGTCAGTGCCGAATGCGGTGTCGCAGCGTTGACGCCGGCCATTTCCAGATACCGCTTCACCGCATCGCGCCGAGAAAGGTTCTCGTGCAATTCGAGGAAATTAATCTCGTCGCCCTCGCCGCATCCCGCGAAACATTTGAAGCGGAATTCGCCGCTGCCGTTTTTGTACACGGAAAAGGAATTGTGCTTGTCATCGTGAAACGGACAGCGCGCGCTTTTCTTCGCGTGCTCGCCGAGTCCGAGTCGATGCATTAGCGCCGGAAGCGGCAGACGTTGCTTTGCGAGAAAGATGTCGCTCATCGCTCGCCGTCCTCGTCGTCGCGCTCATTGTCGAGCCGATCCGCGATTCTCCAGTGCCACTGCTCGAATAACCCAAATGGCTTCTCAAAGATGTTTGCAAGGAAGCCGCTTATGTAATAAGCTTTGAGCAGTCGTTTTTGGAGCGCGCTCTTAGCCGGAGCGCGTTTCTGTTTTGGCGGTGCGAGCGCGTTCATTTCGTCACCTCCGCTTCTTGCTCCAGCCGCAGCACGTCGCTAATGCGGTAGCGCGCGTCCCGACCGAGCTTTAGGACCTTCAAGGTCCCATCTTTCTCTCGCCGTTTGATTGTCTCTTTTGAGACCTGCCAACGGGTGGCGAGTTGCTTGCGAGACAGCAGGACCAGTTCGTTTGAGTTGTTTTTCTGCATACGCTTTCCCCTTTTTGCGTATGCAATTAGCGCATGCGCCAGCCCTGCGCAGGGGAGGTATTTAGCGGAGGTTGCGTACGCCCTGCGTCCTGCGTCTGGCTAGTAGCTGCAAGTGTTGCCGGAATTGCCTTCGGAACGTTGACCAGCCCTTTTTGTCATTCGCGACTGATTCGTTCCGCAGTTTCAGCAGCAGATCGGGATAGTTTTTCTTGATCAATCGCCAGAGGAATTTCCACCATCGCGGTTCCGACTTCGGCGACAACTCCGGCAGGTCCATCACAGGCCAATAACATTCACGAATCTGTAGTCGCTTCGCCTCCTGCTCCCATTCGCCGCAAGTAAAGTCCAGCACCGCCAATAGGTCGCCCACACTTTCTGCCATCGACAGCTCCACCTGCACGATGCGGGAAATTGTTGCCTTCGGATACAACACAGTCCCAAGCTTCTTCCCGATTCTTCTTTTGTAGGTGCGATAACTCTTGTTCTCCTTCAGGAGCTTACGATCTTCAACGGTGATTCTTGAGCCGATAAACGCCAGAACTTCGCCAGCCCATTTCTTTGTGGCGCTATCCTTCTCGTGTAACGAGAGCCTCAACAACCGTTCCACATTGACAAGCAACGCCGATTGCACCATAACCCGCGCTTCTCTTGCTGCTCTGCGGCTGCCCTCTAGCATTCGCCCCTCCGGATCAAACAAGACGCGCGAAAAACGGTCGTTCGTCTCGATGTCCGCTTCCGAGAATACGCCAACCTGGTTCTGAGTTACAATCTTCCGCGCAGGCTGACCCGTTCTTAGCGCCTTCCGCCTGGCCGGGCGCTTACTCCGCCCCCCCGCCAAGACTGGTTCATTAGGTTTGAGTCGCGACGACCTGCTGCGCTTCACCTTCTTGCCCATTGTAACGTTTCGGTTATGACATTGCTCACTCAGGCGTAATTCACCGCGCGCACTTTTCGTCGCCGCTGCATGGG